>Ga0209034_10000959_pt1 | contig 14343 bp, 9 predicted proteins | sample MarorgKNORR_S2LV_2_FD_188219 | JGI IMG/M metagenome (GOLD analysis project Ga0209034, IMG submission 188219) | Marine microbial communities from the Southern Atlantic Ocean, analyzing organic carbon cycling - 250m_A/KNORR_S2/LV (SPAdes) (version 2) | ecosystem: Environmental > Aquatic > Marine >...
ACCACATGCTCCACCGCTTGTGCGGGCCCCCGTCAATTCCTTTGAGTTTCAGCCTTGCGACCGTACTCCCCAGGCGGGGCACTTAATGCGTTAGCTGCGGCACTGAATCCGTCTATAGACCCAGTACCTAGTGCCCATCGTTTACGGCGTGGACTACCAGGGTATCTAATCCTGTTTGCTCCCCACGCTTTCGCGGATGAGCGTCAGATCCGGCCCAGCTAGCCGCCTTCGCCACAGGTGTTCTTCCTGATATCTACGCATTCCACCGCTACACCAGGAATTCCGCTAGCCTCTACCGGTCTCTAGTCCGCCAGTTTCTCCTGCATTTCACGGGGTTGAGCCCCGGATTTTCACAGAAGACTTAACGGACCGCCTGCCCGCCCTTTACGCCCAGTAATTCCGAACAACGCTTGCGCCCTCCGTCTTACCGCGGCTGCTGGCACGGAGTTAGCCGGCGCTTCCTCTGAGGGTACCGTCAGCCGTCGGCCATATTCTGACCGTCGGGATTCTTCCCCTCTGACAGTGGTTTACACCCCGAAAGGCTTCCTCCCACACGCGGCGTCGCTGCGTCAGACTTTCGTCCATTGCGCAATATTCCCTACTGCTGCCTCCCGTAGGAGTCTGGGCCGTATCTCAGTCCCAATGTGACGGGTCATCCTCTCAGACCCGCTACGCGTCATAGCCTTGGTAGGCCGTTACCCCACCAACAAGCTGATACGTCGCGACCCCCTCCTTGGGTGAGAGCTTGCAAGCAGAGGCCCTCTTTGATCTCATCCCCATGCGAGGACGAGACATCATGCGGTATTAGCCCAGGTTTCCCCAGGTTGTCCCCCGCCCTAGGACAGGTTGGTCACGTGTTACTCACCCGTTCGCCACTCGGTTACAGGGAGCAAGCTCCCTGGTCCTCGTTCGACTTGCATGTATTAGGCACGCCGCCAGCGTTCGTCCTGAGCCAGGATCAAACTCTCCGTTAAAAAAAAGCTTGAATAGCTCTAAGCGAACGCGACCTGTACTTCCGATCTAACGTTCGGAATCTACGTTGGTTGACCCAATCGATCCTAAGATCGAATGCGGTAGGACGTAGTGCCTACCGTCTTGGGCCCGCTCAAATAACACTCAAAACCTCAGTTTTCAATCAGCTAGTTGTGCTCACTCAGGAGTGTTCTTACGCCACGGAAGTGGCAGGTAGGGAACTCCACTGCGAGCAAAACGCAGCGACGGCAGTCCAGCAGCCGCCCGCTGCGAGAGAGGAATGATAATCCTGCCTTCTAGGGGGGTCAACAGCCTATAACCACCTAATGTTACAGTCCGTTTTCCTTAACTATTACAAAGGGTGGACGACCGGATTTGAACCGGCGACCTCCGGGACCACAACCCGGCGCTCTAACCAACTGAGCTACGCCCACCATCGATCCCCAAAGCACAATCATTTGAGGCCTAGAAAATAAGAGTAACTCTCAATAACTACTCTTCTTCAAGCGCGAGAAGCTAAGCAATCCTAGATTGAGCGTAAACCTAATCTGGACCAGCTTTTTTGATGCAAGCAGGATCACCAAACTGGATAGTTCGCCCTTCGCGATGAACGTGAATCTGCGAACTGGGAATCCAACTAGAACTTCAACAACCTTCTCAGTAGAGAGTGCTTCAATATTTGTATTGAGCTAATTGGGCATAAAGATCTTGGTCGGCACCCGACTGTCCAAGGCTAAGCCATTACCCAGCTGCCCATAGTTATCCCGGCCCCAGCAATAGGCGCCACCACCTACTGTCAATCCACAAGCATGGTATCCACCTGTGGATATCGCTTCCCAAACATGCTCTCCCGAAATCAGTGTGGGGATCAAACGGTTGCTCGTCGCACCATCACCGACTTGACCATAGCTATTTCGTCCCCAGCAATAGCCTTCGCCGGACGTAGTGACTCCGCACGTGTGGTATCGGTTGCCCGCAGTAATCTCTGCCCACGTATGGCTGCCGCTCACCAAGGTCGGAACCGAACGGTGGCTCGTGCTGCCGTTACCTAACCGACCGTAGTTCCCATATCCCCAGCAGTAACCATCTCCGGACGTAGTCACGCCGCAAGAGTGATATCTTCCAGTCGAAATTGATGCCCACGTATGGCTGCCACTCACAGGGGTCGGAACTGAACGGCTTGTGCGCGTACCATCCCCCAGCTGACGCCAATAGTTGTAACCCCAGCAGTAACCCCCACCTGTGGTTGTCACGCCACAGCTGAAGTTTCCTCCAGCAGAGATTGACGTCCACATATGGCTGCCACCGACAGCGGTCGGGGTCCATACGTCAACGCTATCACCATTACCTAACTGTCCCTGCGGATTCTCACCCCAGCAGTAACCCTCACCTGAAGGAGCCACACCGCAGCTGTGGTACCAGCCTGCAGAGATCGAAGTCCAAGACCCAGCGTCAGTCATCGCAGTCGGCACCGAGACATCAGTCGTGTCACCGTTCCCGATCTGTCCGCGGCTGTTTTCACCCCAGCAGTATCCTTCACCTGAAGGGACAAAGCCACAGCTGTGATCATACCGGGCGGAAACCGACTGCCAGGTATTGGGTGGACCAACCACATGGGTTGCTACCGAGCGGTAGCTAGATGTCGCGGCATCACCTAATTGACCGGACAGATTCTCGCCCCAGCAGTACGCTCCCTCTCCGAGTTTCGAGCAAGTGTGAAATACTCCGGCAGAAATCGATGACCATTGGGTAACCGTTACCGACGCAGTTGCGCTAGCAGTTCCAGAACTGGCTATGATATCCGCGATTCCTGTTGCGACCGAGGTAACTAAGCCAGCGGAAGATACGGTTGCGACACCCATATCTGAGCTCGACCAAGTCACGGTATCACCGGCGACTGGATAACCCTCCACATCTACAACTTTAGCTGTTAATTGAACGCTGACACCGGCTTCGGAGAAAATCAGAGCACTATCGGATAGCGCGACCGAAGCGGGTTCTTGGTTCACAGTGACAGTCGCCGTTGCAGAGCACATTCCAGAACACGAGGTAGCAGTGATCGTAGCGGTCCCCTCCCCGCGCGAAGTCACCAAACCAAGAGCTGCAAATACCGCCACTGTATTTCTATCGGAGGTCGTCCATGTTACCGGAGCCTCTTCCTTTATACCCCCATTCTCATCTCTGACTGTTGCGGTGAGTCGACCCTCTTGATTCAACGCCGTCAAGTTGAGACTAGGGGGGTCAATCGTGATTGATGTTGGTGTCGTGGGAGCTGTTACCTGCTCCACATCACAAGCAGCAACAGCTAAGAGCACACCACAGCTGAGAACTAGTGCGGTGGCAGTACCGTCCATCCTGAACGTGGATCTTATTGATTGCCAGTCTTCAGATGAGACTCGCGGTAACACTGATCTATATCCGCTTACCATGCCACAAGAACTCTGACAGGGAGATAATTGGTCGATCCTTGTCCATCACCTAATTGACCTGAACCACCAGAGCCCCAGCAGTAGATTGCACCATCCGTTGTGACTCCACAGTTGTGATACCACTTCGAAGAGATTGTTTGCCACTCGTGCAAACCATTGATCAATGTCGGACGCCGGCGTGTTCCGGATGTTCCATTACCTAAACGTCCTGAACCACCAGAGCCCCAACAGTAACCTTCACCGATCACCGACACCGCACAGGTATGAGATACAGCTGCCGAAATCGATTGCCATCCATCCATGATGTCTACCACTTTCGCCCTAGGCTCAGCTACTGTTGAGTTATATGTCCCATCACCGAGCCTCCCATTCCCATTATACCCCCAGCAATACGCGTCATTGTTGGCCACTATTCCGCATGTGTGATAGCGGCCCGTTGAGATCGATTGCCACACGAAGCCATTACGCACAAGAGTTGGAGCTATCCGGCTTTCATTATCCCCATAACCCAGCTTACTCGCTTGTCCATTCCCCCAGCAGTACGCCCGGCTAGAAGTGGTAACCCCACAGCTGTGATCGTATCCCGCCGAGATTGATTGCCAGGAATGCCCACCTGAAACCAACCTAGGACTCGAGCGAGTAGAGCGAGTGCTGTCCCCCAGTTGCCTGTAATAGTTATCACCCCAACAGCCTGCCTCGGTGTACCTGGTGACCCCACACGTGTGACGTCTTCCTCCTGACATCGAGCCCCAGGAATGCCCACCGATGACGAGCGTTGGAATTGCGCGCGTCGCGCCACTTGTACCGTCGCCAATGCGGCTGTAGCCAGCATTTCCCCAGCAGTAAGAGTCCCCGGCCGTGGTCACACCACAGGTGTGCTGATCTCCAGATGAGATCGACTCCCAAGAGTGTTCGCCACTCACAAGAGTTGGAACATGAACCTCTGAGCTATCACTCATGCTATCACCCAGTCCCAACTGATCATATTGATTCGAGCCCCAGCAATATGCTTCAGCTGAAGTCGTAATTGCGCAGCTATGAGACTGACCAACCGAAACCGATGTCCAGAGCTTGACCATGACCGAAGCAGTAGCTTCCAGAGAACCTGAAGTCACCGTAATCGTTGCATCACCGACTCCGGTTGCAGTAACTGATCCGGAATCAGAAACAGCCACTACGGATTCATCAGATGTGGCCCAAACAACCTCGGCGCCACTCATCTCATAACCCATCCTGTCCTTCGGCGCGATCGTAAGCTGGGCTTCGTCACCCAATGCCGAAAAGCTTAGGACTGTATCAGACAACTCAAAGCTTGCAGTAAGCTGGGAAACCTCGATAGGTGCGGTGGTGGTAACAGAGCCCGAGGATACTGTGAGCGTCGCGGTACCATTAGCTACAGAGGTGAACTGACAGGTCTCGCCGGACCAACACAAAACCTTCACAACAGAGAGATCTGAGACAGACCACTTTACCACTGCGTCACTAGCGCCGCCTATGCTGACAGCTGCTTGAATAGTGTCACCCAGAGCATCAAAGTTTACGGGCGAAGGGTTGATCGTAAGGGACGTGACTCCATTAGGGACTGTAGGTGAGTCACATCCCACCACCAAACACAAACTGATGAGTAGATATTTCCGCATCATTCCAGGCTTATCCAAAAACCACGTTTTTCCCTCCGGTGATCAACCTGCCAAGGCATTCAGAATACCGCTAGTGGACTGCCTCAAGAATGCCTCGAGCCAGAGTAATACAAAGTCAAAGCTTATTCGATTGGATGCATATCGAACGATTGATTGTCGAAATAGGCGATCCGGTTTGGCATCGTCTGCATGATGGTGTTTGCAAGCGATGGGGAGATCCGTTCTAGTCGGTATCGGATGGCCAGATAAGGCAGGAAGCTCTCCGCAATATCCTCGCGTCCCGGGAAATCGCGAGCATAAGTAGATATGAACGTGGGGTCAGCGGACTGGGCTGCGAGCCAACCAGGCGCCGAAGCATGAGTTGCATCTAACGACGTGTGAGCAGCTTCGTGAACAAATGTCTCTTCCAGGATACCATCCTGGAGGTAGAGATCAGCCTGGCCTATGTGGATGAGCAAGTTGTTGTTCCCGCCACCAAACGGCTCGGTACCCTTGTGGATCCAAACCGTCTCCACATCCTCGCGAAGTGCAGTCGGCAACCGACCGATAACTCGTGCGTACTTCTCCGCCTCCACCAATGCTGTAGCTGATTCTCCAAACTCCGGATTCACCTGAATCTCAATGCTCAGACCATCATCAAAGTTGGCGTTGAAGAGGTGCGCTTCGACTGTGATCCAACCGTCAATCCGTCGGTCGAACATTGTCCGAGAACCCTGTCCAGCGACCGAGAGATCCTGGAACGTGGTCGGATCCGAAGATGTGATAATGTCTGGGTCAATGAATATTGTACCTTCGAATGGCGGCCGTGTTACCACAGGAGCAGTGGGCACTAGAGCATCTCCCCCACAAGTCCCCGCAAACACTGAAACCCAGATCGCATTAACTGCAGCTGTAGTTTTCTTCAAATATCGACGTTGCTTTCTGACATCAGATTCTCAAGGTCCAACACGGGCTTTTCAGCCACGCGCCTGCCAGGACTCGAACCTGGGACCCTCGGCTTAGAAGGCCGATGCTCTATCCAGCTGAGCTACAGGCGCAGGTGCTACAGTCGCTAACCTAACCCTGGTGAGTGAGGCTTCTCAACGAGTAGTCGAAAGGCCATAGTAAAATGCCTCCGCTTGACCCTCCTGCTAAAGCTGTTGCAATGTTTCACTATCTATGAAGCGTTTACGAAGAAAACTTGCCACTCATCTGGAGTATCCAACATCCGTATTCTAGTTACCCTGCCGCTAGCTGCTACAGTACTTATTGCCCTAATGGGCTGTGCTGATCTGGCTCTAGAACCTGACCGGAACCCCACTGCTCTGTCCGTGCTCCCGATCGATACAGTACTGACAAAAGGGCATACCGCATCGTTAAGAGCTGTCGTTACCGACCAGAATCAACAGGCATTTAACCCACTACCGACCTGGGCTCTACCAGGATGGTCTATCTCTGATCCACAGATTCTTAGGGTATCAGGCGATGGTTCCATGGAAGGACTCAAGGGTGGGGAGGTCACCGTTGCCGGAGAAGTAGCCGGATTGAAAGCTGAAACCCGAGTTCGAGTAAATCCCACTGAGGTTCAGCTTTCTGCACCTTATGTTCACTTAATACAAAGCGTTCAAACCCTCACGGGTAGTGTTCCACTTATCGCCGGGAAAGATGCACTCCTCAGAGTCTTTATGACCGGTGACCAAATGAGCTTCTTCGAACCTACGGTTAGGGCGTCATTTTATTCCGGAGATGAGGTCGTCCACTCAGTCAGAATGCTATCTCCGCTGTATTTTCTTCCGGTATCACCGGATCAGAGCCAACTCGAGAAATCCTATAATACGCTTGTCCCAGCAGCTGTATTACAGCCGGGGGTAGAATTGGTGATCGAATTGGATCCTGAGGAAGTTGTACCACTCGCTCCCGGTAGCTCCGTACGCGTACCTGCATCAGGCCGTATGGCACTCAATCCCCGTGAGGTAGAGCCATTCTACCTCCGCGTCGTTCCAGTATTGGCGTGCGGATCCCCCTTCCCGGCTTGTTCTGGACAAATCTTTAATTGGACTGGGAACCTGTCCAAGTACGCAGATCAAGTGCAGTACACACGACTGATCTTCCCAATCGCTGACTTCGAAGTCGATGTCAGAGACACCTATACAACTCAGGCAAATCTTACTGAAAAGTCAGGGTGGAGCAGCTTTCTGAGAGAGATCGACCTCCTACGAAGAACAGATCCAGACGGACCGGGTCACTATTACTACGGGGCAGTTACCCTCCCCCAAGGATCCGCATGGGGTGGACTTGGCTACATCGGAAGACCGACAAGCGTTGGGCGACCATCGGAATTCACTCTAGCCCATGAGATAGGGCACAACCTGAGTCTGCGCCACGCTCCCTGCGGAGGACCATCAGGTACAGATCAAAACTATCCTTATTCGGGCGGATTTATTGGAAAATGGGGTTACGATCCACGAGGCGCCTCCGGCTTAGGCGAACTCAAGAATCCCGGAGTAATCAAAGACCTGATGTCCTACTGTAATCCTGAGTGGATCAGTGATTATCATTTCGAGAAATCCCTCGCATTCCGTGCAAATCAAGGTCCTAGCCCGCGACAATCTGACAGAATTTCGCAATCTGAAGATGTCCTGATTCTATGGGGGGGATCTGACGAGGGCGTGCTCACACTGGAGCCTGCAATTCACATGACTGCACCCGCAGTACTCCCGGTTGAAGATGGCCCTTATCGAGTCGAAGGATTCAACGAGAACGGTGCTTCGCTATTCTCACTTAGCTTTTCGCTTACTGAGACTGAGTACGGCAGTGGGGGTGATTTCTATTTTGCCCTTCCATTCGAAGCTGGAGCAGCTGATGAGCTCACCAGAATTCAGTTGCTAGGCCCTGAAGGTGAAATCGAGCTCGGAGGTGCAGTGCCCAGTCCTGATCTCGCGGTAGTCACTAACAGACAAACTGGGCGCATCCAGTCCATAATCAGAGAATGGGATGAGACACTACTCCCAATTTCTCCTGAAGTGGATGTGCTAGTCACAGACGGTGTTAGTACGCGTCGAATTATCGGGGGTATGGAATGAGAACTCCCCCTAAGTGTTGGTCACTCACTCTGCCCGCATTTCTGTTTGGACTTTCCAGCCTCCTCTATACTCCGGCAGAAGCCCAGATTTACGCTGAGATCCGGGGAGGTACTGCAGTTGGGAGCCATACTGCCACTGCAGCTGCAATGGAGCTTGAGCCAGGACTGTCAGTTGCCGGTCTGATTTCTCTCCAGACATCAGGAGTTCTTGGTCTATACGCTGGATTCGTACGAACTCAGTTTGGGTGCACCAACGGCTTCTGTACCGACCGTGATCTAACGTTCACTGGAAACAATGCACGCCTTGGGCTTTCCCTGACCCGCGGAGGGCCTTGGATGCAGCTGGGGCTACTCTATGGCGGAACCGGAACCGAAGGAGACAACCTTAATGGTGGCATCGGATTCGAGGCCGGCCTTGGCCTAGCTTTTTCTGCTGGGAAGGTCCGGTTCTCTCCAGGACTGACATACCGGCGACATAACGCAACCACCGCGATCCGAAATGACCACGCTGTTTCATTAAGTTTCGACTTGGGGATAGGACTTCGGCTTAGAAACTGAGTCTCCCCGAGTCCCCCACAACTCTAGGACTTTATCTGAGTCCTCCATCAGTCACTGGGTCGCCAGCCACCCTGTAGCGCTCGAACCAATTTCTCAACAGGAGTTGTACACGTATAAAGTTCGTTGGGGGACGGCTTCGACTATGCCATCCGTCCGTGAGACGAACCATCGCTGTCGGGATCTGGCGGAGCTTTAGTGCGCGGTAATATTGCTCGGTTTGCTCCATGGGTGTGCGCAAATCCCGTTCTCCAGTCATGAGCATAGTAGGCGTTGTAACATTACCCACGTACATGAGCGGCGAGCGTTGCAGATGTTCTGAAGGGTCCTCCCAGAAATGCTTCTCAAAATCAAAATACCAGCTTGACCCATCCGTAGTGCCGACAAAACTCATCCAGTTTGTCACCGGCGCCTTCGCAACAGCAGCCGTAAAGCGATCTGTGTGGCCAACGATCCATGAGGTCAGCACACCACCACCCGAACCTCCATAAACAAAGAGATTCCTTTCGTCGATATATCCTCGGGCTATCAATGAATCGACCCCAATCATAAGGTCGTCATAGTCCATGGACGGATAGGCATAGTTGATCTCGTTGCCAAACTCCGATCCGTAACCTGAGCTACCTCTTGGGTTGGTGTAGAGAACTACATAACCATTCGCTGCGTGATCTTGATTCTTGAAGTCGAACCCAGAGTTATACATCGAGTGTGGACCACCATGGATTCGTAAGATCAATGGATACTTCTTTGAACTATCAAAACCCGGTGGCTTGTTGATCCAACCTTGGATGTCGAGTCCGTCGACAGACTTATACCAAATCTCTTCTACCTCACCCAATTCTACCTGAGACAGCACTGCCTCATTCGTGCCCTTGAGGCTATGGACCTCACGAGGGTTCTGAACCGAATAGGCCACTAGACTCCCCGGTTCATAGTACGAAGTCCGGATTCCAACTGCTGATCCATTGTCCGCTATATCTGTTGTCGAGAGCATGTGGTTGCCCTCGGTAACGCTACGTGGTTCTCCATTAATGGGAACGAACCAGAGGTTTGAAGTCCCCTTCATTGAAGCCGTGAAATAGAGACCACTTCCATCAGCGGCCCACGTCACATTGCCAATGCCGCCCATCTCACGGGCAATGACCCGGGATCCGGAGCCATTTGAGTTCATTACATAGAGTTCTCGCTCCGTATAAGTATCGGTCGTGAACTCATTACCCTGGTATGCAATCAAACTACCGTCTGGTGAAGGCAGGGGGCTGGTTTCACTTCCATGTCGATTTGTCATTTGTCGAATAGCACCCGATGCCACATCGACAGAGTAGAGAGCAGACTCTCGATACTGATATTCAGCATCCTCAACCCTGAGACCTGAGAACAAAATGCTCTGACCGTCTGGCATCCATTGCGGCGCGCCATGGTCAAAGTCTCCGCTGGTCACTCGTCGAGCCGTACCTCCAGATGCAGAAACCACGTAGATGTGACGTGAGCCCACAGTGGACCACCCAGAACCGTCGCGCCTGTAGTTGAGCTTCTCCACAATCCTCGGGGCCGCCGTCCAGTCAGCACCCTCAGGACGCTGTGGCATTGCAATCTGCCATGCTGGATCCATCGGAGCTTCATCTAATACGTTAAAAGCAAGCCAATTACCGTCAGGGGACCATTGGAGACTCGATGGTGATTCTGTCATCCTCGTCACCTGTGACACAGCGCCTTCTGCGTCCATCCAGCGAACGAAAATCTGTGCACCCTGAGGTTCACCCTGTCTCACGAAAGCCACCCTGGTTCCGTCTGGAGACCAGGCTGGTGAACTACCCTCTAATAAGAAACGATTCCGGCTGCCGTCAGCATCCATGATCCAAACTTCAGACGCATGTCTGTCATTGACCTTATCAATCCATTCACGGACATACACCAACTGGGTGGCATCCGGTGAGAGTTGCGGATTTTGGACAAACTCCCAATCGAGATAATGGTCGACCTTGAGACTCGAAGAACCCTCTTGGGCCTGTGCTTCGATACCACCCAAAGCAAAGACGAGAGTTAACAGTGTGAGCAGGCTAGGAAGTAGCGTGTAACGCCTCATGGGAAGACTCCATCTCTCCAGGTAAGTCAGTAATCCGCTTGAAGATGAATTTAGAAATTCAATCTGTAAACAAGACGAAAGCTTCACCTAGGGAGTGGTGCGAACTCCTTGAGGAAAGAGTTATACAGCCTAGCCTCAATGTTCATCAGGTTTATCCCTGCAAGTATTAGATCTTGGACAACCCTTTCACTAATGAGGAAACGCCTCCGGTCCATCGCATTTAACGGACCGGAAGCGCCACCCCAGTGTCGATGATTAAGCTGCTGTTCTACCCTTCGACGTGGGCGTGAACCGCAGCGGTTACGAAGTCAGCGTGTCCGGAACCGACGGTCCCGTGCATCAGGCTGAAGACGACATCCGTCTCGCCGACCGAAACGCCGTGCAGATGACCCCCGAACTCTCCAGGTGTGTCCTGCTCAAACTCAGCGATCGACTCATCCTCGACATCCACCTTCAGATACATATCGGAATCGAGCGTGACTTCATCACCATCATGGTCAACAAATCGGACGTCCATATGAGCTGTTTCTGTGCCGACATCAACCTCAAGCTCACCTGTCCACGATCCGGTGTCCCCGTCGTACGATGCGATCATCGCACCGCTGAGCCAAATCTGAACGCCCTCGACCTCTTCCCCGTGATCCTCTTCGACTCCTGTCGCATCACCACAGGCTGTGAGGGCCAAAGGAACGATTAGAGCCATTGCCAGAATGCGAACCTTTAGTCCAGCATTTTCCATCTTTATCTCCTTAAATATCGGCACACTAGTATTTAGGGGTGCGTTCCTGGCCGACATCAGAACACAACCCGATAAGTAAGCGTGATGCCCCTCCCTGCTTCAGGCATGATCTCCTTCACCCGGGAGAGATGATTGCGATACTCCTGATCTGTGACGTTTTCGAGTCCGACGGTGAGAACGTTCAGGCGCCCTCCGATTGTCCGACTCAGGCCCGCCCAAAGATCGAAGCGTACATAGCCATCGGTCGTAGTCTCGAACTCTCCGACACGACCTTGCTTGGCTGCGAAGTGTGACTCCGCCCTGATGAACCAGTCCGCAGGCTCGTAGGCAATCGTTGCGCCCGCCTGCAGCGGCGGAATGAGTGGGAGCGGTTCACCGGTCGCTCGGATCTCGCCACGTACATAGGATGCCACCCCCTCCAACTTCAGCGGGCCGGAAAGAACCCAGTCTAACGCGGCCTCGAATCCGACGAAGCGAGCATTCTCTCCGAAGAACTGGTATATCGGCAGTCGCGTTCGGCTGAGTTCACCCGTATCTCTTGAGAACACGTATCCGTTGATCAAGTTCATGAAACCGGTGAGTTCAGCGTGGAAGCTCTCGCCGTGAAATCGCGAGAAGACGTCGATTCCGGTTCCGATCTCCTCTTCAAGTGATGGATTCCCGACCTCGAAAGCGTAGGCTGCTAAGTGTGGCCCTTCCGAGAACAACTCATTCACATCAGGTGTGCGGAAGGCACGCGACACGCTCGCTCCCAATGTCAATCCTGCTCTGGCGTTGTAGAGAAGTCCAAAGGAGCCAGAAAACGACCCGAACCCGCGCTGTCGCACATGTCCTATGTCTGAGGCAGGGTCTTCATACGCTGGCTCGGTCCTCGTCCAATCGTAACGGATGCCTGCCTCCACACGGATTGGATCCAGATCGATCTCCTCAAAAGAGAAGACACCCACACTCAGTCGCTCGGCGTCCGGCGTGAAGAGACTTCCACCGAATTGAAACGACTCCCATGAGGCGCGGGCTCCGAACGCACCCAACGAAAACGGGCCAAGCTTCTCATGACGTGCGAGGAGGTTGGACATCGCGGCCTGTCGCTGGAAGCGGGTCCCGAGGATATCGGGCGGCTCAATCTCAACGAGCTCGTAGTAAGAGTATGACGCGTTGGCAGAGAGGGAGGAAAACGATCCTTCCGAAGGGCGGTGCTCCCCCGCGGCCTTAAGTGAGACACGCTCGGATTCGATGGCCACGCCGGCGTCATGTCCTCCCACAAAGCCTCCAGGGATTCCATAATCGTTGGCGTGCCCGAGGGCAGACACTCCGATGTGTCCACGGTCTCCCACCCAGGACGTCCCGGCCCCAAGGGTCCAGGAGTCGGATCCCGTGTTTGCCAGATCCCCGACTGGTGTTCCTAGATCGCCTGAGCTTCGGCGAGCGAGTTCGACTCGGAATGGAATCCGTTCTGTCAGCGGGACGAGAAGGTTGGCCGCTCCCCCTAATCCAGACGTGACTGATTGGCCCTGCAGGGTTACTGACCCCGTCGCGTCATGAGGAACAGTGATAGGAATCTCGTCACGGATCACGTTTATCACGCCTCCGATCGCGTTACTCCCATAGAGGATCGCTCCAGGTCCTCTCACCACTTCGATGCGCCGCGCAGACGTTGGATCGAGCGCTGTTGCATGATCCGGACCGGCGTTCGATACGTCCATGACCCGGGCGCCGTCCTCCAGAACGAGAAGGCGGTCCCCACTCATGCCTCGAATGACGGGGCGTGCAGTTGCGGGGCCCATGCTCGTGACTGTGATGCCCGGCTCGGAACCAAGAGTGGCGGCCACTGTCGGCTGAAGGCGCCGCTGAAGCTCGTCTGCGCTAAGCACGTTCACCGGCCGCAAAACCTGGTCTGACCCTCGTTCGGAAATAGAACCCGTGATAACCAGACCTTCCAACTCGAGAGCTGACTCCTGAAGCTCGATCACTAATGGATCTACCTGAGCTCTCACGGAAATGGTCGTATCTAACGCGGCGTAACCCAGACGTTCCACACGAACAGTGTACTGGCCATCGGCAACCCTCAGATGGAAAGACCCATCTGAAGAGGTAATCACGAACTGAGGAGTTCCAACAATTGTGACCCGAGCTCCCGCGAGCGGCTGACCGCTTTGCTCAGCTCTTACAAACCCCTCTATCTCTCCTGGGTGATCCTGACCCGCGGACTCCACAGGTGCGTACCCGAATCCGAGCAGGCACATGAGGGCGCAAAGTCTGGAAAGTGAAGGGGAGTGAGCCATGCTGACTTAGAGGGGTTGAACGCCGGATTCAAAGGCAAACAGCAACGTATGAGCAAATCTCATGATATTTGGGCTTCTTCTTAACTGTACGTATGGAAACAGGGCCTTGAGAAAGTCCTGCTAAGAACAGCCGCTAGAGAGCGGCCGGGTACTGCACAGTTAGGCTAGAGGTGGAGCTCTAGAGGGGTGCCCTTCAGCAAGTTCAGAGTGGGCCACAATGTCAGCTTCAATTGGGCTGGGATACCGAACGACGATATCCTGATACTGCTGCTCTAGTCCGGCTGAAAGTGCAGCTAGGTTCGCCACGACTTGCGTGCAAACCGTGTGGTCATGAGCAGGTGGGCACGTTGATGGGTTGTGTTCGCTCTCCACGACCGGCTCGCCTACTACATCAGCACGCTCCAAAAGCGGAACCGACATCGAGGTGACAAGCATCACCACAGAGAGGCCGGCTGATACGGCCTGGCGAATCGCCTTCCCTTTTTGATTCATGACGTTCTAGGGTAAAACTGAAGGTCAGTACGTGTCAACGAGAATTGAGCCAGAGACTAGCTCACTACTTGATGAGTATACCTCTCC
>Ga0209034_10000961_pt1 | contig 14289 bp, 11 predicted proteins | sample MarorgKNORR_S2LV_2_FD_188219 | JGI IMG/M metagenome (GOLD analysis project Ga0209034, IMG submission 188219) | Marine microbial communities from the Southern Atlantic Ocean, analyzing organic carbon cycling - 250m_A/KNORR_S2/LV (SPAdes) (version 2) | ecosystem: Environmental > Aquatic > Marine...
GTAGGTCCGTATATTCGGTGCAATTGGCCCTTTGGAATCCGCAAATTCTAGAAGATTCGAATGCTAGAAATTACCGAGTTTAAGACTATCCTAGCTGCATTCTCGATCTTGCAGCATCGATGCTAACGAAAGAAAAATTACAAGTAGTAAAAATATCAAGAGAGAGGAAGTTTTTATGCATGCTAATAGAAAAACCGGGATACCCGGTTTTCATAAAAAATTGCTTAGTACGGCGATATCGCTATCGATTATCCCAATTTCTGGGTCCGTGCTAGCACAGGATGATGATGAGATTGAAGAAGTCATCGTGACCGGTTCTTTTATCCGGCGCACCGAAGGCTTTCAGTCCGCATCTCCCTTGACGCAGCTTACCCTAGAGGATATTGCTGCTGAGGGTACACCTAACATGGGTGATGTTATACATAACCTGACTTTTAATCAGGGTTCGTCGATATCATCCAATATCACACCAGGCTCAGGAGCCACTGAAACCGCGATTAACCTCCGTGGACTCGGTGCCGGCGCTACACTCGACTTGGTCGATGGTAAGCGTGTGATAGATGGCAACGTAAATCAGATGCTACCGCAGATAGCTATTCAAAGACTCGATATCGTTGTGGATGGAGCTGCAGCTTTATATGGTTCAGCGGCGGTGGCTGGAGTTGTCAACTTCGTACCCATCAAATCCTACGATGGATTTAAGATGGAGATTTACAACCTTCAGTCTGACAAGAGCGACTCTTACCAGGAGCAAATGTACAGTGCCATATGGGGTGGTGACTTAGGTGGATGGGATATCGTTACAGCTGGACAGTGGCGAGACAACTCTAACCTTCTATGGGCAGACCGTCCTAACTTATACAACGCTGGATTTAACTTTTCATCTTCAGGTAACCCAGGTCAGTATGCTGTGCCTAAGCGGGATGAAAATGGTGTATTAACTGGGTCGACCGCGCGAACAGGTGACCCAGGTTGTACTCCTGTTGATCAGATGGAAGACCCAACTCGGGGAGACCGACCTAATCGTCATGGTAACTTGCACCCACTGAACAATACTTGTTACATGGACTTTGGTCAGTGGTGGGAGCTTAACCCTGCGGCCCAACAGGGTGTCTTCTATGCTAATGCTGCTTATGAGGTTAGCGATGACCTGAGTTTTAACGTTCAGCTCAACTGGAATAGCATGACCTATAAGGGCCAGAATTCAGCCGCCAACCCTGGTGGCCGAGTTGACGAGTTGCCTGTTCTTCGAGGTGAATTGCCTGGTAATCCATTCCGCGCCGCGGATGCAAACGGTAATCCATTATTCGCACGTGATTTAGACGGCGATACTTTGCCGGATAGGGATGCGAATGGCACCGTCATACTGGATCCAAGCGGTATCCCATTTAATGAGGACGTGAAATTCAGTGGTTGGCGACCATTTGGTAAATCCCAAACAGTATCTTCAGGTCATAACGGAAATGGCAGCTTCCCTGGTTTCTATCGGGAAAGAAGCTTCCGTGTTGCATTCGATACAATGTTCACAGTGCCATATGTTGAAGGCTGGGACGGTATGGCTTCACTGATGCATACGGAAGAAATTACATTGTCTCGCCAGAACAACCAGAGCTTTCCGATGATATCTCAGGGCCTGAGTTGTGACACGTTAGGCCCGGCTGATGAGTGTTTTAGCCCATGGGCTGTTAACCCTAATGTGCTTCGACCGCACACAAACTCGCAAGCAGTCGCGGATTCAATATTCCCGACTCAACTTTTGAGAAACCGTACCAATTCGACCTTGTCTACTTTTGACTTAGTTCTGAACGGCGAAGTACCGTTGGGTAATTTTGAATTACCTGGCGGACCGGTTGGTATGGCAATAGGTATGCAAAAGCGTTGGAATGGTTTTGACCATATTCCAGCTGCGCTTTACCAAAGTGGCGATTTGTACAATGGTCAGCAGGATTTGCCTGCCAACGAAACTCGCTCAGTAGATGCTTGGTTTATTGAGGTAGCTATACCTGTTCTAGATAATCTCGAAATTACGGCCGCTAGCCGCGATACGAGATATTCAACAGGCCAGAGTTCAAAGGATCCGAAGTTCGGGATTACTTACAGCCCGATGGATTGGTTGACGGTTCGTGCCACTAAGGGTACTGCTTTCATCGCACCAGGTTTGAATGCCTTGAATGCTCCAGAGCGATGTAACTTGTCCAATATTGACGATCCAATGTCCTCGTTCTTCGCATACGCTCGTCGCTGTCAGGCCGGTAACCCTTGGTTACAACCTGAGACGGCGGATACATTGAGCTGGGGATTCACGATCGAGCCTATCGACAATCTGCGTATCGATCTTGATTGGAGTCAGACTGAGTTCACGCAACGTATTGTGAGTATTGACCCGCAGCAGTTATTGGATCTCGACTACTTCAACTGGTCTAACGCGACTGGGATAACTGGTAGAGAGCCGACAGTAGCGGAACTTACAAACTGGGTTGCTTCAGGTAGACAGGATCCACGTATTGTTCGTGCATCAGGTGACCCGACGCAAATTATGCGGGTTACTGTTGGTCAGTCCAACGCGGCGGCTAACAATGTGGAAGCCTATGACTTGAAGGTTAGATACCAGTTCGATCTGGGCTTAGTAGGCCTGGAAGACATCGGTACCTTTACCGCGGCGCTGAATGCTACCAAGATCGATCTTTGGGAGTATCAGAAGTTTGCGACCGATCCAATGAGTTCGCCTCTTGGTAATAGAAACCGCTTCCTAGGTGAAGCGCCTCCATTACCTGAAGTGAAGGCCAATTTCCGAGTCGGCTGGGTAAATGGTAACCACAGTGCTTCTGTGGTTGCTCGCTATACCGATGAGCTTAGCTATGATGGCTACAACTGGAGTAGTGGTTTCTTCAGCTACTTCCCGTACTTTACGCCACTCAATCCTAACGAAAGAGACAAGTTACGCGCTTACACAGTTGCGGACCTTGCTTACAACTACCGCGGACTGGATTTTATGGGCACGAATGTAGATTTGACATTTGGTGCTCGTAACTTATTCGATCGTCAGCCTCAGCGAGTCAATGACTTCGCTGGTATGGAATCGATCCTATATGATCCGCGTGGGCGTTTGCTCTACGGCAGGGTATCCATAGAGTTCTAGTAATAATTTAGAACTGTCTTAGAAAAGAGCGGCCTCTTCGAATGAAGGGGCCGTTTTTTTTTGGCATTTTCTGGATTGATAAAACAATGCCGAGATTCAACTGCATTGTGTATGACTAACTCGACAACTGTCAGGAAATACCAGAGATTACTTGCAGAAAACTTATAGGATTTGAAAACTAATAGATATAAACAGTCCAAGCATAAACTTGGACAGACTTCTCTAGCCGATTTATATCGAGATTAAATGCAGTGCACACCGCGTAAAACTCTTTACCATTATCTGCTGCAGTGACTGCAGGTTTTAATCTCTTGCGCACATTCGTACCAACAACCTCTATTACTTCAAGCAAGTTACTAGGATCATCGAAGTAGCAATCATTTTGAACTCTCCCTGCTTCATACACAACTAAACCCGCATTCCACACATTCTTTGCTTGTTGTAATAAGTCATCGTCAAAGACAAATTGAGTGGTATATGGTGGAGGGCCTACGAAGGCAAGGTAAGTTTCACCATTGTAGTTTGGTCTGCGGTAATCTCTGCTGCTTACGGTTACCACTGAAAATTCAACTGGCCCTTCCATTAAAAGGTTAGCCTGTAACTCCAGCGCATAGAATCGGTCTCTAAATGCTGCGGCATCACTATCAATTTCTATAGAATTGCTTGTATAGGTAGCTGAGCTCAAGTCGCTTGAAACAGTTAGTGTGTCAAGACAGCTGTCCGGAATTTCAGTGAATTCTGCAATAGGTTCTACTAACTGAAAGCGCTCATTACCGGGCTCTGTATTTGATAGTAGAAAATTAAGGGCGTACGCAGGCGCCAGATCTGGAAGAGCATTGCCATTCTGGTCTTTTAAAACAGCACAGGGAATTCTGAGGGTTGAGGCATCGCTATCGAATTGCGATCTTGCCAGGCCGCTCCAGATATCGCTTTGGGCGCTGACTACCGAAGCAATAAGAAGTGTGCCTACGCTAATACTTGCAGCTTTTATGAAACGCATAGACTTATTCATTCGTATTATATTGTTCAGTAGTACGACAACCCTTTATTTGACCATCGAAGCGTTTAATTAATGGACCCAGGATTAATTGTATACGAATTTCAGGCTCGCATTTTCAACAATTGTTCCCAAAATGTCTAAGAGACAGATTAGCAAAGGTTCGCAAAAGAAGGAGCGATCGGGTGATTATCTTATCAAACAGTGTTTGGTTTAAACGCTTGGTCTACCAAAAATCAGTTATCTAACTCTTCGAGACGAGATTTTAAGTCTTCCAACACAAGTAACGCTTCAGCGAAACCGGGGTAGGTTTCTATTAGCTCAGCATAGATCTGATTCATATCCTCGGTTTCCTGTATTACAACTGCGCTTAAGTCTTCGAGCTCTGCTATTCCTGCAAATCCATTAACTACTTCCTGAATATTTTGGTTTCGTGCTCTTGTCCAGAATACCGGTTCACATACACGCTCTGGAATAAGAGTTCCAGTGAGAGCGACTCTGCGACATACTATGTCTAGTTCAGGATCACCGTTACGCTCGTTGTAAAAATCATAAATATCATTCTCGACTCGAATAATCTGTTCTCTTACAGCTCGTTTAGAAAGCTCTCCAATAACAATGATCTCCTCGATCTCTGTCTCGTTCTCATCTTCGTTGGTTGCTTGAGCTACAGATATCGGATGAAGTAACAACATAGAAATAATTAGAATCAACTTTTTCATGGCTTGCTCGAATCCTTCTCTATTCTAGATGGTTGTACACATTATAAAGGGAATGACAATTCTGGAAAATAAAGTAACCGTATTTGTAGGTAATCTATCGTACTTTCAGAGCATAGAGCTCGTGCTGCCTTTTCGAATCAATGTTAGTCTTTCAACCTACGCAAACGGCTTAACGGTATAAGCGCTAGTGTCACAAAATCAATGGGCAACATATTCAGGACAACAACTTGCTGCTTCCTTCGCACAGGAAGCGGACGCGTTCGGTGCAATTGCCATGAGCCCTGGGTTTGAAAATCTACTTACTCAGTATCATGATTACGATAGCTTTTTAAAGACCCTAAATAATGATTCTAACCGCAAAAGAAGTGTTGATACTTTGCTGTCGAACAATGGAATCATTGACACAGCTATCCCTACGCAAGAATTAGCTCAGATTTTCTGCCAAGCACAAATTGCAGCTTGCGCAGAATTGTTCAATGGATGGCGGATAAATAGTTCCCAATTTAGTCGTGAAGGAATACTTGCACTGGCGAAGCAGGGTAGCGAGGGCTTGGTTAACATTCCTGCAATTCCCATTGATATCCGGCCCGATCAATATAGTGAGTCACAGAGACAGCTTCTTAATGGAGTAAATGTGATTCAAAATATTGATACGGTAAGGATAATGCAGGTACTTAAGTTGTTGGGCCTAATTACTTGTCATGCAGACGAGACTCACCAGCTTTCTCTAGGAGTTGGTAACGGTTACCGAGATCTTTTTGGAATTCATCTTACTCCACGAATTACCACGGAGCGGGACGCTTCCAGCACTAACTTTTATTTTGAAACAATTGAGAAACGAGCAGCACACACAGTTCTTATCGATAATGACCCAGTGTATAAATCTCACTTTGACACTTTGAATCGAGAAGAGGGTGGCCGAGTTTTGGCCCTTAACAACGATGCCGATCTGGCATTCAAGCTTTTAGAAATCGAGCAAGAAGAAAGTAATTTGATGCGGCGTAATATGGTGGCATGCTTGAGACTTGATTATCGCATGATCCCTGACGAAGAAATTTTTCTTCGGTCGACATACAAAGTAATCGATGAAAAAGCAGATCTTATTATGACAATTGGAGCAGGAAATAACCTTGAAGAGTTTGAAGGCAGATTGAAGTGTTTTGATAATTTATTTTCAATTTTAACGGAACGAGAATTAAAACCCGTTCGCATTTTATTACACGGAAAGGGTTCTGCAGCTGAACAACGAAGCCAGCCGAATTTTGGGCAATTAGCTTATGCCAGCTATCAAATTTTATACTGTAAACTTGATCGTGCTTGCCTAAAGTAGAAATGAATCAAAGCCATTTCTAAATTTCAGTGCCTTTAAAAATCGTAGATTCTATATTTTTACTGTCTTTTATGAGGCCTGCCGGATCGGTGTTATTTTGGGGAGTCTGCGCCGTGAATGCCCCGCGCTTTCAGCGCTATGGACTAAGCTGCTAAAGACTTCTATTCTTCTTCTTTCTTTGTAGATATAGACTCATACGCAATGGCAAATGGCAAACCCAATTACCCTTCTCAGGGCGAAATTTCGCGGCTGTACAATCTGTGCGATTCGGGAGATTTTATAGGCGCAGAAAATTTCTGTAGAAAACTTCTTGCGAACTTTCCGGCGGCTCCCGAAGTTTCAAAAATTCTTGGGGTGGCCCTGGGCGCTCAGGGGAAAACCCAGGATGCTCTCAATATTTTCAGCGAGACTATAAGGTCAAATCCTGACTATCCCGATGTCTATCTTAATTTTGGTCTATTGCTCAATTCTTTGGGCCGGCGTGAGGAGGCGATTGAAAATTTCAGAAAAGCTGCAGAGCTTGATCCTGAATGGGGGGATGCCCAGAACAATCTGGGAGTGATGTTGCAGAATCAGGATCGACATGAAGAGGCTTTACCCCATCTTGAAAAGGCCATTAAGTTAAGTCCGGAAAATCCTGCTTCATATTTTAATTATGCAAATTCATTAAAAGTGCTCGGAGAAAACCAAGAAGCGCTGAAAAATTATAATCAGGCCGTTAAACTACACCCATCCTTTCCTGTTGCATTTAATAACCGTGGCAACCTATTGGAGAGCATGGGGAAGATCGAAGATGCTAAGCGTAGTTTCTCAAGGGCGATAGAACTCGATCGAAACTATGCACGCGCCTATAGCAATAGGGGGATTGCTGAGAGAAAACTGGGCAACCATTCAAATGCCTTAAGAGATTTTAGTAAAGCTTTAGAGCTCGAACCCTGGCAGCCAGACAACCCGAATCAGGACAGCAACTTTCAGTTCAGGATGTATATTAACCTCGGAGATATTTATCTATACCTTAAGGAGTTTAATAGAGCACTGGAAGCATACGATAGAGCTCAGGAAATAGAACCAGATAATCAAGACATTCTTGGATTTAAGAGCAATGCAGTAGCTGGTCTGGGCAAGCTTGAAGAAGGATTACAACTAAGGCAACAATCCTACGGCATGGTCTCATTTGATCGTACAAAAGGTGTCTCGATAATTCGAGGATAGCTTAAGATTAATTGGCCAGAATTATTGCAATTGATATCAAGCTATTCGCGATGAGCGGTTTAAAGTGAGATTGAAAGTTTGTCACCTCATGGGCTTAATGATCTTTGCGCGGTTGCTGATTCTCTAGAGAGCTAATGTCTCATTTTTCGGATTGGATGCTTTGATCCTGGTCAGGTATTTCAGCAGCTTCTCTAGCAATTGCCTGTCGCTGGGAGTACAGCATTTTCCAGGCTTCGAACCGGTCAGGCTCAGAACTGACTAAGGGCTGGGCCATAACCATAATTTTGTAGGCGAAGTTGGCGCTTGAGACATAGCGATATATAAACTATTATATATCGCTATGTCTATGGATTATAAACAGTTTTTTAGGTGGATACTCTGCTTAGCAGTGATAATGCCCGTTTCCACAGTTGCTGCAGAAGCAACAGTGGCCGTGGCTTCCAACTTCACCGCTCCGGCTAATCAGTTGGTTGAAGAGTTTGAAGCGCAATCGGATCATGACGTCAGATTGGTATTTGGCTCGTCTGGAAGATTCTTTGCTCAGATTTCAAATGGCGCACCATTTGATCTGTTTTTCTCCGCCGATCAAGAAAAGCCACAAGAACTAATTGAAAGTGGGTTAGCAATCGACGATTCACTCTTCACATATGCGCTCGGCGTTTTGGTTCTCTGGTCCCGTTATGAGCAATTGATTCAAACCTCACCAGCGGTACTTAGTTCTAATCAATTTAACAGACTAGCAATCGCCAATGCTCGACATGCTCCTTACGGAGTTGCTGCTGAAGAAGTGCTGAGTAATTTAAATCTACTTGCTGATCTGCAATCGAAATTAGTACGAGGTGAAAACATCGCCCAAACTTTTCAGTTTGTTTTTACCGGCAATGCGGAATTGGGATTCGTAGCTAAGTCTCAGGTCTACCAAGATAACAACTTGATTTCAGGTTCGGCATGGCAGGTCACTGAGGATTTACATTCGCCCATAAGACAGGATGCTGTGTTGCTACAACGAGCTAGCACTAATGATGCTGCGCTAGAATTTTTGTCCTTTGTAAGAAGCAATCGTGGTCGTTCTATCATTGAATCCTATGGCTACGTAGTAGGTGATTGATATGGGATTCAGTGAAGCCGATGTAGCCGCAATACTCCTGACACTGCGATTAGCCACAACAGTAACCATCTTGCTGTTATTTTTTGGAGCACCATTAGCGTGGTGGCTTGCGCGTACTTCATCTCGATTCAAAGGGCCAATAGGTGCGCTAATTGCACTTCCACTAGTGTTACCGCCAACAGTGCTGGGGTTTTATTTGTTGATAGCACTTGGTCCTAATGGGCCAATTGGTCAGCTCACTCAATCCCTGGGGCTAGGTACATTGGCATTCAGCTATTCCGGTCTAGTGATTGGATCAATTTTTTATTCACTGCCATTTGTAGTGCAGCCATTGCAAAACGCTTTTGAAGCAGTCGGTGATCGACCCTTAGAAGTTGCTGCCACACTGGGTGCCGGCCCGGTAGATCGGTTTTTCTCAATAGCACTTCCCATGGCGAAGCCTGGATTTTTCACCGCTGCCGTTCTGGGGTTCGCGCATACCGTTGGCGAATTTGGTGTAGTGTTAATGATCGGCGGAAACATCCCTGGTGAAACACGTGTTGTGTCGGTACAGATTTATGATCATGTAGAAGCACTTGCCTATGATCAGGCCAATCAATTAGCGCTATTAATGATTATTTTTTCCTTCCTGGTTTTACTTTCTGTCTATGGCATGCAAAAGAAATCTCACCGACAGGTATTGAGGTTTAGCCCATGAATGTCAGCAATCCTACAGCCAATCAAATCAGAGTGGCTATAAACCACGAGCTATCGGAACGAGGCGGGCGCGCCTTTAACTTGGAAGTAGATCTTGATCTTCCCACCAAAGGAATAACGGCAGTGTTTGGTGAGTCCGGTTCCGGCAAGACCACTTTACTTCGGTGTATAGCAGGGTTGGAAACAAGCTCCCGAGGAGAAATTCAAGTTAGAGATGCGGTCTGGCAAAGCGAAACAGATGTTATTCCTCCTCATCAGAGACGTGTGGGCTACGTGTTCCAGGAGTCGAGTTTATTTCCCCATTTGAATGTTAAGAAGAATATCGCCTTCGGAATCTCTCGTTCTCCTTCGCTATTGGACTCACAGCGCTACGATCAGATCATCGAACTCATGGGATTAGCACCACTATTGCAACAATACCCTGACCAATTGTCGGGGGGTGAACGACAGCGCGCGGCGATAGCCAGAGCTTTAATTATTGAGCCTGACTTACTTTTAATGGATGAGCCTTTGGCTTCATTGGACATAAAGAGAAAACAGGAGATCTTGCCTTACCTGGAGTCAGTGCATGAAAAATTAGATGTACCGATAATTTATGTTACCCACTCCGTCGACGAAGTGGCGCGTCTTGCTGATTATCTGGTAGTGCTGCAAGAAGGCAAAGTCATCGCCAATGGAGGATTGAAAGAAGTTTTATCGGACATAGAGCTTCCACTACAACTGGGTGAGGAAACCGGTGTTGTGGTTGAAGCCGAGGTCAAGGAGCGCGACAGCGACTGGAATTTAATACGGGCGACCTTTGAGGGCGGAGAATTGTGGATTAAAGATAGCGGAGATGAAATTGGACACAATATCCGTATTCGTATACTTGCTCGGGATGTGAGCCTGGCACTTAGCGAGCATTCAGACACAAGTATTATTAATCGTCTACGAGTAAAAGTAGAGAAAATTCAGGATATCATTGATCAATCAATGTTGTTGGTAAGTCTTAAAGCTGGCAATAGCAATATCATTGCCCGTTTGTCGCGCCGATCAGCTCATCACTTAAATATAAATGCAGGCATGGAAGTATGGGCGCAGATTAAAGGTGTAGCAATATTGCGTTGAGTTAGTCTGCCATCAAAATAACACTAGACGCCTTAAACAGCGCACAGGCCTGATCACCTTTCTTTAGTTTTAGCGTGCTCGCACTTTGATTGGTAATGATGCTACACAGAGTTTTTCCATCGCCAAGATCTATAATAACTTCACTGTTAACTTTGCCTTTAACAACATTGCTGACTTTTCCAATAAGTTTATTTCGGGCACTGGTTGCTACGTCCAATTCTTTGCTGAGAATAATCCAGGAAGACTTAATCAGAGCTATAACATAGTTACCTTTTTTGAATTTCATTTTTTGTGAGCTGTCATTAGTAATATGTGCCACAATCGATGCTGAGCCACTGATCTTAAGTACGACTTCGGTATTAACAGCACCGCGAACCACCTTTTCAATTAATCCTCTAAACTGATTTCTTGCACTAGACCGCAAAGCATTACTCCTTAGAAAATTGGCAAGATCACCCATCGAATGCAAACTGGTTCCCAGTCTGTCCACATAGGCAGCATGCTCATCTTCTAGTTCGATAAACCCTAGCAAGATGTCTCGGCCGAAATCGGTTAATTTCGTGCCACCCCCTTTGGCGCCCCCTTTAGATCTTGAAACTAGAGGCTTATCGGATAGATTATTCATCGCATCGATGCGGTCCCAGGCAGTTTTATAACTGATTCCAACCCGTTTTGCTGCGGCAGTTATGGATCCGCATTCTTCTATGGCTGCCAATAATTCGAACTGGGAATTAGAAAACGACTGCTGGTCAGCGTCCAGTAGGAACAAATTAGCTTTTAGGGTAGAAGCCTTCTTTCTGGGCATGAATCAATAGCTCTGTTACTTCCTGTCAAATTGTACCTCAGCGGCATGAATCACTCACCGTCACTTTTTTCGACGTAATAATTGACGGTTTAGCTGGCCAATGGCATAAGGGGGATAACTAAATCGACACAGGAATATCAGGAATAACAGAATGAAGAATAACCTCTTGAAAGGTGGACTAATCGCAGTGCTGGCCGTTGTATTAGCGAGCATAGGACTTACCGCGGCTCAGCAGCGTCCAACCCTCACGCCGGAACAATTAGAACGGCTAACGATCAGGCCTATACCAGGAAAAGAAGGCATGTACCTCATGCCGGGTTTCGATGGTGGTTTATCAGGTGGCAATATCGCAATTCGGGTGACAGATGAAGGCGTAATTCTCGTCGACAACAAATATTCTTATAGCTACGAAGATATAATCCGTCAGGTTGCCAGCATAACTGATCAACCAATTCTATATGTCTTAAACACTCATCATCATTTCGATCATGCCGGCGCTAATGCCTCTTTCATGAGTAGTGCGCAGGTAATTGGTCATGAAAATGTAAGGGTGAATATGTTGCGAAACGTTGGGCCGAGTGCTTCTCCCGATGGCGCACCGCGCATTACTTACAACGATAAAACGTCAGTACATCTTGGTGATGCTGAAATTGAGGCGTTTCATTTTGGTTGTGGTCATACCAATGGTGACTCGGCAATTCTATTTACCGATCAACGTACGATTCATACCGGTGATTTATTTATTTGGGGAGAACGCATGGATGGTAGCACTCTCGCGCCATTTATTGATTACGGCAATGGCGGCTGTGCTAGTGACTGGGTGGCAACACTGGATCAGATTCTGGCATTGGATTTTGACACTGTCGTGCCCGGCCATGGACCATTGTTAAGGAAAGCAGAGATCAGGATTTTCCGGGATAAATTTGACCAGATGATTTCGCGAATTCGTACTTTGATTAATTCAGGAACGAGTAGAGATAACATCACCAGTGACTTGGATATTTCAGATTTGAACTGGCCACTAGCACCGGATCGCATTCAAGCAATTTATGACGAGTTAACCCAATAGGAAACACCAAAAAGTAGATGTTATGAGAGTTAGAGTCTTACTTTTCATTGCGCTTGTTCTTCCTCAATGGATATTGGCACAAGCATCATTAAGACCCGATGTCCCCATTGCAATTGTCGGCGGTATGTTACTGGATGGCTATGAGGCTGAACCTGTTCATGACTCGGTAGTTGTATTTGAAGATGGAATAATTACTGCTGTTGGTGAACGCCATGATACTGAGATTCCATCAAAAGCTGTTGTAATCGATGCTGGTGGCAGAACCGTTATGCCAGGCCTAATCGATACACATATGCATATCGATTTAATCGGCCATGGCGAGTACGACGACTATTACGCCTTTCTCAATGGAATGGAAAGGCTAGCGGAAGCAATGCCTATTGCAGCGAAGCAGATGATGCGAGGCGGAGTAACAAGTGGCTTGGATCTCGGCGCGCCGTATCAGATCCTTGAATTTCGTGAAAGGATTCGCAGAGGGGAGATTCCTGGACCTAGGCTTACCATTTCCGGGCCCTGGATAACCAGAATTGAAATGGCTGGCATTCCCGATGCTTATGAAGCAGTGGTCTATTCCTCAGAAGGGGCGGCGCAGATGGCAAGAGATCTTATTGCTTCTGGATCCGATGTAATCAAAACCTGGGAAGGATTAAGCGAAGCAGACTATCGCGCAATAGTTAATGCAGCCCATGCAGAAGGAGTGAAGGTTCATGCTCATCTTTATGATCCAGAAGCTATTCGTGCTGCATTGAATGCAGGAGTCGATGTATTTCAGCATGTAGGTTCTGCTAGGAATCCGCCATATGACGATGAGTTAGTTTCAGAAATAGCACACAAAGAAATTCCAGTTGTGCAAACCATCTCTCATCGCATCTGGGTTTATCCTGCGACGGTTGAATTTCCTGAAAGGCTTTATGATGCGGTTTATAAGAAAGATATGCCTCCGGATTTTTACGAAGAGTTTTTAAGTTCTTTCAAAAACATTCACACGCTTTCTTACTTCAACGATATAGGAAGGGAAATTCGCAATTCAAAAATTTCAGCAGGACAGTTTATCGATGCCGGTGCTTACATGGGCGTAGGTACTGATGCCGCAAGTCCGCTTAACATGCACACCGAAGCAATGTGGCGCGAAATGTCGGCACTGGTAGAAGTTGGCATGACACCAATTCAGGTAATTTCTGCGGCAACCAAAACCAATGCGGAAATTCTTGGGCAGATAGATGAGCTGGGCACCATTGAAGTTGGCAAGCTTGCAGATATCATCATTGTTGACGGTAATCCGCTAAGAAACATTGAAGTTTTGGATTTCGTCGATGTTGTCATAAAGGACGGTGGAGTCTGGTACGCTGAGCGGGCTGCTCGCGGTGTCGTGACTGAGATCGGCCACGCGTTCTAGTCTTTTGAACTTATTAGAGAAGTAGATGCCCGATTAACACTGCGATCGGTAGCGAAATTACCGTCCGTAGCAAAAAGATTTGGGCTATGTCGAAGAACCCGAGGGGGATTTTCGATTTAATAATTAGCGCACCTACTTCAGACATATAGATCAGCTGAGTCACGGAAACAGTCGCGACGACGAAGCGAGTAAGTTCACTACTAATATTTACTCCCACCAAGGCAGGTAAATACATGTCGGTAAATCCAACCAGCATTAATGGCGCAGCTGTTTGAGCTTCATCTAATTGAAACAGATTAAGGATTGGTGCCACTGGTGCACCTAGCCAATCGAATACTGGTGTGTACTCCGCAAGAATCAATGCCGTGGTTCCTAAACCCATTACTACCGGAATAAGGGAGAGCCAGATCTCGGAAACGTTGCGCCCAATTCTTTGTAAAAGTTCGGTTGGGCTAGGCGCATTAGAAGCACGTTCCAGCGCCTGATTAATCGCGATTGGCAACAGTCTAACTCCTGGCTTTACAGATCGACTGTCGTCGGCGGCGGTGCCATCGATAAAGTTATCAGGAATGTGCTTCAGCGGTGGCAATCGAGGAGTGACTAACGCAGCGACAAAACCAATCACAATAATGGAGAAGTAATAAGGAACAAATAGATGGCCGAGACCAATGTACTCTATAACCACCAGAGAGAAAGAAACCGATACCA
>Ga0209034_10000963_pt1 | contig 14263 bp, 9 predicted proteins | sample MarorgKNORR_S2LV_2_FD_188219 | JGI IMG/M metagenome (GOLD analysis project Ga0209034, IMG submission 188219) | Marine microbial communities from the Southern Atlantic Ocean, analyzing organic carbon cycling - 250m_A/KNORR_S2/LV (SPAdes) (version 2) | ecosystem: Environmental > Aquatic > Marine >...
CTCCTTCTTCCTCAAGTTGCCTGCTTAATTCTTGAATTGCTTTGGTTGGCACTATGACTTCTATCGGACTCTCTTGTGATTGTTCAACTTCTTCTTCTGCTAATGCCAATCTTCTGCCGTCTGTCGCAACCATTGTTAGTTTTTTTTCCTTAAAACTTAAAAATAGCCCGTTTAGTACATATCTATTTTCATCTATGGAAACGGCATAAGCTGTTTTACGGAGCATTGATTTAACTTTAACCTGCTCCATTCTTATCTTGTTTTGCTCATCAAATTCTGGGATTGGGGGAAATTCCTCCGCTGGTAATCCATTAACCTTTGTTGAAAATGACCCTGATTCAAGAGAGCACAAATTTCCCACTACCTCCATCTCAACACTTTTTCCCTCTACTTCTCTTGCTATGTTATGAAGTTTTTTTACTGGTATTGTAAAGGAGCCATCTTTCTCAACTTTTGCCTGTACTGTTTTTGTTATTGTAACATCTAGATCCGTTGCCGTTAGACACAGCTGGTTTTCTTTTGCTGATAACAAAACATTAGCTAGGATTGGCAGCGTTGTTCTTGTTGATACAACATTTTGGACTGCTTGAAGACCTTTGATGAATTCATCTTTGCTAATTGTCAGTTTCATCTGCACGCGGATAATATAAATCTCTTCTTTAAAAGGGAATCTTATTATTAAGGGGTGTTAATAGTTGAATAAAACAATAAAAATGAGGTTTTGCTTTATTAAATTAAAAATTCAAATAATTGAACAAGTTAATAAAAAGAAGGAAGAAAGGACAAATGATATTTGTTCTTTAAAGAAGGGTAACAATTGACAAATTATACCAAGGTAGTTCAGGCCATTCGAATTCGTTCGATTGCAGTTGGAAAATTCTCCAAAACAAGATCAATTTCATCATTAGTGGTTTCTCTGCCAAGAGAAAAGCGAATTAAAGAAGAAGCCTCTTTCTTAGATTTACCCAAGGCAGAAAGAACATGAGAAGGATTAAGAGAGCCGGAAGAACAGGCAGAACCGGAAGAGGCGCAAATTCCTTCCAAATCAAGAGAAGCAAGCAAAGTAATGCTATCGATTCCAGGAAGGGTGAAGGAACAAGTATTAGATAAACGATTTGCAAAAGGACAAACTAAATTGACTCCAGACAGAGATTGAAGAGAAGAAAGACGATTAACAAAAGGAGTCATTAACTTTTTATCAAAAACGGGAGAAGGAACAAACAAAGAGATGGCCTCAACCAAACCGGCAATAGCAGCCATGTTTTCAGTACCAGCACGGCGTTCGTTTTCATGACTACCACCAAAAAAAATAGGATCAAGCAACAAAGGAGACTTAATAAACAAAGCACCACTACCTTTAGGGCCGTAAAACTTGTGACCACAAATAGAAACTAAGTCGGCATTAAACTGCTGTATATTGTCAAAAGGCTCCTTTCCAAACCATTGCACAGCATCCGTGTGAAAACACACCCCAGATTGTCGACAAACAGCTCCCAACTCTGAGACAGGTTGAATTGTCCCCGTCTCGTTATTAGCGGCCATTATGGAAACCAGGATGGTATTATCACATATGGCATTTTCTAAATCTAGTGGGTTAACCGCCCCATCAACATCAACCGGTAGTATGGTCTTCTCAAACCCCTCTTTATTCACAAGATATTCAATGGCATGCAAGACCGCATGATGCTCAACAGCTGAGGTAATTATATGTCTACCTTTAGGCTTTAAAAACCGAGCAGCTCCACAGATCGCCATATTGATACTCTCAGTAGCGCCGCTGGTGAAAACAACTTCGCTCGCTTTGCATTTCCAAACCCCGGCAACCCGTTCTCGGCAATCATCTAAAAAAGCACGAACTTTCCTGCCAACACTGTGAATGCTGGAAGGATTGCCATAAAAATCGCCAAAAAAAGGCAACATGGCCTCTCTAACTGCGGGATCAAGAGGCGTTGTTGCGTTGTAATCGAGATATATCGATTTCACATGCGGGGTTCCCTACCGAAAAAAAGTCACAATCTCAACAGCAATGGGCACAACAGCAGAAAAGAAGGAGGAAAATAGGGTTAAAATATGTGAACAAGTTAACAGAGACATCAAATTAGGAGATACTAGCAAGGTTGTTCACAACATATCAGAATTCCAATTTTATCGCCGCTTGACCAAGGGAAAAAGAATCAGGCAGACGCTTTAGTAGCCACATTGTCTCGCGGAACCTCGGCAAGAATTTTATCTAACACAAGGTCGGATGTGACACCTTCCGCCTCCGCTTCAAAATTAACGATTAGGCGATGGCGCAAGGCAGGCAGGGCGAAAGCGGCGATATCGTCGAAACTCACGTTGAAACGGCCCTCCGTTAGTGCCCGAACCTTGGCACCAAGCAGCAGTGTTTGTGCACCTCGGGGGCTGCTACCAAAGCGCAGGAACTGGTTCGTGATGTCCAATGCAGTTTCCGAGTTGGGATGTGTCGCCAAGACAAGGCGCACCGCGTAGTCCTTCACGTGGGAGGCGACAGGCACTTGTTGAACTAGCTGTTGCAACTCAATGAGCGAGGTACCATCAACAACAAGTTTGACATCAACAGTGCCGCCCTCTGTTGTGCGTGTCACCACTTCAGAAAGCTCATCGGCACTCGGATACCCCACGAGCAACTTGTAAAAGAAGCGGTCGAGTTGTGCTTCAGGCAGAGGGTAGGTGCCTTCCTGGTCGATTGGGTTTTGAGTTGCCAAGACAAAAAAAGGCAAATCCAGCTTGCGGATCTTTCCACCGATCGTGACGCTGCGTTCCTGCATGGCTTCCAGCATCGCCGACTGGGTCTTTGGAGTGGCCCGATTGATTTCATCCGCTAAAACCAAGTGTGAAAAAATGGGTCCATGCTGAAACTCAAACGCGCGCCTGCCATCGTCGGTTTCGTGCACCATATTGGTACCCAAAACATCCGCCGGCATGAGGTCTGGCGTGAACTGGATGCGGTTGAACGAGAGATCGAGGACCTGACTTAAAGTACGAACCAACAGTGTTTTACCCAGACCGGGCACGCCTTCGAGCAACACATGGCCGTTGGCAAAAAGCGCATTGAGCGTACCGTCAACAATCGCCGTCTGACCGACAATTATCTTGCCAATTTCCTCGCGGAGGGCGTCATATGTTTCCCTAAATTTATCGATCTTTTTCTCGGGGCTCATCTGGATTTCCTAATTGTTAATTAGACGAACAGGTGTAAGACCAAGTGCTATTTTTTAAGGTCATCAAAATAATTCCGAACAGAGTCTCGATAGACACGCGGCACCTTGTCCTGATTCAACGCATTGCGTGCATCCGATTGCGCGGCGCTCGCCGCTTCCAGGAATTGTACCCTGCTGTTGCCCTTGATGCTCACACCTCTAAGAGTGATGCTCGGCATCGGACCCTTGGGATTGATCTTCCCCTTGACGCGAGTGGACACCATGTCATCCGGCACTTTACCTTTACCGCGATCAGTGTTGCCTCGGGCGTCCATGTCAGGTCGCGAGATGCCGGAGTTGTCCCAACGTTGAGCAAGGTCATCCGGAGAACGTTGGTAGTTATCATTTCCCCAGGTGCCGACGCCGCCACCAGGCCTGCTGCTTGGACCAATCCCAGGTTTTTGAGTGGAGCTAAACGATTGGCTATTGCCCACAGCCAGTTGCGCACGTTCCAGGTTTTGCAGGGAGGCCATCATGTTTTCCATGTCGCTCAGTTGCTGTAGCGCCTTTTTCAACTCTTCCGCAGCTTCAGCCAGTGAGTGCGAAGCACCAACCATATCACCCTCCCCGGCTTTCCCTTTTGCGCTGGAGAGGTAATTTGAGCACTCGCCAAAATTCTCCGCCGGCCCGAGTGCGTCCTGCAACTCCTGAATCATTTTATCGAGATGTTCGGGCGTCAACTGCGCAGCATCCAATTGCGACATCATCCTTTGCAGCGACTCGAGCGCGGCTGGGACCTGTCCTTTCTCGAGCTGTTCACCGAGCGTTTTGCCAATCTCCGACATCTGCAATTGCAGGTTCTGCATTGCTTTGGCCAAGTCAGCCATTTTCTGCAAATCCTCCCCAGCAATCTTCAAATTCTTTAGCAATTGATCAATATCGCTGGACTCCAGCGCCCTGAGCGCCTCGTCAATATCCGGCATTTCTAGCCCCATTTGCTCCGCCATTCTAGCCAGGTCAGACAGGGACTTGGCCAATTGCTGACGGGCCTGCTGTCCCTCAGGCGAGGAGGCCACCGGTAGGCTTCCGGCGCTATTTTTGATGGCATCCATTTCCGACTTCAGCTCATCAAACTGCTCTGACGTGGTGTCTTTCGTATCACCGAGGCTCTTTTTCAATTTATCCAGTTGTTGCTGTATCTCGGTTTTCGATTGTTGAGCGATCCCCGGTGGAGACAGAGCGGACTGCTGCAATTTCCAGAGCGAATGCGCCAGGGCAAGTTTGCTGGATTGGTCACGCAACTGCTCCGCGAGGCTCGAAAGCTTAGTCATGGCCTCGTCGCGCATGAGTGTGCCCCGCATGAGCTCCCGGCCAAGTTCCTGCACCGACTCAAGTGCTTTCTCAGTCGGCTCGAAGTGCGCCGGAGTCGTTATCACTTGCTGCTTGGTCAGTGCCTCCAGATTTTGTCCGACACTCTCAATGATCACCGAGTCGCGTTGTTGATCGAGATACGCCTGGCTGCGATTCTCCGGTACAAACATCAGCCCGAAACAGGCGGCTAGCACCAGCAGGGTCCAATGGCACACCCTCGGCAATTGGAGTGGCAGAAGTTTTTCTGCTTCAATTTTGTCCGCCGCCTTTGCTGCATCTCTGATAACCAATGCGGACCAATCGGAGTTTTCTGTGTCGCCGTCGGTCAACTCGATCGCAGTGCTGAGGCGCTCCTTCAATCCTGTTTCGCTGTCAAGCCAGCGGGCGGTGTCAATTGCGTCGAAGCGCTTGGCCAAGCCAAAAAGCAAGGCGCCAATCGGAAGCGCCAATCCGATAATGCCTGCCCAAAGCAGGGAGACCTGCGGAATCGGGGCGAGTTTGTAAATGACCAATGCCATCAGCCACAGGCAAACGCCGAGCAGCAATCCACGCCACATGCAGCGCCAACCATGTTGAATTTTCCTACGGATTGCCGCGGCTTGTATTTTGCCATCGATGACCTGTTTTTCGCTCATGCAAAGGCTCAATGCTGCGCCCGATACCCTTTATTTGCGAGGGATAAATTACCCAATTACATTGAAAAACGGCTGCCTAAAGACAGCCGCAAAATGAGATGTACTCAAAAAACTTAACTCGCTGCGGGGAGTTTAAGGTGGCGCTTGGCCAGAACTTTCTTGGTCTGCTCCTTACGGAATGCATCGTAGATTTTCCGGTATTTGGCCGACTTCACGCCGAGGATGGACACGGCCAGCAATGCTGCATTGATCGCACCCGGTTTGCCGATGGCCAATGTGCCCACCGGTACCCCAGCTGGCATCTGCACGATCGACAGGAGCGAGTCCATGCCCTTGAGCGAGGCGGACTCCATTGGCACGCCGAGCACCGGCAGCGTCACCTTGGCGGCGATCACACCGGGTAAATGCGCCGCGCCGCCTGCCGCGGCGATGATGACTTCGACCCCTCTTTTCTCCGTCGTAGCGAGGTATTTCATCAGCGCATCGGTGGCGCGGTGCGCCGAGATGGCCTGGGCTTCCCAAGGGATGCCGAGGTCATCGAGCTTCTGCGCGGCATGGGACATTACGCCCCAGTCGGACTGGCTTCCCATGAGGATGCTAACCAATGTTTTTTTTGTTTTTATAGCCATTTACAATCAAATACGTCTCAACGCACGCCAAGTAAACTTGGCCAAGCGCTAAAAATCAAACTTGTTTCCGCTGCCGATTAGCCAAGCTCAGTGATCACGTTTGAGCAGATAATCTGCCAACGCCTCCAAGGCCACCGCTTTGCCCTTTAACGGCTTGAGAGCAGAATAAGCCTTGGCCGTGAGGTCGGTGGCGATCTTGCGCGACTTGGCCAAGCCGACAATCGAGGGATAAGTTGCCTTTTGCACGGCGGCATCCTTGCCGGCGGTCTTGCCCAATTGCTCCGACGACTGGGTCACGTCGAGGATGTCGTCGATGACCTGAAAAGCCAGGCCGACGTGGTAGCCAAAATCAGTCAGCGCCTGAAGCTGGCGAGGTGTGGCGTTGGCTGACATGCCACCGAGCCGCACCGAGCAGGTCAGCAGCGCGGAAGTTTTGCGCTCGTGAATATAGCGAAGTTGTGCGCGCGTCACTGGCTTGCCTTCGCCCTCAAGATCAGCGACTTGGCCGGCGATTAATTCTGCGTGCCCGGCCGTTTTGGCAAGTTCGCCGACGTAATCGTTCTGCTTGTATCGCTTGGTTGGCCTGGCTTGGTTGGCCAGGTCAAACGCCAAGGTCAGCAGTGCGTCGCCTGCGAGCACTGCAATGCCCTCACCGTAAACAACGTGATTAGTCGGCTTGCCCCGGCGCAAATCGTCATCGTCCATCCCGGGTAGATCGTCGTGGATCAGCGAGTAGGTGTGAATGCACTCGGCGGCCGATCCAAGAATCAGAGAATCGCTGGCCCTGCCCCCGCACGCCTCGGCGGCGGCCATGCAGAGGATCGGCCGGAGCCTTTTGCCGCCAGCGAACATCGAGTAGCGCATCGACTCGTGTAGCGTCTTCGGCTTGGCTGAAGCCTTGGGTAGATGCTGGTTCAGCGCGGCATTGACCAGCTTCACGCCTCGGTCGATGTAGCGCTTAAGTGAAAATATACTTGGCTTGGCCTTTCTGTTCGGGGCAACCGGCACCCGGCGGTTTTAAGCAAGCATTCCAAGACTCACAAGACAGGAATAGGGTAAAGACACGTAAAAAGACGACACAAAAACCTTGAATTGCAAGGTGGGGAAAGGGTCTAATTCCTTCAGTTAAAGAACACGCAAAATGAAAACAAAAATCACCCTCGTTGTCGGGCTGGCTCTTGGATTATTTAGCGCAGAAAAAATTCATGCTGAGCATAAATCCTCCTATTCGAGTATTTATTCGCCCTCTCTAAAAGCCAAGACCCGCAAGCCAAACCTGTTCGGCAAGACCCGGACAGAGTACTTCACAAAATACGGCGAAAAAGTGGGCACTTCCGAGTCTCGCAAACCGGATCTCTTCGGCAAAACCAAGACAGTCATCAAGGACAAATATGGGAAAACCCTTGGAATGGCGGTTAAGGAGAAGCCGGATCTCTTCGGAAATGTAAAAACCACTTTTCATGATAAATATGGTCGAAAAGTTGGAGCCGCCAAGACTGGCAAACAGGATTTGTTCGGAAAAAAGAAAACCACCTACACTGGTCACAATCCGTTCAACTTTTTTAAAGACTCAGAAAAGAAAAAGTAAGCGACACGAGCAATCAATCGAAGCCACAGCAGTCAGGAAATGAACCCTTTTCTCATCATACAAACTCGCAGCCGCGATGTTGCAGGGGTGCTGAAGGCGATGAATTCAGTCAAATTGTTCACCCTTTAGCAGGCAAATTTTATGAAGAAAACAGCTACCATCATCCTCTTTACCATCCAATGGGCATCGATCGATGCTCTGGACTGGCCCACCTATCGGCATGATGCCCAAAGGACAGGGATTACCAGTGAGCAGTTGGTCCTTCCATTGTCGAAAAACTGGACATTTGTGTCCACACACCAACCCGAACGAGCATGGCCAGCTCCATTCAGGGAAAACCCATACTCTGGAGTCAAGGTGGAGCCGCTACTTACCTTCGACCACGCCTTCCAGCCGATCGCTTGCGGGAATTCCGTCTTTTTCGGTTCGTCAAGTGACCATCAGGTCTACTGCCTTGACCTGACATCAGGTCGCATCAAATGGACCTTTTATACCGAAGGACCGGTTCGCATCTGTCCGACATTCCAACAAGGAAGACTTTATTTCGGATCGGACGACGGAATTATTTATTGCCTCGATGCCCAAACAGGGCATGAGCTTTGGCGTCATCTTGCTGGACCCAGCAATGATAAGATTCCCGGGAACGAACAAATTATTTCCCGTTGGCCAGTACGCTCCGGTGTATTGGTCGAGAAGGGCCTAGTTTATTCGGCAGCAGGACTGTTCCCGGCGAGGGAGGGCTCCTATTTGTTTGCGCTTGATGCGTATGAAGGAAAAAATGTCTGGAAGAAAAAAATAAACCAAACAGCCCAGGGCTATCTATTGGCCACGCCGAGCAAGATTTTTGTGCCTTCCGGGAAACTGACGCCATTGACGTACAATCGCGCGAATGGGGATTACATCAATCGAATTTCAGGGCCGCGCGGCAACTTCGCGTTGATTGTCGATGATGTCATGGTTTCAGGTCCGGGCATTTCAGGCGGAGATCTTGTTGCGCTTGATCAGGGGAATAAGCAATACCGCGTGGCGAACTTCAAGGCCAACAAGGCGGTCATTAGTCCTAACTCGGTTTTTCTTGCCTCGGGGACCGAAATTATTCGGCGAGAGAGGAAGCCACTAGCCCTGCGGAGTCTGGAGAAACGCAAAAATGACTTGGAGGGGATGATCAAAGCGGAGCTAGACTGGAAAAAGTCAGAAGAATTGAAATCGAAAATTGAGGCAGCAAAGAAAAATTTTAAGGGTGTTCTTGACTTAAATAATCGAATCCAGTGGCAGGCCGAAAAATTTGATCGTGGCAATGTCGTTGTCGACCGCGAACTGTACGGCAAGGACATAGGTATCATTTCCGATCCGGGAGAACAAAAAAACTTTGTTGAGTACGATTTAACAGTTGAGACGACCGGTTTGTTTCAGTTGGAACTGCGGTATGCCGCGCGATTGTCTCGCCCGGGAAAAATTCTTATTGATGGAAAAGTTGCAAGAGAGGGGGCTATTGCACATACCACTGGTGGATGGGAGCCTGAATATCAGAGGTGGCATGCAGAGGGTTTTATCAAAGCTGCCACAAAACAATTCACTCTCCGAATTGAGTCCGAACCGATGATGTCCCATATTGATCAGATACGACTGACTCCCCTTATAGGGAATGTTCCTACGCTGGAGAGAATCAATGCAGTCATTGAAAACTTAAACAAGCAACTTGCCGAGACTCAAAAAACCGCCAAAAAACCAGAGACAGCCATCACTTTAAAAAGAGGTAAATCCATAGAGGAGCAGATTAAATCTACAGAGGACTCCATCGCCAAACTTAACTCAGAAGCATCGCTCATCAAGGAGTGGAAGCAGCCGGTTAAAGATGCTAAGTCAATTATTCTGGCGGGAAATACCTTGTTTGTAGGGAGGGAAAACGAGGTGCTAGCCATTCACGCCAGCACAGGGAGCATTGACTGGAATATGAGCGTAGATGGCGTTGTCCATGGTATTGTCGCGGCCAACGGCTTCCTTCTGGCAACCACAGACAAGGGCAGAATTTATTGCTTCGCAAAACAGGGGATACCACAACAAGTTGCAGAAAGCTCCGTCTCGACAAAGCAGCGTACAGGCGGAGGTCAAATCGATTATTTCGACCAGGATTTTAGCAGGCAATTGTTGGAGCAACTCGACCAACGAACCGGCTATGCGCTGGTTCATGGAGTTGGAGATGCACAGATGGCATCTCAAATTCTTAGAGACACGAATTTTAATCTAGTTTGCATGGAGGAAGATTCCTTGATTGCAGCGAAAACCCGTGATCGCTTTAACGAGAAGGGGCTGTACGGAAAACGAATTGTGGTCCACAAAAAAATGGGAAACCGGCTACCTTATCCAGATTTCATGTTCAATTTTATTTGTGTGGATATTGGTGCCCTAAAGGAAAAAGAGCTTCTTTTAAGTGAGTATTATCGACTGCTCAGACCGTTTGGCACTTTGGTCATTGGAGGGACAAAAGGGGAGAGCGATTCATTGGCGCTTGCTCACAAACCATTGGCCGATCTGGTTGCCAGCAGCCGGGATATTGACCGGAAGTTTCACTCCTTAAAGGATCAGCAATGGCAGGTGATCAAGCGGGGCAAGCTACCAGGCAGCGGCGAGTGGTCCCACCAATATGCAGACCCCGGGAACACAGCCTGCAGTGAGGATATACGAATCAGTGGAGATCTAAGGCTGCAATGGTACGGCAAGCCCGGTCCCTATCGAATGTTTGACAGGCATTCATATACAACCGCTCCCGTCTATAGCAGCGGACGCTTGTTTACACTGGGCGAAAAAATTCTATATGCCAATGATGCCTATAACGGTCGTTTACTTTGGGAGAAGGAACTCCCCACTCTGGAGCCAAGGGTGAATCTGCCCCGGGATTGTGGGTACATGGTCACCGATCGGGATCATGTGTATCTTGCCATTGAGAATAATTGCATAAAAGTCAATGCAAGGTCGGGGAAAATTGATACGGAATTTAACTGCCCAAAAATTGACGATGATCATGACTACAATTGGGGGTATGTTGCCATAACTGACGGACTCCTATTCGGCTCAAGTGTCCGCTCAGGAAACTTTTATACTGAAGGTCGAGGGCCCTGGTATGACGACTCCGGCTTTAATAATGTCCAGGATAGCCACAAGGTTTTGAGCGATTGTCTTTTTGCCGTTGATTTGGCCGGGAACAGCCAAGCGTGGAAATATAACGGGGTGATCATTAATTCGACCATCGCAATCGGGGGCGACCATATATATTTCGTTGAAAACAGAAATCCAAAGGTCCTTCAGGACAAGTCACGCAGATTAAGTGGAGGCAAGGAGTGGATGGCGTTACATCTTGTTGCCTTGGATGTGAAAACAGGCAAGAGGGTCTGGGAGAAAGACATGCAATTTGAACAAAGGACTCCAGTGTTCTTTTCCACCTACAAGGATGGAACCTTGATCGTACTGCGTTCTTCCCCCAAGTCATTTGATCTTAGGGCGATTGATGCTAAATCCGGTAAACCACTCTGGAATCGTGATCATGGCTGGGAGAACAATCATCACGGGGCGCATCGGCGACACCCGGTCATCATTGGAGATGTTGTCTATCAACAACCCCTTGCATACGACCTCAAAACGGGCAAAGAGAAGTGGTCCACTAGTAAAGTGGGTGTGGGCGGCAATTGCGGAACACTATCAGCGTCTTCGACCATGTTGTTTTCTCGCTTGAGCGACTACCCTGGCTTCATCGATTTAGGGGGAGGAATGAAAAAAGAAAATCTGGTCGAGATTACCCGGCCGGGATGTTGGATCAATATTATACCTGTTGGGGGAATGGTTCTGGTTCCCGAAGCGGGATCCGGATGCAGCTGTGAATACTCGATTCACGCATCGATGGGCTTTCTCCCAAGAAAAAATTGACTTGTTGCGATAACAAGCAAGTCCTGAAGGAAACAAAGTTAGGATGTTATCGAGATGAGACAACACAAAACAATCGCAGTCGTGTTGTTTATGACAGGCCTGCTTACCACTCATTGTTTCGTCAGATATACCTAAATTCATGAATGATCCAAAGCACGGGTTTGTTACCTACGAAAAAGTAGATTCCGAATATTTTTCCAAGCGTGGTTTAAAGCGCTACGCCGGGGTGTGGTCGCTTTGGGCATTGGGAGTTGGTGCGGTGATATCGGGGGATTTTTCCGGTTGGAACCTAGGAATCCAATATTCCGGTTTTGGGGGATACCTGGTGGCTATGTTTATTGTCACCCTGATGTACCTTGGCTTGTGTTATTCGATCGCAGAAATGTCCCCTGCGCTGCCCCACACTGGAGGGGCCTACTCTTTTGGTAGGACGGCCATGGGCGTATGGGGAGGATTCCTGACCGGCTTAGCTGAAAACATGGAATACGTGGTTACCACCGCCGTGGTGGTCTACTTCATGGGAGCATTTCTGACTGACATCTTTGAAACGCCCGATTCGTTTCGACCTGTTTGGTGGGTGGCCATGTATATTGTTTTTATAGGGATTAATATTTGGGGAGTTGAAGCAACTTTTCGATTCACTGTTGTGATAACCCTTCTAGCCCTTGCCATCCTGATTATTTTTTATGGTGGAGTCATATTCACCGGCAAATTTGACTTCGAATTGGCCATGAATATCGAACCGGACCCCGGTAACTCAAAGTGGCTTCCGTTTGGATTCAAAGGAGTCGCACTTGCCCTGCCCTATGCCATATGGCTGTACCTCGCGATTGAGCAACTCCCACTCGCCGCGGAGGAGGCGACCGATGTTAAAAAAGACATGCCAAAGGGTATCATTCTGGGATTAGTAACCTTGATTATCACCGGCCTGGGGGTGGTTTTTCTTAACGTCGGAATCGGCGAGGGAGCGAAGTTCTTTGGTAGTGAAACAGAAGATCCATTACTGGAGGGATACAAGGTTGTATTTGGCGAAGGCCCTGCAACCAAGTTCCTCGGCCTACTGGCAGTGGCCGGATTGATTGCAAGTTTTCACACGATCATCTTTGCCTATGGCAGAAACATCTATTCACTTTCACGGGCCGGTTACTTTCCCAAATGGCTGTCTGTCACCGGCGAAAAACGAAAAACACCCCATGTAGCACTTATATCCGGGGGTGTTGTTGGGTTTTTAATTTTGTTGACCATGTTTTTTACCGGTGGAGCGGATGCAGCGTTCGGCAAGACGATTCTTTCCATGGCAGTATTTGGAGCTGTTATTGCTTACGCCATGCAATGCCTGGCATTCATTATACTCCGGGTAAAGCATCCCGATATTGAAAGACCCTACCGAAGTCCATTGGGAATACCTGGTGCGGCCATCGCACTCATCATATCACTCGCGACACTATATTTTTTGTTTTTGATTCCAGAGAACCTCTACGGAGTTGTTGGAATGGCGATCTGGTTTCTTGTTGGAGTAATTTACTTTGCTGCATACGGAAGGCATCGCTTGGTGTTTTCGCCGGAGGAGCAATTCGCTTTAAACCAGATTAATGAGTCGTCCAGTGAGTTGAAAGCTGAGGAACCCGAATAATGGGCAAACCACTTTTGAAAAAAAGTGTTAAAAGATTCAGCCTAATCGCGTTGTTTGCACTTGGCCAAGCGGTGGCAGCAAAACAGCCGAATGAGTCGAAGGTGACGTTGATCGACGGCAGCTGGAACCCCGGCGAAGCCGGGCCAGTGACCACACAGGCTAATCCGCTCAACCGGCCATTCGGAGTCGATTTCGATTCAAAAGGCCGCATGTGGATCGTCGAGTTGGAGGGAGGCCGTGTGCATCGCTTGGCCAACGGTGTTCGCAAACAGGTTGGCGGAGACGGCAGCAAAAGTTACCGGGGCGACGGCGGTTCGCTTGGCCATGCGACCTTCAACGGCATGCACAATCTGGCCATTGCGCCGGATGACTCGGTGTACATTGCCGATAGCTGGAATCACTGCATCCGGCGAGTTGATGCCAAGGGGCGAATCACCACGTACGCTGGGAGGGGTAAAGCCGGTTTCAGCGGGGACGGCGGTCCGGCGGCCAAGGCCCAGTTCAATTATATCATGTGTATTACATTGAACAACAATGGTGACAAACTGTACGTGGCCGACCTTAAAAACCGCCGCATCCGTGAGATCGACCTCAAGTCCGACAAGGTTCGAACGATCGCCGGCAACGGCCAAAGGGGTGTTCCAAAGGACGGTACCAAGGCGACGGAGGCTCCATTGGTTGACCCACGCGCGGTTTGCAGCGACACCGCAGGGAATGTGTATGTGCTTGAGCGCGGAGGACACGCGCTCAGGGTGGTGCGGCTGGATGGCCGGATTTACACCGTCGCCGGCAACGGGGAAAAAGGTAACAGCGATGGCGGGGGTTCAGCCGCGCGATTTAACGGGCCTAAACATATTTGTGCCGATCCGGCGGGAAATATTTACGTCGCTGATGATGTAAATCATTTGATTCGCAAGTACGAACCGGAAACCGGAGAGGTATCAACCGTACTTGGCCGCGGGAAGGTAAAACTCTCAAAGCCGCACGGGGTAACCTGGGAGAAGGGCAAATTGTATGTCGTCGATTCCAGCAACCATCGGATACTCCGGGTGGAGTGAGGAAACAAATAAAATTCTGAGCATGTGCGCTACATCAAACTCAACCGTCCCGGTGCTTAGCCAAGGTTCACTCGTTGGCCGCCCCTGGTGTGGCCGCCCCCTCGCTGAAATCGCCTTTGGCGTCCGGTAGGCGGCGGTATGCCGAGTCGGGGCCAAGCTTGGCAAAGTTCACTTCGTCGAGGATCGAATTGCCGGCGTTGTCGCTGTCGATGAGCTGGATCGTCTCGCCATCCTTAGCCAACTTGAAGTTGGCGTGCAGGCCCTCCT
>Ga0209034_10000964_pt1 | contig 14263 bp, 16 predicted proteins | sample MarorgKNORR_S2LV_2_FD_188219 | JGI IMG/M metagenome (GOLD analysis project Ga0209034, IMG submission 188219) | Marine microbial communities from the Southern Atlantic Ocean, analyzing organic carbon cycling - 250m_A/KNORR_S2/LV (SPAdes) (version 2) | ecosystem: Environmental > Aquatic > Marine...
GCCGTCATAGCTCCGATACCATACGATTCTCAACAGACGCGCGACGTTACCAGGATTCCCTGATTGTCGGAAGAGACCTGTCACTCGTGTCCCGAAAGTGGATTCCCAGGTGTCCCAGGCTTCCGTGCTAAGCCGCACGACCTCGTCGACATCTCGCGGCTGATAGAGCTCTTCACGATGAACGTAGAACCCCGCGCCGGTCGGAACCGTCAGTCCCTCTGCGAGGTAGATTGGAACGAGAACATCGGTTTTCACTTCAGAGATTCCATCTAGGGCAGCAAGTGTGGAATCTAATATTGATAACGGCGGCTCCTGGCCAGACCATGCGAACATCAGAGCTAACTGTGACTCGCCAAGCCCTTCGAACGGCGCCGTTTCTGGCTTCTCCGTTGGAGTCCAGGTGGCGTACAACGTTCCGCCAGCATCGATAAGGATGGGGTTTATGGCCGCGTTGATCGAGTCGATGAGGCCAGTTGGAGATGTCATAGTCTGGACGATCGAATAGGTGAACCGATGATCGAGTGAGCTGTTTGTGGATGTCAGTTGCGTCCCACTGGTGTTCGGATGGACATAGTGAACGTGCGCCGGGACGGTCGTGAGTGCCACGTACACCAGCAGTGTTGATCCGACTAGTGCACATGGTGTCGTTTGTCGCATCAAGAAATTGGTTTGGCGGTATTGTCCCACCATTTTCGGTCAGGGAGAGGGAGGAACCCGAGTCGTGGTTATTCGATACTGGGCACTTGATTTCCGCTAATCCAGACTGATTCGATCTCTCGAGTGTTTCTGATGTCGTCAAGTGGATTGGCGCTGAGAACGACGAAATCTGCCCATTTACCGGGGGAGAGGGAACCGAGATTGTCGTCGACTTGCATGCACCGCGCAGCATCTCCAGTTGACGCGACAATGCTTTGAAGTGGCGTCAGACCGGCCTCCACCATCAACTCCAATTCCTTGTGTTCGAAGAATCCTTGAAACCGTCCAGCGGGTCCGGTGTCTGTGCCCATAGCGATGCCCACTCCTGCGTCGGCCAGCGACTTTAGGTTTGTTTTTGCCTGCTGGAGAGCTTCTTTATAGATTGGAGCCGTTCGGCTGTTTTGGACACGTTCCTGATACGCTGGTGAAGAAAGTTCTTCGATTACGGCCGGGTCAGCTTCTCGTAAGAAGAAGGGGTCGTCAAACCAATCGGGTCGGGACTCGTAGACAAACGTCGACACTTCGCGCATCAATGTTGGGCAGTAACAGACATCGTACTCTTTCAGGAGAGTGATTAGTTCTTCGTCCACTGCTTCATCTCGGACGCTATGAGCAATCAGGTCAGCTCCCGCTTCCAATAACTGTTTTGCGTCGTCAAGGTAGTACAGATGTGCCGCGAGGCGCAGACCCCGGGCATGGGCCGCGTCTATGACAGCGGTAAAAACATCGGGTGGCATCTTTTGGCTGCCGCCGAGGTTGTCGTCTACCCGGATCTTAATGATGTCCACGTCCGTATCCGCGACAGCGTTAACGCGCTCGGTTGCTTCTTCCGGTGAATCAGCGGTTATCACAGGACCCGCCAGGTACAACCGCGCATGGTTGAGGTCTTGTGTCGCTCGATCTCGGACGGCTACGCCCGTCGGACCACCGCCGCCAAGACTAAACACCGTGGTCACTCCGTAGCGTGCGTAGAGCGCCAACTGATTCTCAATGTGCGCCTCGGTATAAAACGCCGGGTCTGCCTCTAAACCGCGCACATTATTGACGTGACCATGGGCGTTGATCAGTCCGGGGATTATTGTCTTTCCTGAGACATCAACGAGTTGTGCATCCACTGGGGCAGTGACACTGTCGCCGCTAGCCTCAATCCGGCCGTCGCGAACAATGAGAGTCCCGTTCTCTATTACCGTATTGCTGTCGCCAAGGATTAGGCGGGCCCCAGTAAAAGCGATCAAGCCTGGGGTTGGTTCGACTGGTTCTGGTTCTGGGGTCGCACAGGCTCCAACTATGAGACAGAGCGCCAACATTGGACTAAATTGTGCAGTGGAACGCATCAGCCGCACCTCATTTCAATCTTCCGATTCCGACCACTTTGAACACACTAAGTCGACCTTGTTATTGCCCGCCTTGCAACTGTTCCAAGATATTGCCAAGGTGCTCAATCTCTACACCATATTGAGCCCAATCTCCGTCTCGCTGGGCTCGCAACGCGCGATTGTAGTAGTCCTGCGCTTGTTGCGTAAGCGCATTAGTTCCTAGTGCAGCCGAGGAGTTAACCGAAGCAGTCAGAGTGTCCAAATCTGATCCTGTTTCCGCGAGTATTGTTTGTGTAGTCGCCGGAAAACCGGCAGGTTCTGACTCACCGAATAGTCGCTTAAGCGCCAGGTCTAAAGTGGCCTCCATGACAATTTGATTCTGGTATGCCACTACGACTTGCTTCAACTCAGGAATTCGCCCTCCAGACGCACGAAGATACATAGGGCGCACATAGAGCAATGCTTCTTCAATTGGGATCACTAAGAGTGTTCCCTGAATCACCTCAGAACCCTGTTGGTTCCAAAGCGTTATCTGTGGCGAAATCTCTTGGTCTTGGTTAATGCGAGCCACTACCTGGGACGGACCAAAAACCAGTTTTTGTTTCGGAAATTGAAAAACCATCATTTCGCCATATTTATCGCCATCGCTTCTGGCTACCATCCACGCAGCAAGATTATTCCGGCCTCTCGGTGTGAAGGGCAGCATCTGTATGAATTCAGCTTTCTCTTCACCTGGCAACCGCATGATCGTGTAGTACGGCTCCAATTGCTCACCATCAACGACGGGCACTTCCCATTGGTCCTCACGGTTGTAGAACACAGAGGGGTTAGTCATGTGATAGGTCGAGTACATTGCGGTCTGTAAGGCGAAGATTCCTTCGGGATAGCGCAGGTGACTCTGCAGTTCTGTCGGCATTGACTCAAGCGGCTTGAGAAACCCAGGGAAGACTTTGCCGAGAGTTACGGCAATTGGGTCATCAGGGTCTGCCAGATAGAACGTTGTTGTTCCGTTGTAGGCGTCAATCACGAGTTTTACGGAGTTGCGGATGTAGTTCAGGCCAGTTCCGACCGGTGAGGAGTAGGGGTAGTTACCAGTGACCGTATATGCGTCTCGAATCCAAAACAATCTTCCATCGGCAATCACGAGGTAGGGGTCGGAGTCGTACTGCAAAAATGGAGCGATTGTCGCCACTCGATCAGAAATGTTTCGGTGAAAGATGATCCGACTGTCGCTGTTTAACTGGCCACTTACAAGGATCTCATAAGACCGAAACCGTAGGCTAAAAAGCGCTCTTTGGATGAGGTTGCCAAGCTCGATTCCACCGTCGCCGTCATAACGCGTCGACACGTTGTCGTCGCCTTCAGGATAATGAAACTCGTCGGTGTTTGTGTTGACGAGGACATAATCGTTCGATAGTTCACCGAAGTAGATGCTGGGCTGGTCGACTGAAAGATTGGTGTCGGATTGAGGTGGAAGATCTCGAAGAAACAGAACAGGCAAACCTTCCTGCGTAACCTCGTTGACCGGCCCCATGGCGACCCCGAATCCGTGGGTGTACTGCAGGCGTTCGTTGACCCAAGACCGGTTGGGAAGGCTGTTCGAGTTTAACTCGCGACTCGAGAGCATTGTTTGTCGATACTCTCCGTCCACGACATAACGGTCGTTGTCCACAGACGCAAACTCGTAGTAGGTGCGAATTTCCTGAATCTGGCCAAATGTGTCGAGGAGTGGCTGCTGGTCCCACAGGCGCACGTTGTTGATTGTTTCCGCGTTGTTTTCGATATCTGCCATCACCAACTCAGCATCGCCGGAGACCTGTCGTTCATCTATGTTGTCCAGGTCGAACGCAACCCGCGTTGCCGCAATGTTGTGGGTAAGAAAGGGTGCTTCTTTTGTCTGTTCGTCTGGAGTGACCACGAACTGTTGGAGCAACGAAGCGGCTCCACCGCCGACCACTGAAACCACCAAATAACCCGCTACAGCCCCAATGACCGGCCAAATCGACGACGACAGCGCCCCGTAAGCTGCGGCCAAAGCGCCAACGGCAGCAACGACTGTCAAAATGTATAACACTGGGAGCCGAACAGCTTGGTCGGCATACGAAACGCCATGAACTATCCCAGAAGGTGTGGTTAGCGTCCGAGGTATGTCGAGATAAGCACCGGCGGCGAGAAGGACGAAGATTGCCGCAATTAGCATTGATAGGTGCTGTCTCGATTTAGAGCCAACTGTCAAACCTTCGGGTGAGAAAGCGACTTGTCCGGTGGCGACGTACCCGCCAATGGAACCTATGAATGAAAGGACGACGAGCCCAAGGCCGCTGTATCTCAGGAAGTCAAGAAAGGGCAATGTGAAAACGTAGAAGCCGGCATCTCGCCCAAGGATCGGGTCAACCTCACCAAACGCCGTGGCGTTGAAAAACTGCAAGACGACCAACCATTGGCTCGAGACGATTCCAGAAATAAAAAGACCCAAAATGCCAGATAGTCCGGCGGCGAGAAAACCTAGATGGTGTTGCTGCAAGACGATCGGTTGAATGTCGCCGCCGCCCGGGAATAATACGAACGATCGGTTTGGGCCTCGCAGCGCCAATCTAAAATTGGCAAATAGAAAGGCGAAAGAGCAGAGAAATGCAGCGATGCCGAGTAGCGCTTTAGTCGTTAAGCTCTTTAGAAAGATAGGTTGAAACCCGGTTTCTCCGAACCATAGCCACTCGGTATAAATTTCTGCGAATGAGGGCACGCTTATGATTAGGAAGAGGACAAAAAGTACGCTGACGATTCTTAGTGGCGGCATGGCAACTCAGTTTCTCAAAATTTGAATGCGATTTAGGGATTCTATCCGGGCAGCAGTCAAAAACCATAGACACTGCTGAGATAAATCCCATGTTGATAGTAACTCTTGGCGGCAAATATTTGACGATAGTCGTATCCAAACCGAGTCGATAAACGCTGAGCCAGTGGAATTTCGATGCCTCCACCAATCAGAAGTGTGCCATTCGTGTCCTGCGATGCACCAGATAGCGGAAATGGCACGTCTGACACTGCCGAGACATCCAACTGGGTTGTTCCCAATAAGAGGTGCCCGAAAGACAGGACAGGACCGAAACGCCATGTCTTTATTGGGCCAGCCAGAAGGGTTAGAAACCGGGAGTCTATTGTGAGAAATGTTATCGATTGGGAGTGTTCTAACCGGCTGATGTGAATTTCCAGACCAAACTTTTCGGTAAAATTCCACACGCCGCCGACCAACCAACCGGTAGTCGGATGCTCGACTACGTCGGAGGTGTCAAGAAAGGTCAGTCCTCCAAAGATTTGCACAGGCGGCAGGTCTTGAGCGTCTACCTTTGCGGGCAGGATGACAACTGCAAATAATAATAAGAACACCAGGGAAGTGGTTTTCATAGACAAAAGCTCTTCGGCCATCATTGTACCCAGCGGCTAAGAGATTATAGGTGTAGTGCGGTATCCTTCCGGAATGGCGATAAGCACAGGCAGCAAGGCGCCCGATTTTGAGTTGGCGAGCCATTTGGGCACCCGGGTCCGATTGTCCAGTTTTAGGGATAAGAAATATGTACTGGTCGCATTCCATCCTTTAGCGTGGACGCCGGTTTGCGCTAGTCAAGTGACCAGTTATCAAGAAGACCTTAATTGGTTTGCTGAGCACGAGACCCAGATTCTTGGCATCAGCGTCGACGCCGTTCCTGCCAAGGCTGAGTGGGCAAAACACTTGGGCGGTCTTTCTTTTGACCTTTTGAGTGATTTTCATCCACACGGTGAAGTAGCTGCGGCGTTCGATGTCGGCCGGGAAGATGGTATTTCTGAGCGTGCCGTTTTCGTCGTCGACAAGAGCGGAATAATTGCGTTTTCAAAGGTATACGACATACCGCAACTGCCAGACATTGGTGAGGTCAAGCAAGCGATTGCGCAACTGTTCAGACCAGAAGTTCTGGACAAATAGGCAGGCTTACGGTAGATCAAGTCTGCAGTCGACGTCCGCATGTCAAAGAAATATCGCCAGCGCGGGTATCAGGACGAATCTCCCAACGAGAGTCGTGACGACCGACCGGGTCAATCCGCCGACAAACGAGAGCGAGGGCCTCGTCGTGGATATGGACCTAGGGAACCCCAGAAAATAAATATGCCCGGTTTCCGGGATGTCACGAAGTGTGCTCGATGTGGCCACGGTATAGTGGGTCCTGTTGAGGTTGGGTCCCGGTGTCCACAATGTTCCAGTGATTTGCATAGCTGCTCACAATGCACCTGGTTTGACACTGGAAGCCCGCTCGAATGCAGTCAACCCATCCCTAGCCGAGTGTCTCCGAAAGATGCGAGTAATACGTGCACCTATTACGATGCGCGGGTGACGGTCGAACGTGAAACTAGTTCCAAGTCAATGTCCAAGCACAGCGACGGCGGTGCTCGCCAGGCTTTTGATGATCTTTTTAAGTGACGCGGCCAGCGAATTCCGTTTTGTTTAGCGCTTGGCTAGTTGTTTCTTCTGTGAGAGTTCGCAAATGAATGATTCAGGCTGGGGTGATAACGTGGAAGGCCGTTTGGCCCGCATGGAACAACCCGTCAAACTTGTGTTTTTCACTCAGACATTCGGGTGCGACACATGTCTTTCTGCTCGGCAAGTGGTGGACCAACTTGCGAACTTATCTGAGCGGATAACTGTCGAAGAGCACAATCTTGTACTGGATAAGCCGATCGCCGAACGGTACGGCGTTAACAGAGCCCCTGCGATCGTCGTGAGTGGTGAGACGGACCTCGGCATCCGATATTACGGCGTACCAACTGGCCATGAATTAGCCTCTCTCCTGGAAGCGGTAGTCTTGGTCGGAACTAGGGAGCTGACGTTAAAGCAAGAGAGTCTGGCGGCACTTGCCACTCTTAGCCGACCAATCGACATCAAGGTCTTTGTGACACCTACTTGAGCATTTTGTCCCCAGGCCGTGGGTCTGGCATATGAACTTGCGGTGGCGAGTCCCCAAATTGTTACGACTGTGGTTGAGGCAACGGAGTTTCCCGATCTTACCGCACGATATCAGGTGTCTGGTGTGCCCAAGACGGTCGTGAATGACACGATTGAACTTCTTGGCGTCCAGTCGGAGGATGTCCTAGTCGCGCAGGTTACACGGCAATCGTAGAAAGGAACGGTGGGTTGAATCACCAACTAGCTCGCTTCGCATTAACTTGGTCGGTAGTTTTTTTAGCTGTTTGCTGGAATCCGGACCAGGCGACAGCTGAACAGCAACCGACAATTGAGCCCGTAGAGTACCACCTGTCATTTCCTTCTCCTGAGCACCGGTGGCTCCAAGTTGACGTTACCTTTTCTCAGCTCGGCGATTTTCCGCTTCGCGCACGGATGAGCAGTTCGTCCCCAGGCCGCTATGCTCGTCACGAGTTCGCAAAAAACGTGTTTGACGTCCACGCATTCGACGGAACAGGCACTGAGGTAATGGCAACTCGGCCGAACCCGCATGAGTGGGTAGTTGCTGATCACAACGGGTCAGTTCACTTGCGATATCGGTTGTTTGGTTCTCGGATCGACGGAACCTATCTGGCGGTTGATTCCACACACGCGCACATGAATATGCCCGCGACCCTCATGTGGGGTCTCGGACTGGAGGGTCGGCCGGTCCATTTGGTTTTCGAGCCACCGGCGAATACGAACTGGAAGGTAGCCACACAGCTCTATCCGACTAATAATCCAATGGCCTTTACTGCTCCCAATTTGCAGTATTTGATGGACAGTCCAACTGAACTTAGTGATTTTGAACTTCATACATTTTCGGTAACCGATCCATCTTCGCCTGCGAATCAACCGGTTTTTCGAATTGCCCTTCACCACGACAGGCGTGCCGATATTGCTCACTACATGTCGTCTGTTGAGGCAATCGTGCGAGAGATGGTTCTGATATTTGGTGAATTTCCGTTGTTTGAAACGAACACCTATACCTTCATAGCAGACTATCTGCCAGGCGCCAGTGGCGATGCTATGGAGCATCGTAATAGCACGGTGTTGACTTCCAATGGTCGGCTCGACTTTCCGGAGCAGGTGGAACGTCTGTTGGGGTCAGCGGCCCACGAATTTTTCCATGTCTGGAATGTTGAACGTATACGCCCGCAATCACTTGAACCGTTTGATTTCACCGACGCGAATATCTCGGGGGAGCTGTGGCTGGCGGAGGGCTTTACCAACTATTACGGAAAATTGGTTATGCAACGGTCGGGCCTTACAACGTTACAACGTACGCTCGACAGTTTTGGGTCGACGCTGGATTTGGTGATTTCAAGTCCTGGCCGACTACTCAATAGTGTGGTTCAAATGAGTCAATTGGCTCCGTTTACGGACGCGGCGACCGCGATCGATCCAACAAATTTTGACAATACATTTATTTCCTATTACAGCTGGGGAGAGGCAATCGCCTTGGGTCTTGACTTATCGCTTCGTGTGCGAACTGGCGGGGCTGTAACGTTGGATGATTATATGCAGGCGCTGTGGAAGCGGTTCGGTGAGCCCGGTGGTTTAGTGCCTGGTTTCGTGGATAACCCGTACACCTTGGCCGATGTGCGGTCAGTGTTGGCAACAGTATCCGGGGACGATCAATTCGCCATAGATTTTTTTGAACGGTTCGTTGAAGGTCGGGATGTCGTGAACTACGCTGACCTGTTGGAACACGCTGGCTTAGTTCTGCAGCCTCAGTCCGCCGGCCAGTCTTCTTTGGGTCGGGTCCACTGGGGTGCCGGCATGACGGTCACAGCAGCCACGCCGTATGGGTCCCCGCTATACAATGCGGGACTCGACCGCGGTGACACAGTAACAACAGTTGATGATAAGCCCGTGTCTTCGATACGGGACCTCGACCGCATTCTCCAGAGTATTCATCCGGGTGAAACTGTAGCCGTTGGTTTTTCTAGGCATGGCAGTCCTTTTGAGTCCCTGGTGACCTTGGCAGAAGAGCAGAATTTTACAATTGTCACTATTGAATCTACTGGTCAGACGCTGTCGGTTGCACAAGAAGCTTTTCGAAATTCTTGGTTTGGCAGTCTCGCTCGCGAGAACTGATCGCAGTGTGACTTTGACAACTCAAATCAGATCGGCAACGTCTTTCTTTTCTTAATTAAGACGCCGAACAGTTCCCATAAACCACGAAACGAGACCGACCATAAACGCGCCCAGTATGGCCCAGACAAAGGAGCGCACGCTAAATCCAGGTACTAGAAAAGCTGCTAACGCGAAAACGACGCCGTTGACGACGGCGTAAAACAAACCTAATGTCAATATCGTGATTGGCAGGGTTAGGAGCAGCAGCATGGGTTTGACGAATGCATTAGCGCAGCCTAATACCAGTGCCGCGACTATCAAGGAGGCCAGTGACGAGATTTCCACTCCGGGTAGCATCCAGGAGGCGGCACCAAGTGCGACCGCTGTCGACAACCAGTGTCTAAGGAAGTAACTCATTCTGTGACCATAAAGACTCTTCAAAACCATGTCACTATCCAGTTACATTTTCGCCCGAGTGGAGTAGCTGGGAGCACAGACCATCAGCCATCAATCAGCGGGCTCATAGACTTCACTATTTCGACCGGTGTAGAGTGCCACTTGAAAAGTCAAGTGTGGTTAAGCGGTGGAAAGGTTTAGGCGATGCAAGTGATTCGACAGATCCTATTGATGAGTGCGGTCGTGGTTTTTATCTTGGTGGGACCTGTAACAACCGTTGTATACGGTCAGCCGGCTGCGAGTGCCGAAGTGGCTCGGGTTGGAGACATCATCGTTACTCTTGATGATGTGGATCAAGCGTGGAGTCAAAACGATGCTAGATCGCAGATGCGACTACTTCAGCAACTTTATGAGACTCGTCGGCGGGTTCTAGATGTGGTCATAGGGAACCACCTTATCGATCGCGCGGCGATCGCACGAGGCCTTTCGAGAGACGAACTGCTTGCGATCGAACTTCCGTCGCGGACTTTACCTATTACCGACGAAGAAATCGCACTGGTTTACGAGCGCAACCGCGAAGCTTTAGGCGATCGAACCTTGGATGAGTCTCGGTCTGAAATTCAAGATGCTATCGAACGCCAACGACCTATCCAAGCACTACAGCAGTTTATGGCGGATCTGCGGCGAGAAGCCGACGACGTTGTTCTCACGCTTGATCCACCGCGACAGCAGGTCGAAGTGTTTTCTGATGACCCCTCACAAGGACCGACTGATGCCCCGATAGTACTCGTCGAATTCTCCGATTTCCAATGTCCCTACTGTCAGCGTGCGACAGGAATTTTGTCGGACTTGATAGACCGTTACGCGGATCAAATTCTATTCATTTATAAAGACTTTCCTTTGTCGAACCATCCGCAGGCATTTAAGGCAGCCGAAGCTGGAAACTGCGCGCATGAACAGGGGATGTTCTGGCCACTACACGACAAAATGTTTGTGAGTCAGGATACCCTGGATGTCCCTTCATTGAATTCCTATGCGGTGGAACTGGGCTTGGATGGAGAGGTGTTTTCGACCTGCCTCGAGGAGGGGCGATACGCCGACCGGGTTCAACAGGATTTACGAGCCGGTCGCAGAAATGGTGTCTCGTCAACGCCGACGGTGTTTATTAACGGTCGCCCCATCATGGGGGCGGTGCCTCTTGAGACCCTTGAAGAAATAGTGCAGGAAGAATTGGCTGCACTCGGCCGCTGAATTGTCGCTGAACAAGCTTGGAATTGAACCCCGCGATAATGCTAGGTCTAAAGCGGGCCGTCATGGCGGGTTGTACACGTGAAAGGGGCGAGGATGCTCGCCCCTTAGAAATTGCACTGGGATGGAAACGGTTAGTTACTCAATAAAGGTAGCCTCTTCAGCCAACCAAGCGTTGAACTCAGCTTCAGGTTGCACCGTCACAAATCCGCGCATTCGATAGTGTCCAAGGCCACAGAGTTGGGAGCAGTTAATTTCAAAGGTTCCTTCCACGGTAGGAACCCACCACATGGGCATTTCCAGGCCAGGGATCGCGTCCTGTTTGACGCGCATTTCTGCGATTCCCAAGCTATGAATGACATCCATCGTCGATAGATAAACAATAACTGGTTTGTTGACTGGAATGTTCATCTGGTTGACAGTGGCGATGTCATCGGCGCCGTTGGGATCGCTCCGGTCCAGTCCAATCGCGTTGGTTGGGGTAATCAGACTAATGTCTCGTCGGCCAAACCGGCCGTCCGGGCCCGGATAATGAGAATGCCACTCGAATTGCTTCGCAATCATGTGGATGACGGTCGATTCTCCTTCAGGCGGAAGTTCGTTGACGCGGTCGGCCCAAGCCGGAATAGCAAAGCCCACAAGTATCACTGCTTCGATTATGACGACAGCAACATCTATGTAACTCGAGGTGTGACTCGTGATCCCTGTATAGTCGGCAGTCGGATTCGCAGAGGCCCTAAACCTGAAAAGTACCCATACAAAATAGATGCCCCACCCGACGAATAGAACAAACATCAGGTAGTGGATCACAATGATCATTGAGTCAATTTCCTGCGCGTGTGCCGATGCTTGGATCGGCAACCCCAAAAACTCACCCATTCTTGCCTTCTCCTACTCAGGCCTACGGCCTGTTTCTATCGTCTTGTCCTAATGCTTGGCGGGAGCGTTTAACCAGATGCAGGATAAAACCCACAAATCCGCTCAGCACTCCACCGGTAATGCCAAGGAGCGCAAAGACGGCCCAGTTGACGCCTTGACCAATTTGAGAATCCGGGTCGAGATTAAAACAAATGGGGCACCCTAAGGAGTTGGTGGGAACAAGAAACACCAGCGCCGACGCAAAAAGGACTGCACTTATCAATTGTTTCTTCATGATTATTCCATCCCGATCCGACGAGTCTTACGAATAAATGTGACTAGATAGACGCTCATGCCGAGTCCCGAAGCCAGCGACCCAACCGAAAATGCCAAGTGACCCCAGCTGCCGCGATCAGACACATACATCCCGATGCCCCACAGCGTGGTCATGGCCGTTAGGGCGATGGACACGGCGATGAACAGCAGGTGTATTCCGCGGAGTGACATCATCAGTGAGCCGCCTCGCCGTGGTCGGCCGCGACAGCCGCGTCAGAATTCGGGACGACCATCTTTCTGCCGTATGTATTCGTGTGCCCAAGAAGTGGGATAAGAATCAAAACCAAAAAGAAAAAGACGGTGAGTAGAAGTGTGAAGTAAATGGTTTTACGTTCTTCCACCAAGTGCATGAAATACGTTGCGACAAGTGAACCTTTGACTGTGGCAACGATTAGGGCAAGCACCACGCCCAACGCAACTCCCACTGGTAAAAATGAGACCAACACGGTCACGACCGTCAACACCATTAGCGCTACACCAATTTTCTTATACAGCTTAATGTGCGCTTGTACGTCTTCGCTCATGTGTCTCTCCTCGGTCGCGTTCAATTACGTCAGATATAGGATTGGGAACAGGAAAATCCAGACTAAGTCGACGAAATGCCAGTACAAACCGGCAGCTTCGATGCGATTGATGAATTGTTGCTTGTTCGTGTTCCACAAGGCGCTGCCTGGACCCAAAAAGTAACCGTTCACAATGACTCCCCCGACGATATGGAGAGCGTGCAATCCGGTCATTGTGAAATAAATCGCGAAATAGGTGCTGACGCTGGGATAGTCCCCATGCGAGAACTTGTCGAAATACTCGTAACTTTTTACCGCGAGGAAGAGTAGGGACAAGCCAATGGTCAGGCCCATGTAGCGCTTGTATCCTGGTAGGTCGTCTTGCTTCAGCGCTGCATAGCAAAGGACCATCGTGATACTTGAAGCGATCAGGACAGCTGTGTTGAACGTGCCGATCGGCGTGCTGAGGATGTCCGCCCCCAGAGGCCATTCGACAGCGTTGATCCGTAGGAGGATGTAGGTTGAGAACAATCCTCCAAAGAGCATGACTTCGGAAGCCAGGAATAACCAAATGCCGAGTTTTACATTGGTGAGCCCAGTATCCGGGCGTTCGTCAACGATGTATGGAATTTCCATCGGTTCTATACCTTCGCAGGCTCGGCCTGCGGTCCCTTCGAGTCATCAGCCTGCATGTCGTAGTCGGTATTGGACCCAGGGACGCTGTACTCATATGGGCCACGGTGCACTACCGGCGGCGTTGTGAAGTTTCCATGCGGCGGTGGCGATGGTGCCGACCACTCCAGCGTCGTGGCTTGCCAAGGGTTGGCGCCCACTTTTTCACCCTTCTTGATGCTCCGGAAAAAGTTGTAGATAAAGGGGAGTTGGAACAATCCGAGGGCCCATGCTCCCATCGAGATGACTTCGTTCCAGACAAGAACGTCTTGATTCATGGTGTACTGGGCTCCACCGTCTACCATGCGGCGGTTCATGCCCGACAGCCCTTGGATAAACATTGGCATGAAGACAATGTTAATGCTCACAAAAGAGCCCCAAAAATGAATCCGTCCCAGCAGGTCATTCATCATCCGGCCCGTTGCTTTTGGAAACCAGTAATACACGCCGCCAAGTAACGCCAGCACGGTGCCTGGCGCAACCACGTAGTGAAAGTGACCAATCACGTAATACGTGTCGTGCAGGTGCAGGTCCGGTGCTGCGAGGCCGAGTGGTAATCCCGTCAATCCACCGATGGCAAACATCGGTAAGAACGCCAGTGCGAACAGCATAGGCACTGTAAAGCGGATTGAGCCGCCATAGAGAGACAGAAGAAACGCAGAGAGAATCACGACCGATGGGATTGAAATGATCATCGTCGTGGTCTGGAAGAACGAACTCATCGTGGTTCCCATGCCTGTCATGAACATGTGGTGGGCCCAGACGACGAACGACATAAATCCAAGAAACACGATCGACGCGATCAGAACGCGGTAACCCCAGATGGGTTTCCGGGTGTTGTTTGCAATGATCTCACCCACAATGCCCATCGCTGGCAGGATCAGCACGTACACTTCCGGGTGAGCTAGGAACCAGAAGAGATGTTGCCATAACAGGGGACTGCCCCCACCACTAACTTCGAGAGGACCATCCCCGACGTATAACCCACTTGGTAAGAAGAAACTTGTTCCGGCCACTCGGTCCATGAGTTGCAATACGCCAGCCGCTTCAAGCGGCGGAAACGCCAACAACAACAGAAAGGATGTGACTAATTGAGCCCAGACAAAAAACGGTAGCCGCATGAAACTGAGACCGGGTGCGCGAAGCTGAAGTGTCGTGACAATGAAATTGACCGAGCCCAAGAGTGA
>Ga0209034_10000965_pt1 | contig 14262 bp, 10 predicted proteins | sample MarorgKNORR_S2LV_2_FD_188219 | JGI IMG/M metagenome (GOLD analysis project Ga0209034, IMG submission 188219) | Marine microbial communities from the Southern Atlantic Ocean, analyzing organic carbon cycling - 250m_A/KNORR_S2/LV (SPAdes) (version 2) | ecosystem: Environmental > Aquatic > Marine...
GAGGCACGCGACCCAAAGGTGCGCGTCGTCAGCGATCGAAACACGTACATCATTGACAGTGAAGGGGTGGTGCTAGACACCTATGGCCGGCCACAGCCGACGTTACCCAAGATTAGACTAGTCGACGGTGGCAGCCTTGAGTCAGCACCTGGACAACACCTGACGAATGACCCAAAGCATGGTCGCTCATTGCTCTCTGCCCTGGCCATCGTCGACTGGATGGCACAGACCAATGCAGAATTCCCCACGCCACTTGACCATGTCCGCATCGATGCCTCGGGTGTCGTTCTGGTGGCAGCATCCGGACGACTTGACATTGTCCTCGGAGACGAGCGCCGTATGGACGCCAAAATGGAGGCGGTGCGCAGCCTTCTTCATGCCAACCCCCCTGAAGACCGTTCGACTATTGATGCTCGTTACACCGACATACTTGTGGTTCGTGCTTTCGAACCGGACGAGGGTTAGGGGGAGTCTTGGCACGGCGCGATCCATACATAGTCGGTTTAGACGTTGGGACAACCAAAGTGTGCGCCGTCATCGGCGAACCGACCGACGACAACGATCTGGAGGTCATCGGTGTTGGCGTTGCTGACTCCGATGGACAGAAGAAGGGATCGGTTGTTGATGTCGACTCAACAGTCGAGAGCATAAAATCAGCTATCGAAGAGGCCGAACTGATGGCTGGAACCAGTGTGGACCGTGCCTATATCGGCATCGCTGGTGCCCACATCCGCGGCTTCAACAGCCGTGGCGCAGTGACCGTTAATGGGCGAGCCCGCCAGATCACCGAAGAAGATATTCGACGTGTCGTTGACGCTGCTCGCGCTCTAAACTTACCGCCTGACCGCGAACTGCTACACCTACTGCCACGGGAGTTCTCTGTTGACGAGCAGGGTGACATTGTTGATCCGCTGGGAATGTCTGGCAGCCGGCTTGAGGTCGACGTCCACTTGGTGGTGGGTGCTCTTTCCGCCATTCAGACGCTTGTCACCTGTGTCAATCGAGCCGGCATCGAAGCCCATGGGATCGTGCTTGAACAGCTCGCATCGAACGAAGCTGTGCTCACCGATGATGAACGCGAGCTCGGCGTTGCCCTAGTCGACATCGGGGGTGGTACGACCGACCTGATTTGCCTGGTTGATGGCAGCGTCTGTCACACAGCAGTTTTACCAGCAGGTGGAGACCACCTAACCAACGACATCGCTGTCGGCCTTAGTACACCGATCACAGAAGCTGAAGTCCTGAAAGTAAACCATGGCTGTGTCGATCCCAGCCTCATCGACCCAGACCAGGCGATCGAAATTCCCGGCATCGGAGGCCGTGGCCCACGCTTATTGGCCCGTGGCCGCTTGTGCGAAATATTGCAACCGCGCGCGATCGAAATTCTCGACCTTGTCGCTAACGAACTTCACCGGGCCGGATTTCTTGACCAACTCAACGCTGGGCTTGTTCTTACGGGTGGGGGCTCATTGGTCGATGGTTTCCCTGAGCTCACCGAACAACGATTCGGACTGCCAGTTCGCCAAGGACAGCCGATCGGAATAGAAGGCCTTATCGATATTGTGTCGAGCCCAATCTATTCCACTGCAGTCGGTTTAGTGTTGTACGGACACTACAACCGGGATGCTGCCAACCATTTCAAACCAAATGGTAGCGGTTGGCGGGGATGGTTGGGCGGCTGGCTAGGAGACCTCTTTTGATGGCCTATGGGTTGACTCTCAAACCGGCCGGGATAGATTGGGGGCAACCTGGACCGAGCAAGGAGATTTGAGCATGTCGGTAGAAGAACCAAAAGGTTGGCAACCGGAGCTCCACGAGGAACTTCACCGGCGACAGGCGCAAGAGTCAAAAGTAATCTCAAGTAAATCATCGGAACCCAAAAGTTCTTCCAAAGAGCCCCCCGATCACAAAAACAAGAAGGGGCCGGGTAGCGCTAAGGCTCAGATCATAGCCGCAGACACGAAGAAGCCAGTCAAAAAAGGTGGGGCTTCGAAGAAAGCGGCGCGCCAGGATACCGTTGCCAAATCATTACCTACACCACTCCAGCAACCACCTGAATCTTTCCTGCGGGGCGCTCACATAAAGGTAGTCGGCGTCGGGGGTGGAGGAGGAAATGCGATCACAAGGATGATGCGCTCTGGGCTCCAGGGTGTTGATTTCGTCGCTGCCAACACAGATCAGCAGGCGCTACAGTCCAACGACGCGCCCGAAAAGCTCCAGTTGGGAGCCAACCTGACCAGCGGTCTCGGAGCCGGGGCGAACCCAGAGATCGGTCGCCAAGCAGCACTTGAGAGTACAGAAGAGATAGCTGACCTCCTTGAAGGCAGCGACATGGTATTTGTCACCGGCGGGCTTGGTGGCGGCACCGCAACTGGAGCGGCGCCGGTTATCGCTCGGCTTGCCAACGAACTCGGCGCCTTGACGGTAGCGGTCGTAACCCGACCCTTCCGTTTTGAAGGGCAACGGCGCATGCAGCAAGCCAATCAAGGCCTTCAGGAGCTTGAGGATGCAGTAGATACCCTAATATCAATCCCTAACGATCGTCTCTTGGCCATGGTCGGACCGGAGACACCGTTGGTTGAGGCATTTTCATTAGCCGACACAGTGCTCCATCAAGGTGTGCAAGGCATTGCCGATCTGATCTTAGTACCGGGCCTAGTTAACCTGGATTTCGCCGACGTGCAGACTGTCATGTCTGGAATGGGCATGGCGATCATGGGCACGGCCACGCAGTGCGGCGAGGAGCGTGCCAGGCAAGCAGCGATCGCAGCGATTTCAAGCCCACTACTCGAGGACACTTCAATCGAAGGCGCTCGGGGCGTGTTGATCAATATCACCGGCGGCCCCGATATTACGCTGCATGAGGTTAACGAAGCAGTGTCGATCATCTACGAAACTGCCGACGATGACGCGAACATTCTTTTTGGTGCAGTAATCGACGAGAATATGGGGAACAACGTTAAGGTCACCGTCATCGCTACCGGTTTCGAACCCACGGCACCCCTCCAGTCACGCGTTGATATCTACGCTGACGCTTCCCGGTCAGCAACATCAGACGCCGGCCATTTTTATCGCCCGGGCAGTCAAGAGGAAAATATGGCTTCGCACGCTTTAGACGCCTCGGCCGAAGAGGACCTAGACGTCCCAACATTCCTGCGGACCCAAAATCTAGGCGAGGAACACTAAGTCTCCGCTCTAACGGGTGAGATCCTAAGGCAACACGGGCCACAAGGCACCTTCAGGAGTCTTTCGGCATCCTGATAGAATCTTGGAAAACAATTCGCTCTCTGTTCGTTCCACTGGTCCCACAAAGCACCAATGCCGTCAGACTCCGCACTTTATCTGCGCCGTAGAGCCCAACGAGAAACTCGCCTGGTAGAACCCAACCAAGGTGGACGACTTCGGGTCGTACTTGCCTATCCCAACACATACGCGGTTGGTATGAGCAATCTTGGTATGCACACGCTCTACCGCCTGTTTAACGACCATCCCGATGTGTGCTGTGAGCGTTCCTTTTTACCCGACAAGCACGAGATTGAAGAATATCAAAGGCGCGGCACCCCTTTGATGACTGTGGAGTCACAACGTCCGGTCTCGGACGCTGATGTGATCGCATTTTCTGCCTCTTTTGAAAACGACTACGTCAACGTGGTCCGGATGCTTATCCTCGCCAATCTACCAACGCGCAACGCGGAGAGGGACGCAACCCACCCAATCGTGATTATGGGGGGAGCTACAGTTTCGATAAACCCGGAACCTGTGGCGCCGTTTATCGATTTATGCTGTGTGGGCGAAGGAGAGGGGCTTGTCCGTCCGTTAATCGAGAGCATTCTAGGCCAGGCTAACAGCAAAAAAACTGGAAACTCTTGCGGACAATTAACTGACAGCGACCTGCCAACCCGAGCTGCGTTGCTGCAAAGCTTAGCCGCCTTGCCTGGTTTCTATGTTCCGAGTTTGTACGAACCACGTTATGACCAAACCGACACATCCGACTACCCGACGTTTACCGGGCTTACACCTCAGGATGGGGCCCCACCTTTTGTGACCAAGGTAAGGGCAGTATTCGAGGGTCCCGAGACAGTCGCGTCGACTGCGATCCTGACACCAGAAACAGAGTTCGGGGATCGGGCAATGATCGAAGTGGCACGTGGCTGCACCAAAGGCTGTCGCTATTGTTGGGTCGGCTATAACATCCTGCCGTTTCGGGTTCACAAAGTGGACGACGTACTCGCAGCCGCCGAGCGTTGGTTGCCGACCACACAGAGGGTTGGCCTAGTGGCCACTGCCCTGCTCGACCATCCCGATATTGAGGCGATTGCTACCAGCCTGCGGGAACGAGGTCTCCAGGTATTCAGTCCGAGTCTCATCATTTCGACTCTGCGTGAGCCTCTGCTGCGCTGCGTCGTCGAATCAGGCCAGCGGAGCATCACAATCGCTCCTGAGGCAGGTAGTGACCGGATGCGAGAGCTGATTATGAAGAAAATTACTAACGAAGAAATCCTCGAGAAAACACGGATGATCTTTCGGGCCGGTGTCCTTAACCTGAAAAACTACGTCATTATTGGGCTTCCCGGTGAAACTGAAGCGGATCTTCAAGACCTGGTGAATCTCTGTACCGCAATGCGTGAAATTATGATCGAGGAAAGTCGTGACCGTGGTCGCATAGGTACCATCACCCTGTCAGTTAACTGCCTTATTCCCAAACCAGCAACACCCTTCCAGTGGGCTCAACAGATCCGCCCATCCGAATATGCTGCCAAGTTGCGCTGGCTACGACGTAGGCTTGCGAAGGTCCCCAACGTTGCCATTGAGGCAATGTCGCCACGTTCTGCGGAAATTCAAGCTTTAACGTCGCGGGGTGATCGCCGTGTTGGTGAATTAATCGAGTTATGGGCAGAAACTGGGTCCTGGCGTCAAGCGGTTAGGACATGGGAAGAACGCGGTGGATCAGTCGACCATTTTGCGTTTCGTGCCCTCAAGCCCAACGATCCCCTCCCCTGGGGCCATCTCCGGACTGGAGCTTCCAGCAAAGCCCTCGGAAACCAGTGGCGTAAAGCCCTAGGGGGTAACGTAGATGCAGCGGCGTGAACAGGGCCTCGTAAACTTTTCGAGTTCGCAGCACCTGACCCTCACCGATCCATGAGGGATGGCAAACGGGAAGCGTTCGCGAGGAACCAAGTCAAGTAATGATCCGTAACCCCCCCGACTCTGAGGGTATTGTTCAACTAGAACACTTGTGGGTACTCCCCGGAATTCGACATGGGTTTGCCACTCGCGATGGGCATCTTGAGGACGTGGTTCCCACTCCTATCGCTCGCCTCAAACAAATACATGGAGCCAACGTCCTTATATTGCCTCAAGAACCAGAAAGTCGTTCCGAGTTTTTCGAAACAAATGCGAGTCTCTGGCCTCACGCCGACGGGCTTATTACAAACTGCCCAGAAATCACGATTGCTGTCGCCGTCGCCGACTGTCTCCCCGTCTTGATCGCCGATCCCGTCGCCAGTGTGATAGCCGCTGTACACGCTGGGTGGCGTGGCTTGTCTGCGGGCGTAATTGAGAATGCCATTGAGATGATGGCTTCGGGCTTTGGTACCAAACCCACCGATTGCGTGGTTGGAATTGGGCCTTCAATTGGGCCCTGCTGCTACGAAGTCGGCCCCGAAGTACTCGCCGCGTTCAACAGACAAGGCTATGACACGGAGGCCCGTGTATCCTTTGCGAATGGTGAGCGACTACACTGCAACCTTGGAGCGGTCGCATCGGCGATCACCCAGCAACTCGGTGTGCTTCAAAACAATATTGCAAACGCCGAAGTCTGCACGAAATGCAATAGCGACTGGTTATGGTCCTACCGACACGATGGAGATAATGCAGGCCGGATGCTCTGCGGCATTTCGTTGACCCGTCACTAAACTATCAGGCCGCTCAGGAGACCGGCACCGAAGACAACATTGTTCGCAAGTTTTGATATGAACCTGTTGAGTCTGGGCACCCCGGCCATAGCTTCGAAATGGACAATGCCAGAGATGGCTTTCTTTTAGATGGCAACTCGGTTGCCATCAGTCGAAATATTTTGAGCGAAGCGCCCAGGGACCTTAGCTTAACCCGCTAAGACAATCCTCTGACCGACGCACGTGAGTCCATTGCCAGGTTCGCCAATCTATCGGCTTCGACATTCCCTTCCCGGTGAACATGCTCGATCGCAAACCGTGCAAACTGGTCGGCTCTCCGCATCGCATCTTCGAAAAGAGGGCGAAGGTTGGGACTCTTAACCTTGTACTGACCTTTCATCTGCCGCACCATCAGCTGGGAATCTGCCCGTACATGGAGTTCTTGTACGCCTTCGCTTTGAGCCCATTCGAGCGCTGCCAAAAGCGCACTGTACTCCGCCTGGTTGTTTGTCATCGTTCCCAAGAAACCTCCAAAAGCCGCAATGGGGGTGTCTTCGGAGTCGCAGGCGTATACCCCAAAAGCCGAATCCCCAGGGTTTCCACGCGAGCCGCCGTCAACGTAAACAACTGCCTTGTCCACGTCCCCCACAATCAGCTAGTGATGTTTCCTGCAGTAGCAGGCTCGGAGTCAACAGGTTGGCCACTGTTCGATGCAGCCATGTCACCTTGTGCTGAATCTACACCAGAAGCAATCCCCAGGCGTTCGGCAACATAGATGATCCGGCCGCAGTTTTCGCAATGCTTGATGTCAGTAAAGTTAAAGGTGTCGGCGTAGAGCTGCGGCCGCATCTTGAAATTGCACACCAGACAAATCTCATCAAGTGTCTCCGCCACCCCCAGTCCTCCACGTACCATCTTTATATTCCCGTACTTCTTCATGAGGTCATCTGGAATGCGATCCTGCAGAGTGGAGAGTGCATCATCAACTTTGGCCTTTACGGAGATTAATTCAGCCTCTTTATTGTCCGCCTCGGCAATGGCGGCATCAACACTTTCCCGCACATGGGTCAGCTCATTGCCCTTTTGCCCAATGGAAGTCGCAAGAGAATCCTCGTTCTCAAGCTGTTGCAGGATTTTCGTTTCAACGGCACTAACTGCTCTTTCCGCATGACCAATTTCTTCCTGGATCGCCCACAGCTCCTTGTTGGTCCTTACCGTCAATATTTGGTCATTAAACTTGGTCACCTTCTCCTCAGCGGACTTAAGATCGATGTCAAGTCGCTTAGAGACGGAGCGAACATCCTCGAGAGCAACTCTGATCGCATCGACCTCCCCCTCGGCAGCCTCAATTTCAGCACGCGCTGCGGCACGTTCACGTTCGACGTCGGCAATTTCAGAATCGATACGCTTGAGCTCAAGCTCACGCGCTTGAACACTTACCAGAACGGCCAAACCATCTTTGATACTCATCGAAGCCTCTTTCAAGCACAAAAAAAACGGGCGGGCCGAAGCCCACCCGTACCGCTTAAGGCAGCAAAGCCGCCCACACCGGTGGACAGTATTTTATTTCGCTCCAATCTGAAAACTCGAGATCTCACTACGCGCTCATCGCAAAGGATCCAAGAAACAATCTACGAACACCTCTCAGCATGCTAGCCGATACACTCGAACAATCATTTGTATACCCGCGTCCAGAATTGCGCAAGGACCTCTTTCCCAGAGAAGACATCAGTGAGCGTTGCAGTTCGGAAAAATAAATGGGCCCTCCAGGATTCGAACCTGGGACCAACCGGTTATGAGCCGGGGGCTCTAACCAGACTGAGCTAAGGGCCCTATTTCTTTGGCTTTTTCGTGAGCTGCTTCGAGCGCGATGAGTAACGCAACTTGCGCAACGCTTTGGCTTCAATCTGCCGAATACGTTACCGAGTCAGTGCAAAACATCCGCCCGCGTTCTCAAGAGTATGCTCCTCCCGATCCTCTATACCGTACCGCAGCGACTAAACGGAGCCTATTCTTTTTGCCAGCGTTATTTTTTCCTTGTTCAGCTGCCCAAATAACTCGTGATCGTCTGAGTCAAGCGCGTCTCGTATGTCCTTGTTAATTTCACGCAGCCTTCGCCTTAAGCTGTCATCGTAAATCCCGAGCGCACAGTTGCGAGCGGAATCCCAATCTAAGGGGCTCTTCTCCTCAAGTCGAAGCCGTGACATTAATGCGCTGGCACCTTCTTGCGCGACACGCACTAGAAGGTTGCCAGTGTCCACTGGAACTCCGTCCGCGTCGCATGTCGCGGCGGCGTCCAGTAACGCGCGGACCCGAGCATCCCGGATCGCATCGAGAGGACAGATCTCCTCAAGTTGTTCACGCCACTCAGGATGCTCAAGCACCGCTCGCAACAATTCACTCTCAGCTAACGTTACCTTCTCGAGCTGTGCCTTCCACGAGGTGGCGTTATCCTGTTGTTCTGAAGACTTGGCCTTCGACCGTACACGATTTTGCCTGCGCCTTCCCTTAGCCTGAACATCCGCTGCCGCATCTTCAACCAGGCGGGCTTCTATTTGCAGTCGTTCGGCCAGTCGTGCAATCCACTCGGCCCGCTCTACCCTATTGGAGATCGGTACGACAAACGCAAGCAGCGACGAAAGCGCTTCCGCCTTACCTCGCGGGGTATCAAGGTCTGCCCGCTCTCCTGCGCGGTGGATCATGAAATCCAAACCGGTGACTGATTGACTCAGAGCGGCACGAAAACCTTCGGCACCTTCCGTCTGCAAGAACGAATCCGGATCATGTTCGGGGGGAAGGCGCACCACATTCACCTGAAATCCATTCCCTAGAAGGATACCAACGGTACGTTCAGCAGCCGCTTGGCCCGCCTGGTCACCATCGAATTCAACAACAGCTTTTCGCGTGAAGTGCGATAACTTTCGAGCATGGTCTTCTGTGAACGCCGTGCCCAAAGGGGCCACTACATTCTGTAAACCATATTGGGCACAGGCGATGAGGTCGAAGTTTCCTTCAACCAGAAGCACGAAACCCTTAGAACTAATCGATTCGCGCGCCTCAAAAAGACCGTAGAGAGTTTGACTCTTCGTAAAAGTGATGGTTTCCGGTGAATTTAGATACTTAGGCTCCCCTTCTCCGATGATACGTCCGCTGAATGCAACTGGGCGCCCACGCGGGTCGCGGATCGGAAACACGACACGGTCCCGTAGCCGATCATAAGTTCCCTTACCAGTCTCTCGCCGTTTTACCAAGCCAGCGACCTCTAGTTCATGTTCGTTGAAACCGGCTGCCAGAAGATGCTGCTGGACAGCCTCCCACTCATCCGGAGCGAAGCCGAGACCAAAGTGAAGTACTACGTTTTCCTTAAAACCACGCTCTGCTAAGAACTCGCGCGCCCTGGAGCCTTCAGAACCATGAAGTTGCTCTCGATAGAATCCATCGGCGGCAACAAGCGCAGCCATAACCCGGTTCCTGTCAACGGCAGACTGCCCAGACTGCTGGCTCCGGCCCCCTTCCAGAGGAACTGGAATGCCGCTACGCTCTGCCAGAGAGCGGACCGCTTCAGTGAATCCCATAGCTTCCTGATCCATCACGAAGCGGAAGATGTCACCACCAGCAGTACAACCGAAGCAATGCCACAGACCCTCTTCATTGACGGTGAACGAGGGTGTCTTCTCGCTATGGAAAGGGCAAAGGCCGACCCAACGGCTGCCGCGACGCTTCAACTCTACGACTTCCCCAATGATCTGTAGGGGGTCAGTACTGCGTCGCACTTCATCGACGAAACTTGGTGGGTAGGCCATGCCCTTTGTACTACCCCGAAGACGCGATTCAAGCAAGCACGATTGGAGGGCCAAATTAATCGTGTGCTGCACGACTGGAAAATGATACTCAGATCACGAGAAGTCGAACCTGTTCCCGAGAAACAATCAATCGCTTGCCGTGCACATCCACCTCAACACTGGCCTCTGATTCAGGATCACGAACCCAATTGCGGACAACCTGCCCTCGAAGATTAAGCGGCTTAACAAGTACCAGTTGCCCACGCTTGAGCGGCGCCCCCAGGTTGTCATCGATTTGCAAGGTTTCACCCGCACCTTCTGTATGAACTTCCTGGCCGGTACCCGCAGCTAAGATATCGATGTCAGGCTGCAGCTTCTCCATCGTCCATACCGAAGGATCAACCGCAGCATCCAAAACCCGGCGAGCATCAGCATCAGCATCCCCGATCCGCGCAGCCCAGCGAGCTCGACGATCCTGAGCGGTACGCGACTTTCGAGTCTCGTCAAGCTCATTAGACAATGCCGTAAGCATGCTGTCCCCTCGAGAACGAAGCCGTTTAATTGCCTCGTCGATTGCTACCCTACCGTCGTTGACAAGAGATTGGCGCAATTCAACCAGCTCGCGATTAAGCGACTCATATTCCGCATGGGCCTTCTCCAGACCACTTTGCTGTTCCTGGACCTCTTCTCGGTCGGAGGCAAGAGCTTCAGCCTCGTTCTCAACAGTACGAATCAATGAATCAAGCTGTGCCGCGTTGATATCGACCAAGCCCCGAGCCCGCTCAACTAATGATGCTTCTAAGCCGAGCGTCTCAGCGATATCAAATGCGTTGCTTCGCCCAGGGCGGCCAATGCGCAAAGTGTAGGTCGGCTGTAACGACTCGCTGTCGAATTCCATTGAAGCGTTCAGAGAGCACCCAGAAGAATGAGCGAAGGCCTTGAGGGCATCGTGATGTGTCGAAACGATGGTCATCGCTCCAAGGCTGGCAAGATGCTCAAGAACCGCGATTCCAAGGGCCGCCCCCTCCGCTGGATCAGTGCCGGTACCAAGTTCATCCAGCAGGACAAGGCTACCGGGAAGTAAGTCGTCCAAGAATTGTTTAATTCTGGTTAGATGGCCAGAGAAAGTGCTCAAGTTAGCAATGACGCTTTGTTCATCGCCAATATCCGCATAGATCCTCGGCCGCCAGCTCAACCGTGCGACCGCGGCAGGCACGGGCACACCACACTGAGCCATCAGGGTGAGTAACCCTATTGTCTTTAAAACAATTGTCTTTCCGCCCGTGTTCGGCCCGGTAATAACCAGGGCCTGGGTGGAGCTGTCGATCTCCAGATCGAGCGGCACGGGAGGCACACGTCTTTCATCAATGCTGGGCCGTTCTTCCTCTCCAACAGTTGCTTCGGGTCCTAGCCTATTCCTCTTCCCCGTCACGCCTGGGATCATCAGTGGGTGCCGCGCTCCGCGCAGCGATAATTCTCCATCAGTCACGATTGGGCGCACGGCGTCAATGATGTCAGCAAACTGCGCTATGGCTTGACAAGCATCGAGACTAGCAATGGTTTGTTCAGTTGCAGTGAGAGCACCAGTCACGGCGCGGACATGGCCTGTAAGATCGGCCAGAAGTCGCTGGACTTCTTCTTGCTCTTGACGATCAAACTCTACCAAGATGTTCTGCTGATCAACGAATTCCAGGGGCTCGACGTAGATCGTCTGGCCAGACGATGAAGTATCGTGCACCACCCCAGGGAAAATACTTCGATGCTCCGCTCGTACCGGCACAACGTAACGATCACCACGCTGCGTAACTAGGCGGTCACGCAATACTCCTCGGGGGTCGTCCCTCTTTACCATTTGCTCAAGCGAGTCCAAGAGCTTCGCTCTTACCTTGCGCTTTTTATGGCGCACTGCTGCCAACTCGGTCGAAGCCGAATCGCGGATCTTGCCTTCTTCGTCGAAAACTTTTTTGATTTGCTCGACGAGTAGTTCCAGGTCAGGAATTGCATCCGCCATTGCTGACAAGCGCGTCAATCTATTGTGCCCAGCGAACTGACGGCGCACGGTGCGCCCGACCTGCACCGTGCGATAAACCGTCATCATCTCATCGAAGTTGAGCACCTTGCCCTCAACGCCTGCCACGCGCAGGACCCCTTCGAGGGAACAAGCCGGGGCCAACGGAAGGGGCGCATCACCCTCAATGTAGGAACGTAACTCAGCAACCTCAGAATGTCGTTCCTCAATCTTGTGCAGGTCCGCAATCGGTTTGATCTTTTCGAGCTTCTCTCTCCCCATGGATGTCTGCGCCCAACTGGCAAGAACTTTCACCAACACAGGGAAATCGAGAGCTTCAAGAGTTGCTTTTTCGGTGATGCGGTTCATGACGTCACGGTGTTTCCCGTTTATTGCTCCAGGCTATCTGCCGCACCAAAAGCTAGCAGCGCACCGATCAGCCCCGCCGCGACACCCAAGCCAATCAGCTGGGCAAACAAAACAACGTTGAAGAATTGCAGTTCAACCAGCGACAACAGAGGGGGGCCTCCAGCGGTCACAAACGAAACCCCGATTCTGCAGATCGCATATAGAATCATCAGAGCAAACACACTCCCCAGAAACCCTTGAATCGCACCTTCTGCCAAGAAACGGCCACGAACGACGCTCTCCGTCGCTCCAACTAAACGCAGCACAATGATCTCCCGGCGACGGGCGACGACAAGAACGCGGATCACGTTAGCCGTGGTTATGATCGCCGCAATCAACACAACTCCACCGAGGACGATCCCAACGAATCGAAGCCCATTGACCCCAAGTTCTAGACGCCGGATAACCTCCAGGTCATATTGAGCTGCATCGACACCGGGCAGCGTCTCCCAGTTCTCCGCCAGAGTTAAAAGCGCTCCCTCGTTGCGGGACCTTTCACGCACCGTAATGACAAATGAGGCTGGCAAAGGATTTTCTTCCAGGAAAGTAAGCAGGTCACCAAGTTCTTGGAAATCATTTCGGAACTGAGTTGCCGCTTCGTCGGCACTCATAAACCTGAAGCTGTCAATTTCCGGGCTTTCCCGAATCGCGTCAGCGACCGCCTGCTGCTGGGAAACAGTAAAGCCAGGCTCAAGAAAGACCTGCACGTGCCCACGCTCACGCCACCGATGAAGCAAGCCATTCAGGTTGTGAGAAACCAACAAGAACCCACCCAGTACCACGAGTGATAGTGCAATAATCAAGACTGCTGACGACGCGGCGCGGCGACGCCCAGCTAAGCCACGTAACGCTTCTCCGAAGCAAAGCTTCAAGTAACGATCGGCCCGCATCACTAGGACACTTGAGAGGCTACGGCCAACGTATTTAATCGGCCAGCCTCAAGGGTCAGTGTGCGCCGCCCTACCGTGCCAATCAGGTCGGCATCGTGAGTCGCCACCAACACGGTGGTACCACTCTGATTGATAGCGTGGAAGATACGCATGATTTCGTTGGCCCGTTCCGGGTCTAGGTTTCCTGTGGGCTCATCAGCCAAAAGCAACTTTGGTGCGGTCATTAGAGCCCTTGCGATGGAAACACGCTGTTGTTCACCCCCCGAAACCTGAGCGGGAAACAACTGGGCACGGCCATCCACATCAACCAAACGTAGTAACTCACTGGCCCGCCGTTGGCTCTCAGTGAAAGAAAAACCGACGGCCAAACCAACCAGCGCAACATTGTCAAACACAGTCCGATCTTCGATGAGTTTAAAATCCTGGAATACCAGGCCAAGCCGACGGCGGAAACGTGGTACCTGGCGCCTTGGCATAGTTGCGAGGTTGCGTCCAGCAACGATCAGTTGGCCACTGGTTGGCAATTCAGCGCGATACAACAAGCGAAGGAGAGTGGTCTTGCCCGCACCACTTTGCCCTGTCAGGAAAACAAACTCCCCCTCATCGATCTGGAAGCTAATATCCGTTAAAGCAGTGATAGCACCATAACGCTTAGTAACGTGGAAGCAACGAATCATTACTTGATTCGCTCACGCAACAATTTCCGGGCGGTATCGGGATTTGCCTTCCCATTTGTTGCCCTCATCACCTCTCCCATCAAGAATCCGAACACTTGATCTCGGCCACCACGGACAGCCTTGACCTCATTAGGGTGAGCTTCGATGACCTTGTCGACAAACAATGCTAGTTCGTCACTGGCCGAGATCTGTTGGAGGTCTTCTTCAGCCAGGATAGTTTCGACACCGCTTCCTGTCTCAGCCATGCGGTCTATCACCTCCCCCGCCATTCCAGCTGGAACAGCATCGCTTCGCACCGCCTCCACCAGACTGGCAAGCACTTTCGCAGGCACCGGGAAAGCTGCAAAATCAGCATTGTGGTCGTTTAACCATCGGCCAATTTCGTTGCTTACCCACCTGTTCGCCTCACTAATTGTAGTGCCGGCTTCGATTAACGCCTCAAAATAGTCAGCGCGCATACGTTCCTCAACCAGAATGGAGGCGTCTTCGTAGGAAAGCCCAAGCTCTTCGACGAATCTATCGAGGCGAGCAAGCGGCAACTGAGGAATGCCCTCAGAGGCTTTCGTAACTTCAGTCTCGTCGAGGACAACCGGCACCAAGTCA
>Ga0209034_10000968_pt1 | contig 14258 bp, 13 predicted proteins | sample MarorgKNORR_S2LV_2_FD_188219 | JGI IMG/M metagenome (GOLD analysis project Ga0209034, IMG submission 188219) | Marine microbial communities from the Southern Atlantic Ocean, analyzing organic carbon cycling - 250m_A/KNORR_S2/LV (SPAdes) (version 2) | ecosystem: Environmental > Aquatic > Marine...
TGCAAATCCAAACTTCTTTGCAGAAAGAGTTCCACTCAAACCTTCTTTTGAAATAATCGTATCAAGTTGGACATTTAATTTTTTTAAATTAGGAATTATTGTTCTTGTAGCATAATTACCCGAACCAACAACTGATACTATCGGTTTTTCATTATTGTAAGACTTGTCTTCTAATTGTAAAGTATCCAAAATTTTATTTTTCTCTTTAGGATATTCAAGAAGAATGCTAATTATATTATTGTTATCTAATAAAGAATTATATGCATCAGAAGAATTAAAAAAATCATATTTTTTTGATAATAAATCATCAGTTACAATTTTTTTATCGCTCATTAATTTGAGAACAGAATCAAAATTGCGTTTTTCAGTCCATCTTACATAAGAATATGGATAATCAATGCCTTCTTTTTCATACACTTCGTCATATCTTCCTGGACCATAAGAGCATGAAACTTGAAATGTAATTTCTTTTTCATACAAATCAGATCTATCAAAATGAATATCAGCCACTCCAACAAGAATAATTTTTCCTCTTTTCCTTGTAATTTTTGAAGACAGTTTTATAGGATGATTAGATTTAGTAGAAGCGGTTATGATAGTTTTATCAACCCCAAATTTATTTGTATAATTATTAACAAAATCTTCAGGTGAACTTTCACCCGAAAGATTAAATATATGTGCTCCAAATTTTTCAGCGAGATTTAATCTATCTTGATTAATATCAAATGCTAATATCTCACATCCATTTGCTTTTAAAATTTGTATAGTTAACAATCCTATTAATCCAGTTCCCACCACCGCTACCGTATCTCCGATATTTACATTAGCAAGTCTAATTCCATGTAAAGCAATGCTACCAATCACAGTGAATGAAGCGGTTTCATCAGATACATTTTTAGGAATTAATGAACATAAATTTTTACGTGTCAATGCAATCTCTGAGTGTGATGAATTGGATACAACGCGATCACCAATATGATAGCCTTTCACATTAGAACCTAATTGAATAATTCTGCCAACATTAGAATATCCTAGAGGTATTGGATTATTTAATTTATAATTCACAGCTTCAATAGTCGAAAATAATCCATCGGTCTTAATTTTATTGATAACATCATTTACTCTTTCTTTTTCTTTAATAGCTTTTTGAATAAAACTAGACTTTCCAAAGTCTAACAACATTCTTTCTGTTCCAGAAGATATTAAACTGCAACTAGTCTCCGTAATAATATCCTTGGAACCTAAAGATGGTTTTGGGCAATCTAATAATTCAATTTTACCATTATTCAAATATTGTACTAATTTTTTCAAGAAAAATACTCCTCAAATGCTGAAATAAGATATTCTGTTTGTGCTTTATTACCAATTGTTGCTCGTAAATGATTTTCTAAATTTTTTATATGACTATAATTTCTTATATAAATTTTTCTTTTTTCAAGAAAATTCATGAAGTCAGATGGAGAAAATTTTTTGCTCAATTTAAATAGAATAAAATTTCCAAAACCATTAACTGGAGTTATATATTTTGATAAATTGGAATCAATATAGTTAATAAACATTTCTTTCCCTTCTAATACTTCACTAACATATTTTTTAGTATAATCTAAATCATCCATAGCAGCAATTGCAGCAACTTGAGCAAATAAATTAATGCTTTTTGGATTTCTGAATTTATTTATTAGGCTGATATTTTCTTTAGAAGAAATACAATACCCTAGTCTTAAACTTGCTAAGCCAAAAGCTTTTGAAAAAGTTCTTGTTACAATAAGATTAGGAAATTTATTAATTAATTCCACACATGATAAACCATAGAATTCTTGGTATGCTTCATCAATAATAAATAACGAATCAGGGAATTCAGATAATAGCTCAGATAATAGTTCATTAGAATAAATATTCCCAACTGGATTATTAGGATTACAAATATAAACTAAAGTAGGATTTGTATTGATCATATAATTCTTAAAATCATTTTTATTAAAATCAAAATCTTTAGTTAAATAAAAAAAATCTATAGATAAACCAAAACATTCTGCAACTGACCTTGGATGATCATATGTTGGACCAACAATTGTTAAAATATCATTATTATCTGAAAAAGTTTTGAAAATTGATTCATGAATTGCATCAGAACCATTAAAATATTGAACATTATGAGATTTAACATTACAATATTTAGATAATTTTTCAACTAATTCAGAATTTTGAATGTTAGGATACCAATTGATCAAACCATTTTTAACTAAATCTTGAAGTGACGAAATCACTTTTGGAGATGGAGGAATTGTAGATTCATTCCAATCTAATTTCATAACTTTAGATTTATCAGACTCTAGCCAAGCTTTTTGAGTCGTCAACTTATATGGCTTTGAATTGTAAACCGATTTGTTAACCTTAATACTCATTTTTTAAAATATTGAAAATATGCTTCATCTACAAGTTTCAAAAAATCTAAATCTGATTCTGAATCTCCATATCCATAAATATATTCAAAACTATCTATATTTATTTCTTTCTTTAACCTATTTACTTTCTCCTCAAAAGAGCAATCAGGTTCTTCTAATTTTCCATTTAAAATTGAATCTTCCAAAACAAGTTCATTAGCAATTAGTAAGTAACTATTATTTGAACACCAATTTTCTAATAATATTTTTAATGATGCAGATAAAATAATTATTTGGTGATCTTCTTTTTTATGCCATTTTAATTTTTTCAAAGCATCTTTTTTAATCATTTTAGGAAAAAAATATGAATTAAATGAATCTACTTTTTGTTGTAAATCTGATATATGTAAGTTTTCTAAAAAAAAATTTATTCTTTTTTCTTTTAATTTTTTGTAATCAAAAAAACCAAAAAAACAAAGAAATAAAAGATGTATAAACCTCAAATAATATCCATAAATAAAAGAAAAATTTCCAAAAGAAAATTTTAAAAATTCTTTTATCGAATCTTTAAATGAAATAGTACCATCAAAATCAAAAATTGCTAATTTATTTTTTTTCATATGATATAAAAGGGGATATTTTACCTTCGCCGGTCCTTATAAAATTTGAAGAAAATTCTATTTTGAAATTTATTTCTTTTTTTTGTAAAAAATTTAAATTTTTAAATAAACTATTTTTAATATTATCTATTTTGTCATCTGGACATAAGATAATTATATTGATGGAGCTAATGGAGCTTTGAACAATTTGAAATTGTGTAATATCAGTATATTTTGCAAAAATAGTATATAAGTTTGTAACAGGTATTTTATAGTCTAAACTAACAATATATTCATTTTTTCTTCCAGAAATTTTTTCAATAGTTTTAAAATTTATATTTGATTTTATATTGTTTTTTTTGATTACAATTCTATCATTTGTATTGTATCTAATTAATGGCATAGAGTAATTATTTAAGTTTGTACCAATAACAATATGTTCATTATCTTTGTTTTCAATAGTTTCTAAATAACCATAATCATCATAACTGTACAGTAATTGATCAGAACCAATATTTCCAAACATAACTATACATTCTGCCAATCCATAATGATTAACAACAGGAACTTTAAAAACTTTTCTTATAAAATCTTTATCGTTTTCACTTAAAGTCTCTGACGCTAAAAAAATACCTTTCAAATTTTCAATTTTGTAATTTTTTCTATAGCAAAATTCAGAGAAAATTTTTATTGATGATGGGTAACCTCTTAAAAACTTTACATCTCTTTTAATCATATCTTCATAATATGCTTCCATATTTTTGTCTGTTAAATGGTATGGGCTATAAAAAATAAAATTTCTTAATAAATCAACTTTAATTAGCTTATCATTCTTTTTAGGTGAATAAGATCTAATGATAGCCATTTTATCTCTAAAATTGTAATTAAACGATTTCCATTGTCTCCAAATTACAGCTTGTTCAACAACCCAATGATTAAAACTTATTGAAGCTTTAAATGGTGTGCCTGAGGTACCAGAAGTGTTCATATCAATATAGAATGGATATTTTTTATTAATAAATTGATTTCTATCTTTTCGAACAATTTTTTGTTCTAAAATTGGTATTTTTTTTAAATCGTTAATAGAGTTGAAATCTGTTTTAGGATTAAAATTAATTTCTTGAAATAATTTTTTGTAGTATGGAACATGTTTGCCAGATTCAATTAATAGCTTTTGCAATTTATTAAATTGATATCTTTCAATATCTTCCTTTGATTGATACATTATTCTATTATAGAAAGTATAGCTTAAAAATATACCAATAAATGTCAATATGAAATCTTGAACTTTATTCATAATATTTTGAAATATTAAAAATGAAAGCTAGATATTTTCTTTTAATCTTTTCGCTAGTAATAAACTTCCAAACAAAAGAAGGTAGATATAGTATATAAAAAAGAATTTTATATTTATAATTAATATCCTTAATTGATTGCATGCATTTTCTAGCTTTTTTCTTATTGTTTATAGACATATAATATGTAGCGTCGTAATAGTAGCTTCTAGCATATGCTTCGTTGAAAGCATTAGGATATTTTAATCTTATATCTTTATGGTTTTTAATTATTTTATCTAAGGTATATCTTCTTTCATGGGCAATCTTTGATATTTGTTGTGAAGTCAAAGAATTACTTCTTATCCTCCACTTAACTATTGGTTTATCTATTGTGCAAAATTGAGTGGTGACTGCTAGCTGCATAAATAAACAATATTCTTCTGAAGCATATATATTTTCATCAAAATTTAAATTCAATCTATTTAAATCAGCCTTTCGAACTAATATTGAAGGCATATTTATATCCCATTGATAAAGTAAATTTTCAAACATAAATCCATCACTATATTTTGGAACTATTGATCTTAAATGATTACCATTTTCATCAATATCTGTACATCCACCATAGCACATACTAAAATTACCAGAAGTAATTTTTTCTACTTGTAGCAACAATTTTTCAGGCATCCAAATATCATCACAATCTAAAAATGCAATCAATTCTCCATTACAAAGATTTACAGCGCGTTTTCTTGCCATACCCAAAGATGTATGTTTATCAGCATAGTAATATTTTAATCTATTATCACAAGATTTTGCAATTTCAGCGCTATTATCTTTTGATTGATTATCCCAAAATATAATTTCCCAATTTTTATATTTTTGATGATAGACCGAATCAATAGCTTCCTTTAGAAATTTTTCACTATTATAACAATTCATTACAACTGAAACTAAAGGAGAAGATTTTAACTTATTTACCAACTATATCCTTCAAGAGGATTATCTTTATAATCCCGTGATTCAGAATTACCTTCGCTGTGAGGCAAATCAATAACATTAACTACATAAGATGTATTAGAACATATATTTGAAAAACCATACCAAACATTAGACGGGACTTTAATAAAGCTATAGTTACTTTCACCAATAATAATTTCTTTAAATCTATTTTTTCCTTTTTTTTCATCTACCAAGAATACAAACTTCACTTCACCAATTGGCACTACAAAATATTGAACTAAAGATTTATGTTTTTTCCAGGCTCTGGTAACACCTGAGTCTAAAGATGAAATATATACTTCTCCAAAACTACTAAAAAACTCTGATGTAGATTTCAAAATAGGAAAAATTGAACCATTTTTCTTATTAATTATATTTAGTTTTTCTGATAAGATTTTTACCATTATATTAATCAAAATATAAAATGTAGTTTGTAATGAATCAAATTAAACAAATAATTTATTCTACGAAGAATAATCTTAGTAAAATAACAAAAATAATTTTTGGAAGTCTTTTTATTGTTTTTGTTTATTCATATTTTATTGCTGAAAAGTCGTTTGTATCAGATTCCAAATTATTCGTTTATGGAAACACATCATCTGTATCTGAACTTAAATCATTGGCTCTACAGTATGGAGTAAGTCTTCCTGGGGGTGGGGATAAATCTAATTTTGATTCACCTGAATTGTTTATCAACCTAGGAAAAAGTAGAGAAGTATTAAATCAAGTTTTAAATGGTAATTTTTTACTTAGTAATGATGAAGAAATTCACTTAGAAACGTACCTAGCAAAAGGTAAAAAACCACCTAAGCAAGAAATATTAATCAATTTTAATAGAAAAATAAGTATTTCATTAGATAGAAGGTCAGGTGTTATTAGCATGTCAGTTTCAATGAATGATCCAAAACTTGCTATGGAAGTTCATAAAGAATTAATAGATATAATAAATGGGAGATTTGTAAACATAAAAAAATTACAAACAACTGAAAAAAAAGAATTTATTCAAGAAAGAATTAAAGCATTAGAAATAGATTTAAATAATTCAGAAAAAGCAATCAAAGAATTTAAAGAATTGAATCGATTAATATCTAGCTCTCCTGAATTAACATTAAAATTAAATCGTCTAAATAGAGATAATAAAGTAATAGAACAAATTTTTATTCTTTTAAAAGAACAATTAGAATCAACAAAAATTGAAGAAATTGAAAATGCGAAACCCCTTATTATCATTGATAATCCTAATATACCTTATAAAAAATCTTCTCCAACAACAGTATATAATCTTATTTATACATTTTTAGTTATTTCTCTAATATCAATCTATTATTTCTTTGTCAAAGAAAGCAATAATAGAAGAATAAATGATTGAAAAATTAATAGCTTTATTAGTACTGGCGCTCCTTCAACCTATATTTCTGATAATATCATTGTTAATAATAATTGATAATGGTTTTCCAATTATATATATACAGAAAAATTATGGGAGAAATCATAAAAAATTTTATCTTTATAAATTCAGAACAATGAAACAAGGAACTCCTGAAATACCAACCGAAGAATTCAGAAATCCAGAAAAATATATATTAAAAGTTGGGAAATTTTTAAGAAAATTTAGCTTAGATGAACTCCCACAATTATTAAATATTATTCAAGGGAATATGAAATTTATTGGTCCAAGACCATGTATGGTAAATAATGAAGAAATAATAAAAAATCTAAGAGAAGAAAAAGGGATTGATAAATTAACTCCTGGGATAACCGGATGGGCTCAAGTAAATGGTAGAGATTTTAATTCTTTTGAAAAGAAGGTTGAATTAGATTATTATTATATGTTGAATAGAAATTTCTTTTTAGATATAAAAATTATATTTCTGACTATTCAGGTTGTACTGTTTCCAAAACAAATAAAACATTAATAAATTTCTTTGTTATAGTTTATTTTTTTTAAAAAAAATATTTTGATATAAATCAATTTGATTACTTGTAAATAACTGGATATTTTTAGCTTTTTTGCTATGATAGTTTAAATACCAATCAACAGTAAACTTAGCAGTTTCACTAAAAGTAAGTGTAGGCTGCCATTGTAATCTTTTTAGAGCTTTATCACAATTTAATTTTAGTAAAGAAGATTCATTATAATTTTCTGATGATTTTTTAACACTTTTTGAAGAATTCGGCCAGTATTGTGACATCTCATCTATTAACTCATTAACAGATTTAATAACATCTGAGGATGGCCCAAAATTAAAAGATGATCCACTATCATCGATTTTTCCATAATATAAATTATAGGCTAATAATAAATAACCGCTAAGAGGTTCGAGAACATGTTGCCATGGTCTTGTAGAATTTGGATTCCTAATAAAAGCAGGTTTAGATGAAGACCAACTTTTTATTGTATCAGGAACAATTCTATCTTTTGCCCAATCTCCGCCTCCAATTACGTTACCGGCTCTTGCTGTACATATACCAAAATTATTTCTTTCTTTCAAAAAAGTTCTGAAATAGGAAGAAAAGACAATTTCAGCACCTGCTTTTGATGCACTATATGGATCTTTTCCTCCCAACAAATCTATTTCACGATATCCATATTCCCATTCCATATTTTCATAACATTTATCGCTCGTAATCATCACTGCAGATTTGACTGATTTAGACTGTCTTATACATTCTAAAACATTGGCTGTACCAATAATATTAGTTTTATATGTATTGATTGGATTTTTTATTGATTCACTAACAATTGGTTGTGCAGCTAAATGAAAAACAATATCTGGTTTAAATTTTTTAAATAAACTATTAAGTAAATCAAAATCTAAAATATCCCCAAAATTATGATTTATATTTTTTTCAATCTTTAAACTTTCAAAAAGTGATGGATTTGTTGGAATATCAATAGAATAACCAGCAATCTTTGCACCAAGTTTCTGTAACCAAAGTGTCAACCAAGATCCTTTAAATCCGGTATGACCAGTAATTAAAACCTTTTTATTCTTATACTTTGATAAAAACATAATTTATATTTTCCAAGGACACTTGCCACTGGAATAAAGTTCATCTAAAAGTTGTCTATCTCTTGGAGTATCCATACACTGCCAAAAATCATAATGCTTAAGTGAAACCAGCTGTTTATCGTCAGCTAACTTTTCCAATGGTTCCTTTTCTAAAATAGTAGAGTCATCTTTTAAATATTGGAAAAATGACTTTTTAAAAACAAAAAATCCTCCATTAATCCAACCAGTATCAGTTTGCGGTTTTTCTTTAAAATTATCAACGAATATATCATTAATTTCTAATAAACCAAATCTTGCTGGTGGATGCACAGCAGTAATTGTTCCAATACAATTACTATTTTTATGCAAATTATATAATGCCTCTAAATTAACATTGGATAAACCATCACCATAAGTCAACATAAATTCTTCGTACTGACTTAGCTCTTCTTTTAATCTTAAAAGCCTACCGCCAGTCATTGATTCCAATCCAGTATCAACAAGATTAATAGTAACATTGTTTGGAAACAATGAAGCATTTTCATTAAAAAAATGATGAAATTTTTCTAATTTATAACCTAGAGCTAAATAAAATTCTTTTATACCAAATGATATATAATAGTTAATAAGGTGAACTACTATTGGTATTCCTCCAATAGTTACCAAAGGTTTTGGAATAGTCTTTGTATCAGGATAAAGTCTTGTACCTTGACCTCCACATAAAATAATAGTTGGTATTTTATTTAGTTTATTTTCTTTATTGTTTGACATATAATATCAATCTCTTTCTTTCTTAAATCAACATGAAAAGGTAATGTAATAAGTTCCTCATAAATTTTTTCCGCATTAGGTAAAGAATATCTTGTTTTAAAATAAGAAAGTAAATGATTAGGTTTGTAATGGATTCCTGTTTCAATATTTTTGTTTTTTAACTTTTCTTTTAAAATTTGAAGCTTATTTTTTTCGATTCTAATTGGAAAAATATGCGGAACAACATTGTCAATATCGGTTTCAAAAAGTTTTACATGTTTACAACTTTTAAGTTTTTTTCTATAATAACGATTAAGATCAATTCTTCTTTTTTTAAATTTTTTATCAAATTTTTTTAACTGCTCAATTCCAATTGAGGCCATAATATCGCTCATATGATATCTCCATCCCTGCTCTTTGACATCAAAATCCCAACTTCTTTTTTTCATCGCACGTTTTTTTGAATCTCCTATTACGCCTAATAATCGTAAATCTTTAATATTATTAATTAATTTTTTATCCTTAGAAATTACCATTCCTCCTTCACCGCAAGTAATATTCTTTATTCCATCGAAACTAAAACATGCTATATCTCCAGTAGTACCAATCAATTTATTTTTATAGGTAGACCCAAAAGCATGAGCAGCATCTTCTATTACTCGTATATTATTTTCTTTAGCAAAATTATAATATTGATCTAGATTACCTACATGACCATTATAATGAACTAACATCACTGCTTTTGTTTTTCTAGAAATTCTTTTTTGTGCATCATTGATTGAAAGCAGTCCATGAAATTCATTAACATCACATGAAATTGGTTTATGCCCTGCTGCAGTTATAGCTTGATAGCTTGCAAGATATGTTAATGTGGGAACAAGGATTTCTGATCCTTTTTTAAAATTACATGCTTGCAAAGCAAGTTGTAGTGCAGATGTTCCAGTATTCGTACACACTAAATCATAATCTGAATTATTAAAAAAAGATTTAAGGTTATTTTCAAATTCTCTTGTTTTTGGTCCTGTGCCAAAAAATTCAGCACTCAAAACACTTTTTATTGCATCAAGCTCATTATTATCAATAGAACATTTTGAAAGTCTTATTGTCATTTATTGAATATCCTTTATATCTAATACTTTTCCTATATATCCATTGGATTTTAAATTTTTTCTCACTTCATTTGGTATGTGCCATGCTAGATTTAATATAGTTTCGTCCTGATTACCAAGCTTATAAAGTTCGCTTTCTGGTAATATAGGAATTCTAGTTCCAGGCACATAGTGCCCAACTTTTATTGATCCTTTAATCTCATAAACTGCTGAAATATGTGATTCATCTAAATTTAATAATTTTACTAAGATTGCTGCACGACCTGGAAAAGCTTTTGCTCTTAATTTTCCATTTTCTTCTACATAATCATTAATCCATTTTTTAGTAGTAGTAACCCACATTTTCATATCTTGGCGAGTGTGACTAAATTGATCTTTAAATGTGCTTTCATCTATATCTGGAGGTTTCACATCTAATAATTCTTGATTACCTAAATAAGCACGTATATTCCCACCATAACGACTAACAAAGTCAACATCTAGTAACTTTATTCCTAAAGATTTAGCGATATATTTAAATGATTGATAACTATATGTACGTGGATGTTCGTGATAATAGGTATCAAATTGTTTCTTCTTAAGAATATCACCAAGATAATGATTTTCAATTACAAGTATGGTGTTCTTACCCAATAATAATTTTAAGTTATTTAATAGCCCAGGTAAATCCTCTATATGTGCAAATACATTGGTAAATGTAATGAAGTCAGGTGTTCCGAATTCATTAAGAAAAAATTTCGCAAAATCTTTGTCAAAAAAAGCTTGATAAGTTAAATGCTTAGATTCTTGAGCAGCATCAGTTGGATCCACTCCAACTGTATTGCAACCTTTTTCTTTAAAAAAATCGAGCAAACTTCCATCATTACATCCAATATCTAAAATTAGTTTTTTGCCTAAATTTCCAAATCGTTTCTCACAATTTTCTACTAAATCTGACATACCTGCTAATACACTTCCTGTCATTCTTGAACGATAATGATAATTAGTAGTGAATAATTCTTTTTTTGGTACCTGAAATTTTTGGTGAGCAGTATAGCAAATATTACAATATATTATTTCAATTGGGTATTCTTTGCAAAGTCTATCGCTTCCGATAGTTACTAAATCATCACAAAGAGGATGTTTCCCCAGATTCAGTACATCATCTAATTTTGAGTTACCACATACTTCACATGATTTAATTTCTACCATATTGTTCCCCTATTATTTTACTAATAAATATTACCATATATTTTTTCGAAACACTTCATAAATTTTTCTAACTATAGATTTTCTAAATAATTTTTTATCAAAATCTTTATAGTAAAAACGAGAATTATTTATATGTTTATCAAAGATAGAAATAAAATTATTTAAAGAATGGTTTTGTAAAAAATGATTTCTCATTTTTTGAGAAATAATTTGTGGATTTTTTATAACTTCTGAAAGCTTATCATCAAGATTATTATTCATATCGTTTGGAAAATCTGTTTGTCTTATAAATGACCCTAAATCATATTGTTTTTTTTCATATATCCATTTAAACGGATAAGAAAAAGTAATTTTCTTAAATGAAAAATCTAATAATATAGTTGGAATACCATAGCTTGCTGCTTCAAGTGCTGAAGTTCCCATTCCTGCAAAAATATGCGTATTCTTAAAAAATTTATGCAATTTATCATGATCAACTTTTTTAAAATGCTCTATTGTAAGACGAGTGTGTTTTTTCTTGGGAATTTTAAATAAATACTGACCGCTTCCAACAATAGTAAGTTTTATATTATAAGAATCAAGATGCTTTGAGTTGTTAAGGTGTTTAATAAAAAAATTCAAAATATGAATTTTAAAATCATCTAATCTTCCAATCCATAAAATATTAATTTTATCTTGTATCGTGTCAATAGATATATCATTATTACTATTATCTTCAATACAAACAGGCATTAAAACAGGACTAGAGAAATTTAAATGCAACATTCTATTTGTAAAATCAAATGCATCTTGGCTCTGAAAAAGCAAGGCATTTTTTGTATGCATTTTTTCTAACATAAAATTTAATCTTTTTGTATGAGATCTTAAAATGGTATTTGCAAAGATTCTAAAAAATAATGGGTATGAATATTGAAAATTTTTAATAGAATCTATTGGAATTATAGTCTGAATAAAATTTGTTTGCAACAAAGTCCAGAAAACAATTTTATTTGATTCGTCAAAATGAAGATTATCAGGTAAAGTTTGGGGTAATATAGATTGCATTACAATCGTAGAATTCTTTGGAAAAGATAATTTCTTTTTTTTCTCATATCTAATAAAATTAATTTTTTTATTATGTTTAGTTTTTTTTTGCATATAACCATTTTCAAAATCAACGATATATACTGTTTTTCCTAACTCAGCTAATTTTGTTGCAAATCTTAAAAATAAAATTGGGACTCCACTAACTTGATAGTATGGGAAAAAAAACGTTACAGATTTTTTATGATTAATATTCATTACATGTATTAACAATATAATCTAATTCATGTTGAGTTAAATGAATATTAGATGGCAAGCTTACAACAGTATTATGCATTTTTTCAGATATAGGAAATATATCATCTTTCATCTCTATATATGCTTTTTGCTTATGAGGCGGAATTGGATAATGAATAAGAGTTCCAATATTTTTACTGTTTAAGTATTCTATAAATTTATTTCTTTTTTCTGTTCTAATGACATATAAATGCCAAACATGAGACTCTAAATTATCAGGTGGTTTTGGTAAAATAATCATTGAATTATTTATATTTTTACTTAAATAATCCACATTCTTTCTTCTAATTGAATTTTCAATATCTAATCTTTCCAGTTTCTTTATTAGAAGAGCAGCCTGCAATTCATCAATTCTGTTATTAAATCCTTTATAGTGATTTTTATATTTTATCTTACTACCATAATTTCTAAGATATCTTATTGTTTCAAATAATTCAGGATCATTTGTTGTTATTCCTCCAGCATCACCCATTGCTCCAAGATTTTTACTTGGATAAAAACTAAATCCAGAAGCATCTCCAATGTTTCCAGCTTTTTTACCTTGATATTCTGCTCCATGAGCTTGTGCTGAGTCTTCAATAATTTTTAAATTGTATTTTTTAGCAAGTTCAAATAGTTTGGTATTTGCTGCAATTTGACCATATAAGTGAACAATCATAATTCCTTTAGTTTTTTCAGAAATTTTTTCTTCTATTTTGTCAAAATCAATATTATATGTTTCAATATCTGCATCTACAAGAATAGGCTTTAAACCTGATTGAGTAATAGATAAAATTGAGGCAATATAAGTATTTGCTGGGACAATAATTTCATCATCAGTTTTAAAAATACCTAATTCAATATATGCCATTAAAATTAACTTCAATGCATCTAAACCATTTGAAACACCTAATGCAAATTCTGTACCACAATAGGAAGAAAATTTTCTTTCAAATTCTTCAGTTTTTTCTCCTAAAATAATATTTTCACTATTTAAAAATTGGCCAAATACTTTTTTGAAAGACTCTTTATATGGTTCATTAGCTTTTTTAATATTGAAGAAATCAATTTTTTTTATCTTTTTATTTTTCATTTATATCCAAACTTTGACATATAGTCATTTAATTCTGTTTTAATAAAATCAGTTTCATCTTGATTTTGATAATTTTTCCATATACCAATATTTTTTTTTGAATTCTCTGGATTAACTTTTTTTCTAATATTGTCAACATCATCAAGATCAATCTTTAAGAAATCGCCAATTTCCTTAACTGAATTTTCAAAGTTATAAACAATATCTTCAAATTTGAGATTTAAAATTCTATTAGTATTTTCAAAACTACATTGACTTAATAATATTCTTTGTCTTTTTACAAAATTATTTACGTTATCACTCAACGTGAAAGACTTATGTAATTTTGTAATACCATAATTCTTTTCATCGCTAGGCATATGCATATCACCTACTTTTGTAGAAACATATATATCTCTCGGATCTCTCCAAACTAGAATTAAAAATGGGTTATCAAAAAAATTGAAATATTTTCCAGGGTTATATGGTTCAAACATATTATTTGTACAAACTATATTTTTTCCATGATTGAATAACACTTTTTCTAAATATAGTTTTGTAATAGCATCAAAATTAGATCCT
>Ga0209034_10000969_pt1 | contig 14248 bp, 12 predicted proteins | sample MarorgKNORR_S2LV_2_FD_188219 | JGI IMG/M metagenome (GOLD analysis project Ga0209034, IMG submission 188219) | Marine microbial communities from the Southern Atlantic Ocean, analyzing organic carbon cycling - 250m_A/KNORR_S2/LV (SPAdes) (version 2) | ecosystem: Environmental > Aquatic > Marine...
CGGTTCGAGTCCGGGCCGGGCTAAATTATCTAGATGCTTGAGCTATTCGCTCCAATTCATTTTTTTTCTTAACAGAAGGAGCAGCAGGATCATTGTTAGATGAAAGAATTAGATGTTCAGCTAAATACTCTTCGATTGCTTTTGGGTTAGAAAATGTAGATTCTTTTACACCATCGGCGATAAATCTCAGTGCTAGATCAACTCTTCTTATTGGTGGTACATCCACAGATACATGATAAACTGTTCCACCATATACAATTCTAGTAGTATCTTCATTTGGTGCAGAGTTTTCAATAGCACGAACTAAAATTTCAACGGGATTTTTTCCTGTTGTTTGATGAATTATTTCGAAAGCGGTTTTTACAACATTAAATACATGGATTTTTTTTCCTGCCATTCTGCCAGTGTTTTTAGCATATTTTTTACCAAAATGCATCATTTTATTTACTAATCGTTCAACAATGTTAACATCGGCTTTATTAAATCGCTTTAATGCTGAACGCCCAAAATCCATTGGTAGTATTGTTTCTTTTAGAGATATAGCAGTTTTAAGACCAACATCTTTTATTTCTACTTCAGACATGTCCCATTTTCTAAATAGTAAAAGTTTTTGTGATGTCATTTTTTTATCTCCTTGGTTTTTCCTTCTTACCAGTTACTAATTCCCTCAGTGATGTTCCATTGACTTTGAAAACTTTGTATCGTACTCCGGGAATGTCTCCCATAGCACCACCCTGGGTTGCACCCATACCTTCAACATGTACTTCATCGTGTTCATCGATAAAATTCATTGCACCATCTCGCGGTAAAAATGCAGTTACAGTTTTTCCATTTTTAATTAATTGAACACGTACACATTTTCTAACGGCGGAGTTTGGTTGTTTTGCCTCAACACCAACTTTTTCTAAAACAATTCCTCTTCCCTGAGGAGCACCTCCTAGTGGATTAGATTTTTTATTCAAGCCTAACTCTCTTCGCTTATATGTTGATATTGACCACCTCTGACGTTTCTTCTTTATCTTCAAAATTCTGCCTGCAAACAAGCCAAGTGGTGATTTTGTCAAATATTACATCTCTAATTGTGTTACTGTGGGACTATTTATTAAAACGTTAGAAATATCAAAATATTTTTTAGCAAATAATCTAGCCCTTTCAGCATTACGTCCTTCACGACCTACTACTAGCCCTTTCTTACCATGATCAACAGTTATTATTGCTTGTGATGAACCATCTGATCTTACATCAAGTTTTATTTCGTTCACAAACTTAGGGTTTAAAATATTTTTTAAAAATTTTACTGGATCGTCAAAGTATTCAATTAGCTCAACATTACGCTTTAGAATATTTTGTAGAGATTTTATATTAGAACCCCCTTTGCCTATGGCAAGACCCATTTTACCTTCATTTACTACAAAAATAATTTTATTCTGTTTCTCATCATCCAAGCAATCACGAGCAGTTGCTTTAGTAATATTTTGGAAAAGTGAAATCAAACGCATTTGATCTGTTGATAGTTTTATTGATTGTCTCATGATGTCTGGATTGTTAAACTATTTTTTGGTCTCATTTAAACCATGATTGAACGTCATAACACGGTTATAGTGCATAGTTTATTACCCCAAAATTATTTTTTTTCATATTCTTTTAAAATTGCTTGTACATTTGTGTCAGATAATGAATTAATTGAAATTGCTGATACAGAAAATTGTAATCTACAAAGTTTTCCTAATATTACAGATGTATCATGAAAATGTATTAAAGGAACATCATTATTTTTCGCACTTTCTTCTATTTTTTGAGATATTTCACCGGGAATTGATTGTGAAATTACGACTAACTTACTTTTTTCCATCGAAGATATGATTTGTTTTGCGCCAAGAGTTCGTTTTCTTTCTTTAATTGCATTTGTTAGTGCTTTTTCTAATAGTTTTGCCATTTTAGATTACTTTTTGCTGTTTGATTTCATAAATATATCAACCGTCCCACTGCCAATTGGTATTTGACTCCCAACTATTACATTCTCAGTAATTCCTTTCAATTCTTCGATCTCTCCTAATTTTGCAGCATTCGCAATAGTGGGTACAGTTATTTCAAAAGCTGCTCTTGCAAGAACACTGTCTTTTGTTCCTGCAATTCCATGACGACCAATTTGTTGAAGGTAGCCTTTATGACACATTAGATCAGATACTAACATAAGATATCGCATATCAACTTCTAATCCTTGGTTTTCAAGTGTTACTTTAAGTTCATTAATGAGTGCATTTCTTGCTGCCTCTATTCCTAACACAGTACTAATTTCAAACACATTATTTGTTCTAACATTATTCTTATCAACTCCCTCAACTCCAAGTACTTTGGCTAGATTTGATCCTGTTGTTTGAATTAACCATTCACCATTTTCTTCCTTAAGTGTTATACGTTCTATATCAGGTACACCCTTTACTGTAGTTTTGAGTATTTTATTTCGCAAAGTAACCACAGTTGCAGCATCAGATTCATCAACTAGTTGTAAAATGATTGTATTATTATCAAGTCTTGGTTTAAATTTCTTGTTTGTTTCAAAAGCAAGCATTATGTCATCTAATGAACATCCTCTATTTTTCAGTCGAGCGTCATCAAAATGAAGTGCGATTTTAGTTGCATAATCCGTTTCTACTGTATTTTTTTTCACTAACAAATCATTAACAGTTGTTTGTAAGATTTCTCGAGCAACTTTAATCGCAGCTTGTTGATCAGATGCCAATTTTTTATCAAGGTAAATATCCATTGAAGGAGTAGAAGGTTTTTTACGTGCATCAACCAATTCGATAATTCTTGGTAAACCAAGAGTTACATTTTTCTCAGCAATTCCAGCAGTATGAAAAGTCCTCAGCGTCATTTGAGTACCAGGTTCTCCAATAGATTGTGCAGTAACAATACCAACTGCCTGACCAGGTTCAACTTGTGATTTATTATATAATTCAAGACCTTTTTTACAAACATTTTCTAATCCTGCTTTGCTTAGATTCGAACTATGTAATCCCTTATCCACCATAGAAGTCAATCTTGAATTGAACGTCTTGGTGTATTTTTTAGATATGCTAGCTATTTCTTCTTTGACTGCTTTACTACCAGTATCTATAATCGATTCAGATTCTATTAATCGATTAATGTTAAAAGCTTCTCCATGATCACTTTTTGCTACATCTATACCATCTTCACCATACAAAAATTGTATGATATGACTATGTGGATCTCTTACTGTTCCATCATATTCTAATCTAATATGCTCCAGTGCATTGATTAGCCTTCTCTGCATATACCCACTTTGTTGTGTTCTTACAGCAGTATCAACAAGTCCCTCTCTTCCACCCATAGCGTGGAAGAAAAATTCTAAGACTGAAAGACCGTCACGGAAATTAGATTTGACAAATCCATGAGAATTAGGATTATCATCATGCTCTTTAAAGTGAGGAAGAGTACGATTGCCGTAACCTTCATCTAATCTTTTTCCACGTCTTGATTGTTGCCCTAAAGCACCAGCCATTTGTCCTACATTCAAAGCAGAACCTCTAGCACCAGTAGTTGCCATAATTTTACCTGCATTATCATCTGCAAGGTTTGAATTTGCGGTGATGCCCGCTCTATCTCTAGCCTTACCAAGTTCGTATGTGATTAAAGTTTCTGCTGTTTCAGCAATAGTCCTTCCTCGCAACGCTTTCAGAGTTCCTTTGTTTTTTTGGCTTGTAATATCTGCAACCTTATCATATGTTTCTTGTATATCAGTAAGAATTGCTTCTCTATCTTTATCAGAAAGTTCCAAGTCGGAATAACCATAACTAAATCCATAATTAGTGATAAACTGTTTTATTATGATAAGAATGGAATTTAGAAATTTTTTAGCTTGTTCATTACCATAATCCTTTGCAATTCTATGTAAAACACTTTCTGGCTCTTCGGCTCCAATGGATGATTTATCTATTACACCACTGATCAATTCACCATTTTTAATCACTATATCTTTCATCGTACCAGTTGTTCCTTTTGACCATTTAGAAGTAAGTACCAAGTTGAAATCAGATGGAAGGAAAATAGAAAACAATTGTTTTCCAGTATAAAGTGAACCGTTTTTATTCTTGATTTTTGGTTCTGGTAATTTTTCTTCATAGCCACCTAACATTGCAAGATTAGCAAATTCTTGCTTTGTTAAAGTAGTGTCATCCTTTGTTAGAAGATATGCCCCAGTAATAAAATCACGAAGAGCACCAATAATTGGACCACCGAATCTAGGAGAAATTAGTTGTTCCTGTACGCGCATTAACAGTATTGCCTCAGCCCTAGCCTCTTCACTTTGTGGTACATGAAGATTCATTTCATCGCCATCAAAGTCGGCATTATATGGTGGACAAACAGAAGGATGTAATCGAAAAGTTTTTCCTGGTAATACACGAACGTGGTGAGCCATTATAGACATTTGGTGAAGTGATGGTTGTCTGTTAAATAATACAATATCACCATCAGCAAGATGTCTTTCCACTAGATATCCGATCTCGAGAGAATCCGCAATAATTGAAGGATCTTCTACAAAATCTAATCTGATTTTAACTCCATCAGGCCTTACAATATAATTTACTCCAGGAAATATTTTTGGTCCATTCATAACTAATTTCTTTAGTTTTTCAATATTCCATTCGGTGACAATCTCAGGAATTGTGAGTTTAGTTGCAATAGATACAGGAACACCAACTTCACCCAAGTCTAAATTAGGATCTGGAGAAATTACAGTTCGGCTAGAAAAATCTACACGTTTTCCGGATAAAGAACCTCTGAAACGACCTTCCTTACCTTTGAGTCTCTGTGTTAATGTTTTCAATGGTCTACCAGAACGATGATGAGCTTGTGGTATTCCTGAAACTTCATTATCAAAATAAGTTGTAGTGTGATATTGAAGTAGATCGACAAGATCTTGAACTATTAGCGGAGGTGTTCCAGCTTCTTTACTTTCTTTAAGTCGTTGATTTACCCTAATAATATCTACCATTTTATGGGTTAGATCATCTTCAGATCTTATCCCAGTTTCAAGTATAATGGAAGGTCTAACAGTTACGGGAGGTACAGGTAATGCTTGTAAAATAAGCCATTCTGGTCTGGCTGTTGCAATATTATAATTTAATAATTCAAGATCTTCGTCAATAATTTGTGAGAATCGTTCTCTTATTGTAACTGGTAATAATCTGTTTTCTCCAAGTTCAGTTTTTTCTATAAATATTGTTGGTTTTGTGAAAATAAGTTCGTATTGTGGTTTTCCGCAATGTGGACACTCCTTTGATTTTTTTGCTTTTTCAAATATTCGTTCTGGGATACGTTTCTGTGATATCACAGTAAATGATGCACTATATTTTTTAAATTTTGAGAATTCATCAAGCACATCCTGAGGAACTTTTAATCTTGAACAAGATCTGCACATAGCATTCAATAACTTGTGAATATTGTCAATAAATGCAATATGTAATACAGGCTCTGAAAGCTCTATGTGTCCAAAGTGACCAGGACATCTAGCAGAAGTATTACCACAGGTTAGACATTTTTGACCAGGTTCTAAAGTTCCAAGACGCCCATCCATCAATCCACCTTGTACTGCCATGCCATCTTCATCATAAGTTTCAGGTGCAGTAATTTCACCAACTGAATATTTCCTAATTTCGTTTGGAGACCAAACACAAAATTTAATCCCAGCAATAGATTTTACTGTTTGAATAGACATTACACTCTCTCCTTAATCAACAAACGTGGTGCAATATTGAGGCTAGACATTTCCTGTAATAATAGCTTAAATGCATACGCCACAGATACAGAACTAACTTTTCCCTTTTTGTCACAAACTCTACAATAATATCTTCTTTGTTTAATGTCATGGTATGCTACAAGACCACACCGTTCACATACAAATATGTCAGATTTATCAGATTCATCAAGTAGCCTATCTTTGAGAATCATTGACGCTCCATAGGCTATTATACAATCTCTCTCCATTTCCCCAAATCTTAAACCACCACCACGTGCCCTACCTTCAGTAGGTTGTTTAGTTAACATCTGAACTTGTCCACGTGCACGTGCATGTATTTTATCTGCAACCATATGATGTAATTTTTGATAATAAACCACTCCGATAAATACCTCTACTGGGAACTGTTTACCTGTTCTACCGTCATACATTATTTCTTTACCAGAATATTTGAATCCCGCATTCTCCATCACATCCTTTACGTCTTCCATTTTCTCACCAACAAAAGCAGATGCATCAACCTTTTTGCCTCGCATTGCAGCTGCTTTACCAGTTATTGATTCCATCATCATACCAACAGTCATTCTTGACGGAAATGCATGAGGATTAATTAGAACGTCTGGTGATATTCCATCAGCAGTATAAGGTAAATCTTCAGCTTTAGCTAGTAAACCTACTACTCCTTTCTGACCATGTCTTGAGGCAAATTTATCTCCTATTTCAGGAAGACGCATGTCTCTAATTCTAACTTTGTACATTTTTCCTCCTTCACTTGATTGCGTCAAAATAATGGTGTCAACAACTCCTGATTCAGAAGGTCTTACCCCTATCGATGTATCCCTTCTATATGGTCCAGCAGATCCAAGTTCACGATATTCTTCCATAAATCTAGGTGGACTAGTTTTACCGATTAGAATATCACCTCCTGCCACACGAGATTCTGAAGCAATGATACCATCGTCTTCCAATAAACGATATGCTTTTTCACCCTTGTATCCACGAAGATTGTCCTCGGCGTTTGGAATCTCAAAATTGTCACGCATTCCACCTGGGTATTGTTTTGATTCTGATTCATAGATCCTATAAAATAATGTACGTCCTAATCCTCTATCAACCGAAGCTTTGCTTAAAACAATGGCATCCTCAATATTATATCCATCAAATGGTAAGACTGCAACCACACAATTTTGTCCCGCAGGTCTTTTCTCTAGACCTAGAAGTTCCATAGCCTTCGTAGTTACAATAGAAGTTTGAGGGTATAGCATTGAGTGCTGTCTTACATATGTACTGGTATTCATCATTGGTGTTGAAAAACCGAGGCTTTGTTTAGCCATGGCAGATTCATATGTATTACGCGGAGATTGATTATGTTCAGGATAAGGTATTATTGATGCAGCAGCACCTAAAATAGCTGAAGGGAAAATTTCGGTATGAGTATGCTTCTTAACGTGTTTATCATCAAATGTTATTAAGCAGTTTTCTTCTTCGTTTGCATCTATAAGTTCAATTACACCCATTCGGATCAAGTCGTTCCATGAAACAAGTTTCTTTGATATTTTATCAAGAAGATCTGCAGTAAGTGTTGATTTTCCATCTTTTACTATAATGAGGGAGCGTAAAACACGTCCTGCATTACAGTTTACATAAAGTCTTTTTGTAGCCCCTTCTTGTTCTGGTTTATGTATAGATATCCCAATATGTGGATGAAGTGCAGAAGATCTACGTAATTCACGTAAAGAATTTGCCAATTTGTCCCCATCCTGATGATATCCAATTAATTTCCCATCAACAAAAATTCTAGTACCATCCTTTTTTATCGAATCCTTAACCTCTGAGAAATGAACTGTTCCATTATCATACAGTTTTTCAATAACTTCTTCCGAAGGTATACTGCTAGAAATTACAGCAGATAAAGCCAAATTCTTAACTAAACCACAATTAGATCCTTCTGGTGTTTCGCTAGGACAAATCCTACCAAAATGTGTAGAATGTAAATCTCTTGCCTCGAAATTAGGTTGAGTTCTGCTCAAAGGTGACTGTACACGTCTTAGATGACTTAAAGTAGACAAATAGTTTGTTCTGTCAAGTAATTGTGTAACTCCAACCCTTCCACGTCCCCAATTTCCTGTCGCAATAGCATTATTGAGTTTATCAGATATTATACCAGGACGAATCGCTGCACTAACAGCATTGATTCCTCTTTTTTGACCAGAGCGTTCAAGTTGATATTTCATGTCTCGTACTAAATTCCTAAAAGCAGTTCTGAATAAATCAGCCAGCATCTGTCCTGCAAACTTGACAACTTTGTTACCATAATGATCTTTGTCATCTGGTTTAATCCACCCAAGTTTTAACTCCAGTAATTTACATGCAGCCTCACCCAAAAATTGTGTTTTCTCTTTTCTATTTTCAGGTTGTTTACCCAAATGTGGAAGTAAACTCCAATCCAATAGTGTTTCTGCACGCTTAATTTGAAATTCTTCTAACATACCAGGTGCTATTCTTTTACTAATGTATTCAATAGCATCTTTTGGTGTTGCGTTATCTATTTTTTCAAAAGAACCCTCAAGTTCATTTTGTATCTCATCGTTCAGAGATATTGCAGATGCAATTTGTTTATCTGATTCTAGACCGAGAGCACGCATTAAAGTAATCATTGGAATGTCAACAGGTGAACCCGGTATCCTTGCAACAATAAGTCCGTCCTCTTTCAATACTAGCTCCAATTTTGCACGGTAACCAACAATCGAGGAATAAACTTTTGCCTTGAATACAAATTTTCCACCTACTTTTTCTTTGTCTACAATAATTTTATTGTATGATAAATCTTCTAATCCAACTATCACACGCTCAGAGCCATTAATGATGAAATAACCTCCAGGATCACTTGGATCTTCTGCATGATCAATTAGTTTTTGTTCTGAAAAATTTCGTAAAATACAAGCGTCTGATTTTACCATTACTGGTATATCACCAATATGAAGTTCTCTACTTTCTAGAGTTTTTCCATCTTCAATAACATTTGCTGTCATATGCAAAGGTGCAATATATGAAACATTACGTAAACGCGCTTCTGCAGGAGTTATGTGTGTAATAGAACCATCAAGCTCCATCATCCTTGGTTCCTGAAACTTAATTCTGCCTAGTTGAATTCTGTATGGATATTCAGCATTTTCAACATCTATGTGATCAATTTCATTAATAATTTCTTGTAATCCTTTTTTTAAAAATTCGTCAAAGGAGGTAAGATGTTGTTTAGCAATTCCTTCTCTAGATAAAATATCCTGAATTATAGCCCAATGTTTGTTTAGAGAATCAGTCATATTTCAACCACATATCTATAATAGAGACTTTCTCCGGCAGTTGCACTTTTTCGAGTAATTTTTATCATATCTCCCGGTTTTACGCCAAGCCCAACAATAGCTGGATCATTAGCAAAGATTAATGGTAAATCAGTTGTCTTACAATGATACTTTTCTAATACTTCTTCAGCATCTTTTTTTCTCATGATCTCATGTTTTGGTACATCTACATGATCGGGTACCAGAGTTATGTTCTTTTTAAGAGGCATCGTAAAAACCCTCGACTATAATATCAATTATGGATGAAAATGAGCAACACAAACAGAAAAAACCGGTTTTAGGTTAATATATATTTACTTGGAATTTGTTGAAAAAATTCTCTGCTTTTGATTAGATGGATCCATTTTTAGATATAACAGATCCTCGGAAATGATATTTATGAAAAATAACATGGTTAGGACTTTGGTAGTTTCGTTGTTTGGAATAAACCCATGAATGAAGAAACATAAATAGGACTCATTCTAAGGCTAGAATAATGAATTCTCGTAGACATACGATCACATCACTTTCGATCGTTCTTCTCGCAGTGACTATTATGTCTGTTTCTGGCTTAGGTCAAAATGCCTATGCAGGAGGAGCTGGTATGTCACTGTCCGCAGAATGTTCTGGTTCAACTTGTGCCATAAGTGGTGATACTGACAGAACTGACCAAGACGCAACAATGACTGTGTCAAATGATAATGGAATACACGGCGTTGCACAAATGAGTACATCAGGTGGACATTTCTCTACAACACTTAATGTAAGCAACCTAGATGATGGTACTTATACAATTGCAGTAAACCAAGGATCATCTTCAAAATATGGCCTATCAGTTAGCATTGATGTTTCAGGTGGAAGTTCAGATTCATCTGACTCAGTAAGCAACATAGTTGATACAGAAGAAGTAGCAGCAGGTGCAGTACAGGGAGCAGCATCAACAGGTGGATTAACACTAACAGCTGGTGGCATGGAAGGTTCTACTACAATTGATGTAAGCGGAACAACTGACCGAAATGGAGACATTACACTTACAGTTACTGCACCAAATGGAAATATTGTAACAGTATCTCAGTTATCTCCTTCAGGTGGTAGCTTTGCAACAACAATTACAACAGGTGGACCATTATGGAGTCAAGATGGATTGTATACAATAAAAGCAGTTCAAGGATCAGCTTCAAATTATCAGGTATCCGCTGAAGTTGAAGTTATAGATGGTCATGTAATCCCAGAATTTGGTGTAATAGCAGCAATGATACTCGCAGTAGCAATTGTATCAATAATTGTAGTTACAGCAAAGACAAGACTCAGTTTGGTACCAAGGTACTAAAATTCATCTTTTTATTTTGTTTATTAGACTTACTAGATAAATAGACTATATCATATCAACAAAATCATATGAATAGATACGTAGCATTAGTTCCTATCGCTATTTTGATTCTATCTGGAACAGGTATAGTATCACAAACGTTTGCTGAAACTGTTTTAACGTTAGATACCGATAAACGGATTTATGATCACGCATCAACAATTATTCTAACTGGTCATGTTGAACCTGTAGACCTAAGAGGTTCTGAAGTTACTATTCTATGTAAGAGTCCAGGCGGTACAGGTGTTTGTGGTGTATACCAACTTGGTGTGAACAGTGATGGTGATTTTTCACTTTCAATTAACACATCAACATATTTAATGCAAAAGGATGGCATCTATCAGTTTCAAGCTCAATATAGTAATCTAGCGAATGCAACTATATCAGTAGAACTAGTTGATGCTATCGAAACATCTGAAACAGAAACAGGATCTGAAATTGGAATAGCAGTAAGTGGAACGTTGGGAGAATCCACTGGGCAACTTCACATGTTAAGTTCAGGACAAATAGAATATGATATGACTTGTGATGCTGATCCAGCTTTCTTTGCTAATGGGGATGATGGTAGTATTATAGTACATCTTGATCCAAAAACTGACGGAATACTAACACTCACCTTACATGAAGAATTAATCAAACCTTTTGAGGATGGAACATTTGTTGTTATAATAAACAATCAAGAAATGCAGGATTTCACGCAGGTAGGAAATACATTAACAATTCCCTGTACAGTAGGAACTGAAAAAATTGAAATTCATGGTAGTTGGGCAATCCCAGAATTTGGTGTAATAGCAGCAATGATACTCGCAGTAGCAATTGTATCAATAATTGTAGTTACAGCAAAGACAAGACTCAGTTTGGTACCAAAATACTAAGATTAATCTTTTTATTTTTGCAATAAAATAAAGAAATCAGTAAAGGAAATATAGAAATCAAATTTAAACTGATCATGTATAATAGTAAAATTTTTTGTGTTATCTTTACCCTGATGCTTGGTATTCTTGTATTTCATACTGCAGAAGCAGAAGAAGCACTTTCAGTATCAACTTCCGATGGCATATACTATGATGGAGACTACGTAGTGGTTTTTGGCAGTGTTAAAACAATTTTTGAGGGTATGCCTATAACTATACAAATCTACCACGAGTCAAATCTGATAACGATTGCTCAGCCAAATGTTGCAAAAGATGGATCATTTGTTGCAAGCTTCTATGCTACGGGAAAAAAATGGAGTGATGATGGTACTTACACTGTTAGGGCACAATACACCACAACCCAGATAGGAGAGACAACTTTTGAATTTTTTAGTCAAGCGATTGACAAAAGTTCTGCAGTTTTTCCGGTTGATATTCCCAATTCAGGAACTTTTGATGTAGGATATACAGTGAGAGGTGGTGAAGTAAAAGATATTGTCATGAATCAGGAACGCTATTCACTTCTGATTGAAACCACAATGGATACCAATGGTAACATGATTCTGAAATTACCTAGAGATAGTTTTGATGCTCAAAATGATGATGCGGATACTACTTTCATAATTTTGATCAGTAAACAAAATAACGCAGCAGCAGATTTCATGCAGGTTGAGTATGAGGAAATTGCTGTCAGCTCTGATTATAGAACTATACGTATCCCATTAGAAGAAGGTGACAGATGGGTTGAAGTGATAGGTACATATGTAATTCCTGAATTTGGAAGTATAGTAATCATAATTTTGGTTGTAGCGATATCATCAGCAATTATAATGTCTAAAAGCAAATTTTCTATTAGATATAATTAGATTCAAAAATTATATTTTGTTTTATAGGGAGAAACACTTCGTAGTTCCGCTACAACTTTTTTTAAAATTTCTACTGCCTGTTCCACTTCATCCAATGTATTCATGTATCCAAACGATATCCGTAACGAACCAGTTATTTGCTCATGATTAAAGCCCATTGCCTTCAACACATGTGATGCTTTTTGAGTGTGTACCGAGCATGCAGAACCAGTTGAAGCAGCAATCTCATGTTCATCCAGCTTTATGATCAAGTCTTCACCGTTTACTCCAAGAAATGTTAAATGAATATTATTGAAAATTCTTTTTTCTGTATGACCGTTAAGTTTTACATGAGGTATTTCTTTGACTATTCTTGAGAGCATTGAAGAGTGAAGTGTTCGAAAATGAGAGATATTTTCGTTTAATCTTTCTTTTGCAATCTCACATGCCTTTCCAAATCCTACTATACTAGCCACATTTTCAGTGCCTGACCGCATCCCATTTTCCTGACCACCCCCTAAAATTTCAGGAGCTATTGTCAAGCCTTTTTTTATAAATAATGCACCAACGCCCTTAGGACCATTAATTTTATGTGAAGAAATTGATAACGCATCAACACCTAGTTCTTTTACATTGATTGGAATCTTACCTGTTGCTTGTACAGCATCTGTATGTAATGGTATTTGATACTTGTTGCAAATTTTTGATATTTCTTTAATGGGTTGTATTGTACCGACTTCATTGTTTGCAAACATGACACTAACAATAACTGTCTGTGGGTTTATTGAATTGGTAATATCGTTAGGATTTACAATTCCATGTTCATCAACTGGTAGATATGTGACCTTCACTCCGTTTTTTTCAAGGTCTCTACAAGGTTCTAAAATTGCTTCATGCTCTATAGATGATGTTATGATATGATTCAGCACAAACTTTGGTCCTTGGGATTTTGGAACACCATACAAAATAGTGTTATTTGATTCAGTTCCACCTGATGTAAATAGAATTTCGTCTGGTTCGGCACCAATAAGTGCCGCTACTTGTTTTCGTGCTTTTTGTATTGCATTCTTTGCTTTCCTGCCAAATTGATGAATTGATGATGGGTTACCATACTGTGTGTCAAAATATGGTATCATTTCCTTAACTACTTCTGGATGTACTACAGTTGAAGCGGCATTATCAAGATAAATCAATTAGTTATCACGTTAATTTTTCCAGGTCTGTAACCTTCTGGATCTATAGAAACATCATCAAAGCTTATCAGTTTTAGTTGGTCTTTGATTTTTTGTAACAGAGTATCGCCTTCAAGCAAATACAATTCATCCACACCAACCTCAATTTTTGCTGTACCATCCATATCTCTAACACGTACCTGTTTAGCCCCTGTTAGTTGCTTGACAATTTTTTCACCAATCTCAATTCTGGCTAATCTTTCAGCAGTAACGCTTTGCCCCCAAGGAATACGTGATGCAAGACATGAGTTAGAAGGTTTATCATAAACTGACAGACCAACGCTTTTAGCTGTTTCTCTTACCATTTTCTTAGAGAATCCAGTTTCTACTAATGGACTTCTAATTCCATTTTCACGTAGTGCTAAAACACCTGGACGGTAATCTCCCAAGTCATCAATATTCGTGCCATCTAGAATCATGTCAGATCTAAATTCTTTTGCTATTTCTAACAGATGCTTTGAAAGTTCGCTTCTGCAATAAAAACAACGATTGTTATCATTTTTAACAAAACTTTTGTTATCAAGCTCATTGTATTCTATTACTATATGCTTGATTTCAATCTCTGAAGATATTTTTTTCGCGTATTCTAATTCTTCTTGTGCAAGTGTCTTATAATCAGCAGTAATTGCTATTGCCGATTTGCCTAATCTAGTATAAGCGGCATAAGCAACTAAAGCACTATCAACACCGCCTGAAAGTGCTATAAGTACAGTGTTTTTATCATCAAACCAATTCAATAGTTTAGTTAGTTGCTGTGTTTTCATAATTTTTTCCTAATTTCTT
>Ga0209034_10000970_pt1 | contig 14237 bp, 10 predicted proteins | sample MarorgKNORR_S2LV_2_FD_188219 | JGI IMG/M metagenome (GOLD analysis project Ga0209034, IMG submission 188219) | Marine microbial communities from the Southern Atlantic Ocean, analyzing organic carbon cycling - 250m_A/KNORR_S2/LV (SPAdes) (version 2) | ecosystem: Environmental > Aquatic > Marine...
TTGTCGAAGTGGCAAAATTGGCGGCCGCACGAGGTAAGCCGATCGTCATCATTAAGATCGGGCGTTCGGAACTGGGCTCCAAAGCTGCCCAGTCTCATACCGCCGCACTCACCGGCCTAGACGCCCTCTACGACGCTGCTCTGTCCCAATACGGGGTTATTCGGGTAGCCGACTACGATGAGCTCCTTGAAGTCTCCAACCTTCTGGCCAACGCACCGCCTCCGGCCGCAAAAGGGTTAGCGGTGGTTTCTCACTCGGGAGGCATAAGCTCCCTCACGGCCGACATGTGCGGCCAAGTGGGCTTGGAGCTGCCCATGCTCAGCGATGGCGCCCGTGACGGAATCAATGACGTACTGAAGGGATTCGGCTGGGCATCTAATCCTTCCGATGTTACCGGATTCGCCAATAGCGACTCCTTCCCTGATATCATGCAATTCATGGCCAACGACCCGGTCATGGGAACGCTGGTTGTTGCCAGTTCCGGCGGAGACGCACAGGCCACTCAGGTCATTGCTCAACGGGACCTAGCCCCCGAGATGCCATTGGCCTTCCTCTGGACCGGCAGTCGCGCAGAGACCGCGGGCTTGGATATGTTGAAAAAAGCCCGAATCCCGGTCTTCTACACACCTAACCGGCTGGCCACCGGCATCCGCAGCCTGCTAGATTATCACGACTGGCTAAGGAACCGAGGGCAAAGTGGATTTCCTATAATCCCAACCATGATTCCAAGCCAACAAGCCGCCGTTGATAGACTGAGCGGCACCAGCGGGATAGCTCTTTCCGAGCACCAAAGCAAAGCCCTGCTTTCAGAGTGGGGTATTCCGGTAACCAGAGAATCGCTTGTAAACCACGTGGACGACGCGGTCGCAGTAGCTAGGGATATAGGCTACCCGGTGGCTTTGAAAGCAGATGTGACCAACCTGCCCCACAAGACAGATGCCGGTCTGGTCAAATTGAGAATCAACAACGACGACGCTGTACGTAAAGCTTTCGGTGACATAACGGCCAACGCGGCTAACGCCAGCGGCGTTGGAGTCGTCTTCAACGGAATATCTGTCCAGGAGATGGTCTACGACGCTGTTGAAGTGATCGTTGGAGTTAGCTACGACTCGCAGTTGGGAGCGACCGTACTTTTCGGATCAGGGGGCGTGATGGTAGAAGTCTACAACGACGTTGCGTTGCGCCTTTGTCCATTAGACAAAAGTGACGCCCTAGAAATGATCGCCGAGGTAAAAGGCGCCCGACTATTAGAGGGGTTCCGGGGTAGTCCGGCTGCAGACTCAGCCGCTCTGGTTGAAACGTTGATCCGAGTGTCCCAACTAGGAGCCCAGCTAGAAGGTAGCCTCGCCGAGCTCGACATAAACCCTCTCATGGTCCTGCCTGCCGGACAAGGAGTCAAGGCAGCCGATGCGGTGGCGATATTTCGGTCGTAAAAGACCTACATCAAAGCCGCCTAAGCAGTTCTCGTCTTAAAGATACAGCAGGTAATCGAATCGGCTTGCAACCCCAAGGTTCCAAGCGCGACAAGGAGCCCGATTTATGCCGGCCCTCCCAGTAATCAGAAAGCACATAGCTACGGATTGTGCGACTTACTTGCTAGGCGACCACTTATATATCTTTTTCAGGCTGCCGCCCATAAGGGTTGCCCGCTCTGCATCCGAGAGCTGATCCGTGACACGGAAGGCTTCAACACCCTGCTCGTAATTCAACAGCTCCACTGCGCGGGTCCAATCTGTACCCCACATGCACCGATCCAAGCCGAAAGCCTTGAATACCTTGCCTAGTGGTTCCCAGATGTCCGGGTAAGGGAACGATTGATGAGACAGAGTCCCGGCTCCAGAAATCTTGATGGACACGTTATCGAGCGCTGCCAGCGCAATCACGTTGTCCAGATCACCGAAAGGTTCTGGAGGCGCTGGCGGCAGGAATGGCTGAGCTAAGCCCACGTGGTCGATGATCATCGAGGTGTTCGGGTTACGACGCGCCAATTCCGCCATCAAGGGAAGTTTGCCAGAGCACATCACGTTTATGGGAATGCCGGCTTTAGCGCCGCCGGCGAGTATTGCATTCAACCCTGTGTCATCAGCCTGGTACTCCTTAGCAGTGAGCATTACGCGGGCACCTACAACGCCGGTTGTGGCCGCCCAATTCGCAACATCATCGGCCGGGGATACCGAGTCGGAATCGAATGGTCGGACCAGGCCAAAGCGGCCGGGGTGTTTCGCGTATACCTCAAGGGCGTAACTGGCGTCGTACTGGTAAAGACTGAAGGGAGAGATCAGTATGGCACCGTCAACACCAACCTTGTCCATGGCCTCCACCATGTCGTCGCCGGTCACCTGATCTGGACCTTGCAAGAACCCTGCCCAGGGCCGGCCCGGATGGTTCCGCTCGTAGGCGTGTACTTGTACGTCGATCGTGAGTGGCTGCGTTGCCATGGCGCTCACCTCTTTTTAGTTGAGATCTATCGTTGTGACCCGTCTCGGTAGGTATCCATCGACTTACTTCCAGGATTTCAGTACAGGTAGCACTTCCTTAGCGAAAAGCTTCAGGCCTCTCTCCGCAACGTCATAAGGGGTACCTCCGAAGCGAAAAGAAACGTTCCACTCGAAATCTCCTATAAGGTTCCGGCGGTCTTCAAGTCCCCGTAGAATCTTGTCTGGAGTTCCCCAACTAGCCGCCTTCATGAACCCATCAACGGCCCCTTCCATACCGGTAGAGCGTGCGATCTCGGCCTTCTGTTGATAAGAGTCGTAGCCCTTCACCGATTGGAAATGGTCGCCTAGAAATTCGTAGTGGTAGAAGTTACTCTCAACAAACTTACCCTGGTATTGCCGTGCATCTTCCTCGGCTCGAGCGAGGTCGGTGTTACAAATGACAAACTCGGTCAGCATCACATTGGGCGCTTCCGTTCCGTGGAACTCACGGTGCAGTGAACGGGCTCGCTCGATTCCGGGCATGCGCATCTCCCAAGGGCGATCAGCGAACATCACCACGTGCGCGCCTAGTTTGGCGGCGGACATAACAGACTCTTCGCTGGAGGCTACTGCATATATACGACCATCAAACGAGTGCTGAGGTCGAGGTCGTATCTCGGTTCGGGGCTGCTTGTAAAATTTACCATCCCCTTCGATGAACCCCGTTTCGAGCGCATCAACAATCATAGGAGCGGCTTCGTCAAAACGTTCGCGGGACTCGTCCATGTTGAGGCGGAAGGTATCAAACTCACGTTTCGCCAGGCCGCGCCCGAACCCTAATCGCAGTCGGCCATTACTCAGCATGTCTAGTACGGCAGCCTGTTCCGCCACGCGCAGTGGATCATGCCAGGGAAGGATCACAGCGGCTGTCCCCACGTCAATGTCAGGGTATTTGGTGGCTAGGTGTGTCATCAACTGAAGATTATCGGGAACGAACGAGTAGTCGTTGAAGTGGTGCTCGGCAGACCACAGGCAGTCGAACCCCACATCCACAGCTATCTGGGCCAGGCGAAGTTCCTCCTCCCACATCTGGCTGTCCGTTTCACCTTCCCAACCGTAGCTCGAGAAAATCATCATACATCCGACATCCATGGAAACGCTCCTTCCCTTAAGTAATCAGGTAAGTCCTTATTATGACAGTTCCAGTTCCGCTATCCCAATCCCGCTCTCCCCTGCCACTGAGTAGAGCAGAAAAGTTTTCCCTTCCTCCGAATATATGGCTGGGTCTCGCAATTGGTTGACGTGGCCATATGCAACGCTGCGCACCGACGGTTCCAGCGGAGCATCGGCGCCTTCCCACGGGCGCTCAGGACGCAAGACCTCCACAGCCCCAGAGTCCCGCCATTCTTGCCAGTCCACGGAAAGGTCAATGGTGCTCATCAGGATTCGCTCGGGTGTATCACCTACCTGACTCCAAAACACACGCAACAGGTCTCCATGCTTCAACAGTGCTGCGTGACGCATGTCCTTGTTGAACAGGAGTGGGCCTTGATCAAGAGGAGGGAGGCCATCTTCAAATCTATAGATCTGGCCAGGCATGACCAGCGCGAAGACCTGGTTCTCATGGCGGAAGGCCCTCAAATAACTTTGACTTAAGACCTCAGGGCTGGCAGAGAAACGTATTCCGTCTTGGGATGTGGCCATGCGGGTTACTTGATGGCCCAGGCTTTCAAGACCGTGGTAATACATCACGATCGTCTTGTTATTCGAGTCGACGTGCACGTCAGGAGAGGCGATATGCGGGGTGGTCAGTTCTTCCAGAAGGCTGTGAGGCAAAACATCGGGACCTCGCAATGCCTGGCGTTGTCTCTTGATCTCCTTTACCGCCTCGGCTGGAGCATCAGGCGGTTCGGTGAGGAAGAGGGAGTCGGACAACTGCAAACTGCCAGGAACGTGAATCTTCCAAGGTCCGCTTAGTTCGTCTGCATACGCCAGCCGGATGTAGCTGCCTTTGTGGTCTGCGAAATAGAGGTAGTACTTGCCCAAGGGTGAATCGATCCAGTCGGGTACGCGTACCAAGGATGGGCCCTGGATGTTGTCCCCGATGCTCGGGTGTAGGTCAGGGCTAATGATCGGAGCATCAACGAGACGAGTTACACGCATTCTACCTTCTCCAGAACACTCGGGCTGGTCTAGACGAACCAGCCCATCCCTTTGTAATAGCCCCTCAGGTGGGCGATCTGCCCCCCATGAACGCAATTGTCGAAGACCAGGACCCCGAGGAGTGTTCCAATCGAAGCTATTGGCCGCGGAGGGATGTTCAATTCGCGTTCCATATCGGATGCGGACAGTGACCCGATGTATTCCGTGGCAGCGGCTTTTACGGCTTCGTAGTAACCTACAAGCGATTCTTTGGGTGGTAGTTTCCAGGCGGCAACTTGTTCTTTATCCCAGCCTTGTCCGGTCTCGTTGGCGTCATCGCTCAAGCCGAATTTCTCATACCAGCCGTCCTTGATCCACAGTTGGGAAGCTTCTTGGCACCAAGCATGTACGAAACGGTCAACTACCCTGGTCTTATGCCAAAGGAGCCAGCCCATAGAGTTGGATTCGTCATTCAGACGACCTTCCAACATCGCGTCATCGGCATCTTCCAGAGCTTTATCCACCATGCCCCAATTGCGTTCAAGAGCGGTTATGGCCGTTTGTGTAGCTGACATTAGTTCGACTCCAAAAGCGAAGTTTCCCAGGGGATTAATCTACAGCGGGCAGGCGCGCTTGTCCAACGAGGAACTTCTGCGCACCAGTCACCCATCCTTAGTAGTGAGTTTGATGAGCTTGTCGGCTTGGCGTTCGTTATCAAGATCTCGGCAGGTCGCGATTATTTCCTCGAACTGGGACTCCGGTATAGGTACACCAGGGATAACGCCTCGGATCCGATGAGCCTCTTCCTCAAAGTCCCACATGAACTCACGGCCGGTAGACTGTTTCGTGTAGCTCTTGCCATCTTTGGTGAACACGGTTATGCGTGGACCGAAGAGCGTCATCTCATGCGACGGGATAATCTTCACCCGCTTCATCAAGTCTAGGACTTCTGGTGGGTCTCCGCCGCCGTCGGCAACGCCCATCTGCTGACTCCGGAGAACAGGGAATCCGCGTTGGGCCACGCCATACGCGGTGTAGTAAGGGGTGCTGCCAGGACGCGCCTCTGAGGTCTCTATCCGACTCGGGAAAACCGGGCTGGGGTACTGGGTCTCCATCCAGTTCACCACAGCTTCGACACGCTCTACGTCCTCATATTTAATATCGTGTTCTATACAGAGCTGCGCTGAGACATCTACATGGGCGATGTTATACCCGGCTGTGGAGTAGATACGGTAAAGAGTTTCAAGGAACATCCAGTCTTGACCCAGGCCCTCGGTAATCTTTTCTAGACTGGTATGAGTCTTCCCGACAAAGCTCTGGGACAATAGACCTTTATTATTGCCGGTGTAGGCGTGATAGAAGCCCGCGTCGCCTTCAAGAGTCGTATCTCCGCCGACATGCCCTGATTTCGCCAAGGCAACTGCCAACATGGCGTTACGCACAGCAGCCCCCTCCCGCAGGGCGGTACCTCCGTTTCGAGGCCCTTCCAGGTTACCCGCTGCTAGATGGACACACAATGCGATGGTGCTGTTCACTTCGTCTTCGGTTAGATCTAACATCTTTGCGGCAGCAATAGCTGGGCCGAATATCCCGAAAACAGGTCCGGCATGAAAGCCGCGCGACATCACCGTAGGGATGAAGTCGGACGCCAGCCGCTCCATGACCTCGTATCCGGCAACGACTCCAGTGAGGAATTCACGGCCTGACGCTCCGGATGTTTCCGCCCCCACAAACGCGCCCGGTAGGATACTGGTACCGGGATGGGTGAGCATTTGGAAGGAATCCAGTTTGCCGCCAGACATCGCCATCTCAGCGTTGGCGAAAGCTGCGCCGCCTTTGGTCGCCGTTGTGCCATCAACCATTATGGTCGCGCCGTTCTTCACCCCATCTTCTTCTGCAATGATGAGTTGCACAGCTTGCTGGCCGCTGGATGTTTGAGAGCCGAGGAGCACAGAGGCAAGACTGTGCAGGGTAACACCTTTTGCCCGGTCTACTACAGCTGGAGGAAGGTCGTCATACCGCAGTCGTACTACCCACTGCGCCAGTTGTCGGCTGAGAGATACCATATTCGTCTCCAGATTGTCTTGATTTTCGCCAGTCGCCAATCAGCTAGAAGCCTAACTAAAAAACCGACGGCTGAACTGCAAACTTCCGTTGAGTCATTGGGAGACCTGGCCGCTTGAAGGGTTAAGGTCTCTAACACTACGCCATAGTTTTTCCTTCGTATAAGGCGTGTCGATATGGCGAACCCCAGTGGAAGCGATCGCGTCCATAATCGCGTTCGCTATAGCCACAGGAGAGGGGACTGTCGAGACCGAGCCGATACCTTTCGCCCCCAAAGGATTTGTCGGTGAGACAGTGTCAACAGTGTCTAGGATCAGATCAGGTATATCGACCGCTCGTGGAATCGCATAATCCATCAAAGTGCCACTTAGCAGTTGCCCGTCTTGGTCGTACGCAACCTGCTCAAACAAGGCCTGACCCAACCCTTGAGCTATCCCTCCATGTATCTGCCCTTCAACGATCATCGGATTGATTATCTGTCCGCAATCGTGGACTCCAACATATCGAAGAATCTTCACTCCGAAGGTTTCTTGATCCACCTCAACGACCACCGCATGAGCCCCAAATGAGACTGGACTCTGTGGCAAAGTGTATTCATGCTCGAAATCAAGGCCCGGACCGAATCCCAGCGGTAGCGTATTTGGGTCGTATGCGCTTTCGGTAAGTTTAGCAAAGTCTATGCTTTTGTCCGGCTGGAAAAGGTTGAGTACTCGTCCTTCCTGAAAAACGATGTCCTCCTTGGAGCAGGACAGTTGATTGGATGCGAGAAGCGACAATTTTTGATGCGCGTCTTTTAGGGCTATTTGAACGGCCGAGCCGCCGATGATCAGGCCCCGACTAGCGCTAGTGCCAATTCCATGAGGGAATATGGAACTGTCACTGTGGAACACCCGGACCCTCCCAGGGTCCACTCCAAGGATATCTGCCGTGATCTGGGCAAATGTAGTCTCTGTACCCTGCCCATGAGGAGAAACCCCAGTGTAAACATCAACCTGGCCAGAAGAGTCTATTTTTACCCGAGCGCTTTCCGTTCGGTGCTCTCCGCCAGCTCCGGATGATTTGATAAAGGTTGCTAGCCCTATACCCATGAACGGTTCATCAGGTTTTCTTTGCCGCACTCGTTCCCGCCAGCTGGGATACTCCACCAACTCAAGGGCTCGGTCCAGCACTCGGTCATAATCACCTGAATCGTACATATTGCCGGTGCAAGATCTATAAGGGAACGCGTCTTTAGGTATGTAATTCCTGCGCCTTACCTCTACCGGGTCCAATCCTAGATCTTTAGCTATTAGGTCCATCGTCCGCTCTATACCGTAAGCAGCTTCTGGGCTTCCGGTTCCTCTGTACGCTGCTGTGGGCGTTTTGTTGGTGATTACACCCAAGATTTCAGCCTTGACGGCAGGGATATCGTAAGGCCCAGTGATGCGTCGGGCTGCGTTGAACAAAGGAAACGGGGTAGTGAAATAGAAAAAGGCGCCAATATCTGCAACAATGCTTGCCTTTATGCCCAATAATCTTCCGTTAGATTTGACCGCGGCCTCCAAATCCAGGCTCATTCCTCTGCCGTGATAAGTAAGTAAGTTCTCCTGCCGTTCTTCGATCCATTTGACAGGCCTTTTCAGCCGCAGAGAGAGAAACGGGATCAAGATATCTTCCGAGAACATGCAGTCTTTGATTCCAAAACTACCCCCTACATCAGGAGACGCCACCCGAATGGTCTCTTCTGCTCTTTCTAGAGATTGAGCTAAATACCGTTTAATTTGGTGAGGCGCTTGCGTAGAGTCCCAAACGGTAAGAAAATCTTCGCTGGAGTTATAGTCGGCGACGACCCCTCTCCCTTCTATGGATGATGGGGCGAGCCTTTGTATTTGGAATCTCTGACGGACGACATGGTCGGCTTCAGTGAAAGCCATCTCGATGTCTCCACCTTCCTGTATGGACCGAATCGCCACATTAGTTCCGATGTCAGCATGAATTATCGGGGTCTCTAGGTTAGCAGCTTGTTCTGGAACGATGACCGGAGTGAGGACATCGTATTCGACGATCACCGATTCTGCTCCGTCTCTGGCTAGATATGGATCATCTGCCACCACCACGGCCACCGGCTGGCCTACGTAGCAAACTTTGTCTTGAGCCAGAACGGGGTGTCCTGGAGGATTGAACTCATCTACAGTGCGATCTCCCATCTCTCTAATCGGTATGTTCGACAACACTCCTTTCAGGTCTCGCCCTGTAAGCACATCCACTACGCCAGCCAACCTAATCGCGCCAGATGTATCTATCGAACGTATCCGGGCATGAGCATGGATACTTCTCACAACTACCGCATAGAGCATGTCCTGCAGCTTAATATCGTCAATGAATAACCCGTTCCCTGTTAACAGCCGAGCATCTTCAAATCGCTTCAGCGGCTGTCCTAGGTAATCCAACTTAGTCCTCCATTCAATCAAGCGCCGGTTTAAAAGAACATTTTGAGTCAGAATCTACTTGCACGATGGAACGGGAATGTAGCACGTCTGATTGGCAGATGGATAGCCGGTAGTATATTAAATAAAAACCTTTATACTGGCACGGCGCCGAATAAAGGGAATCAGTCCCGAAACCGAATCCCTGGCAGAGGAGAGCACATATGCATTGCGGAGTAATGGTCACCGGCTATAACCAAGGTGACTGGGAACGACTGTTGGCAGAAGACTATGACCGGCCACCGGAAATTCCGGATTCCCAACATATGGATAATACCCTTTATATGGGAGAACTAATCGAGCCGCTGGGCTTCGATTCGATCTGGGCTACCGAACACTATGGTTCCGCCTACTCGATGCAGCCAAATCCATTGCAATACCTTGCGTATTGGGCGGGGCGAACCGAGCGAGTCGATGTCGGAACTGCGGTGATAGTTGCGCCATGGTGGAACCCAGTACGGCTGGCCCATGAGATATCCATGCTCGACATCTTATTGAAGGGCCGTCGCCTTCACCTTGGCATCGGGCGCGGTATCTCGCCACATGAATACGCATCGCTCGGCTATCCGATGGATGAGTCGCACAAGTATTTCTATGATGTGATAAATGCTATCAGAGCTGCAGACGGCGCCGAACGATTCGAGTTCCAAGGCGACGTTTACGATATTCCACCGACCTCCATCCGTCCCCAGGCCCGCCACAAAGGTGAACTAACCAACAATATCAAAGTGGCGTTCAGTACGGAGGCGTCAGCCAAACTTGCCGCCGAAAACGGCCTTGGCCAGATGTTTGTAGCCGGTGACGACGTTAATGAAATGATCGACAAAGTGCAAAGGTTCAACAGAATCCGGAAGGACCTTAGCCTACCACCAGACCAACCTACTACCCTTCTATGGATGTACTGCGCTGAAACTACAGAAGAAGCCGAAGAGGGATGGGTTTATTTCCAGAACCAAGGTGTTGCTGCCCAACACCATTATTTCGATTGGAACAATCCAGGATATGAAGGTATTCGTGGCTACGAAGAATACCTCTTGCGCCAAAACGCCGATATAAGCCCGGCCGAGGCCAGGTTAGCCGCTCGAAGAGCGACCCAGCCCATCGGCACCCCAGAAGAGATCATCGAAAAGATCAAGAGCCTGCAACAGACCATCAGCATGGAAAAGGTCGTGATCCACATGATGTACGGCGGAATGCCAAGGGACAGGGCGGAAAAAAGCCTGCGGCTCTTCGCTGAAAAGGTGCTTCCTGAGGTGCAAGCAATGCCCACACCCATCAATCCTAAATCTTTGGGATAACCCACCTTTTAGCCTGACCCTAAATCGACGGAGTTAATATCGTCATGCCTATCTATGAAAAAGGACCAGTCCGAATCAATTACGAAGAGATCGGCTCCGGTTTCCCGCTACTGATCATCCCGGGTGGCGGGCTCAATGCATCGATACCTTTGCTTGACACATCTGTGCCTTTCAACCCGATGGAAACCTACAAAGACGACTTTCGATGTATCACCTTGGACCTACGCAACGCAAACCCTGGTCATTCCAGTGGCCCGCTTGAGAGCGACCGTCCTTGGGACGCGCATTCAAGTGACCAACTTGGTCTGATGGACCACCTGGGCATCCAAGAATTCCTCGTCATGGGGTTCTGCATCGGGGGGCCGATGATTCATAATCTACTGCGAGTGGCCCCAGAACGTATCGTCGCAGCCGCATTGATGCAACCCAGCGGTTTCAGTCCTGAGCACCCGGACATTTTCTACCAGAACAACATCACAGGCTGGGGGCCGCCCCTATGTGAGAAGCGTCCCGATCTCACCATGGGAATGGTCCATGATTTCTTGACCAGCATGTACACGAACAGGGCCGACTTTGTTTTCACAGCTTCCCGCGATTACGTGCGCTCGGTCCATACGCCGATGCTGATAGCGCCCGACAACGTACCCGCCCATCCGTACGCGGTTGCTATGGAAGTAGCGGACCTGGCTCCCAACTCAGAGACGACCATCTTTCCCTGGAAAGACACTCAGGAGCACATAGATGAAGTCGTAGAGCACGCACGCCGGTTCCTGAAACAGCATCAACCTGTCCAGCGCTAAGAGTTAATCCGAACCATCCAACTAGCCACAATCCGAGATTGAAGTATAGGTCCAACTCTTACCTTAGGTGGCAAGAATCATGTCCGAAAGCGACCTCGCGTTTACAACACTATCGGAAGGGGTCCTTACAATCTGTACCTACACGGAGTTCGCACCGTTTTCGTACGAAGATAGAGGGGACATCGTCGGTACTGACATTAGCCTACTTAGGGAATTTGCAGCTAAAACAGACCTTGGGATAAAGATCATTAAGAGAGGCTTTCCTGGACTGTGGGAGACTCCTAGCGACGGCGATTGCGATGTAGCTGCTGCGGGAATGATGGAGTACGAAGATCGACGACTTGGGAGAAACGCTGTATGGAGTGACCCTTACTTGCTTGTAAGGAGATCTTTGTTGATACGAAGGTCCGATTCTGAAATTCTTAGAGGTCCCGAGGATTTCAAAGGTAAAACAATAGTCGTAACCCCTACCTCAAGTGCCGATATAGACGCCGACCTCAGATACAGGCCATTAGGGGCTACTATAATCCCGCTCGTACCTTCTCAAGATGAGATCGTGTCCCAGTTACTGTCTGGGGAAATAGACGCCTTTGGAGAAGGGGACGTGAGTAATGAATATCTCGCTGGGAAATATCTTGATGAACGTCAGGAAAGATTATTAACGTTAACGGACGTTCATTCGATGGAAAACCCAGAGTTAATAAGGTTTGCAGTTCGATCAGTGGACGAAAGGCTTCCGGCAGCGATAAACGAGTTCCTTAGAGAGATTAAAAGATTCTAACAACGACCAGTGCGACTCACTCGAACTTAGGATACCGATCTCAAATTAGGCACAAACAGGGTTTATGAGAACAAGTGCCGGCCGAATAGGCTGAACAAAGATGAACACTTCCTTGATATGCCTCGATGCTGTCCGATTGAAGAGGTCTGATTCCTTTCGATGATCGGTCGGCTCCTTGAACAAACGTACGCAAGTCGTCGTCAACGCAGTTTACGTTTTACACTGACTCTCAAGACGACAGAGCCAAAAACATGTCTGTTCCAGGCGCATTGAGTTAAAAATTAAAATCGTTGACCCGAAATCAGATAAATATTAAACTCTCGGAACTGCGGCATCCGGTCAGTCCATTTTATTAGACCGCAACTCCACATCCTCAATACCCAAGAGGGAAACATGAAGTACGACGTTATCGTTATCGGAGCTGGTTCTGCCGGCGGAACTGTAGCAGCACGCCTGTCCGAAAACCCAAACTTATCGGTCCTGGTACTGGAAGCCGGACCTGATTATCCGGACTTTGACAGTTACCCAGATGACCTAAAGTTCGGCTATGCACCAACGGCGTCTGAGATGGGGGCGCCTCACAACTGGTCACTCACTGGCACTGCCACACCAAACCAACCCCCGATAGCCGTCCCGCGCGGTAAAGTTGTTGGCGGATCTAGTGCTATAAACGGTCAAGTATTTCTCCGCGGCGTCCCGGAGGACTACGACAATTGGGCTTCATGGGGCAACGATGAATGGAGCTTCATAAACGTACTGCCTTTCTTCAGGAAGTTGGAAACAGACACTGACATCAGCGACGATTTCCATGGAAATGAAGGCCCCATTCCGGTACGTCGTCACAAGCGGGAGACTTGGTTACCAGCTCAAAACGCGTTCCAAGACGCTTGTATCGCTGCCGGATATCCGGAGACGTACGACCACAACAACCCCGATTCCTCAGGTGTTGGGCCGTTCCCAATGAACAATCCCAACGGCGTCCGTATGAGCACTTCATTAACGTTCTTGGCAGGCGCCAGACACCGCCTCAACTTGACGATACGTGGCAATGTGCTAGTCCGCCGTATCCTGTTTGAAGGTAATCGCGCTATAGGCGTTGAAGCGGAAAGTGGCGGTGATATATTCAATATTGAATCGGATCAAATCGTTCTCTCTGCAGGCGCAGTCGCCTCGCCGCATATCCTAATGTTATCTGGAGTCGGATCAGCGGAGCACCTCACGGCTAAGGGAATAGAGGTAGTTAGAGACACACCTGGAGTTGGTCAAAACCTACGCGATCACCCGTTAGTAGCCATCCGCGCCAAGACGAAAGAAGATTTCCCCCTAGACCCCAATGCGCCCCGGATGCAAACGTTGCTCAGATATACGGCCACGGGTTCGAAAGACCGAAACGACATTCAGATATTTCCATCGTCCTTCTCCACTCCCTTAGGGGGCGATCCATACGCCGAGGAAGGAATCCGTTTGACATGTATGTTGGAGTTGGCCGAGGGTTCAGGTGAAATCACCTTAACCACGACTGACCCCACTGTACAACCGGACATTAATTGCCATTATTTGGAGCATCCACGGGACCGTGAGCGACTTCGTGAAGCCGTGCAGATCGGCATCGGAATCCTGAAACACCAGTCATTTGAAAACATCGTAGAAAATCTAATCGAACCAACTGAGAAAGACTTGGAATCCGAAGACTCCCTTGATGAATGGATGCTGAATCATGTTTGGATCGGACAGCACCTATCCGGAACATGCAAGATGGGTCCCGAGGATGACCAGATGGCGGTTGTGGACCAACGCGGCAAAGTCCACGGAATCGAAGGGCTGCGGGTGGCTGATGCGTCAATCATGCCTGATTGCATTCGCGCCAACACCAACTTGACGACCATAATGATTGGCGAACGCATCGCCGATTGGATTGCCAATTCTTAGGGCCCGAAGGTCGTCTAATTTCGAAGTCTTGTTGATAGTCACGCTTCCCTAACTTCCTAGATTCCGGTCCATGTGGATACGCCAGCCCGGTGAGATCCACCGGTTGGATAAGCGCAACGGGCCCCAATTTATCGTTCGAATAGGCGCATTTTGCCGATTAGCTTCAAAATCGAACCTGCTGCGGGATGCTGTGCTCGCCTATATATAAAAACTCCGGATTCTTAGTGGGTAGGTTCTCGGCTCAACTCCAAGGCGAATCACCACGAATCCAGACACGAAAAAGCCCCGATTCTTGAGAACGGGGCTTTTCTAGTTGTGGCCGTGTGGATGACGAGTCAGTC
>Ga0209034_10000971_pt1 | contig 14236 bp, 13 predicted proteins | sample MarorgKNORR_S2LV_2_FD_188219 | JGI IMG/M metagenome (GOLD analysis project Ga0209034, IMG submission 188219) | Marine microbial communities from the Southern Atlantic Ocean, analyzing organic carbon cycling - 250m_A/KNORR_S2/LV (SPAdes) (version 2) | ecosystem: Environmental > Aquatic > Marine...
CGTCGGGCTCATAACCCGAAGGTCATAGGTTCAAATCCTGTCCCCGCTACCAATTTAGACCCCCTCTTTTGGGGGTTTTTATTAGGAATTTTTTATGACAAAAATAGCTGATAAGGTATTTTCAATAATCAATCCAATCATTATAGATATGGGTTATGAATTGCTGGGTATTGAATATGTTGCCAGTGGAAAGCATTCGGTATTGAGGCTTTATATTGATTGTGATGAAGGTATAGGGGTAGATGATTGTGAAACTGTTTCACGACAAGTTAGCTCAATAATGGATGTTGAAGACCCAATCAACGGGCAGTATAATCTAGAGGTTTCATCACCAGGCATTGAGCGACCTCTATTTGTGATTGCACATTACCAGCGTTTTCTTGGCTATGATGTTCGTTTAAGGACATACAGACCAATTGATGGCAAGAGAAATTTTACTGGCTCTATTGGTAGTGTCGGCAAAACCAGCAATACAATTGAATTGGTTACAGAGCTCGGCCCAGTTACCTTGGGTATAGATTTAATTGAAAAAGCAAATTTAGTGGCTCATTTTTAGGAGAAGCGCATGGATGGCAAAGAATTATTTTTAATGATTGAGGCAATTTCGAACGAGAAGAATATAACCAAAGAGGATGTCATTGAATCATTAGAAGAAGCTTTAGCTGTGGCAACAAAAAAGCGAAATAATATAGATGTTCGTGTAGAAGTGGATAGACATACTGGAGAATTTAAAACCTTTAGGCGCTGGTTGGTGGTTGAAGATGGTGCTGATTTTGTTGATGACGATGGAACTGAGTTTGATGCTGAATTACACATCTATCAAGCCAATTCTAATGGTGTGCTGGAAGACTCTTATGTTGAAGAAAAAATGGAATCCATTGAGTTTGGCAGAATTGCTGCTCAAATCGCTAAGCAAGTTATTATTCAAAAAGTTCGCGAAGCAGAAAGGACTGTCGTTGTTGATAATTTTTCTGAGCGTGTCGGTGAGGTAGTAATGGTCTCGGTAAAACGAGTTGACCGTGGCAATGTTTATGTCGACATGGGCGGTATTGACGGCATGATTTCGAAGTATGACCTAATTCCAAACGAATCAATCAGGAAGAATGACCGTTTAAGAGCTTTTATCAAAGAGGTAAAATCGACTCCTAGGGGTGCACAAATCTTTTTAAGTCGAACAGCAAACGAGATGATGGTTGAGCTTTTTGAGATGGAAGTCCCTGAAATCAGTGAAGGTGTAATAGAAATCAAAGCTGGAGCCAGAGATCCAGGTCTTCGCTCCAAGTTAGCGGTTAAGGCAAAAGACAAACGCATAGACCCAATTGGCTCTTGTATTGGCATGCGGGGAGCGCGTGTTCAGGCGGTTTCAAATGAACTCAATGGGGAAAGAGTGGATATAATTCTTTGGGACGAAGACCCTGCACAGTTTGTCATTAATGCGATGGCTCCAGCAGAGGTCAGCTCAATTGTAGTTGATGAAGAAAAAGGCTCAATGGACATAGCAGTTGATGAAGAACAATTGGCTCTTGCTATAGGCCGAGGCGGCCAGAATATTAAATTAGCTAGCAAATTGACGGGCTGGAAACTCAATGTTATGTCTCTTACTGATGCGGATGAAATGCAGGCAAAAGAGGTACAAAAAACAGGTGAAAAGTTGGCAGATAAGTTAGGTGTTGATGCTGAAGTTGCAGGTGTTCTGATAGATGAGGGTTATACCAGTCTAGATGAAATTGCTGAGGCTCAAGCTGAAACCTTATCACAAATTGAGGAATTTGATTCTGAAATGGTAGAGGAACTTCAGGAAAGAGCACAAGACGCCCAATTGGTTAAAGCCTTAAATGATGCTGAAGCCACCGAAATTCTTTTAGCTGTTGAGGGTGTAGATGAGCTTCTTGCAGCTGCACTGGTGGAAGCAGAAATATTGACTGTAGGTGCATTAGCTGAGTTAGCCATTGTTGAACTATTAGAAATTAAAGATGTTGGCAATGAAGCAGCGAAAGTTGTTATTATGGCAGCCAGAGAAAATCAAGGATACTTTGATTAGGAAGAATTAGATGATTAGAACAGGACTAATATAATAGATGTATAGGTAATCAATATGGCACATACGGTAGAAAGTTTATCAAAACTACTTAAAAAGACACCTGACCAGGTTATATCGATTCTTACTGACGCTGGTATAAAAGGGAAAACGGCGGATGCAAGCATTACAGCGGATGAAAGAAAGATATTAATGTCCAGCCTTAGTAAACGTTCTGGCGCCAAATCAAGTATTTCTGTATCACGCAAACCACCTACGCCAAACACAACTTCAACCATAACAGGTGGTGTCAAAATTCAGATTAAAAAGAAGCGAGAGGTGGCAAATATTGTTGCAGATGTTGCTACAAATGAGGAAATTTTGAAAGCACAAGAAGCCCTAGAAGTTGGTAAATTAGCTGAACAAAAGGATCAAGAACACGACGCTAAACGTCAAGATATGATGAATCAACAAAAAATAAAGAATGAAGCGTCAATTGCTCAAAAAAATCAGAAAGAGCTTGTTACAAAAAAACAAGAAGACAATAAAGTTAGAGAATCTCCAGTTACCGAAAAAGCCAAAGAAACAAAAAAACAACCGAAAAGGCTTCGCAACATTTCACCAACTCCATCAAAACGTAAAGAGCTTCATGTTGCTCATCACAATCCCAATCGCAAGCTCAAGAAAAAAGAGAGAACTCAAATTTCGCAAAAAGTTCAAGATGAGCAGGCACAACATGGTTTTCATATGCCAATAGAACCAATTACCCATGAAGTCCTAATTCCTGAGACGATAAAAATCTCTGAATTGGCTTTAAAAATGACCACTAAGGCGGGCGAAGTTCTTAAGGTGATGATGAGCATGGGAGTAATGGCAACACTGAATGATGTGATTGATCAAGATACAGCAATGCTGGTAGTTGAAGAGATGGGGCATACACCAATAGCCAGCAATGAAGAGACTATAGAAGATACTCTAGTTCAAAATGAAAGTGACAATGCAGGGGCTACTCAAAGACCACCTGTGGTGACTATTATGGGACACGTTGACCATGGAAAAACATCCCTTCTCGATTACATTCGAAAATCCAAAGTCGCATCTGCAGAAGCAGGTGGCATTACTCAGCATATTGGTGCTTATCAAGTTACTCAAAAAGGCCACATGATTACTTTCATTGACACCCCTGGTCATGCTGCTTTTTCCAAAATGAGACTTAGAGGCGCTAATGCAACTGATATCGTAGTTCTTGTTGTTGCTGCTGATGATGGAGTTATGCCACAAACAATTGAATCTATTAAGCACGCTAAAGAAGCAGAAGTTCCTATTATTGTGGCGATTAACAAAATAGATAAAGAGGGGGCAGAAATTGACAAAGTAAAGCAGGTGCTTTCTACTCATGAAGTTATTTCCGAAGAATGGGGTGGCGACGTTTTGATGGTCGGCGTTTCAGCTCATACTGGTGAAGGTATTGATGAGCTCCTAGAAAGTATTACTCTGACTGCAGAAATGAATGAAATAAAAGCTGTTGTAAATAAACCAGCAAGTGGTGTTGTTCTGGAGGCTAGATTAGACAAAGGTAGAGGTAAGGTGACTACGATTTTGGTGCAATCAGGTACATTGAAAAAAGGCGATATTGTAATTGCTGGTTTAGAGCATGGAAGAATCAAGCAAATTATTGATGACAAAGGCAAACCCATTAAAGAGGCTGGCCCTTCAACACCAGTTGAAATCTTAGGCTTATCTGGTGTGCCAGATTCAGGCGCTGAAGTATTGGTGGTAGAAAGTGAACGCAAGGCTAGAGAAGTAGCTGATTTTAGAAAAACAAAAGACCGAGAAACAAAATTGCAAAAGCAACAGGCTGAAAAGATGGATAACTTCTTTTCAAAAATGGAAGAAGGAGAAGTTTCTACCGTTAATGTTCTTCTTAAGTCTGATGTTCATGGCTCAGCCCAGGCATTAGTTGAAGCAATAGAAGAACTTTCAACAGAGGAAGTGAAAGTTAAGGTTATTTCCTCCGGTGTAGGTGCAATTAATAATACAGATATTTCGCTGGCGAGTGCTTCTAATGCGTTCGTGCTTGGTTTCAACGTTCGTGCTGATGCTGTTGCTCGTAAAACCGCTGACATGGAAGGTGTTAGGATTGAATATTACAGCATAATCTATAATCTGATTGATGATATGAAGGCCATTATGGGGGGTATGCTGAGTCCAGAATTTAGTGAAAATATTATTGGTGTTGCAAGCGTCAAAGACGTCTTTAGGTCACCTAAATTTGGTGACATTGCTGGCTGTATAGTAGACGAAGGTGTCGTTAAGAAAGATAGTCCAATTCGAGTACTTCGTGAAAGTATAGTTATTTATGAAGGGGAATTGGAATCATTGCGACGCTTTAAAGATGACGTCAAAGAAGTCAAGTCGGGCACTGAATGTGGTATCGGTGTTCTCAACTATACTGATGTCCAGCCAGGCGACCAAATTGAAGTGTTCGAACGCATTGAGCGAGCTCGTAAACTATAGAGGAGATTTTCTTTGTGACTCAACAACTTAGTTACAGAGCTGAGAGAGTTAATGAGCTTATGCGACGTGAATTAGTTTTGTTATTGAAGCAAGAAACTAAAGATCCTCGATTAAAGCAGGTTGTTATAACTGATGTTATTGTTAGTAGTAATCTAACCAGTGCAAAAGTATTTTTTTCTGTAGATGAAGATTCTAAAAAAGTTGTTTTGTCCTTGCTAAACAAGGCTAGTGGTTTTTTTCGTTCAACCTTATCTAAAACTTTGGATTTGCGGCACACGCCAACACTAAGTTTTATTTATGATGCCGCACCTAATACAGGAGCTAGGATAGACGACCTTCTCAGCAAACTCTAATTTATTTACTTTCAATGTCTAAACGAAACCAACAAGCCAGAGATATTAACGGTGTTGTCTTACTGGATAAAGCAAGTGGGAGCAGTTCAAACTATGTTTTACAGAAAGTTAAACGCTTATTTGGTGCGAAGAAGGCTGGACATACCGGCAGCCTAGACCCACTGGCAAGTGGTTTATTGCCTATCTGTTTGGGTCAGGCAACTAAAGTGGCACAATTTTTACTTGATGATGACAAGCGCTACTTGGTTCGTGCCAAATTCGGCCAGATCAGTAGCACCGGTGATTCAGAGGGCAAGATAGAGAACTTTGGTTCAACTAAAGGAGTTGATGAAAGCTCTATTAAAAATATTTTGTTGCAGTTTTTAGGAGATATTAATCAAGTCCCACCAATGTATTCGGCACTAAAACGAAACGGCACTCCATTGTACAAGCTTGCAAGAAAAGGTATTGAGATTCAGAGGTCTCCAAGACCTGTAACTGTTTACGAAATCAATTTCCTTGGTCTCAAAGAATCAGTTGTAAGTCTAGAGGTGTTTTGCTCTAAGGGCACTTACATTAGGACTTTGGTTGAAGATATAGGTAAATCTCTAGGATGTGGTGGGTACGTTGTTGAATTAAGGCGCACTGGGTTTGCTCATCTTAATCTTAGTGAAAGTAAAACCTATGATCAATTATCAAAACTAAAAGAGCAAAACCTTCAGTCTCTTGATTCAGTTATCTTAAGTGCCGATGAAATGCTACCAAAACTTAAAAGTCTTTATTTAAACTCAGAACAAACGAGAGATATTAGACTGGGTAAGAAAATTGAGCATAAAGGTTTCAGTACCTCTCAAAAGCTTAAGCTGTATGATCAAAATAAACAATTTCTAGGTATCGGGGAAAGCAATCTAGTGTCTGAGATTTTACCTAGTCGGTTATTTGTTTAGTTATAGATCCAGTTCTGCAACTTTAAATAATTAAAAATAATCATATAATCATTGATTTTGTTTTACATTTTACTAGCAACCATATTTTGCTAGATTATAATTTGGAACAATTGTGACCTTTGATTGATTAGATTGAAATAATACAAGGGTAATATTATGAAGGTTTTGGTAATCGGCTCAGGTGGGCGCGAACATGCTCTGGCTTGGAATTGTGCTGGCTTTAAAGAAGTTCGGCATGTCTATGTTGCGCCAGGTAATGCAGGTACTGCGTTAGAACATAAAATATCAAATGTTGAAATAGACTGTGAAGACATTCCAGCACTAATAGAATTTGCCAAAAATGAAACTATAGATATTACAATTGTCGGTCCAGAGGCTCCTCTGGTGATTGGTATTGTAGATGACTTTCAAGCTCAGGGGTTAGCTATTTTTGGACCAACCCAACTTGCTGCTCAATTAGAGGGCTCGAAGGCATTTTGTAAAGATTTCCTGCATAGAAATAAGATTCCAACTGCCTTTTATCAAGTATTTACGCAAGAAGAAAAGGCCATTCATTACGTTAAGGAAAAAGGTGCGCCTATAGTTATTAAAGCGGACGGCTTGGCCGCAGGTAAGGGCGTTATTATTGCTAATACAGAACAAGAGGCAATTGATGCTATTCACGATATGTTGCAAGGAAACCGTTTTGGTGAGGCTGGGTCGTGTATTGTAATTGAGGAATTTTTAGTTGGTGAAGAGGCAAGCTTTATCGTCATGGTAGATGGAAAAAATATTCTACCAATGGCAACCTCACAAGACCACAAAGCTCGAGATAATGATGATAAGGGGCCCAACACTGGAGGTATGGGAGCTTATTCACCTGCACCGATTGTTAGTGAAGCAATTTTTGAGAATGTGATGCATACGGTGATTCGAGCTACTGTCGATGCGATGGAATCAGAAGGTGTTCCCTACACAGGTTTTTTATATGCGGGATTGATGATTGATAAGAATAACAACGTAAAAGTATTGGAATACAATTGCAGATTTGGCGACCCAGAAACACAGCCTATAATGATGCGCTTGAAATCCAATCTTGCTTCACTATGTATCGCAGCCACTCAAGGTAAGTTAGATGAAGTTGCTGTGGACTGGGATGAAAGAGCCTGTTTGGGAGTTGTAATGGCAGCTAATGGTTATCCAGAAAAATATGTTAAAGGAGAAAAAATTAGACTACCTAGTGATTCATTAAATGCCAAGATTTTTCATGCAGGTACGCATTTGAAAAACAATAATATCTATAGTAATGGTGGACGAGTTTTGTGTGCAACTGCTCTAGGTAAAGATATTCAACAAGCTCAAATAAAAGCCTATGAGTTTCTAGAGAAAGTTGACTGGAAAGGCGCTTATTACCGGACAGACATTGGCTTCAAAGCAATTTAAGTATAGCTCTGACTCGAGAATTATTGGTGTTGATGAGGCCGGAAGAGGGCCATTAGTGGGAAGCGTTGTTGCGGCAGCTGTTATTTTACCGTCTGATTTTTACCTGCCTGGTTTGACAGATTCAAAAAAACTGAGCGAAAAAAAACGTGATTCACTCTATGAACAGATTATTTACCAATGCGACTGGTCTGTGTCACAGGTAAGCAGTATTGAGATTGATCAAATCAATATCTTGCAAGCAACCATGCTGGCAATGAAGAGAGCTATTATTGATTTACAGGAAGAATATTCCAAGCATAAAGGCAAAACTATTTTCAATATAATGGTAGATGGTATTCATTGCCCGGACATCATCAACTGTATTGCAATCGTAAAAGGAGATTTGGTTGAACCAGCGATTTCGGCCGCATCTATCATCGCAAAAGTGACTCGAGATCGGCAAATGAGAGAGCTAGATTCACAATATCCAGAATACGGCTTTGCTCAACACAAAGGTTATGGCACCAAGAGGCATATCAATGCATTGGTGAAATATGGCGCAATCGAGGGTGTGCACCGGCAATCTTTTGCGCCGATAAAGGATCTTAATTAGTGTTCAATTCGTCAATCTGTTGCTGAAGAGCCGTTTGTGCAGCTTCGAGTTCCGCTTTTTTAGCTTCGAGTTCCACCCGTCTGTCTTCTTCTACCTTCCTTTTGTTATCCCTCTCAATTTCTTTTGCGGGTCGAACCAGCAGGTAGTCAAACATTTTCACGACCTTATCAACATTTTTTGCTTTGGTGGCTAAATTGGTAGCATGTTCAGCCTCTCTTTTGGTGACTGATCCCATTAGATATACTGTTCCTCGTTCAGTCATGACGCGAACATGAGTTGGATGAAAGACTTCTTGGTCAAGAAATAATGCCTCAATTTGCACAGTAATAATTCCATCTTTGGCTCTTGACAAATAACCACTGTTTTGCATTACTGAGACTTCATTAATAAGTTTCTTTATTTTTGGAATTTTCTGTTTAATTTGTTTTTCAAGGTACTCTCTTGCTTCAATGCTTGGTGCTTCACCCGCCATCAGTACAGCTTTGTTATGGACCATGAAGTTAATATGCATATCTTCAAGTATTGCATCTTTTCTGACAATACTGCCAAGGTTCAAGTCGAGTGTTTTGTCATCAAGAATTTCACCCGCAGTACGACGATCATTTGACATCGTAGCAACCGTAGTGACAGCGGCCGCGCCTTGAACTATGGGTGAGCACGAAGACAAGATAAACGATGAAACTAAAAAGGCGCATAACAGTATTACTTTTTTCACTATTACTCCTTGCACTCAAGCAAGCGCAGTTTCAAATTAACTTAAATAATATTTTAAATCAGATTTAATGCTATTTACATCAAAGCAGCACATAAATTTTGATAATTAATCTATTAATCAAGCATAATGATATATGCTTTCAAATTATTTGACGCTAGTTTTAGCCTTAGGTTAGAGATATGACAGGAACACTCTTTATCGTTGCAACCCCAATTGGCAATTTAGATGACATCACATTTAGGGCTGTTGAAATCTTAAAAAATGTTGACATTATCTTGGCAGAAGACACTCGTCACAGCAAAAAACTTTTGTTACATTTAGATATTTCAAAGTCTATTAGTGCTTTTCATGAGCACAATGAACGAGAAAAAACCAACGCCATCATTGGTGAATTAAAGTCCGGAAAGTCTATTGCACTGATAAGCGATGCAGGAACGCCTCTTATAAGTGATCCTGGTTATTTTTTAGTGATTAAAGCAAAAAAAGAGGGTCTAAAAGTTATTCCTATTCCGGGTCCAAGTGCACTAATTACCGCTCTATCTGCTTCAGGTCTACCAAGTGACAGCTTCACCTTTTTGGGTTTTTTACCAAGTAAGCAAACTGCAAGATTAAAGCTATTAAAAAGGCTTGTTAGTAGATCTGAGACAATTATTTTTTATGAATCGCCCAAGCGTATATTGGCTACCTTAACTGATATGCAGTCAATATTTGGAGAAAGCCGCGAAGTCTGTCTTGCTAAGGAGTTAACTAAGGTATTCGAGACAATTCATACAGAATCAATTCCAAATCTAATTAAATATCTCACTACTGACCAGAACAACCAGAGAGGTGAATTTGTGATATTAATTTCTGCAAATGATAAAATAGATATAGCGGAGTCTGAATCCAAATTGGACTCTTTGTTGCCCATTCTGTGTGCTGAAATGGGTGCTTCAAAAGCAGCTAAGATAGCGGCTAAAATTACCGGTATTGACAAGAAGCATTGTTACAAGAGGGCCATAGACTTATGAATAACTTTTACAAACACCATATTTTTTTCTGTAACAATATTCGTACCAACGGTAAGCAGTGCTGTTCACAAAATGGTGCTAAAAAACTCTATCGTTATGCAAAGGATCGCTGCCGTAAGAATTTAATGTTAGGTGAAGGACGTTTTGGTGTCAGCGAATCTCGTTGCCTAGGGCGATGCGAATATGGCCCAGTCGCTGTGGTTTATCCGGACAACGTTTGGTATCAGTATGTTGATGAAGAAGATGTTGACGAGATTATTGAGTCACACCTGATGGGCGGCAAAGAGGTCGAGCGCCTCATAATCAAATAAACAGACAAAGATTCCAAAAAGGAAGATTACAATAAACTCATACTCTTTAATATGTAAGGATAAAGATTATTCGCCATAATACTAACACCCAAGGCGTTCGGGTGTTTGAAGTCACTTTGTAAGTAATCTTTTTCAAGTGCCACACCCTCGAGCAAGAATGGCATAAAAATGACGTCCTGTTCTTCAGCGATTTCTTGATAAATTAGATCAAATTTTTGCTGATAGTTCTCGCCCATACTTTCGGGTGAACGCATTCCAGCAAGTATAACTTTTGAGTCATTTTGAACCATTTTTTCAATCATCTTGTTGAGGTTTTGTTTTGTAAATTCAGGGTCTATACCTCTCAACATATCGTTAGCACCAAGACATAAAATCACAATATTTGGTTTATTTTCAAGAGACCAATCTAATCTTGCTAAACCATTACTTGAAGTGTTGCCAGATACACTTGCGTTAATTATTAGAACTGTAGTCTCTTCAGGGCTGAATTTTGAAGCTAAGGCCGAAGATAAATTTTCGTTTTGATTTAAGCCATAACCAGCCATCAGACTGTCGCCATATAGCATAATTTTGATTTGATTTATAGCGAAGACGTTACAGGATATTGTGGATAAAAAAAATAAACAGAATATCGACAGAAGTGTCTTATTTTTTGAGATAATCATCGGCTGTTTATTATAGGGTATTTGGAGAAATGAGTGCAGCTATAGAATTTAGTAATGTTTCCTTAGAATACGGTTTAGGTGATGAACTGATAAAGGTGTTAAAGGGCATTAGTTTTTCAGTGAATTCCGATGAAACTATATCAATAGTCGGTCCTAGTGGTTCAGGAAAAACATCAATTATAATGCTCGCGGCGGGGTTAGAAAAATCCACAGAAGGCTCTATAAAAGTTCATAGCCAAGAGATTACTAATCTTAAAGAAAATGAGTTATCAAAAATAAGGCGGCAAAATATTGGCATTGTATTCCAGTCATTTTATTTAATTCCAAATCTAACAGCCATTGAAAATGTATTGCTTTCTCTTGAGGCAAATGAAAAATATAATTTAGATCACGTAGCCAAAGAACTATTGGGTGAGTTTGGCCTCTCTCATCGAATCAACCATTTGCCAAGCGAGCTTTCTGGAGGCGAACAACAAAGAGTTGCCATTGCTCGCGCTTTGATAAATAAACCTAAAATCATCTTGGCGGATGAGCCAACTGGAAACCTAGATAGCGAAAACTCTCAAATTATGATGAAACTGCTTTTAGACTACACAAAAAAAAGTAAAACTTCGCTCGTTCTAGTTACACATGACAATTCATTAGCTCAACGCTGTGAGCGTATTATTGAATTAAATGATGGAAACATTGTTTAATTATCAACAACTTTCTTTTATCCATCGTTATGCGATTAGGGATATAAGTCGGAGTTACAAAAAACTCTGGGTAATCAGCACAACACTATTTATTAGTCTACTCCTTCTGTCAGTAACTTTTTCAATCAAACAATCTATGAATGAGGAAATACAAGCTAATTCAAAAGAATTACTGGGAGGTGATATTCAAGTAAGTAGTGGTATTGAGCCCTTGTCCTATAAGACTCTTGAGAAGTTATCTCAACTAGGCCAAATTAGTGAGATGATTGAACTTGGGACTATGCTAGCAAAACAAGAAGAAACTCCAGTTTTTACTCAATTGAGAGCAGTGGACAGCCAATATCCTTTATATGGAGTTATGCAAACAATTCCTAAAGATGCCGCTCAACAATTATTTCTAAGTGAATCAATACCTATAGTGTTAATTAATGAAAATATTCAGAACCAACTGCAACTTGATATTGGTGATGATGTCACAATTATGGGACAAAATTTTATAGTTGGAGGGCTCATCTCTTCAGTCCCAGATATAGCTCAGAGTGCTGTTTTTGGTGAATTTGCGATTATTAATAAACAACAATTTGACAAATTTAATCTCAAGACTAGCGGTAGTTTCTTGGATCACGACTATCGTCTGAAAATAAATCAAGATAAAACTAGTCAAGAAATAATTAATCAGATAGAGATACTCTTCGCAAATGATAAGAGCATTGAAATAAGGCTTCCTAATGACAGTGGTCAAAGCCTTCAAAGCGCAATAGACAATTTTTCAAACTTCTTAAATTTGGTTGCTGTTAGTGCACTGATTATTGCGGGGATTGGAATTAGTAACACTTTATTATCCTTTGTTAACCAAAGAAATATTAGCATAGCAGTCAAAAAGTCACTTGGATTCTCTTCAAAAGTAATCCAACTTATATATTTTTACGAGATTATTCTTATACTAATTATGACCTCAATTTTGGCTTACTTTATTGGCGTATTGAGTCCAATTTTGGCAAACAGTTTAATTCCACAAGCTTACGGTATTGAACTGCAAGCAACCTTCAGTTTTTTGAGTTATTTAAATATTGCTTTTATTGGCTTGTTGGTGGTTGTAATTTTTTCAATACCATCGCTTTACTCAATCAGCTCAATTGAAGCAGTGGCTCTTTTTCGTAATACATTTCAACCAGTAAGCCTTCATTTTTCAATCAAGAATATTTTTTATCTAGTTATATTGATAGCAGTTTTGGTTTGCTATTTTGTTTTACAAACACAGCAACAGTTCTTCACGTTGATGTATTTCTTTGCATTTTTTGCAGCTATATTTATTTTTTATGGAGTATCCAAATTACTGATACTCTTTTTGAAGCGATCTTCTAGTTTATCTAGTAACAGTTATAAGATTGCTTACAGAAATATTGTGGCTAAAAAGTCACTAGCACCTATTATGACAATTTCTCTAGGGATAGGACTAACATTACTTTTAACCATTAGTTTTGTAGCAAATAATTTAAAAACAGAAATTTCACAAAGTATTCCTTCTATTGCCCCTGACATGTTTTTTGTCAGTATCAATAAAGATGACAAAGATAGCTTGGAGGCTTATATTAGACAATTAGATCCTGAAGTTGAAATTGAATTCATGCCAATGGCAGGTGCCACATTTGTTTCGCTTAATGGTATTCCAATAGAGAACATTGTATCCCCAGATAATCGATCATCTTGGATTGTACAGGGTGACAGGAGAATATCTTGGTTAGAGAAACCTCCAAAAGATAACCCAATAGTCAAAGGAGAATGGTGGGATTCAGGGGCTTCTGATGAAATGTTTATCTCGATGGATAGCAGAGCTGCATTTGATTTGGGAATGGAGGTTAATGACAAAATTACACTTAATATCTTGGGCAGAGATGTTATTGGTGTTGTCAAAAATTTTAGAAAAGTTGATTATCGTGATATTTCCATTAACTTTGCGATCATTATTAATAAAGCTTTTGCTGACCAGCTTCCATTTGAATATGTAGGGACACTTAAGTCTAATTTATCAACTGATCAAATTCAAACTAAAATTGTTAAAAAATTTCCAAATATTTCAGCCATAAAGATTGATAGAATTCTATCTAAAGTAAGCGAAGTTTTGAATAAAATTTTTATTGCAGTAACTGGAATATCTTTGATAGTTATGGTTATAGGGCTAATTGTGATTGTTAGCGCAGTATTAGTACAAACTACTTTTCGTAAGTACAACAATCTAATATATAAAATACTTGGTGTAAATTTTCCAACCATAATAAAAGCAATGACTATAGAGTTTGCTATTATTTATTCAACTTTAATCTTTTTTGCTATAACAGTAGCTGTTTCAGGCTCCTATTTTGTCGTTGAAAATACATTAGGTTTGGATTGGGCTTTTGATTCTATATTAACACTATGGATAGTATTAGCAACAGCTATAGTTGCTTTTGTACTAATTGTTATAGCCAATAAGAATATTTTTAGCCCTAAGGTTTATCCTCTTATTAGGAATGAGTAATTTTCTGATAAGCTGACTCTCAAATTATTTATAGTAGAGAAGAGAGTTTTTGGTAAAGATTAGCTACTTTTTCTTCTAAATCAGCAATCTTTGAATTGTTTCTAATAATATCAGTGGGCAGGTGATCATTCAGTTGAAGGCGCTGTTCTCGGCTAGCTTGTGCTAGCAACATGGCCTCTGCTTTTGATTGATCAATGTTTTCTCTAGCCATGAGCCGATTGATTTGATTGTCAGCTTCACAGTCGACTACAATCGCTCTGTCAAAGGGTTCCCAAAGATTTTTTTCCACTAAAAGTGGGACAACTACAATAACAACTCCTTGTGTACATTCGTCCATAGATGCTTTCATTTTTTGTAGAATTTTTGGGTGTAGGACTTGCTCAATGAGCGCTCGATTGCGTCCTTTTTTGAACAGCTCATCTCTCAAATATTTGCGGTTAAGCTTTCCATCATCTGACAAAATAGAATTGCCAAAATTTTCTATTAATTCGTTAA
>Ga0209034_10000977_pt1 | contig 14212 bp, 14 predicted proteins | sample MarorgKNORR_S2LV_2_FD_188219 | JGI IMG/M metagenome (GOLD analysis project Ga0209034, IMG submission 188219) | Marine microbial communities from the Southern Atlantic Ocean, analyzing organic carbon cycling - 250m_A/KNORR_S2/LV (SPAdes) (version 2) | ecosystem: Environmental > Aquatic > Marine...
GCAACCGCCTATGTCGAGTTCTTCCGAAACCTCCCCCTAGTTGTCCAACTGTTCTTCTGGTATGCTGGAGTCCTACTCGCACTCCCCAAGATTACCGATAAGATCGTCACTGCCAATGGCTGGCTCCATTTCAGTAGTCAGGGCGTCATGCTGCCGGGTTTTGATGTCCTGGACATGAACCTAGTCTTCCTAGCAATCGCACTACCCATGGTGGTGAGGATAGCACTTAGATTCCTCACCCGCTCAGAGCCTAGAACCTCTCCCTCCTCGGGCAATGAAAACTCAGATTCCAGTTTGACCTCTGCCTTTTCCATCATCAAGAGGCCCATGGAATCCTTGGGCTGGAGGGTTGAGGCCCTGATTGCAGATACACTAGTACTAATCTGCACATTACTATTCATCTTCCTAATTGCAGAATTCTGGACCTATGGACCTATAATGTTCATCGCAGGGCTATTAGTCTGGCTTTATTCAATCTACATCACATTCAATCTGAACAATGTTGGAATAAATGACTTCGAGATTGACGAGACCAAAGAGGGCGTCAGAAAGAGAACTTCGATTTTACTCGTAACCACAGCCCTAACTTTGGGCATACTAAGCCAAGCCATCACCATCGCTCGTCCAGAATTGATAGCCGAGGGAACAGGTTGGGCATCTTGGTACTACTCGCAAGGGATGGAGGTCACCCACCAATTCTTTGGTCTGATGATTGGCCTGACGATCTATACTAGTGTACAGGTAGCAGAGATTGTCCGAGGAAGCATACAATCTCTACCTCGCGGACAGATTGAGGCTGCCATATCCCAAGGCCTCTCTCCATTACAAAGACTCAGGCTGGTAATACTGCCGCAAGCACTCCGCAGCATGATTCCTGCGATGACGAATCAATATCTGAACTGCTGGAAGAACTCCAGCCTAGCACTCGTAATCGGTTACAGCGACTTCTTCGCAATCAGCATTACAATCGTGAACAACACCGGACAGGCCGTGCCGATATTCCTGTTGATTCTAGTTACCTACCAATCCGGTAGCCTGCTTATCTCAGCCATAATGAACACAATCAACGCTCAGGTTACGAAGGTGAAGATATGAGTGATCAGATTGCCGATTTATTCCATCGTAGTCGTCACATGCGCAGATGGGTCGATTCCAACCTTCTCGATGACCCTCCCAAGTCGGCCACACCTGCTTCTGAAGTTGCCGGGATTATCTTGGGGATACTAGTCGGAGTCATTGCTGCCTGGACTGATGTCAGCAACATATTCGAGTCCGGCATTACTCTGTGGAGCCTCATTCACGCTCTGCCACTGTTCTTGCTTGCATTGCTGTTCTACTGGATGGTGACTGTCTCGGCTTTCCGAAGAGACTGGAGGTTACTACTGTTCATCGTCTCAGGTTGGGGAATTATTGGCGGAATGCCATTGGAACTGCCCCTTGGATCATCACTCTACTGGCTCGGGCTGATTACCTCGGCCTACCTGATGACTGAAAAGAATCGTACAAACGGCATGGTTTCAATCGTTGCAACCTTGGTTATATTCTGGTTCATTAGAGGATTATTCGACTTCGTGTTCATCGAAGCCAATTGGGATGTCATCTGGTCGAACCGTAAACTCGGTATGATAGGCCCCTACTTCACTCGCACCCACGAAGAGTCATGGAGACTCTGGCCTGCACTATACATCGCTGCGGCTTTGGGAGCATGGGGCTACGCCTTGCTGCAGGAGAGCAGACGCAAGTTCCTAGTCCCCTACACGGTTTTGTCATTGACCTTACTGATTCTAGCTAATTACGAGACCACCTATTACTCAAACTGGAACGATGAAGTTCTCAGCAACCGAGTCTATGCAGCAGATTTGGGAGATCCGATAATGCTCAAACTATACGGTGCGATAGCCCTGGGCTATGTCGTATTCCTGTATGTTCATGACAAGTTCAAGGACGCTGAGGACTACATCATCAACGCCGCTCAGAGAAAACTGATGATAGCTGCAGTTCTGGGATTCTTCTCTGCCTACTTTGTTCTCGACCCACCTGGGGAATTCGGCTGTCATTCCTCTGACTATGCTATCACCTGCGGAGTTAGTCCTGAAGAGTGGGGCGGATTCTCCCTCAACCTGATTCTGTCTATCGCAGCCAGTGTCCTTGGCTTCGGAGTCGGAATCGCTCTAGCCTTTGGCAGAAGGAGTAAGCTCCCGTTTTTCAAGTGGCCAAGCGTCGCTGTAATCGAGCTAATCCGCTCTGGACCACTAGTAGCATGGCTGTTCATTGCATTCATCCTGATGCCTGATTTCATCAATCCGGTGTATGAGGCAGACTCAGTTGTCCGAACCATCATCATACTCTCACTGTTCGGAGGGTGCTATATCGCTGAGATTTTGCGAGGGGGTCTTCAGGCGGTATCATCCGGCCAGGTCGAGGCTGCGCATGCAGTCGGCCTGAGTCCAATGCAGACAAAACTCTTCGTAGAGTTACCGAGTGCAATCAGGACTACCGTACCAGCACTGGTCAGCTCAGTCATCGGACTTTGGAAGGATACCTCACTGGTCTATCTCCTCGGAGTCCACGATGGATTCAATCTTGTTAGAATCATGCCCGAGCAGAGGGACTTCCTTGGGCTTCACAAGGAGGTTTACTTGGTAGCAGGAATCCTCTTCTTCATATTCGCCTACTATCTCTCGAGGATATCGATGCGCGTGGAATCATCGTTAGGCCTCAGGAGTGACACAGGTGGTGAGATGACATGAGTGAATACGACAGAGACGAAAAATCGAGAACCGATGATGATGAGATGATTATTGATACCAAGGGAGTGAAAGTAAACTTCGGTGATTTCTGGGCATTGAAGGGAATAGACATCAGCGTGAGGAAGGGTGAGATTATCGTCATCTTAGGTCCATCTGGATCAGGTAAGTCCACTTTCATCCGCACCTTAAACAGACTGCAACCACACAGTGGCGGTACCGTCGAGATTGATGGCATCGTCGTGGATGAGGACACAAGTGTAGCAGATATGAAGTTCCTGAGGTCCGAGATAGGATTCGTTTTCCAGCAGTTCAACTTGTTCCCTCACATGACCGTTCTGGAGAATGTTACGCTGGCTCCGATGAAGGTCAAGGGGATGACGAGGAAGGAAGCCGAGCAGGTGGCCCACGATCTGCTCGAACTGGTTGGCATCCCCGAGCAGGCGTACAAGTATCCAAGCGCTCTTTCCGGAGGTCAGCAGCAGAGGGTGGCTATTGCAAGAGCATTGGCCATGGACCCGAAGATTATGCTCTTCGACGAGCCGACATCCGCACTTGATCCTGAGATGATTAAGGAGGTGCTGGATGTGATGGTCGATCTCGCCAATCGAGACATCACGATGATTGTGGTCACTCACGAGATGGGCTTCGCTAAGGAGGTAGCCGACCGAGTGATATTGTTCGATGAGGGAGAGTTAGTTGAGGAGAACACGCCTGAGCAGTTCTTCGACAAACCCAAGCACAAGCGGACCAAGTTGTTCCTAGAGCAGATTCTGTAATCGGGATATTTCCCCTTATTTATGCCGTCATGGCTTTGAACCGTAGGTAAGGCGACAATTGCATGAGTTGTTTGGAAAGTATCCCCGACTCCCTCGAGCCAACCTATGAATGCGCCTCGGAATTATTGGCGACTGGACCTGTTTCTGCGCTGCTGATATTCGTCATCGGCGTCCCTCTCATCAAGTTGGCCAAGAGACAACTCAGGAAGCTGTTCGATAGGACAGAATTCGATGAGGGGCTCGAGAATTTCATGTTCCGCATCGCAGGCGTTGCAATGTGGGCCATCGTATTACTGACAGCCGCCAGCGAACTAGGCATCAATGTCGCTGGAATCGTTGCCGCGCTGGGTATCTTTGGCCTAGCCGTGGCCTTCGCCGCCCAAGATACGATGGAGAATGTCATCGCTGGCATCTTCATCATCATTGACAGGCCATTCCGAGAGGGCGAGCGAATACTGCTACCTAAGAAACTGGGAGGAATATACAGCAGTTGGGGGGATGTGGTAGAAATCGGCCTGCGCACCACCCACGTAAGATCTACCGACGGAGTCTTACTGACGATTCCGAACAAGTTGCTGACCAAGGATGCGGTGGCTAACTTCAGCCATAGTGAACTCAGAGTCAGGATTCGCCTAGGACTCACAGCCACATGGGGCAATGTCACCAAGGCGGAGGAGATTGTGAGGGACATTGCGAACAACCATACTGACATCAGCCAGAAGCCAAAGCCCCCGGGAGTCGTACTGAGGGACTTCGGCGACCAGGAGGTCATCATGGAGATTCGCTACTATGTCGACAACGCACGCAAGATGAGGTCTTCGAAGTCATCCTTTGTCACAGAGATTCTCAGGCGGTTCGAGGAGGAGAAGGTGACACTCGCCTTCCCCGTCAGAGTCAACATGAACAGCGATGTCGACTTGGACGAACTCGGATTCTAGTAGTCTACCCAGTGCGCTACTCCGTCGTGAATAGTGCGACGGAAGGTTAGCAGAGTTAGTTCAGGACCGTTCAGCGATACAGCCACCTTGGCCCCTCTCGTGAAGTGAGTCTCATCCCAACCGTCACCGACAATGTATCCTCGATGCATATCGCTAGTTATTACGGTCGGCTCACCTGTCCATTCCCAGTATGAACCGTCATCGAAACGCTCGCTTCTAGGAAGATCTCTGGCCGCAAACAGATACCTCGAACTCAACTCTTCTACAGGGAATCTGGTTCCCTCGATATCAACAACGTGCCTGAACCAAGCACCTTGCCCTAGGAATGTCGAGAACAAGCATCCCGAAGAGCGCTGGATGATGTCTATCGCATCTTCGCCCGAGCCCCTTTGAAGGCGGTACCTTGAGGGCTGGTATTGGTGAGTGTTCGCGATGATTAGGTCATTCAGTGCCGGGTCGGAGAGAATCTTCTTGCCACTGGTCGTGATTATCTCGGCCTGAAGTCGAGGTAGCACATTGACAACCGCTTCGCCATTCAGGGCTGTTCTGACATCCTCTCCGAATTTCTCAGGCTCGCTCCCCATGTAGAATCCGTATGACCCATCTTCATCGTCATCCTGGGGGTGGCTATTGACTCCCATCACGGGAATACCGCTTCCAATCGAATGAGCAATCGATGTCAGAGTCCCATCACCGCCGAGAATGACTGCCAAATCCCTGTTGGCGAAGTCATCACTGGTAACAGTCTCTCTTACCTTATACTCGACTACCACTTCTCCCTCAATGGTTAATTGATCCAATTCAGCCTTGACCTTGAGCAATGACTCATCGTGCACCTTCTCGAAGTTTTTCTTGAAGACAACTATGACATCCTTGGTAGCCATTGCTCACCCTCCGCATATGTCCCTCGCATCCGTCCCATATAGCAACGACGCAACGCAGAACTAGCCACTCAGATGACGGCTGGGCGTGAGGCTCATCACACATGTACTACTCCCGGTACCCGTGAGACTCGCTGCCTTGACCACTCTGCTATTGCTCAGCACTGCGATTTCTGGGTGCCTCAATGTACCTGTGGAGGAGTGTGAGGGCGTCGATTGTTTTCCTCTGGATTCGGATACATTGTCTGAAATTCTAGAAAATCCCGGAGCCTTCGATGTACTAGCTCTATCGGTTGACAATAACAGATTGAGGATAGTCACAACGACTACGCTTGAGAGCAGCGGGCAGTTCACTGAAGTGCACTGGGATGTGGCCAAGGACGAACACTCTCAATTGCGCTCGATTGCCATGAGGACGACCATAGGCTCCACCACCATAGACAACGAGTTCATTGAGGGCCAGAATATGACCAATATCAGGAATGATGGAGATTGGTACGAAGGAAGAGATGAGGTATGGGAGTACCGCGACCCATTCCACGAATTAGCACAACTTGCGACACAGCAGCCCGGCGGATTCTGGCCCCCGTTCGCCTTTGACACAACATCAATCGCCGACTTAGCATGGACTATCTCTGGAGATTTGACTTCGACACAACAGATAGCATCAGCCAGCAACGATACGCATACTATCATCATTGAGCTAATGGGCTCGCCACCGAGGATTATGGGAATAGAAACCTACTCGGGCGATGAGGAGACATTCATCCTCAGGGTGTCGACTGGAGAATCGGTCTCGATACAATTGCAGGAAGGGCTTCCACGCACTCCCGTAGGATTCAGTATAGATTCAAACCCAATACAACAAGACGGCATTACAACTTGGTACGGCTATGTCCCTATGGAAATGTCCACAGAGATTGATCCGGCACAACTCGAGTTCCACGGTATTCTCACTGAGGACGGAGAACCATCTTCAGTGGCGGTGATGTTTCTCGGTTTCGATGGAGGGGTCGATCATACAGTTGGCAATGGTGCAGCAACCAATATTACGCTAGAGGATGGCACTTGGTGGCATCTTCAGTGGATTGACTATTCTCATACACAACGGGGTTACTTCTCTGCGGGTGACGGGTATGTTATCAGTACCAATTCTACAGGCGAGATTGATGCTGCATTGTACGATTCTTGGGCCCAGCAGTGGACCGGCGGCCCGCTAGCCCAATGAACATGAGTATCTTCAAACGCTCCCGGCATGACGCTGAGTCATGGATGGGAGCACGCATCCTCTGATGAGGCTCCTAGATCACCTCAAAGAGTACCGGGCTACTGTACTTCTGGCCTCCTTCTGCTCCATCATCAACAAGGTGTGGGACCTCGCTCCTCCAATTCTCATAGGAATGGCAATTGATGTTGTTGCAGCTCAGGAGGACTCCTTCCTAGCTCAGTTCGGATACACTGATGTCTACGACCAATTGTATATCCTCACTGGAATAACGGTAGTGATTTGGGTCCTAGAATCTCTTTTCCAGTACCTCTACGCGGTGTTATGGAGAAATCTCGCCCAAACAGCCCAGCATGAGCTCAGAATGTCGGCTTATTCACACATCCAGGAACTTGAGATGCAGTGGTTCTCACAGCAACCGACAGGCAGCCTGATGGCGATAATGAATGATGATGTGAATCAACTCGAACGTTTCCTCGATCAAGGAGCTACTGACCTTCTGCATGTGGCGACTACTATCATTGTGGTGGGGGCAATCATGATCTCAGTAGCACCTGAGGTCGCCCTACTTGCTATCTTGCCCATTCCAGTCATTGTCACGGGCTCATTCATCTACCAGCGCAGGATAGGAGTCAGGTACACCAAAGTCAGGGGCAAGGTAGCCGACCTCAATGCACTGCTGAACAACAATCTACACGGAATTACGACAATCAAGTCATTCACAGCAGAGAAGCGTGAAGTCGACAGGGTCGATGAAGTCTCGACATCATACCGAGAGGCCAATAAAGAGGCAATTCGTCTGTCAGCCTCGTTCGTACCAATCATCAGGATGGCCATACTGTTCGCCTTCACAGCCAATATGCTGGTAGGCGGATGGTTCGCCCTAGATGGGCGCATCAGCCTCGGGGCCTACTCAGTCATCGTTTTCATCACTCAGAGGCTGCTATGGCCCCTCACAAGGCTGGGCGAGACTTTCGATCTGTATCAGCGCGCCATGGCCTCGACTTCTAGAGTTCTAGACCTGCTCGACACAAAGATTGGGATAGTTGAGGGAGATACCAAGTTAGAGCTGGCCAAGGGTGAAATCAGTTTCAATGACCTTGGATTTTCCTATCCTGATAGAGAGACTGTACTCGAGGGCGTGAACCTGACTATTCCTGCAGGAGAGACAGTGGGGCTTGTTGGCTCGACGGGCTCGGGCAAGACTACTCTGGTCAGACTCCTGCTAAGATTCCACGATCCTGACTCTGGCTCAGTATCTCTCGATGGCCATGATGTCAGGGAACTAACTCTGAAATCTCTCAGAGAATCTGTTTCACTGGTCAGTCAGACGACCACCCTTTTCCCGGGAAGTGTACGAGACAACATCCTGTACGGAGACCCTGCAGCCGATGAGGATGCAGTAGTAGAGGCCGCTAGGGTGGCGGAGGCACTACCGTTCATCGAGAGCCTTCCTCAAGGGTGGGACACCGATATCGGAGAAGGAGGCCACAGGCTATCGGGAGGCCAACGCCAGAGAATCGCGATTGCTAGGGCGGTACTCAAGGACGCTCCGGTACTTGTGCTGGATGAGGCTACTAGCAATGTCGATAATGAGACTGAGGCGGCATTGAAGCGCTCGATTGAGCGGATTTCGGTAGGTCGGACGACTCTGATTATCGCTCACAGGCTTTCCACAGTAAGGAACGCAGACACCATCGCAGTGCTAGGTAACGGCTCGATTTCCGAGACAGGGACTCATGAGGAGCTTCTCACTGGCAACGGACTATATCCCAGACTCTGGGCCGTTCAGACAGGAGAGGTTTCCCAATGAGTGACGAGCGAGGACTTCCTAGGCTTACAGACCTAGCCAAGACAATCGGATTTGAGGTCACCGAATTCACCGAGGGCAGCTGTATTGTAGAGTGCACTGTGCGCGAGGATCACCTGAACATGGGTGGAGTAGCCCATGGAGGGATTCACGCCACACTGCTGGATTCAGCTATGGGCGGAACATTGGTTTCTACTCTAGCAAAGGAAGAATGGTGCGCGACAGCCCAAATCGACATCTCATATCTCAATTCAGTTGGAGTTGGTACTAGGTTAATCGCATCGGGAGAGGTTGCTCGTAGAGGAAGGAATCTAGCCCACCTGGAAGGTAGGCTATTGACCTCCGAAGGCACCGTCGTTGCGACAGCCAAGGGGACCTGGGCTATATGGGATACAAGACCAAGCAGCCAGAATCGTAGCGAAGGCACGCCGGGAACAGATTAATCCACTACCGCATCATCGCGTTTACTATGGCGAGGTCTGATTCTGTCCTGTTCTTCCTAGCTGGATTCACGCAATTGCTGATTGGCTCTGAGTTGGCTTCGATTGATCCCGCTCTAGCAATACTCGGAACTATCCTAGAGGTTACTGGCGGAAGTTCGGTACTCGTTGGAATCTACCTTTTGATAGTCGTCGCTAGGCATCACAAGGAGTTCACAGAGTCATACAACAAACTCGAGAAGGCCACCATGGCTAGGGGAGACTCCGGAAGGCTACAACGCGTAGATCCATTGCCGATTTCAAAAAGAGTGACTAATGTCATTATACCAGGAATTTTGGCATTCATTGCCGCCATGGCATGGTTGACAAACTAGCAGGTGAGACATGGATAAGCCCAAACAGGGCCTTGACCAAATGGTCGACCGTGTAATCGACAATCCTGCGTATGACATGTTCGGAGGTTACCATATCTTCCTGAGGAGAGTGACGATTCCAATTATTCTGATTCTCGTATTCATGATGGTCTATGACCTCCTCTCAAAGTTCATCTCCGATGATATGACCCTAATTCTCTCTGCTTTAATCACCGGTCTGTCAGTAGGGCCCATTTTGGGCTTAGAGAGATACTTCGCAGAGAGTTGGCAAGACAAATGAGTAATTCCGCTCTGTTGTGCCGCCGAATGGGTAAAGTGGGGATGCCCACGTTGGAGGAACAATGGGCATACTAGACGACTTCGATATCTTCGAATTATTGGGCTTTGGGGACGCTACTGGACTTGAGTTGTTATTCGCCGCTTCTGCTCTAGTTGGCGGAATTCTATTCCTCCTTTGGTTCGCACTGATGATGATTGGAGGAGTTGCAGCTGATATCTTCGAAGGACTACTTGGAATGGAGGGTGTCGGAGATCTCGGTGCTGACGCCTCGTTCAAGGCATTGACATTCCAAGGGCTGATGGCATTCCTGATGTTCTTCGGCCTAGCCGGGCTGTACACTTTGAAGTCCACAGAAACCTCGACTCTCGCAATAGCCGTTGGAGGGATTGCAGGATTCGCCTCTATGTATGGTACAGGAAAACTGTTCCAACTCTTCATCACCCTCCAGTCTGATGGAAGCGTGGGAATCTCAGAGGCGGTTGGCTCGACTGGTAGTGTATACCTGAGGATACCTCAGGGGGGTGCCGGACAAGTCCAAGTTAATTTTGGAGGAAGCCTGAGGACCATGGATGCCAAGTCTCATGACGATGCTGAGATTGGTAATGGAGAATTCATCGAGGTTGTCGATATCTTGGGCGATGTACTCGTTGTAAAGCGGAAGTAGATAGTCTCCTTCGCCTTAATATTTCATAGTGCGCAGGGAAAGCCTTCATGACCTCACCCGCCCTCCTTAGGCGCAGAGGCGAAGCATATGGCAGAAGGCGGAGCACTATTGACGACGATGATATTTGCAACTGTATTGGTATTAGTGGCGGTGACAATTTTCTTTGCACAGCGCTACAAGAGATGTCCTCCTGACAAGATAATGGTCATCTACGGGCGCACAGATAAGGGCCGTGCGTCTAAGACGATTCACGGCGGTGCAGCATTAGTCTGGCCATTGATTCAGGACTATGCTTACCTACCCCTGACGCCGATTACCATCAATATCGACCTCAGAAACGCGCTCTCTCAGCAGAACATCAGAATCAATGTCCCGAGCACCTTTACCATTGGTGTCAGTATAGATAACAGCATCAGGGAGAACGCGGCCCAGAGGCTACTAGGGCTGAAGATGGAGGATATCGAACAGATGGCCGAGGAAATCATCCTTGGTCAACTGCGTCTGACTGTCGCTTCTCTGACTATCGAGCAGATTAACCAGGACAGGGACAACTTCCTAGATCTCATAAACCACAATGTTGGAAAGGAGCTTGAGAAGGTCGGCCTACGCCTGATTAACGTGAACATAGTCGACATCACTGACGACTCGGATTACATCGAGAGCATCGGTAAGAAGGCCGCCGCGACTGCAGTCGAGAACGCCCGTGTCGATGTCGCCAACGCCGAGCGCGACGGTGCCATCGGCGCTGCACAGGCCGACAAGACCCGTGAGATTCAGGTCGCTGAGAATGTGGCCGAGGCCGCTAAGGGCCGTAAGGCAGCTGAGGCAGACCAGCGTGTCTATGTCGAGAACCAGGAGGCTCTGGCAGTCTCCGGTGAGAATGTAGCTCAGGCCGAGATAGCCAATGCAAACGCCGATCTCAAGGAGGCGGAAGCCGGCGCCAAACAGAGGGCGGATGTCGCTACGGCGCAGTCCGAGGCTGCCATCCAGCGTGCCTTTGCTGGCGAGGAGGAAGAGCGCCTGAAAGCAAGTGAGATTGTCCGAGAGAACATCCAGAAACAACAGATTGAGATAGCCGCCGAAGCCGAGGCTGAACGCCAACGCCGTGTCGCACGTGGTGAGGCTGATGCGATTCTTTCAGTCTACGAAGCTGAGGCTAAGGGTATTCAGCAGGTTCTTGACGCTAAGGCGCAGGGTTACCAGAATCTAGTTAACAGCGCTGCTGGAGACCCGAAAGCAGCAGCTACTCTGTTGATGGTTGAGAAGATTGAGAGTATGGTTTCAGCTCAGGTTGAGGCTATCCGTAATCTCAAAATCGACAAGGTCACCGTTTGGGACGGAGGCAACAATGCTGACGGATCGTCCGCAACCAGCAACTTCGTCAGCAGCCTAGTGCAAAGCCTGCCACCAATCCACGATGTGGCTAAGATGGCTGGAGTCGACCTCCCTGACTACCTCGGCTCGATGGCCGAGGATGAAGAAGAAGCCAGCGAGTAGACTGTCCCCTTGGGACAGTCACCCTCATGAGGAGGGTTCGCTTGGATGAACTATGTCACGAACTGAAGTGGTTCTTGTCGGAGGAGCTAGAACTCCATTCTGTGAGTGGTTAGGGGGCAAGCGCGGAGATGGTGAGCCTGGAGGCAGACTCTCTTCCCTGACTACCGAGGACCTAGGTACGATTGCGATTCAAGGAGCCCTAGATAAGTCAAACACGAAACCTGACTCAGTCGACCATGTCGTAATGGGTCACGCCCTCCAGACCTCAGGCCAAGCAATCTACGGGGCCCGTCATGCGGGACTCAATGCCGGGATTCCCCAGGAAGTCCCGATGCTCACACTGAACCGACTTTGTGGCAGCGGGGCTCAGTCAATCGTCTCCGGCTCACAGATGATTATGCTCGGCGAGGCTGAAGTGGTGGTCGCAGGAGGAATGGAGAACCTTTCTCAGGCTCCGCATGTGCTGCGAGGCGAGCGAACATCATACAAGTTGGGTAGACCGCCCCAGGAGGGTTATGTCCTGCCCAAGGACATGGAGGACTACTTCTTCACTAATCTCATCGACAATACCTGCGACTCATTCATGGCTCAGACAAGTGACAGGCTCTGTCACAATGTCGGAGTCACTAGAGAACAGGCAGATGAGTTTGCGGCACTAAGTCATTCTAGGACTGAACAAAGTATAGACTCGGGACTCTTTGAGCCCGAAATAATCGATGTTCATACTCCTGAGGGAGTCATCACTGCAGCCCACGAGGATCACTTCGTCCGTGGTACTACAGCCGAATCGCTTGCAGGCCTGAGACCTCACTTTGGCCCCAATTCACTTGTAACTGCAGGTAATGCTTCGGGAGTTGTAGACGGAGCAGCAGCAGTCGTCTTGAAGTCTGCAGACAGAGCTGCTAAAGATGGTGACAAGCCACTGGCAAGAATCGTCGACTGGGGCATAGTTGGGTTGGATCCTTCAATAATGGCCTACGGGCCAGTTCCCAGCAGCAAACTCGCCTTGGAGAGGGCTGGCCTCGAAGTTGAGGACATCGACAGGTGGGAGATAAACGAGGCATTCTCTGGCCAGGCGGTTGCTTGTATTCAGGAACTAGGACTAGAAGCGGATAAGGTGAATGTCAATGGAGGTGCAGTCGGGCTGGGTCATCCACTGGCTGCAACAGGTACCAGATTGATTCTTACTCTGGCCCATGAGTTGAGACGTTCTGATGGCAGATACGGGATCGCTACAGCCTGTATTGGCGGAGGGCAAGGAATCGCTGTTATTATCGAATCATACTGACTCCAATGCCAATTAGCGCCGTAGGAGGAGTTATCCATGATGGTGCTCAGCGAGATGCATGACTGAACACATACCCGGAACTGGACACGCAAATAGAACCCGCAGTCTCGTGAAGACCTTGACATGGAGAACCCTCGCGACTACGGACACCATAATTATCGCCAGAGTCATTACTGGAAGCTGGACAATAGGTTTAGGCATAGCCAGTATCGAGGTAGTCACCAAGATGTTCCTGTACTACTTCCATGAGAGGGCTTGGAGCTGGTCAGATTGGGGTCTTGAGGATATTGACGCCCCCGATGTCAGTCCTATGCACTGATGGCACACCAATCTAACTTTGGAAAACCTCAGATGCTCACTTCAAGGACCGTTGGTATTATTTGTCAGATGTTTAGGCCCCCCCTCCAATTAACATGGGGCAGACGCGGAAGCGGAGTTTGATTAAGGCGGCCACTTGGAGGGCCATTGCATCTCTAACTGGTGCAGCTATTGTCGTTGTGTTGACCGGGGAGATGGAGCACGGCGGAACTTTCCTCGCTGCAGATGTATCTCTAAAGATGGTCTTCTATTACATGCACGAGCGAGGTTGGGAAGCCGTAACCTGGGGCGTTCTAGCCGACTAATCCTCGATGTACCAATGCTCCTTTTTCGGAGACAAAGGTCGTTTCATCCACAACGGTCTACGTTCCCCTCGGGGGTGAGTCTCGCGCTGCTTCGCTACTTCGTTCCAACGCTTGTAGTACTCGAATGACTTCTGAGTATCAACCTCCACATCTCCGTATCTCTCATCTTCGGTCGGACGGCTCAGACGGACCTTTTGCAGCCAACAGTGCGCACCACTGATTGGATCCGGTTGCACTGCATGGGTGATGTTTTGGTGAACTCCACCATCCCTCCACCATATTCGGTTTGTATCTGGATCATCAGACTCCCAAGGCGATATTCCTGAGACCGTCCTCATCCTCTGCTTGCCATCTCCGATGTCTTCGATCCTCACCTCGTTGCTCAGGAATTTGTTGCCTTGGTCTTGCGAACGCCTCCAGCGCCCGATATGATGCGAGCACCCTATCACTCCTGGCTTGATTCCCTCTGTAACCCAAACTTTGTCAACGAACCATCCTATCTCGGTCTCTATCTTGAGAAGATCACCCTCTGTAACGCCCAACTTATCGGCATCCTTTGGATGAATCCAGATTGGATTACGATGACCTATCTCGACCAGCCACTTTGCGTTGGCCGACCTCGAATGGATATGCTGTGGAAGTCGGAAGTTAGGGAGCAGGCAATAC
>Ga0209034_10000981_pt1 | contig 14156 bp, 13 predicted proteins | sample MarorgKNORR_S2LV_2_FD_188219 | JGI IMG/M metagenome (GOLD analysis project Ga0209034, IMG submission 188219) | Marine microbial communities from the Southern Atlantic Ocean, analyzing organic carbon cycling - 250m_A/KNORR_S2/LV (SPAdes) (version 2) | ecosystem: Environmental > Aquatic > Marine...
CGTGATTTAGCTGATCGGTACAGAAATCAATATGGCAGGCTTGATGTGCTTGTTAATAATGCTGGAGCAATGTTTAAACAGCATAAGATGACTGGCGAAGGATATGAACGTACATGGGCACTTAATCACAATGCGTATTTTGCACTGACTACACTTTTGTATGATTTATTGTTGAAAAGTTCTCAGGCCAGAATAGTCAACACTGCATCAGTTAGCCATAAATTGGGTCGAATATATTGGGATGACTTGCAATTGTGTAATCACAGATATCTTGGGGGGTGGCGAGCATACGCCCAATCGAAACTTGCCAATGTACTCTTTACGCGTCATCTCGCACACTTAAGTAGAAACTCGCGGGTTACAGTCAATGCAGTACATCCAGGTTGGGTGCGTACCGGTTTTAGTAGAAACAATGATTTTCTTACACGTCTTGGCTGGGTTCTAAGTACTCCTATGCAGCGCAACGATGTAAAGGGTGCCGAAACTCTTGTGTGGGCATCCCTTTCTGAGGAGGCGGAAGGTTTAACTGGTCAGTACTTTTTCGATTGTAAAGCGAGAGAGACGTCGAATAGAGCAAAGCATATAGGAGATGCTGAGCGATTGTGGAAAATCAGCGAAAGCATGTTGGATGTGCCTGTAATTCGTGAGAATTTGTAACAAGTGAGGTAAACTGTAGGCAAGAAATTTGTCATGGTTAAAGGATATGGTAAAACGACAGGTTGTAGTAAATGATTTAATGCAAAAAGATTACAGATACTATCTGACAGAACCATCCGGTACCAATTTTCATCCTGAGTTTCTGCCTCAATTATCACCAAAATTAATGTTGGAGATGGGAATATTTGGAGGCAAATATATGACTGACTGCATTGCCGAATTTCCTTCAGATTGGTTTGAAAAGGCACGTTTGTGTCCAGAGAAACGCGACCCACAATTGAACTACTTCGGTGTAGACGCTTCACAGTCCTTGACTGTTTGGCAGGATAAGGGATGGATATATTATGAGGATCCACGTGGATGGTTTCAATGGTACTGCCGGTATTACTTTGGTCGGCGATGTGCAGATGATGATCGTCAAATCAGGCGTTGGCGTCTTATGTCTAGACATGTAGGACAAGTACGGAAAAACTGCGAACATAGGGATCTTGATTGTAGACCCAGGCAGCGTCAAGCTCTACTGCATTGGGCATATGACTCGCGAGAAATCTAGTGGATATCAATAGGTATTAATTAAATAATGACTAAACCAAAATCAATTTTAGTGACTGGCGCAACTGGTTATGTTGGAGGACGTCTAGTTCCCAATCTACTTCGTTCTGGGTATGACTTGAGAGTTTTAGTACGAGACCGTAGGGATGTCATTGGTAGAAATTGGCATCACAAAGTCGACATAGTAGAAGGAGATGTACTTAAGCCTCAAACATTGTCGGGCATGATGTCAGATATAGATGTGGCATATTACTTAATTCATAGCATGAACGGCAATGCTGATTTTGCGGAGAGGGATTTAGTGGCTGCTCGCAACTTTGGACAAGCAGCACAGAGTGCGGGCATTTCCAGGATTATATATTTGGGTGGTTTAGGTGACCGTAACGCAAACCTTTCTAAACACTTGAGATCGAGGCAAGAAACAGGCGATGCTCTTAGAGAGGCAGGCGTTTCAGTTACAGAGTTTCGTGCTGCCGTAATTGTCGGTGCGGGAAGTATCTCTTTCGAAACTATTCGTTACCTTACAGAGCGCGTTCCTGTCATGATCTGTCCGAGCTGGGTTTATACTTTAGTACAGCCGATTTCAATTATTGACGTAATTTCGTACCTGACTTCAGCTCTGACGCATGTGAATAGTGCTGGCAAAACGATAGATATTGGCGGTAGTGATGTGTTAACTTATGGAGAGATGATGACGCAATATGCGAAGATGCGCGGATTGTTCAGAATATTGTGTCCCGTCCCAGTGCTTACACCTGCTCTGTCTTCTTACTGGGTACACATTGTAACTCCAGTGCCTTCTACGATAGCTCGTCCTTTGATAGAAGGGCTGCGTAATACGGTTATAGTTGCTAACAACCATGCACGAGAAATATTTCCTACAATCACTCCGATAAATTACCTGCAATCAGTATCAGCTGCTCTAGATAATATAGAGTTAGGTAATATAGAGACGTCATGGTCAGATTCTGTGTCCACTACTATTGGCGGTCAGTCAAAATCAGTACTGAAACACCAAGACGGTATGATCATAGAGCGTTGGGAACGGGTAGTAAATGCAACACCCACTAAAACTCATGATATATATACCCGACTGGGTGGAGTAAATGGGTGGCCGTATATGAATTGGCTTTGGCGCTTGAGAGGTTACATTGACCGTATAGTAGGTGGAGTAGGTTATAGAGGGGGTCGTAGACATCCAGAAGATTTACGTGTGGGAGATACTCTTGATTTCTGGCGGGTAGAATCCGTATCGCCTGGTAAGTTATTAAGGTTGAGAGCTGAAATGAAACTGCCAGGCAATGGCTGGCTTCAATTTGAGACAGAGAAAATAAGTGCAACTACAAGTCGTTTAATTCAAACTGTATATTTTGCTCCCAAAGGATTATTCGGCTTCATATATTGGTATGCACTGTATCCTATACATTCCCTATTGTTGCAAGGTACTATTTCCAACATAGCACGCAGTAGTGAGACACTTAATGGTCAATCGACATCGAGGTAAGTGATGGATTTGCCTAAATATAGTTCAGTAGAAAATATATTAGAAGATGTGAGATCCATGCGCCCTAGAGGTGGCAGTGCTTTTGGGTATTGTGCTGCGATGGCATACAAATTAATTGCTGAAAATAAGTCGCTAATGGCATTGGATACCCTTTTTGCTGAACTTGAACAGGTGTCTAAGGAATTATTGTCTGAGAAACCTACTATGGCTACTATTCACAATGCAAAGAGTCTGATTGTAGATAACACTCGCACCTTGGATGGTGATTCGGGATTGGAAAATGTAAGATCATGCATTATCAACAGGGCTGATCTCTTTATAGAGAGGTCATCATTTGCTTTAGATAGGATAGGAGAGTTTGGAGGTAATCTTATTCAGGATGGTGAGACAATTATGATCCATAGTTACAGCAGGTCGCTTATGTCATGTTTTGCACATGCGCATAAGTTGGGAAAAGCGTTTGCTGTCATCTGTACAGATTCACAACCTACAAAAGAGTCGCGATGGGCTATCCAAGATCTCACTGATTGGGGTATTGAGACGACTTTTGTTCTCGATTCTGCTATGGCAATGATTATGTCGGAAGCTGATTGGTGTCTTACCGGAGCAGATAGTATTGGCATTACTGGATCTGTAGCAAATAAGATTGGTACTTATCAACTTGCTTTGCTAGCACAAAAACACGCAAAGCCATTGTATATTGCTACAGAGATCATGAAACTTCAAACCAACACTATAGAGGGACATCCTATTCTGCTTGAACATAGGCCGCCAAATGAAATTTTAGATAATATAAGTGAGTTTGAAGGTTCGGATCTTATAAAAGTGGTACATCAGTTCTTTGATCTCACACCGGCAAGTTATGTTCGAGGTCTAATCACTGAGCAGGGTATCATTTCTCCGGCAACAATAGGGACAGCTTGGAACAAGTTTGTATCAATGTTCGATAGTGTGAGTTAGTTGTGAAACCCATACTCGCGACAATGGTTTACTGTATCAAGGATGGTGATGTACTCTTGATGCTAAGAAACAAAGAGCCTAATCTTGGGTTGTGGGTGGGTCCTGGGGGCAAATTGGAGCCGGGTGAGTCTCCTTATGATTGTGCGAAGCGCGAATTATATGAGGAAACGGGCCTAGAGGTAAACAATTTATATTTTCGAGGATTGATCACAGAGATTTCGCCGCGTCCAGACTGGCAGTGGTTGATGTTTCTATATGTTGCAACAGAATTTTCGGGTACTATTGTTGAAGATAAACGTGAAGGACGACTTAGCTGGTGCGCATTGTCGGAAGTGATGCAATTGCCTATACCTGAAGCGGACAGTGTGTTTTTTCAAAAGGTGATAAACATCAATATGCCGTTTTATCAAGCAAAATTTGTGTATGATAGCGATTTGTGTTTGGTCAATGTTATTGAACAATAAGAATCGGTTTGTAGCATAGCAATACACCCATACACATATGTTAGAATAACCTATAGCCGCAACTATAAATATACTTATATTAATATTGTTATGGTCACTGATTTGCCAGTAATATTGTTTTCTGCCGGTACTATTGCTTTTTTGCATACGATCCTTGGTCCTGATCATTATCTTCCGTTTGTAGCGTTGTCCAAATCAGGTCAATGGTCGTTAAGAAAAACAGCTATTGTTACCATTCTTTGTGGCAGCGGTCATGTGCTAAGTTCAGTATTGTTAGGTGTTGCTGGTGTGGGCCTTGGTGTAGCATTGAGTAACATCACATTTCTTCAGTCGATAAGAGGAAATCTTGCAGCATGGGCTTTAATTGCATTTGGAATAGTATATTCAATGTGGGGTATAAGGATTGCAATAAGAAATAGGCCTCATAAGCATTTTCATTCTCATGAACATGGATTTGAGCATGCTCATCGACACAAACACCATAATACACATCTGCATCCGCATGTTGAATCTGCTGACAAATACAAATCTCCCTGGATATTATTTACCATATTTCTGTTTGGACCATGTGAACCATTAATTCCTTTATTAATGTACCCTGCTGCTAAGGAAAGTGTAGGTAGATTGGTAGCAGTGACTGCTGTATTTGCCTTCGTCACAATTCTTACGATGTTGACTGTTGTTATGGTGTCGTGTTATGGATTAAGCTTAGCGAAGTTTGCGCGGTTATCACGATACAGTCATGCAATGGCAGGCTTCACAATCCTATTATGCGGAGTGTCCATTCAGTTTTTTGGACTATAACGATAGTACATAGCGTATTGTAGTTTCTTTGACAAACAATAATAACCATGAAAACTTTTGCTTACGAAGCACCGGTCACAATTGATCAGACAATTACCCTAATGTCTCAAACTCGTGGACAGACACTTCTATTGGCTGGAGGCACTGATTTGTTGGTCCAGTTACGCGCTAGCAACAAAGATGTGGATCTTGTGATAGATGTGAAAGGTATACCTGAACTTAATCAGGTCATATATGATGAATTCTCAGGCTTGGTAATTGGTGCGGCAGCACCTTGTTCACAAATATATGAATCTTCACCTATACTGGAAAACTTCCCTGCTATTATAGATGCAGCAACCATTATAGGAGGAAAGGCGATACAGAATAGGGCAAGTTTTGGAGGCAATTTATGTAATGCTTCTCCTAGTGGGGACGCAATTGGTGCCATGATGTCTTTGGGTGCTATATGTAATGTGGTTGGAGTGGAGGGAGCACGTAATATACCAATAGAGGAGTTTTGTATTGCTCCTGGAAAAAATGTGCTGGCAGAAGGAGAAATGTTGATTTCGATTCAAATACCATGTCCCAAACCCAATTCTGGATCTAATTACCAGCGTTTTACACCTAGAGCAGAAATGGATATAGCTGTAGCTGGAGTGGGTGCATCCATAGAATTAAATAGTGATTTGGATAGAATATTATCTGCACGTATTGCTTTAATTGCTGTTGCTCCAACGCCTGTATTGGCCACTGAAGCATCTGAAAGTTTGATTGGGCAGAAGCCTGGCAGATCGATCTTCGAAAATGCCGCGAGTGTCGCTAAGGAAACTATAAGTCCTATTACAGATGTGCGCGGTTCTGCTGCACAGCGTAAACATCTGATAGGTGTACTTACAAGACGCTGCCTTGATATTGCAGTTAATAGAGCTGGATACGTATCTTGAAGAGGTGAATGAAAATATGTCAAAAAAACAGGTGGTTAGTTCAACTATCAATGGTCAACAAGTTGAGTTTTTGACTGAACCACAGCAGAGCTTGCTAGAATGTTTGCGTGACACACTAGGGTTGACAGGCAGTAAAGAGGGGTGTAACGATGGAAATTGTGGTGCTTGCAGCGTATTGATTGATGATCGTCTTGTCAACGCTTGCCTGGTGCTGGGGATTGAAATCGATGGTAAGGATGTAGTCACTGTTGAAGGGTTATCTAACATACATGAATTACATCCAGTTCAGGAGGCATTTGTGTTGGAAGATGGTCTTCAATGTGGTTATTGCACTCCAGGTTTTATTGTTGCTACCAAGGCTCTGCTTGACAAAAATGCAAATCCTACTGAAGATGAGATTAGATTTTGGTTGGCTGGTAACCTTTGCCGTTGTACAGGATATGACAAGATAGTACGGTCCGTCAGACTAGCATCACAATTGATGAATGACGCAAAAGGGGATCTTTCATGAGTAAGAAGATGATAGAAAGGGACAAACATATTTCTGTAGGCACGCGTCCGGAACGAATGGATGCCAAAGACAAAGTGACCGGTCATGCCTTATACGGTACTGATATCAGCTTGCCAGGTTTGCTGCATGGTAGGGTGCTTAGGAGCCCGCATGCGCATGCTCGCATCGTGTCTATTGACACTAGTAAGGCTGAGGCATTGCCAGGTGTATTTGCTGTTGTAATAGCTAACGATCTTCCAGAAGCGGATGATAGAACTGAAAAAGCAGGTGAGAGCACTATTAATTACAAGTTTTTGCGTGATAATAACTTGGCCAGTGACAAAGTGCTGTATGTAGGTCATGCGGTTGCCGCTTTAGCTGCTAAATCACCAGATATAGCGCAAACCGCACTCGAATCAATTGAGGTTGAATACGAAATACTTGAGCCTGTACTTGACGTGCGCCATGCTATGTCTGATCAAACACAGGTGCTTCATGAGCAGATCAGAACAGATGGGCCTGATGGTAGTGGCGATACTCCAAGTAATATAGCTCAACATATACGTCATGTGAAGGGAGATATGAAGAAAGGCTTCTCAGACGCGGATGTTATTGTTGAACGTGAATTTACAACTGTACCAGTGCATCAAAGTTATCTTGAGTCACATGCTGCTACAGCAGTTTGGGGTATGGATGGCACTTTGACCATTTATTCATCTACGCAAGGCGCCTTTCTTGCTCGGAATCAAGTGTCAGAATTGCTACAGTATCCTATGGCAAAAATAAAAGTAATTCCTACCGAGGTTGGAGGAGCATTTGGTGGTAAAAATCCCACCTATGTCGAGACGCCTGCAGCATTATTGGCGCGAAAGACTGGTCGTCCAGTACGAGTTGTCATGTCTCGAGAAGAGGTTATTTTGGGTACCGGGCCCGGGTCAGGCACTGCAATAAAAGTAAAGGTTGGAGCTACTAAATTAGGGAAGATTACTGCTGTTCAAGCTGAGTTATGTTATGAAGCTGGAGCGTATCCGGGATCCCCAGTGCATCCAGGAGCAATGGCTATGTTCGCAGCTTATGATATACCCAATGGTCAAATAGATGGTTACGATGTACTGGTTAACAAACCAAGAGTCGCTGCTTATCGTGCGCCAGGAGCACCACAATCGGCTTTCGCATGTGAGCAAATAATTGATGAGATTGCGCAAAAGATAGGTATGGATGGAGTTCAGTTTCGGATGGAAAATGCTGCTAGTGAGGGTACTGAACGTCTGGATGGTAGTCTGCATAAAAGCATAGCAATCAAGGAGATATTGGGCGTTATTGAGGATCACCCGCATTATAATGAACCGATAGAAGGTCCTAATCAAGGGCGTGGTGTAGCAATCGGTTTCTGGGACAATTGGGGTGCCCGCTCGAGTGTTGAAATTAATGTGAATAGTGATGGTACAGTCAATCTTATATCGGGATCAGTTGACTTGACTGGAAGTCGTACCACGGTTGCAATGCAGGCTGCAGATGTGTTAGAGATACCATTTGGTAACGTAAAATCGTCTATGGTTGACACTGACTCTATTAGTTATACAGATACATCTGCTGGTAGTCGTACTACAATGGCTACTGGTTTGGCTGCAGTTGAAGCTGCACGTGATGTGCTTGCAAAATTAAAAGTAGAAGTGGCAGATATGTGGAATGTTTCTCTAGATAGTGTTATCTATAGTAAAGGCGTATTTGGTACTACTGAAAGCAACTTAGAAAGTATAACATTCGCTGATTTGGCTGCTAAACTGTCGGGGCAAATTAACGGTCATGGTAATGTCAATGTTGAAAACTGGGCTGGTGCAGGAGGAGGCACTATTGTCGACGTGGAAGTTGATCCTGAAACTGGACAGGTCAAGGTATTGCGATGTACTGCAATACAAAATGCTGGCAAGGCTATCCATCCAGGTCATGTGGAGGGACAAATGCAGGGTGGTGTAGTACAAGGTATTGGTTGGGCCCTTTATGAAGGTTATCAGTACGATGAACTTGGCCATGTTCTGAACGCAAATTTGCTGGATTATAAGTTGCCAACATCATTGGATGTTCCTAGTATCGAGGCAGTGATCATAGAGAAACCCTTTCCTAGCAATCCGTATGGTGCTAGAGGTGTTGGTGAAACTCCGATTATCTCACCTGCACCGGCTATAGCTAATGCAATCCAGCAGGCCCTAGGTAAGCGTATAGAGCAACTGCCGATGACACCAACAACTCTGTTAGAGAAAATAGGAGTGATCTAAAACAGCTGTTGTACAGCTAGTTGATAGCAATACCTTCTCGACTTAACACCGTTATTATTTCTGTAAAGCTTTCATGAAGGATAGATACAACAGTATCTATCTGCTGTTTTGTTAGTATCAGTGGCGGTGATAAGACAACTTGATTGCGTATGGGTCGTACGAAAAGCCCACGAGATTGGCACTGTTGTGCAATGAGCTTAGCTATATCAAGGTGTTCTGGTAGAAGAGTTTTGGTTTCTTTGTCTGCTACTATCTCAATACACAACATAAAATGGCTGCCGCGAACGTCTCCTACGATTGGATGTTCGTACAATGTTTTGAGTTGTTCTTCAAAGTATGGCCCAACTTCACGTACGTGTTCACATATTCTATCTCTTTCCATTATTTCTATATTTTTTAGTCCAGCTATACAGCTAACTGGGTGGCCGGAATATGTGAAGCCGTGAGTAAAGAGTGCTCCTTCATTCTGGGGTACGCTTATCACATCGTAAATATCTTCAGATAGAATAGTGGCTGAAAGTGGTAGATACCCGGAAGAAATACCTTTTGCGCATGTGATCACATCTGGCACAAAGTCAAACACTGGTTCAGATGCAAAGAAATGCCCTAGACGACCAAAACCGGTAATTACTTCATCCGAGATGTATAGTACTTCATAATTTTCACAAACTTCTTTTGTTCGTTTGTGATACCCATCAGGTGGGACTATAACGCCCCCAGCGCCCATAATTGGTTCTGCAATGAAACAAGCTACATTCTCCGGACCTAATTCTATTATCTTGTCTTCCAGGTCTTGCACTTTAGCATCACAGAACTCCGATTCGGTCATATCTGCTGGTCGTCTGTAAGTATGTGGAGCTGGAATATGATGCACTAGATCGGGCGCTAAATCAAAACCTTGGTGATTAAAAGTCACACCAGTCATTGACATAGCGAGGTAGGTGCTACCATGGTACGCATCTGTACGAGCAATGATTTTTTTCTTGTTATGTTGACCTAGTCTATTGAAATAGAAATGTATGATCCGTACTGCAGTGTCATTGGCAAGTGATCCGCCAGTGCCAAAGAAAACCTTGTCTAATGTACCGGGTGTGAGAGTGGCTAATTTTGCTGCTAATTCTGCGGCTGGTGGTGTAGTATGAGCACCAAAATTAAGATAATAAGGCATTTCTTGTACTTGATCAGCTATTGCTTCTGCCATCTCCTTGTTCCCATAACCAATATTTACGCACCACAAACCGCCTATCCCATCGATATATTTGTTGCCTTCAGAGTCAAACACATATGCTCCATCAGAGTTGGACATTATCATGGACCCTTCTTTTTTAAAGGTTGAAAAATCGGTCCAGGGGTGGATGCAGTGGTCTCTATCTTGGCGCCAGATGGTTTTGGTATCATAGGCAGGTTTTGAGGACATAGGAGCGCTCCTTATATTGTGGTTAGTTGGCTTAGGATCTAGACTAAGCTAATGGGTGTAATATTCACTTGTTACAGTATTAGAATTGATAGATAATTGTCCGCACTACAGTAATGACTTATTTTAGATGAATTTTTGGATTGGGTGAATAGTAAAATGGATGATTATCATGGTTAATATTTCTTTGATTTCTCGTATACATGGCTGTATAGCAGCTCTGGCGTTGGGTGATGCATATGGAATAATCGGTCAATTTAGCATGGCTGCTAACAAAGCCATGTGGGGTGATATGCCACAAGATCTTACCAAACCTAAAGATGCTCCTGAAGATCCTACAGTTCATGCTGGAATGGAGCGTGGTGAAATCACAGACGACACCATGGCTATGCTTGCAATAGTATCTTCTGTAATAAAATTTGGCGATCTTAATGTTCAAGGTGTAGCTGATGGGCTTGTGAAATGGATAGAGGAAACAGACGGATTTAATTTGCCTTGGGTTGGACCAAGCACTCAGCGTGCTATCAGGGCATTAATGGATGGAGGAGACCCTCAGGTAACCGGTGGCTATGGCACAACAAATGGGTCTTCAATGCGCGTAGCGCCAATGGCTTTCTTGGGTTATCCGGATATGGATAAAGTGGCTGAATGTGCAATTATTTCAGCAATGCCTACCCACGGTACTAGTACTGCTACTTCAGGTGCAGCATCTATAGCTTGTGCAACAGCTAGTGCTTCCAATCCAGACTCTGGACTAGAAGATATTGTCCGAGCCGCTATGGAAGGAGCTGATATAGGGGAGGAGGCCGGAGTAAGATATTATCAAACACCTTCAATATCTAGGCGTATTGAATGGGCAGTTGATCTGGTGAGCAATGATAAATCAGATGAGGACAAGCTGAAAGACATTTATGATTTTGTAGGTACTAGTATGTTGACACATGAAACTGTCCCGGCATCAATTGCATATGTGGTCATGGCAAATGGTGATCCAATGCAGGCAATTAGAATTAGTACGTGGGGTGGGGGCGATTGTGACACCCTGGCTGCGATCGCTGGAGCCATTTGCGGAGCTTATCGTGGAGTTAATTCGATGCCAAGTGCCATGCTCCAAACTATTGACCGAGTCAACAACTTAGATTTGGAAGCAACAGCCCAAGCATATCATGATGTAGCATTGAAGATTAATCCAAGTTTGTCCGCTTTATGAAGAAGAATGTAGTTTTTGTGTCTAATTCCGTCATAGATATATCAGTACCTATAGCATCGTTCCCCATTGATTCAGGTAAACATCAGAGTACTGTCGAACAAGTAGTTATTACACCAGGTGGCAATGCTACGACTTTGTTCTGTGGAGCTCGCCTAGGTATGCAAATGATAGCTCTTGGTAATTTAGGTAATGATCCGATGGGGTCACTGTGGACAAGTAGTCTTACAGTAGAGGGTATTGACGTGAGTAAGATGATCGTTAGTGATGACCATCGTACATCAGTGACCATTGTTCCTACGGCTCCAAATGGGGAACATGTATTTCTTGGAGCTTCTAAAAGTAATAATAGTGGTCCAGCTAACATATCCGGGAAATGGTCAGAAATCATAGCGAATGCTGGTGCATTGATGCTGGATGGATGGAGCTACAAATCTATGGGTTCAGAGGTTAATGAGGCAGTTATGGAGATAGCCAATGATGCGGGCATACCTGTTTTTTTTGATCCTGGTCCTGAGATTTTAAGTATACCTAGAAGTTGGACAGAAGCGATAATATCTAGAAGCAAAGTTGCTTTGCTAACATATGAAGAAGCTGAGCATCTGACTCAAATCAAGGATAGTCCTGATGTAATGACCAGGGTTATTCGTGATATGGGTTCTGACATAGTTATACTGAAAATGGGATCGGAAGGTATTGTTGGTCGGTCTGGTTCAGAGCTACTTAGACAACCTGGTTTTAATGTGACAGTCCGTGATACTACAGGTGCCGGCGATAGTTTGTTAGCCGCTATAGTATTCACATATTTGCATGGATATTCCTTTGAGGAAATGGTAACACTAGCCAATGGCACAGGTGCTGCTTGCGTGCAAAAATTAGGTGCTGGTGTAAATGCTCCAAGCCCAGAAGAAATATTGAAGGTGTTAACTAACGCCGGGATCAATTTTAGTCTAAAGATCAATCATTAGTATTAGGTTTGTAAGCAATTGGGTGTTTTTCTACTGCAAGCAGTTCAATTATTTCGTTTCGCTGTGGCAGTCTTGTGCCGGTACCTAATTTAGAGACTGACGCCGCACCAATGGCATTTGCAAGTTGACCAATTTGTTTAAGGTTATAGCCAGATAAGAAGCCGAACACACATCCAGCTGCAAAAGCATCACCCGCAGCAGCTGCATTTCTCATTGTCACTGCATATGCTGGTATTTGTACTTCTTCGTTTTGATTGACAAGCAAGCATCCATCTGAACCTAGTTTGATTATTACCTCAGTTAATCCCATATCGAGAAACTTGTGTGCAGCTGCAATAGGATCGCTGATTTCCAGCCAGCTAGTAGCTTCTTCTTGAGTAGCCAATATCACATCTACATAAGTGATTGTTTGTTCAATATATGATCTGTCTGATATAAATGCCGATGGACCCAAATCGAAAAATATAGGTATTTTCTTCTGTTTACCAATCTCTAGACAGTGTAGAACAGTTTGAGGCCCAAACAAAGCTCCAGGATCTAAGGCATGACCAGCAGTGAAAAGCGCATCTGAATTGCTGATTATGTCGAACCAGTTGGATTGATAGGAAACACTTGGCCCAGTTGGTCTTTTCCACAAGAATACATGATCATCACCCTCAGATACGAGACCAATAGAGATTGATGTTGTGCTACCTGCTTCACTAACGACATGTTCTGTATTTATATTCTCTCCACGTAAAATTTCAAGCACACGGTTGCCGTAGTAATCTTGCCCTACTGATCCAAGTACAGTTGGCTGGAGTCCTAGTCTGGCTGCAGTTATTAGAAAATTACCAGTGCCACCAGCTTCTAGAATAATATCTTCTGCCGTTTGATGTTCTTGTGCATTTATAGGAAGGTGTGATATGGGTACGATGAGGTCAGCTACCGGATCTCCCAGTGTTACGATGCTATTTTGCATAATTGTCTTTTTGAAACAGCGGAATCATTAGTGTACGCTTATTTTGTATGATATGTGTCAATCTTATCATATTTGTTATTCTTATAAATGTTAGGTCAAGTAGGTGACTATTGTATTTTCTTTGTCGAGTGTCATTGATATAATTCAGATATGAAAACATTATTATTGTTACCTAAATTATTTGTAGCCATCTGTATTTTGATGCTTGTGGCCTGTAATACAAGTGCGAGTGATACAAAAACTTCGGAAACCAGTCAGTCTGAAAATCTTGATTCTGAAAATGTTGAGTCTGTGCAGATGCCAGAAAAAGAAAACTGGAAAACATTTGAAGACCGGCGTAGTGGTATTACTTTTTCGCATCCAGCTGATTGGAAAGTAATTATTGAAGACGATATCGTTATTTTTGAAGCCTCATTTGGACATCTAATATTTCACAATATAAGTGTGCCGGCAGATGAGCTACATGTCAACGCTGAAGAGATGTTTGAACAGGATGACAACTATGTTGAAGCCTCACGCACGCAATATAGTAAACCTGACAGGTATATGAGTATTGGAAAATTTAAGGATGGTCCTAGTTCTATTGTGCAATTTCTTGTGGCTTATCCAGAGTATGGTCTTATGCATTGGGAATTGATATCTGATCAAGAAGATTATGACCCTGAAACTATATATTTTTTAAACAAAATAATGAATAAACTTAATTTGAATAAAATCAGAAATGAAATTATAGTTGAAACAATGCCTTTAAGAGTTTAAATCTGAAATTGATTTTATGGCTATTAGAAAAATTTTAACTGAACCTGATAAAACTTTAAGGCAAAAATCTACAGAGGTAGAAAAAGTAGATGTTGAAGTAAAACGTTTAATGGACGACATGTTAGAGACCATGTATGCTGCCCCAGGTATAGGATTAGCAGCAATTCAAGTTGGAATTCCAAAAAGAATAATAGTAATGGATATATCAAAAGAT
>Ga0209034_10000983_pt1 | contig 14138 bp, 11 predicted proteins | sample MarorgKNORR_S2LV_2_FD_188219 | JGI IMG/M metagenome (GOLD analysis project Ga0209034, IMG submission 188219) | Marine microbial communities from the Southern Atlantic Ocean, analyzing organic carbon cycling - 250m_A/KNORR_S2/LV (SPAdes) (version 2) | ecosystem: Environmental > Aquatic > Marine...
ATCCCCTTTTTAAAACCCAAAGACCCTGCAATTTTAAAGGCCATTTCTGAGGAATCTACATTATGGTAAGAACCATCATATAAACTAACCTTAACATCAACCATGGGGTAATGGGCTATAATCCCATTTGCCATGGCTTCCTCGATCCCTTTTTCAACAGCAGGGATATAAGTTTTTGGAATCGCTCCACCAACTATTTTATTTTCAAATATAAAGCCTTCCCCTCTTTTTAAAGGAGAAATTTCTATCCAGGTATCACCGAATTGCCCTTTACCGCCGGTTTGTTTTTTATATTTTCCCTGCACCTTGGTAGTACCCTTTATTGCCTCGAGATATGGAATTTGTGGGGCTTTAACATCAACTTCAACTCCAAAACGAGCCTTTAACCTTTCTAGAGATACATCAAAATGAACCTGCCCCAGCCCTGAAATCAGTAGTTCACCTGTTTGAGAATTTCGCTCAACTTTAAGAGTCGGATCTTCCTCAGTGAGCCTTTGCAATGCATGACTAATTTTTTCTTCATCTGCTCGGGTTTTAGGTAGCAGAGCCCTTGAAAAAACTGGTAATGGAAAAACGATGGGAGGAAAAATAACTTTCTCATTTGAACTAGAAAAAGTATCTCCCGTAATGGTTTGTTTAAGCTTGGCCACGGTACCAATGTCTCCGGCCGAAATTTCAGGAACGGAGATCTGAGTTTTGCCTTGGAGCATATAAAGCTGCCCAATCCGTTCCGAAACATTTTTCGATGTATTATATATTGAAGAATCTCCTTTAATAACCCCAGAAAACATTCTAAAGAGAGTTAATTTACCCGCATAAGGGTCTGCAACTGTTTTAAAAACTAGAGCAGAAGCTACGTCACCTCCGTTTGCAGATACAGTGATCTCTGTATTATCCTCAATTTTTTTAGCTTTTACAGGAATCCGGTTTTCAGGTGAGGGAAGATATTTAACAACAGCTTCCAACAAAAGGTCTACACCTATATTTTCTAACGCAGAACCACATAAAACAGGGATCAACTGACCATTTTGAATGCCTTCTTTTAGTCCACGTGAAAATTCTTCTTCCGTTAACTCCCCGCTTTCAAGATATTTCTCTATCAATTCATCATCAACTTCAGCAACCGCTTCCATTAACTCCCCATGACTAATCTCAATTTCTTCGGAAATATCAGCCGGCACATCCTCCAGCTTTCCTTTACCTTTTTTTTCTTTTTCATATAAAAAAAATTTATTCTCGATCAAGTCAACAATTCCTGACAAATTTTCTTCGGTTCCTTGGGGAAGATGAATAAAAATTGGGGTTATCTTAAATTTGTTTTTAATAGCTTCTAAAATTGGACTTGTATTAGCTCGTTCATGATCCATCTTATTTAAAAAAATGATCCGCGGTAAATTTAACTCGTCTGCCCATTTCCAAATTTTTTCAGTATAAAATTGCACCCCTTCAATGGCACTTATAACAAAAACCAGACCATCAACAACCCTTAAGGCGGATGGTGTATCAGCTATAAAGTTACTGCTTCCTGGAGTATCTAGAAGGTTAATTTTTGTTGAATTGAATTCACAAAATGCCACGGAAGAATTTATTGAATGTCCTCGCTTTATTTCATCAGGGTCATAGTCCATAACCGAGGAGATATCACCAACTTTACCTAAACGATCAGAAACCTCTGTCAAAAATAAAACAGATTCGGCCAAAGAGGTTTTGCCCGAACCACCGTGCCCCACAAACCCTATATTGCGGATGTCTTGAAGTTTGTATTGTTTCATATTTCCTCGCTTGGTAAAAATGCCAACCTATTTATCGGGAATTAAAACACCACAAAAAATCTGAATCCAATAGTTTTTGGAGTCCTAACCATTCCAAATTTCGAGGGAAAAGTCAAAGGTTTATGAGTACGAATTTAACAAAAAACTCGGTTAAATCGAATATTTAGGAGATATAGGGAAACAATACCCATAACAAATACTAGATCTGCGAAGTTATGCAATTCATTTCATTGGGGTTAAAGCTGAAAAGTAGCTTAGACTAATTTTTAACAAAAAAATATTTATCAGTCTTTAAGATTCCTCTTTTCTAGATAAAATAAGCCGGATAGGTGTACCCATTAGGCCAAACGTTTTTCTAAGGCTATTTACTAAATAACGTCGGTAAGAGAAATGAATCGCTTCTGGGAAATTCAAAAAACATTTAAAGGTGGGAGGGTTAATTTTAATTTGAGTGGCATAAAACATCTTCAAAAATTTTCCGCGGTAACTACTCATCGGATTTCTTTGAATCGCCTTTTCAAAACAATCATTCACTTGACTCGTTGTTATTCTTCTAGAATATTCCATAAATACCTTTTCCGTTTGCGGCAAAATTTTATCAATCCGCATACCTGATTTTGCAGATACCGTTAAGATAGGAGCAAAATCTAGAAACTTGAGTCTACGTCTCACTTTTTGTTCAAATTCTTCAAATGATATTTCATTTTCTCGCATCAAATCCCATTTGTTTCCAATTATAATGCAGCTCTTGCCCCTATCCAAAGCATATCCAGCCACCGTGGCATCCTGATCTGTAACCTCTTCCATTGCATCCAATAACAAGATTGCCACATCACAACGATCCAGTGCCTTTAGTGCCATGATTACGCTGAATTTGTCTAGCACCTGCTTGGTCTTACCTTTTCTACGAATACCTGCAGTATCTATCAGCACAAAATCCTGTCCATTTGCTTGAAGGAATGTATCAATAGAGTCCCGAGTTGTTCCTGGAATATTTGAGACAATGCATCGGCCGGAATTTAGAAGTTTATTTATTAATGATGATTTGCCCACATTGGGTTTCCCAATTACGGCAATTCTTATCGCATTATTGTCCTGTTTCTGTTCAAAATTCTCAGGGAGGAGTTTGGTCACAGTTTCAATCAATTCATAGATCCCATGACCATGTTCTGCCGAAACCGGCAATAAATTATCAATACCCAAGGAATTAAAATCTAGATGCATATGATGCTTAGTTGGCGAATCAATTTTATTAACTGCAATTATAAAAGGTTTTCCAGATTTTCTAATTTCATCCACCACTTCACGATCATGCGGCATGAGCCCTACCTGGTTGTCTACAACCACGATTACACAGTCAGATTCATTTCTTGCCCATTTTCCTTGCTCAACCACTTGGAGTTCTATTGGGTTGCTTTGATCTACATCAATCCCACCCGTATCAACTATCATTGCAGTACGATTTCCAAAATCTACCGTGCCGTACATCCTATCCCGGGTAACACCGGGCGTATCATTAACAATAGCATTACGACTTTGAGTGAGTTTATTAAAGAGGGTAGATTTGCCAACGTTTGCTCTGCCAACAATGGCAATTATGAGGGATGACATACTAGTTTAAATGGAAGGGCCTTTATCCTTCATATACTTGTGGATTCCTTCTGCAATAGAAGATGCTAACTTGTAAAGATATTCTGGCTTAGCGAGCATTTTAGCCTCTTTCGGGTTGGTTAAAAACCCGACTTCAACAAGAATACTAGGCATATCGGCGCCATGAAGGACATAGAATGGCCCCTCTTTTACACCCAAGTTTTTTACGTTATGATTTGTCTTTTTGGATGTCTTATAAAGATTTTCTTGAACACGTCCAGCTAACCTGGATGAATCATTAATTTTTGTTGTAGTAATCAAACTAGCAAGGATCTGCTGTACCTGATCATCATTTACCGATTTCACCAAATCTCCATTTTCCCGAGCTGCTGTTGCCAAGGCCTGTTTATTGTTGGATGTCCCAAGAAAATAAGTTTCAATGCCGTGGGCCGATTTTCTTTTTGCGGCATTAGCATGTATTGATACGAATAAGTCCGCATTTCTCCTATTTGATATTTTACTTCTATCTTTTAAAGGAATAAATGTGTCGTCCTTTCTCGTCATCACCACTCGATACTTATATCTACTCACAAGAATGGTTTTTACATGTTTAGATATTTTTAGATTTATATCCTTTTCCTTCATACCTGAGGCACTCATGGCACCGTCATCCTTGCCACCATGACCTGCATCCACAACGATCAAAGGCAGCGTAGCTTGTTTTTTCTTAGGAGTTTTTGGATTATATAAATACCCCCTTCCAAAGCCATCTTTGACATTTACTATCTTTTTAGATGGAAAAGTATTAGGAACATCAATAGTTCGATTTAAAGCTTTCCTTGAAACTTGCCTGGTTGGTTTAATTCGTAAAGATGTGATACTTTTGTTTAGGACCTGTTTTTCAGAGTTTTCTTTTTGAATTTCATTCTTAAATCCTACAATAAACCTTTCGCTACCCTTGTTAGTTTCAAGAGAGCCCACCTTTTTCAATGCCAAGTCCCGATTTGCAAAGGAAGTCAGCTTTCGCTGACTTTGAATATTCACAGGAGCGATTTGATCTGTATTTTTGCTTTTAGCTACTACTTTAATACTTTTATATTTTTGCTGAGCTTTTTTAGCTTGATCCCCTTTTGGATATTTTGTAACAATTTTTTTAAATATTTCAGATGCGGAGGCAAGCTGTTTTTTCACCAGATAAATTTCTGCAATCCGAAACAAGGCATCATCTGTAAGGTTTCCAGGGGGGAAATTCCTGAAAACTTTGTTGTAATGATACGATGCCTTTTCTAGGTCTTTAGGGTTTTTGGAAATAGCGCTCAATCCTTCATACAACTTTCCTATTGTGAATTCTGCCTTATACGCTTCGCCACTTTTGGGAAAATGATCTACCACTTTTAAAAACATTTTAATGGTGTTCATCCAGTGGTGCCTGAACTTTTGTTTTTCAGGAGAAGCCTTTAGTAGGTAAAATGATTTTTGGGCTAAGAAATATGAGTCACCGACCGAGGTCGCAAAAACTAAGACTGGCTGGGCACAAAATACTCCAAAAACAAAAATTGATATAGATATCTTTAAAATTAGAGAACGCATGGAAGCCATCTCATCTAAAAACAGGGAATTTATTTCTTAAGTTATTAATTTTATTGAGGTTTCTTGCTTTAACTATAACATTTCTCTATAGTAGGGGTCAACAAACCTTTTTCTTTGTTTAACGGAAGTCTGGAGGGTTTTCCAAAATTAAAAAGGTACTTTTTTCTTATTTTCCAAAAGAAAGACGGTCTGCAAGGTATGTGGGTAGTCCATTTTCAATGATTTTTTTTTGAGTTGGTGCGAAGTCGTAACGAAATCTTTTGAATTCAACCATGCACTCATCAGAATCGTAAAGTATATAGGTAGGTTGGGTCGTGCCATCCCGAGGTTGCCCCAAGCTTCCATCATTAAAAATATAGCGATTTTCGGCTTTAACATTGCAAACATCCGCAGTATGGCAATCAATTATACCTTTAGGGTTTTGTTCTAAGATGATTGGAATATGAGAATGACCTACAAAACTAAGAGGCACATCAAAACTCTTGAAATGCTTTTCTGCGCCTCTTTTATTAACAATATAATGCCATCTGGCAGGCTGGTAAGGTGATGCGTGTACCCAGTAAATTCTGTCAGCTTTCTTATCCATCGGAAGTAATTCGAGAAATCTTCTGTTCTTAGATGTCAGTTTTTTTTTAGTCCACTCGCAGGCCCAAATTGCATGATCATTAAAATAAGAAACATCCGTTTTTTCAACTACGGCGAAATCGTGGTTCCCTGCAATAACAATATCCGCATGATTTCTAACCCAATCAATACAAGAATTTGGGTCGGCTCCATAACCCACAATATCTCCTAAGCAAACCAGACGGTCAAAAGAAATGGAAGAAATTTCTTTCTCAAATTGTTTTAGGGCTTCGAGATTACTATGAAGGTCTGAGAATATAACATATCTCATGGGCGACTTTATGGAACTACCTTAGATTCTTTAAAGATCTTATCTAAAATTCCGTTTATGAAATCTGGTGATTCATCAGTTCCAAATTTTTTTGCTATTTCAATCGCTTCGTTAATGACTACTTTCGGAGGAGTTGTTGAATCAAATAAAAGTTCGGAAACCCCAAGTCGAAGAATGTTTCTATCAATGACTGCCATACGATCCTGAGGCCAATTAGTACTAATCTTTTTTAATAATTCATCGACTTCTTTTTCATGCAATAAAAGCTTTTTAATCAACACCCGTGTAAAACCCTGAATTTCTTCGGTTGCATTTATCCTTTGGCAAAAAGAATCCAATTCTAAATCAGGATTTTCAGAATTAAATTCAGTTTGATACAAAAACTTCAAGGCTAATTCTCTAGCTGCTCGGCGCTTTCCCATTTTATCCCTTAAAGTTGTTTATAGAGTGTTGCCATTTCAATTGCAGCCTTAGCTGTTTCACGACCTTTATTGGAAGTTCCGGTACCTGAACGTGCAACAGCTTGATCCAGGTTTTCTGTTGTCAATACACCAAATAAAACAGGGACATTAAACTCAAGGCCTACCTGGCCAATACCCCTGCTAGTTTCAGCACATATATAATCGAAATGCGAGGTGTCTCCTCTAATAACTGCACCCAGACAAACTATCGCATCGTAATTCCCAGTAGAACACAGTTTCTTCGCTGCCTGAGGAAGTTCAAAAGCACCTGGTACTTTAATAATCTTTAAGTCCGCCTCATTTACACCAGATTGATTTAAAACCTCCAGCGCTCCCGTCAAGAGGTTGCTAGTAACAAAGTCATTAAACCGACTAACTACCACCCCAAACCTGAGGCCCCTGGCGTTTTGATCTCCTTCTAAAATCTCAACCATTTTGGCTTACTTTATATTTTGAAATAGATGGCCCAGTTTTTTTTGCTTAGTGCGCAGGTATTTGAGGTTGTCTTTCTTCGCTTCCACCTCAATTGGAACTCGCTCTACCAATTGCAGTCCATAACCTTCCAGTCCAACAATTTTTCTCGGATTATTGGTCATGATACGTATTTTTTTTAAGCCCAACTTACGAAGAATCTGGGCACCAATTCCATAATCTCTTAAATCCGGCTTAAATCCCAACTCTTCATTAGCTTGGACTGTATCTTTTCCTTCATCCTGTAATGCATAGGCTTTTAGTTTATTTATAATGCCAATACCTCTACCTTCTTGATAAAGATAAAGTAGAACACCCGTTCCTTCTTGCTCAATCATCTCCATAGATTTTTGTAGTTGCTCGCCACAATCGCAACGGTAAGAACCAAATACATCACCTGTCAAGCATTGCGAATGTACTCGAACGAGTGTTGGGTTATCTTTTTTTATTTCACCTTTTACCAGAGCAATATGAATTTGCTCATCTAATAAATTTTTAAAGGCTACAGATTTAAATTCTCCTGCATAAGTTGGCAAAACCGTCGAAGTCACTTCTTCCACCAAGGCTTCTTTCATGAGCCGATACTCTGCCAAATCTTTAGTAGTAATCATTTTCAGCCCATGCTCTTTGATAAACTCTATCAAGTGCGGAACTCGCGCCATGGTTCCATCCTCATTCATTATTTCGCATATAACTCCACAAGGATTTAGTCCAGCTAAGCGTGCCATATCAACAGAAGCTTCGGTTTGTCCCATCCTTACTAAAACCCCTCCGTCCTTAGCTCTTAAAGGAAAAATATGCCCTGGCTTCACTAGATCACTTTTAATAGATTCTGGATCAATAGCTACTTTTATTGTATGAGCACGGTCAGCAGCTGAAATACCCGTGCTGATTCCATGTCGGGCATCAATAGAAATGGTAAAAGGAGTTTCAAAAGCAGACTGATTATCATCCACCATCATAGAAAGACCCAACTCCCTAGTTCTCTCTTCAGTCAGCGTTAGACAAATTAAACCACGACCGAATCTGGCCATGAAGTTGATAAGTTCAGGCGTTATCTTTTCGGCCGCGATCATCAAATCGCCTTCGTTTTCCCGATCTTCATCATCAACGATGACAATCATTTTTCCTTCCCGGACATCTTTAATAGCCTCTTCTATACTGCTAAATTCTTTTCCCATTTATTCCTATCCTTGTTTGGTAAAAACTCTATACCGACCCTGATGCTCGAGGTTTAATAAGGTTTTCACATGCTTTGTGTACGTATTTAGCAATCATATCACATTCGATATTTATTAAATCGCCTATTTTCCTAGTATTGAGATTCGTGTGATTCCAAGTAAAAGGAATGATCGAAACATCAAAAGAATTATCCTTACAATTAAACACTGTTAGACTGATACCATCCAAAGCTATAGAACCCTTTTCCATTATATAGGGAGTGAGAAAAGGAGGATGGGAAAATTTCAACAAAACTTCACCTGATTTTTTTTCAATACTTATTACTTTACCTACCTGATCAATATGTCCACTTACAAAATGGCCGCTGATTTTTGAGGAAAATGTTAATGATCTTTCTAGATTCACCCTATCCCCTGACTTTTTATTTTTAAAACTAGTTTTATTTAAAGTCTCGGTTCCTAAGTCCATTCGAAATATTGAATCATTGAATTCAACAACAGTTAGGCAAACGCCGTTCACCGCAATACTTTCTCCATTTTCTAGATTTTTGAAGTTAGTATCCGTCTCTACTACCATAGCTGCGCTTTCTTTATCGCGAACGAATTCACGTACCGTTCCTACTGCTTCAACTATTCCGCTAAACATGGTACGGCCTCCACCATCAGGTCTTCTCCCATTTGAGTTACCTTCATATTCTTTAAATTTATTGCCTTTGCGATTTTAGAAACCCCCATGCCTCCTATTAGTCCGGGAGCCTGTTGCCCACCAACCAGAATGGGACTAATAAAGGTATAAACTTTATCAACGATGCCCGCCGCAAGAGCACTGCTGTTGATCTCCCCTCCCCCTTCAATCAATACGGAGGTAAGATCCTTTTTTGCCAAAAGTTTCATTAGATGCTTTAAATCAAATCCCGATTTTGCCATTTTCCCCTTTACTATTTCTATATTATTTTCAACCAAATATTTTTTTCTTTGTATCGAAAGTTTTGGGCCAGCAATATAAATCACTTGTTGCTTTTTGCTATTTGCAAACACTTTAGCTTTTAGTGGAATTTTATTCCTCCGATCTAAAATAATTCGCGCTGGATGCCGAACTCCTTTTTTTTTCGCACGACAAGTCAATTGAGGATTATCATTCATTATAGTCTTCGTTCCTACGAGAATTGCGGAGTTTTGATTTCTCAACCCATGCACAAAGTTACGAGATTGCACTCCTGAAATCCATTTAGAGTCTCCCGATCGCGTAGCAATTTTCCCATCAAGAGATATAGCAGTTTTCATGGTAACGAAAGGAAGTCCCGTCTTCATCACCTTGACAAACACCTCGTTTAGTTTTTCGCAGTCTTTCATCATTAATCCGATCGAAACTTTTATTCCGGCAGCTTTTAAAGCACGAATTCCTTTACCGCAAACCTTTGTGTTCGGATCTTTCATCCCAGCAAAAACCCTACTCACACCAGCTTTAATGATGGCATCCGTACAAGGAGGAGTTCGACCCTTATGGCAGCAAGGCTCTAAGTTAACATAGAGATCTGCGCCTTTTGCCTTCTTCCCAGCTTTCCTTAAGGCCACTACTTCCGCATGTGGCCCACCCGCATATAAATGAAATCCTTCCCCAATAACACTCCCTTTTTTAACTAGGACGGCTCCTACCATGGGATTAGGTGTGGTCTTTCCTCTTGCGGCTAATTCTAAAGCCCTGAGCATATGTGGGTTATTCATTTTTTTGAACAAAAAGAAAAAATTGTGAAGATTTCAATCTATTACAACAAAGCATACCTACCATATTTCGGTAGTATTACCTCATTGACAGACAATTTCATTGCTATGACTTATCGAAATTCCCTGCTAATAGTTAATTGTGAATTAGGAGTAAATACTGGATCAATTTTATCAGGTAAACTATTGGATTAAAATACTTTTATGCATTCCGTTTGGTATTAACAAGATCTGTTTTTTAGCTCATTCTATTCAATCTTCATCCATATCTTCGTCTTCGATCTCAGTAAAACGAGAGCCTGAAACACATCTAAGGCCTACAGCCAGATATCTTTCGGCAGGATCGAATGCATTCCTAAAAAAACATTTCGCATGTACCAGATAATTCATCCACGACCCTCCTCTTACAATCCGCTGTGTTGAGTGTTTAGAAACATTCCATTGCATACACCATTCCCATACGTTTCCAGCCATATCGAAACAACCATACGGAGACATACCAGGTTCCAGTTCGGAGACTGAATTTGTTTTACACTCCATAAAATCACAAGTATTGGCAAAACCTTTTTCGTAACCCATGGCTTCTCCCCAAGGGTATACTCGTCCATCTGTACCTCTTGCAGCTTTTTCCCATTCTTTTTCTGTGGGCAAACGGAGTTCCAACCAAAGAGAAAAAATAATTGCCTCATAGTAATTAATACCAATTACCGGCTGATCTTCTTCCCATGAGTATTGCGGGTATCGAGTTTTATGTTGTGGGTCAAATTGCATATAGAGTAAGTTAGTAACTGGAAATTTCATGATCGAAAATTCCTCAAGATTTATTTGATCTTCTTCATCCTCTTCTTCCTGATAAATAAACTTACCTTTGGGCACTGTTACCATTTCGCTATATTTTTTCAATTTGGAAAGGTTTACCTTACTTCCATCTTTAATCTCATTAAAAAACTCCTGAAATTCTTTTAGTTTTCTTATTGGTTCCAAATCAAAATTATCTAATAATCCATGTATATCTAATTTATTTTTGCTCAGAACCAATTCGAAAACACTGAACAGTATTCTGCTATCCCGATTCTCACGTTTTAACAATTTATCCAACAAAGCTTTTAAATAATCTTCATCGTTGGTTTTCCAAACATCTTTTACACGAATAAGACGGCAAGGTTTAAACTGAGGTAGAGATTCTTGACATTGATATTTTAACAACTGACGGACAAGCAAACTTTGTCCTTCAGGCAATTCTCTAACCTCTGGCAAAGAATTTCCCGCTAGCATTACAGCACCTTCTTCGATAAAAATATCAAACAGTTCTTTTCCAGAAACATAACCTGCTAATATTTTAAAAACCTCATGCCATTTTTCTTCTCCACAGTTTTTTCTTACTATTTCTTGCCAATTGGATATTTTTGCGATATGTCTTGCCGCCAAAAATTCCTGAAATGAAGGATGACGAAACTCCCATCTTCTTGGAGTCTGTTGTATAACACCTTTCCATCTTGATTGGATATCTTCCTTTTGAATCAGAAGGTCAAATTTATCTTTATCTATATCCCTTTTATCATAACCAGGCTCTTCCTTTTGGAAGCGTTGAGTTTTTCCCTGCACCACCTGTTGATAAGCAATTTCTCCTAATTGATCTATAGATTTTTCTAAAATTGTATCCTCAGAGTTTGCGTTTTCCTGCAACAATAAATATTTAAACCATTGCGAATATATTTCTGCTCTATTACAAAGCCCTTCTAACAACTCATTTTCAGAAAGATCACGAATCATTTTCAGCAAAACCGGTGTTAGCAAAAGTTCAGGGTTAAAAGCAGCTAGTTCTGTAATGATTTTATTTTTTGCAGCATCGCCTAGATACAAACTGCTTTCTTGGGCAGAAAGAGGCTGGAAAGCCATTTGAAATGCAGCTCCCTCACCGCGTTTTATCACAGCATCCGTAGCCAATGAGCCAAATTCAAATTTTCGACTTGCCAGTAAAACAAAATTACTACGAAAAGCATTGTCTTCCAAAAAAGAATCTACAAAAAATCGAAACCGATCTTGAGGGTGAAGCTGATCAAAACCATCTAATAAAAACATGAACTTGCTGTAACCAAAAATTGAATTTATGGTTTGCTGAAGCAAATCTGTATCAAGAATTAAATCGGGATTATCCTCTTTTTCCAACAAGATGACGTCAATGATTTCCTGGTAGACGGTTTCGAGAAATTGTTGAAATCCTCCACCCTCTGGAACATTACCCAAATGAAAATAAATGGGAAGGGAATATACTGAATGTTTAGTTGAATCAAGCAACTCTTCCAAATAGAGCATAAGAAAGGTTGTCTTGCCCATCCCTGATCCGGCATCCAGCATAAACTTCAAGCTATTTACATCCAGTAAACTTTCATTGATAATTCTGGGCGCTGGAAATACCACTTCAAGCAAACTTTGTCGGTGAGTGATCGGATTTATGTCTAACAGTACCCGCGGTATCAGATTTTTTTTTCTTCTACCTTTTCCAAGGTTTTCGTTTAACAACGAGGTCACCCTATTCAACTGGTGCTTGCGGTAAGTATCGATTACCCAGTCCAATGACTCTTCTAGTCGCTCAGGCGCAACAGGAAGCTCATCTCCCTCTGATAATGGAACTAGCCCTTCTGTATCGTCCATGGTTAAATATTATTTATGGCTTATAATATCGATGATTGCCAAACACAAAATCAGATTTTAGAATAACCTGCTTTTCTAATAATACCATATTGCAAGAAAGCAACCCTTACTGATGATTCCCCTGAAAGACGAAAACCCAACACAGAGATTCCCGTTTATAACTTTGCTGTTCATTTTATTAAATATTGCAGTTTTTTTTTATGGAACTAGCTTACCTTTTCCTCCAAGTGCTCTTTATGCTGACTACGCCCTAGTTCCAATCGAACTATTAAGCCGACCTCTTGAAGTATATCCAACAATCTATACATCAATGTTTCTTCATGCGGATATTTGGCACTTGGGTGGAAATATGCTTTATCTATGGATTTTTGGAAACAATATTGAAGATGTCTTAGGCAAACTCCGTTTCGTATTATTTTATTTCTTGTGTGGAACACTCGCGGCATTTGGGCATATTACCACCGAACTGGATTCCAAAATACCCATGGTAGGAGCCAGCGGAGCAATATCCGGAATATTGGGCGCGTATCTGATTTTATTTCCTTTTGCTAAAATAAGAACGTTTATATTTCTTGGGTTTTTCTGGACTATCGCCCGCATTCCCGCAATCGTTCTACTGCTCTTTTGGATTGTTTTACAAATCTGGAACAGCGCTTTTACTACAGCAAGCGCAACAGCTTGGTTTGCCCATATTGGTGGGTTCATAGTTGGAGTGCTTTTAATACTCCCTTTTAAAAACTTTTCCAAACTTTAAGGTTATTTTTTTCACGTCAACAAACCAAGTAATCGCAACCGTAAAACATTTAAAGCTGTCTGTGCAGCACGCTCTTTATTTTTTATACGATCATGAGTATAAATAAATTTTTTACACCAAGTTCCACTTGCATCACAGATGGCTATATAAGTTAAACCTACTGGTTTCTCATCATTTCCTCCTGTTGGACCCGCAATCCCTGTCACCGAAACTCCTATATCGGCTTTTGTAACACGACAAACCCCTTCTGCCATGGAACGAGCAACTGGTTCACTAACAGCTCCATAATCTACCAAAGTTTGTTGTTTTACTCCTAATCGAGAGACCTTAGCTTCATTACTATAAACAAGAAAACCTTCCTTAAAATAAAGGGAACTACCTGATATTTGAGTCAGACGATGTCCAATTAGCCCGCCTGTACAAGACTCCGCTGTTGCCAGAGTCATAGATTTGTTTACCAACAACTGACCCACTTTATCTTCAAGAGTTTCGTCATTTGTACCATAAATATATTGCCCTATATAACCCATCAAAGATTGTTCAACCTCATCAAGAACTAATTCTCCTTTTTCTTTCTTTTCTGCGAAGCAAGAAAGCCTAATTCGCACTCCTAAATGAGATGGTAGGGAAGCCACAGAAACTTTGTCTTGCAGAGCTGATAAAGAACTTACTTTTTGCCATAAATCAGACTCTGAGATACCAGTAGTTTTTATAATACGTTGTGAAAAAGTTTTTGATGATTTTGAAGCTAGCTCAGGAACAATGTATTCTTCGAACAAATACTTCATCTCATCAGGTACTCCAGGCAGACAAAATAAAACACGACCATTTTTTTCATACCGCAAACCAGGTGCAGTTCCCATTTCGTTATAAAGCACCTGGCAGTTATCAGGAACTTCGCATTGCGATTCTAGACTTTCTGGGATTTCCCTGTTTCTTTTTTTAAAAACTTTCTGCAACATTACGCTGACTTTTTCGTCCCGACGCAATTTCGAACCAAATACTTTTATAACCACTGATTTAGTTATATCATCATGGGTGATACCC
>Ga0209034_10000985_pt1 | contig 14102 bp, 14 predicted proteins | sample MarorgKNORR_S2LV_2_FD_188219 | JGI IMG/M metagenome (GOLD analysis project Ga0209034, IMG submission 188219) | Marine microbial communities from the Southern Atlantic Ocean, analyzing organic carbon cycling - 250m_A/KNORR_S2/LV (SPAdes) (version 2) | ecosystem: Environmental > Aquatic > Marine...
GGTATTGTTCTCACAGGAGGTACTTCACAGCTCAGTGGAGCGGTCCAATTAGCAGAGGAAGTCTTTTCTTCAGATGTTAGGCTTGGTTATCCTCGACCAATGAGCGGGGCTTTTGAAACCATAAATAGCCCAGAGAATGCAACAGGAGCAGGGTTACTTTTATATGCACTTAAAAAGTTTAAGTCAAACCCTGAAGAATTGATAAAGCAAAAGTCCTCTGCCTCGTTAATTGAAAAAACGAAAGCTTGGTTTAACTCAAATCTTTAATTCTCAATAAAAACAAAGACTTGGGCAATAATCTTTATTTATGATAGTCTTGAGCTGTTTTAGAGGTTTCTAAGAAAAAAAAGAGAGGGTTAAGATAATGCTTCATCAGCGTACCTTAGGTAAAACAATATCTGCAGCAGGTGTTGGACTCCATAGTGGTGAAAAGGTTGAAATGACCTTAAGGCCTGCATCTGAAGATTCAGGAATTCGATTTAGAAGAGTAGATTGCAACCCCACACAAGAAATTGAGGCTCACGCTAACAATGTCACTGATACTCGATTAGGAACCACTATCTCTCAAAATAATATTTCAGTTATGACAGTTGAGCATCTTTTAGCTGCTTTTGCAGGATTAGGGATCGACAATGCTTACATTGATATCCATGGACCTGAGGTACCTATAATGGATGGGAGTGCAGCATCATTTATTTTATTAGTCGAGTTAGCAGGCATAACAGAACAAAGTAAACCAAAGAAATTTCTTAGGATTAAGAAAAATATTAGAGTTGAAGATGATGATAAATTTGCTGAATTTAAACCTTTTGATGGCTACCGACTAAGTTTTCAAATTGAATTTGAGCATCCTATGATTCAACATAAACTAACAAAATTTAGCTTTGATTTTTCTACTCTAACCTTCCTAAATGAAATCTCAAGAGCTAGGACTTTTGGTTTTCTAAAAGAAATTGAAACATTAAGGGCAAATAATTTAGCTCTGGGTGGGAGTCTAGATAATGCCATTGTCCTTGATGATTATCGTATCTTAAACCAAGATGGATTAAGGTTTGAAGATGAATTAGTTAGACATAAAATCCTTGATGCTATTGGTGACTTATATCTTATGGGCCATATTTTAGTTGGAGAATTTAATGGCTATAAGTCTGGCCATGAACTAAATAATAAACTGATAAGAAAGCTTTACGCTGATGAATCTGCATGGGAAGAGGTCGAAGAGTCAGAAATCACTGACATACCTATTTCTTATTGGACCGCAGCTTTAGGTAAGGCTTAGTAACCTTTTTTGACTAAACACTTTATTTTCTTAGGAACAAAGCCTATTTGTTCACAGAGTTTTTTAATTCTTATTTCTTCAAAGCGTATTTTAGATGAAACTTCAGGATTAATTGATTCAATAATTAATACATTATTTTTTTCAAGATATGCATCTGTTATATACTGACCTAGTGCTCCCATATTTTTCTTTAAACTCTTTAAAATTGTAGTTTTTTGATCTAAAGATTCTGAAATTTTATTAAGATTACCCAAGTCATTTTGCAATATTTTTGAAATGTGTTTCATTGTGTTTCTATCTATTTATTTATCAATGATAAAATTTTTTACCTTCAGGTTATAATATCAGCTCATAAAACCTTATAAACTTAAATACTTATATTTACTTCTTATCTAATTAATATCCGAGGCAACTTTTGAAAGAATTATTTAAAAGAATTTTTGGTAGCAGCAATCAAAGATTATTGAATCAGTATTCTAAGATTGTTGATCAGATTAATGCCTTAGAGGATGAAATTACTAGCTTAAATGATAGTGATTTATTAAAAAAAACAGATGAACTCAAATCCCTTTATAAGTCAAACAAAGATCTAGATAACATTTTACCACTGGCTTTTGCAGTGGTCAGAGAGGCTTCAAAGAGGACCATCGGACTTAGGCATTATGACGTTCAATTGATCGGAGGCCTCACTTTGCATAACGGGAAAATCTCTGAAATGAAAACTGGAGAAGGCAAGACTTTGGTTTCAACATTACCTGCTTATTTAAATTCATTATCTGGTGATAGCGTGCATATTATAACTGTTAATGAATATCTGGCACAAAGAGATGCTGAATGGATGAGACCTATCTATGAATTTCTAGGTTTAACAGTAGGCTGTATTAAATCAAATCAGAATGCTGCGGAAAAGAAAGCAGCCTATGAATGTGATATTACTTATGGCACAAATAATGAATTTGGTTTTGATTATTTAAGAGATAATTTATCTTATGAAAGCGATTCACAATCACAAGGTAAACTAGCTTTTGCTATTGTCGATGAGGTTGATTCGATTCTTATTGATGAAGCGAGAACTCCTTTAATTATTTCTGGTCAAGCAGATCAAAGCACTGATTTGTATCAAAAAATGAATTCAATAGTTAGCCAGTTAAATCCTGGGATAACTGAATCTGAGACAAACGATTACACGATTGATGAGAAAACTAAACAAATCTATCTCACTGAGAAAGGGCATTCAAGCGTAGAAAAGATTTTAATGAAGATGGGTTTGTTGGAAGAGGGTGAAAGTCTATATGATCCAAAAAATATAAGATATATGCATCATATTAATGCTGCCATTCGTGCGCATAAACTCTTTAATAAGGATGTGGATTATATTGTTAAAGATGGAGAGGTAGTCATTGTTGACGAGTTCACTGGACGAACCATGGCAGGCAGACGCTGGTCAGACGGTCTTCATCAAGCGGTAGAAGCAAAAGAAAGCTTAAGGATTAAAGAAGAGAATCAAACCATAGCGTCAATTACATTCCAGAACTATTTTAGACTCTATGACAAACTCTCTGGAATGACTGGTACTGCTGACACAGAGGCTTTTGAATTTGATCAAATTTATGGTTTAGAAGTGGTTGTTATACCTACTGATGAACCAATGATTAGAGATGATCAGGCTGATTTGGTGTATTTAAACAGGGAAGGGAAGTTCAAAAATATTATTAAAGATATTAAGAATAGACAAGAAAAAAATCAGCCAATTTTAGTTGGAACTGCCTCAATAGAAAATTCAGAGTACATTTCAAATCTTTTAAATAAAGAAGGGATTAAGCATGAAGTGTTGAATGCCAAACAACATAAAAAAGAATCAATAATAATTGCACAAGCAGGAAAACCAGGTGCTGTGACCATTGCTACCAATATGGCAGGAAGAGGAACTGATATAGTTCTGGGAGGTAATTTTGAGGCAGAATTAAAATTATCTGGTACTGAGCTTAGCGATGAGAAAATGATACCTCTCAAAGCCGATTGGCAGACGAAACATGATGTGGTTATTGAGGCAGGGGGGTTGCATATCATTGGAACTGAACGTCATGAATCAAGAAGAATTGATAATCAGCTTAGAGGACGAGCTGGTCGACAAGGCGACCCCGGTTCAACTAGGTTTTATTTATCTCTAGATGATGATTTATTAAGAATCTTTGGTGATCCAGAGAAAACCCAAAGCATGTTATCTCGAGTTGGCATGGAGGAAGGTGAAGCTATTGAGAGTAACTTACTCACTCGTCAAATAGAAAGAGCTCAAAGAAAAGTTGAATCACATAATTTTGATATGAGGAAAAATCTTCTTGAATATGATGATGTTGCCAATGATCAAAGAGCAGTAATCTATCAATTAAGGAATGACATTCTAACTGCAGAAAGTATCAATGACATGCTTGAAGGGATAAGCGAAGAAGCCATTCAAGAATTGACCAGTCAATACATTGATCCGGATTCTATGGAAGACACTTGGGATCTTGATGGCTTGAGTCAGTCTATTTATAACGATTTTATGATTTCTTTAGATCTAGAATCAATGATAAATCAAGATGATTCATTAAATGCTGACAATATTTGGAAGGTTATTTTTGAAGAATTCACACGAAATTACAGCACTAAAGAAAATTCAATTGGCGAAAGACCAATGAGAGAAATTGAAAAGGCTGTAATGCTTCAGCAACTCGATATGCAATGGCGTGAACACCTTGCAGCAATGGATCATTTAAGACAAGGAATTCATTTAAGGGGTTATGCACAAAAGAATCCAAAACAGGAATATAAAAGAGAATCTTTTGAAATGTTCTCTTTTATGATGGATCAGCTGAAATTTAATGTAATTAGTATCCTTTCTAGGGCACGCTTCAGAGGCGAAGAAGATGCGGAGACAGTGAATGAGCAAATGCCAAATGTTGATGAGGTTCAGCTTCAGCATAAAGATGCTTCAATATTTAAGTCTGCTGACACTAAAGCCGAACCTGGGCAAACATTAACCAAACCCTTTATCAGAGATCAGAAGAAAATAGGAAGGAATGAACCATGCCCTTGTGGTTCAGGCAAAAAATATAAAAAATGTCATGGGGCAATAGAGCAATAGTTTTTTGTGGATATTAATGAAAAGCCTTTGCAAGTAGTAATTGGCATTATAGGTAATTCTAAGGGTCAGTTCCTTTTATCAACTAGACGCACAAAGCCTATTTATGATGATTACCTAGAATTCCCTGGGGGTAAGGTTAAACCCCTTGAAACAAATGAGGGTGCCCTCATCAGGGAGCTTAGAGAAGAGGTCAAAATCAATGCTGAGGAATTCTATGCAATGGATTCTGTTGTTTGTCAATTTGATAAGATCAATATTGAACTGCATCCTTATAGGGTTAAGCGTTATTCAGGTAAGCCCATTGCTAATGAGGAAGAGGATATAATATGGGTGAGCAAGGAGCGCCTTAAGGAAAAAAAAATCTTGCCTGGAAGTATAGTGGTTATTGATGATTTATTAAGTTAGATCAACAAAGAGAAATTTTGAAATCAACATTCTCTTCATATTGCTGATAATTATCAGCACCGTCATTTTCAAAAAACCGAACAGCAATCAAGTGTCTGCCACCACTTATTTCAGGAAATATTTTTTTATTTTTTAGAAATATCCTCACAAGTGAAATTTGAGTTCGCCTTTCTATTTGATGATTATATTGACCTCCGACAGCTACTGTTGCAATCGGTTCACTGCTTTCCCTTATGATCCACATCAATTTATCAATGCCTTCACTAAGTGGACGGATAATATCAACCCAAGTAGTGATTTTTTTACTAACAAATCTCTTATCGCCTTCAAGGAAAAATTTGTATTTAGGTAAATCAAATTCAGCTTTGCCGCCAGGCAAGGTATGTCGATGTAAGAGAGAGGCAATAAATTCATCTGTCCTTAATGGTGTCAGGTAGTCAGTCCCTATCTTGATTACTTCTTCCTTAATTAACTCTAGATCTTCAAGGATATTGGTCACCATATTAGAATCAGCATCGGGAACCGACTGAAATCGTTGCATTTGCATTATATATCTATCTAAATCAGCTAAAACTTCTCTGCGCACATCAGTTCTAGATAAAATTGAATATATTTCCAAGATAGTGTGAATTACTGTCCGAGTTTCCCAACTATCTTTTAAGTCAGATGAGAAGTACTTTAGGCGAGCATAAAGGAATTCAATTCTCATGAATGTCCTTAATCTTTCATTTAATGGAAGTTCATATACTCCTTGTTCCATAGATAAAGCCAATTGTTAGAAAAGTATAAAATAGCACTTAGGGTTATTTATGTAACCTTTTTATTTATAGAGTGCTGTAAAAGTCGTTTAGTTTTATTACTTCAGTTTTGAGAAGATCAAAACTGGTCCCTTCTTCATTAACAATAACATCATCACAAATTGCTCTTTTACTCTCTAAACTTGCTTGGTTTTCAATAATACTCTGAGCTTGTTGTTTAGTGCATTTGTCTCTTTCAATCAATCGCCTGATTTGAGTTTCAATTGAGCAATCTATTAGTAAGACTCTGTCCATTAATTTATTCATGCCTGTTTCAATCATGAGAGGGACAGCTATTATTAAATAAGGCGCAGTTGAATCAGAGATATTTTTATTAATTTCATTAAGTACTTTTGGATGGATTATATTTTCTAAGGCTCTTTTTGCAGTTGCATCATTAAATATGATTGATCTTAATTGCTGTCTATCTAATTCGCCATCTAAGCCCAGTATTTTTTTACCAAAATAATCTAAAATTTCTTGAAAAGCCGGCCCATCTTTTTTTGTTATATCATGTGATATTTTATCTGCATCGATGATTTCAACAGATAGTTGTGAGAACAAGTCACAGACGGTTGATTTCCCTGAAGCAATGCCACCCGTTAATCCAATTTTTAAAGTATCTTTCATAAAAATAATAAAAAGGTTTAATTCATTACTAGTTTAGATGAAAATAGCCTTTTGTTATAACTGAGTAATAATTATTTAAATTTTCTCATCCAATGAATTTACACGAATATCAGTCAAAAGAACTATTTTTGAATGCGGGCATACCTATTCTTAAGGGAGCTGTGGCCTTAAGCTCGATCAAGGCTAAGACTGTCGCTGAGCAACTGGGCGGAGATGTTTGGGTTATTAAGGCACAGGTTCATGCAGGAGGCAGAGGTAAAGCTGGCGGAGTAAAAATAACAAATAATATTGATGAGGTAGAGAGTATTGCATCTTCCATGTTGGGCTCTAATCTGATTACAAAGCAAACTGATCTGAACGGATTGCCAGTTGATTGTGTCTATGTTGAATGTGGAACAGAGATAAGATCTGAATTCTATTTAAGCCTACTTGTAGATCGAGCCAAAGAATCTTGGACTTTCATTGCTTCTTCTGAAGGAGGAGTGGATATAGAGGCTGTTGCAGATGAAACACCAAATAAAATTCTCAAGTACACTGTAAACCCAATTGACGGTTTGAATGAAGCTGAATTATCTCATATGGCCACAGAACTCGGTTTTGTAAATGAAACCGTCATAGAATTTATTGATATCACAACTAAACTTTTTTTATTAGCAAAACAGACAGACGCTAATTTAATTGAAATTAACCCTCTTATTATTGATTCAACTGACCATCTTATTGCCCTAGACTCTAAAATAACCATTGATAGCAATGCTCTGTTTAGACAAGAAGTATTGATGCATTATAAAGACCCCAATCAGGAAAATGCACTTGAAGCCAAAGCCACAGAGAATGATTTAAGTTATGTTTCATTGGATGGAGATATTGCTTGTATGGTTAATGGGGCAGGCTTAGCAATGGCAACGATGGATTTAATTAAATTACATGGTGGAGAGCCAGCTAATTTTCTTGATGTTGGTGGAGGCGCAACCACAGAAAGAGTAAAAATCGCATTTGAGATTATCATGGAAAACCCTAATGTTAAGGGCATCCTTATTAATATTTTCGGAGGTATCGTTAGATGCGATGTCATTGCAAGTGGCATCATCGAAGCTTTAAAGGAATCTCAAATTGATTTTCCGATTGTTGTTAGGTTGGAAGGCACTAACGTAGATTTAGCTAAAGCCATGTTAGCAGAAGCAGGCTCGAAAATAATATCAGCAGATGACCTCACTGATGCCGCGATAAAAATTGTTGAATCAGTAAAGGAATCATTATGAGTGTCTTAGTTAATGCCTCCTCAAAAATAATATGTCAGGGAATTACTGGTTCTCAAGGTACTTTCCACACTGAGCAGTGTATTGAATATGGCACACAGATAGTTGGTGGAGTTACTCCAGGCCGAGGTGGGCAGGAACATTTAGGAGTTCCTGTTTTTAATTCAGTGAAAGAGGCGAAAGAGAGTATAGAGTTTGAAGTCAGTATGATCTTTGTACCACCTAAGTTTGCAGCAGACGCGATAATAGCGGCTATTGAAGTTGAGGTGGGATTAATTGTTTGTATTACAGAGGGTATACCTGTGCAAGACATGATCGAGATTAAGTCTTCTCTAAAGAGTTCATCGTCAGTTTTACTCGGACCAAATTGCCCAGGAATTATTACACCTGATGAATCTAAAATAGGGATTATGCCTGGCTTCATCCATCAGAAAGGTTCGATTGGGATTATTTCAAGATCAGGAACTTTAACATATGAAGCTGTGCATCAAACGACTAAACATGGTTTAGGACAAAGCACATGTATAGGGATTGGTGGTGACCCGATAAAAGGCCTAAACTTCATTGATTGCCTAGAATTATTTGAATCTGACATTGAAACACAAGGTATTGTTTTAGTCGGAGAAATAGGCGGTTCGGATGAAGAGAAAGCAGCTGAATATATAAAAGAACATGTGACCAAGCCTGTGGTTGCCTATATTGCTGGTGTTTCAGCACCTCCTGGAAAAAGGATGGGACATGCTGGAGCCATTGTTACTGGAAAAGAAGGAACCGCAGACAGTAAATATGAGGCATTACGAGCAGCTGGTGTCCACACTGTTGAGTCCCCAGCACTCATCGGTGAAAAAATGAAATCAGTTCTGAGTTAAATCTTTACCAGATTTTATACCAAGGATCGCTGTCTTCAACATCAACAGAAAGATATGGGTCCTTTGATTGATTTGCCAAGTAAATGCTTTCTGCTTGTTTAGCAAGATCTGTCATCCCGAGTTTATCGTAGGCGTTTGCTATGATTTCTAAGGACTCTATTGTCGATGGGGATCCGCTGTATTGCTCTAAGGCATATTTGGCTCTATTTATAGCGGCAACATAAGCACCTCTTTCCATGTAATGTTGGGCCACATGATTTTCATATTTTGCCAGCCGGTTTCTGAGAAAAATCATTCTTTGTTTAGCGTCACTAACATAAATACTATCGGGGTATCGTCTTATTAATTGTGAAAATACAGAAAAGGCTTCTTCAGTTTTTGTTGGGGGTCGTTTTGTAAGGTCCACATCAAATATCTCATGATACCATTCATGTTGTCCTTCAAATGAAGATAAGCCCCTCATGTAAAGTGCATAATCAACTCTTGGATGTGTTGGGTTCTCTTTTTCAAATTGCTTAGCTTCATCAATAGCTTCTTCAAAAGAAGCACTTCGATAATGAGCAAAAATTAGATCTAATTGGGCTTGTTTAGCCTGATTGCTAAAAGGGAATGAAGTGGTGAGCACTTCTAGGTAACGAGTAGCGTTTCGATAGTTAGTGTTATCAAGAGCATATTTTGCTTTTTCATAAATAACTTCAGAAGATGATCTTAGATCTGTTGCTTCATCTTTGCTGCAAGCAACGATAAGCAAAAGACACATTAGAAAAAATATTTTTTGTGTGTTTTTAAAAATTACAGCTCCTTTTTGTTATCTAGATAGTTTTATTATGGAATTATAGCCTAAAATAAATCGTATAGATTTAGGCATAATAGATTAGATGAAAGAAGATGCAATAGAATTTCTCGTCCCAGCTGAAGATCACAATCAAAGGGTTGATAAGATCGTGACTTCATATCTAAAGGAGTATTCACGCGTAATCATCAAAGATTGGATAGAAACAGGAAATATTCTAGTTGATAATCATACAGTTAAACCTAAAACCAAGGTTCTAGAAGGGCAGCAGATTATAGTTCATCCTGTGCTCAAGGAACGCACTGAAGTAAATCCTCAAAAGATGAATCTCCAAATTGTTTTTGAAGATAATGACTTGATCATAGTGGATAAACCTCATGGATTAGTTGTTCATCCTGGCCATGGTCACCATGAGTCAACTTTGCAAAATGGTCTTTTATATCATCATTCTGACCTGAAGATATTACCTAGGGCAGGTTTGATTCATAGATTAGACAAAGACACGAGTGGTTTATTGATAGTAGCAAAAAACTCTAACTCTTATAACTCGTTGAACACTGCTTTGCAGTCAAGGCTAATAAAAAGAGAGTACCGAGCAATTTGTATTGGAGAGATGACCAGTGGCGGAACTATTGATGTCAATTTATCTAGAGATCCTAATAACCGGATAAAATACAAAGTATCAAACGTTGGTAAATCTTCGGTCACGCATTATCGAGTGCTTAAAAAGTTTCCAGGCCATAGTTTGATAGGCTTGAGATTGGAAACAGGAAGAACTCACCAAATTCGAATTCATATGTCTCATCTTCGTCATGCTATATTAGGTGACCCTCTTTATGGGCAAAGATTGATGATTCCTAAAGGCGCTAGTGAAAACTTAAAAAAAATACTTCGATCCTTTAAAAGACAGGCTCTTCATGCATGCCAACTGACGTTTCAACACCCCTCTACAGCAGAGCTAACCTCTTTCTCATCAAAGTTACCAGAAGATATGGAATCAATAATTAAAGAATTATCAGGCAATGAATTGGATGCAGATACAATCAATAATTTGAAGTACCCAGAGATTAAAACTTAGAAATTTTCCTGTCTCTATCGTAATATACTCGATTTTATTAAGCTGATTATGAGATTTAAAGATAATGCCAATATACGAATATGAATGCAAAGAATGTGGCCACCAACTTGATGCTCTTCAAGGCATCAATGAGCCGATCTTATCTGAATGCCCAGCTTGCAACACAACATCTTTAAAACGACTAATTTCTGCACCAAACTTTCGTTTAAAAGGTGAAGGTTGGTATGAAACTGATTTCAAAACTGGTAATCGAAAGAACTTAGTGGAAGGCAAAGATGATAAACCCAAGGAAGATAAACCCAAGGAAGATAAAACCAAGGAAACACCTAAGAACAACGAAAAAGTTAAAGATAAAACACCCAAAGATAGCGTGTAATGTCATAATTGGAATAGCATGAAAAAATTAAGAAGAATAATTGTAGCGGGTTTATTGGTTTGGTTGCCTTTAGGAATTACAATATTTGTTGTAAAGATTCTGATTGATTTATTAGGCCAAACTTACGTGCTTATTCCCGAAGCATTGAGACCAGAAAACTTATTTGGCGTAACTATTCCTGGTATTGGAATTATCATGGCCGTTGTAATTTTATTCGGTACCGGATTAGTTGCAGCAAATTATCTGGGTAAAACATTAGTTGAAGCTTGGGAGAAATTCTTAGATAAAATTCCATTGGTTAGAAGTATCTACTCACCACTTAAAAAGTTTGCCGAGCTAGTTTTATCAGATCAGACTCAATCTTTCTCAAAAGTTCTCTTGATTCAATACCCTAGGAAAGGCGTATATAGCTTATGCTTCCAGACATCAAAAGATGTTGGCGAAATTAAAGAAAAAAGTGGAGAGGATGTGGTTTGTGTTTTCATTCCAACAACACCTAACCCAACTTCTGGTTACATCATTATGGTTCCAAAGGATGAAGTTATAGAGTTGGATATGAGTGTTGAGGATGCCTTAAAAATGATTATATCTCTTGGTGTTGTTGTTCCTTCAACTGATATTGATCAAAAAGAAAGCTAAAAAATAAGTATGAGCAAAGAACGAACACATAGAAGTCATTACTGTGAAGAACTGAACATAGAACATATTGGTGAGAGCATCACAGTCTCAGGTTGGGTCCATAGAAGAAGAGATCACGGAGGAGTTATTTTTATTGATTTAAGAGACACCTCAGGAATCCTTCAATTGGTTTTTGATCCATCAAACAAAGAATTATTTGCCGAAGCAGAAAAGATTCGAAGTGAATATGTAGTCTCAGTATCAGGCAACATTAGGAACAGACCTGAAGGGACTGTTAACCCTGACATGGTAACGGGAGAAATAGAGTTATTGGTTGAATCAGGTAATGTATTGAACCCCTCATTAACTCCTCCTTTTCATCATGATGAATCAGCAAATGAAGACACTAGGTTGAAATACAGATACCTTGATCTTAGACGCAAAAAAATGTCTAAGAATCTTAAATTAAGACATCAGATTATTAAGACATTAAGAAATTTTCTTGATGCAGACTCTTTTATTGAAATAGAAACCCCTATATTAACTAAAGCTACTCCGGAAGGTGCTAGAGATTATTTGGTTCCAAGTAGAACACAACAAGGTGATTTTTTTGCACTTCCTCAATCCCCCCAATTATTCAAACAACTATTGATGATGTCTGGATTTGATAAGTACTATCAGGTGGCACGTTGTTTCAGAGATGAAGATTTAAGAGCTGATCGCCAACCTGAGTTCACGCAGTTAGACATTGAGATGTCTTTTATTAATAAAGAACAGGTCAAAGAAGCCATGGAGAACATGATCAAACATCTCTTTGAAGCGGTGTTAGATTACAAATTTGATCAACCGTTTACTCAGATCACCTACGCAGACTCAATGAAGCGATTTGGTAGTGATCGACCCCATTTGGGAATTGATATGGAATTGATCGAAGTCAGTGATTTAATGAAAGATGTTGAATTTAAAGTCTTTGCTGAGCCTGCTAACAATACAGACTCTAGAGTGGCTTGTTTAGTGTTAAAGAATCAACCAGATATCAGCAGAAAACAAATAGATGATTACACAGATTTTGTTGCTAATTATGGCGCCAAGGGACTTGCGTACATTAAAGTTCAGGACCATAAGAAGGGGGCAGAAGGAATGCAATCTCCGATATTAAAATTCTTAAGCCAAGAATGTATGGATGCTTTAGCAGACCGTTTAAAATTAGAGAATGGAGACACTATATTCTTTGGTGCTGATAAATTAGATATTGTTAACGCTTCTCTTGGAGCACTTAGAGAAGAATTAGCAAAAGATTTTAATTTAGTGCAATCTGGCTGGTTTCCAGTTTGGGTTACTGACTTTCCTATGTTTCACTGGGACTCTAAGGAGAAAAGATGGATGTCAGAACATCATCCATTTACTTCTCCTGTGACTGATAATCCTAAAGACCTTATTTCTGATCCAAAAACAGCCGTCTCTTTAGGGTATGATCTGGTGCTGAATGGGAATGAAATTGGCGGAGGCTCAATAAGAATCCATTCTCAAAAGATGCAATCGGCCGTTTTTGAAATTCTGGGTATTGATGCTGAAGAGGCACAAGAAAAATTTGGTTTTTTCCTTGAAGCTCTAAAGTACGGTTGTCCACCACATGGTGGGATAGCTTTTGGTATCGATCGAATAGTAATGCTGATGACTGAATCCACTAGCATTAGAGATGTTATAGCCTTCCCCAAAACTCAGACTGCAAGTTGCCTATTAACTGAAGCACCAAGCCAAGCTGGAAAGACTCAATTAAAAGAATTAGGCATTGCAGTTAAATCTAAATCTGATTCTTAAAAAAACATAAATATTTTCTTTTAATTTTCCTTAAAGATCATTGATAATGGCCTTCTATTTTTAAGGACGAGCAACAAACAAGATGTCAAAAAACTCCCTAGGTAAAACAATAAATCTTATTTATATTGCTGCTAAGGTTCGTTTAGGATTTTTAATTATGGCTTGCACTCTTGCCGGCATAGCTGTTTCTCCTTCATCGACACTTACACCTCTTGAAATTCTCTTACTGGCAGTTTGTGTTTTAGTTGCTTCATCAACTTCAGGGGCATTTAACCAATGGTTTGAAAGAGACATCGATTCTATTATGGATAGAACGAAAAACAGACCTTTTGTAACCCAAGAGCTTCAACCAAGTAATTTGTGGAATGTTTGGCTAATTATTATCAGTTGTATCGCACTTTTTTTTACTTATCGAGTTGCTAATTTAGAGGCCAGCTTCTATTTATTTGCAGGGATTTTTACCTATGGAATTATCTACACTGTTTGGTTAAAACGTAAAACGTGGATGAATATTGTTATTGGCGGTTTAGCCGGAAGTTTTGCTGTTCTTGTGGGTTCAGCAGCTACTGGGAATACCTTTTCACCTCCAGCTTTAATCTTAGCAGTCGTTCTCTTTCTATGGACTCCGCCTCACTTTTGGGCACTTTCAATTTCCTTTAAAGATGATTATCAAAAAGCCTCAATTCCAATGTTGCCAGTTGTATCAACAATCTCTGTTACCAGTCATGCAATTTTTTGGCACACATTACTCCTTGTGCCGCTTTCTTTTACTCTGGTTTTCTATTCTATGCATTGGGTTTATTTGCTCTTTGCTGCCTCCGGCGGGCTTTATTTTCTCTATACTAGCTTTCAGCTTCTAAGACAGCAAAATAGCCTTTGGGCCAAGAAGACTTTTTTTGCTTCAATCATACATTTAGGTCTACTTTTATTAGGTGCCATGTTTGATGCTATGATATTTGCCTAAAGAGCAAATATTTTATAGCCATGAAAAAAATAATCTATACCATCGTTTTAAGCACTGTTATATATACCTCAGGGTATTATGTCTGG
>Ga0209034_10000986_pt1 | contig 14094 bp, 14 predicted proteins | sample MarorgKNORR_S2LV_2_FD_188219 | JGI IMG/M metagenome (GOLD analysis project Ga0209034, IMG submission 188219) | Marine microbial communities from the Southern Atlantic Ocean, analyzing organic carbon cycling - 250m_A/KNORR_S2/LV (SPAdes) (version 2) | ecosystem: Environmental > Aquatic > Marine...
ATCAACTATCCATTCTGCCAACTGCCATCCCGCACCACCTGCAGCTGTAATACCAAAACTATGTCCTTCATTGAGCCAAAAGTTTTTCAATCCAGGTGCAGGTCCAACGATTGGATTTCCATCAGGGGTATAGGCAATAGCTCCATTATAGACATCCTTAATTCCCACCTCACCAAACGCTGGCACTCGATTCATACAAAATTCAATATGCGGCATCAAACGATCAAGTTCGCTATTAAATAACTCATATTGACAATCATCGCTCGGTCCGTCTATATAGCAAACTGGTGCTCCTTTTTCATATATCCCCAACAGCAAACCTCCCGCCTCCTCGCGCAAATAATAGCCGGCGTCAGATTCACGTAATACTCCCATCTCATGCAAACCTTGTTTTTTACGCTCCAGAATTTCTGGATGAGGTTCAGTGACAATAAATTGATGTTCAACAGGAATCACTGGTATATCTAAACCCACCATTTCTCCGGTTTTTCGAGCAAAACTACCTGTACAAGAAACAACATGCTCACAGGCAATATCACCTTGAGCAGTTTTAACTATCCAGCTATGATCTTTTTGCTGTTCCATTGAGGTAACCTTAGTGTTTTCATATATTTCAGCGCCACGGTTTCTTGCTCCTTTACATAATGCTTGCGTCAAATCAGCTGGCTGAATATATCCATCATCAGGGTGTTGAATGGCTCCAACCAAACCTTCAGTGTTACATAGAGGCCATATTTCTTTAAGCTCATCGGGTGTTAAGAAATTTACGTTTACGCCTACAGTGCTTCCTACACCTGCATAATATTTATACTCATCCATACGATCTTGGCAATTCGCAAGGCGGATATTTGAAACCACACTAAAGCCCACATTCATGCCAGTTTCTTCTTGAAGTTCGTGATAAAAATTAACAGAATATTGATGAAGTTTGCCAACTGAGTAACTCATATTGAATAGCGGTAACAGACCCGCGGCATGCCAAGTTGAACCTGAAGTTAAATCTTTGCGTTCAAGTAATACAACTTCGGTCCATCCTTTTTTTGCCAAATGATAAAGCGTACCAGCACCTACAACCCCTCCACCAATAACAACAACTTGAGCTTTCTTTTTCATCACTCCCCCGAGGATAATTCAATATAAAAAACGGCATTATATACCTAAATTATAGCAATTACCTTATTTACTTAATGGTAGAATTTCTCGAAATTTATTGAACCTATTATTAGACTTGTTTTTTGGAGGATAAGATGAAACTGACCATAATCAAATGGCGTGATATACCCACTCAGGTCATGATTAAAAAGAGTCGCAGAGAAGTAGAAAAAATTCAGCTAGATAATCGATTTATGGAGGCAGTTGATTCTGCTGCTACCATTGCCGATGCTACTGATACTGACGCTTATATTTCGGATTGGAATAATGAAGTAATCGAAATACCTGACGGTGATATAAAGGAGCCGGTTGCTATTAAAGCAGCAGAACTTGAGTCAGCTTTTACACAGAATATGCTTCTAGATTACGTTAATAATGGAGGCTATAAACCTTAGAACTTAGGTCTAAACTAAATTTCATTCTTCTAAGGTATATTTAGAATGTAAAAAATTCAGTGTTTCTCTGATTCTTGGCTCTTTAAGTAAATAGCTAATGATATTCTTAGATGAATTTAACAATTCAGCATAATCAAGTTCACTCGCTTCTGGAGCCTTGGAATTGAATACAACTGAAGCAGTTGCCCAGTTTTTGCTCAACTTATAAAAACCAAATTTTTCTTCAAGCTGAGAAAGTTTCCCACTCAAATAAGCATCATCCCTAAGTAATACTCGTCTTGAATCAATCTTAACTACTCCATCAACATCAGTTTTTGCATCATGGTCATCATAACACTCAACCAAAACCATACCTTCACGATGAGCAATAGCAACACGTTTTTTATCCAAAGGCTTCTCGTGATGAATTAGTGTGCCTGATGAATCGCTGAATGTGTTCCTTACAACAATCGGTGTTTTAGTCTTCAAAGAAGCTTTGATTGCTCGGGGATGAATTACCCTTGATCCTTCGTCAGCCATCGCCAACATCTGATTGACACTAATCGACGCCAGATATCTTGATCCAGAAACCAGCTTTGGATCACAATTTGCAATACCATCTACATCCGAAAATATTTCCACTTTTCCTGCCCCTAAAGCGGCAGCTAAGGCCACAGCAGACGTGTCGCTACCACCACGACCTAATGTGAGAATATCGCCTTTATCATTAACTCCCTGAAAGCCAGCCACAACAGCAATGTTGCCTTCATTAAGAGCTTCTATGATTCGGATTGGATTAATCTCGATTATTTCGGCATTACCAGCATTATCATCTGTCAAGATGCCAGCCTGTCGTCCGTTAAAAGAAATTGCATCTAATCCATTTTGACTTAATAAGTGGGTAAAGAAAGCAGAACTTATACTCTCTCCAACACTCATAATTAGATCTAGCTCTCTCGGGCAAATGTTAGGGCCAACTTCTTTCAATAAGTTAACAAGTGTATCGGTTGAATAAGGCTCTCCCTTACGACCCATAGCTGAAACCACAATGACAACTTTTTCGCCAGCTTCAGAGTAGCGTTTAATATGCGTCAAGGCGCTTTCACGACTACCCTCATCTCTGAGACTCGTGCCACCAAATTTCATAACAATAGGCGATAAATTCCGTACCATTACAATCTCAAAAAAAAGAACGAATTATAGCCTGCTAACCCTAACATAGCAAATCTAAAAGCCTTTATAAGCTTTAATTACATGTAATAGTCAAGAGTTAAAAAAGTAGTTTAAATACTAAATGTTTGCTTTATTCCATAAAGAAATAAATTAACCAGTAAAAAAACAAGAAACAATATTGCAATTGATAAATCAAAGTGTGATAATTAATTTATCTGTTGTGTTCGTGCTTTGATTTATTTCCCTGAGCCGATTACGTATATAACAGGAGATGAGATTGGTTACTATTGTGCAAGCCCATCCTGAAATGGGAAACCTACGGTAAGCATCGAACTTCCGCCTTGAGCCATATGGTTCAGGTCCATGTCAACACGGCACAACGGACAATTATTCAATTCACCATTAGTTTAATAGTAACTCAAAGCTTACTTTTGTTTTTTCCGCAAGTGGTTTTTCTATCAAATTGAGTGTATTTTTTTTGCTAATCAAATTAAACATAGTTAAATATATAGTACTGATAAAATTAGTCAATTCATGCTACATGGCTTCTAATGAAAGAGTTACGCCGCCAACTAAGGGAAAGTAGACAATCAATCAACATGCCAACTCGAAAGAGAGAAGGTAAAAAAATTCTCCATCAATGTCAAAAAAATGGACTATTTAGGAGTGCTAAACATATTGCAATATTTATTCCAAACGATGGTGAAATAGAAACAGGAAATATAATAAATTTCCTTGAAAAACGAGGCTATTGTGTTTATTTGCCAATATTATCAGGAGAAAAACTGAAGTTTGCAAAAATTGGTAAATATTTTAGAAAAAACCGTTTCGGTATTAATGAACCGGTTTGTACACCTCTCATGGGAGCAAACCAAATGGACCTTATTTTGATACCATTGGTTGGATTTGATAAATACAAAAACCGCTTAGGTATGGGTGGTGGGTTCTATGACAAAACTCTTAGTTTTCAAAAAAATCGTTTGAATTACAGGGTACCAAAACTATTTGGTTTAGCGTTTGACTGCCAAGAGGTTGAGCGACTGGATACAATGCCATGGGATGTATCTGTTGACGGAATAATTACTCCTACAAGATTTTTCAGATAGTTAATTTTAAGGAGTTACAAAACGCACAATATTATTCTGACTTGCCCAAGGCTTGCTTCTGAAAAAAAGACTTAAGAATTGGTGTCTCATCAATAACATTCATACCAAATCCTCTTAGCCAACGAAGTGGCTCGTTGTTTTCCTTATATATCCAATCCAGCCCTGTCATAGTTTTAGCCATAAGTTCATTATCTAATCTTCTTGCTCTTGCAAATTTTCTTAAAACCGAAAAATCACCCAAGATCTTGTCACTATTAGTTAAAAGTTGAAGATTAAGTTCTTTGGCATCCGAAAAACCTAAGTTAACACCCTGGCCAGCCAATGGATGAATATTGTGCGCAGCATCACCAATAACTGCTAGGTTAGGCTTGACATAGTCTTTAGCACTTCGCTCAATAAGAGGGAAGGCTTCCCTATCACTTTCCAGTGTGAGATTACCAAAACGATACTCAACAGCCTCAGATAGTTTTTGATTAAATTTTCCACGGTTCAGTTTTATCAACTCGTCAGCTAAATAGTTTTTGCATGACCAGACAATTGAAGCTTGATTTTCCGATAGAGGCAATAAAGCTATGATGCTATCTGATAAAAAACGCTGCCAAGTGGTTTTTTGGAAAGACTTTTCACTGACAATATTGGCAATAATTGCTTTTTGATGATAATCACGTTCGGTTGTTTTAATTTCTGATAAGGCTCTTACCTTAGAACTTGCACCATCCGCACCTATAAGCAATCGACAAGATAAACTGGCTTGACTATCTAGGTTTATTTCATATCCAGAATTAGTTTTTTTTAAACCACTTAATTTTGCATTGATGTAATCAATCTTGTTTTTATCAATGCCATCAAATAAGGCGGACTGAATTAAATCATTCTCGATAATATATCCAAGATGTTCCATATTCTCGTCTTTCGCATGGAAGTTAAGACGACCGTGAGAATTCTGATCCCACACCTTTGTGGCAACAAATACTTGCTTTCTTATAATATTTTCCCAAATATTGAGAGATTTTAGATATACCTCTGAGGACGGTGTAATTGCGCTGACACGTGTATGAAACGACTTGCTAATTGATGGATTACTAGTATTCGGTTCAACGATTGCAATTGAACAGTTTTTTTTCTGAGAAAGCTCGATAGCAAAAGAAAGACCTACCATCCCTCCGCCAATAACAATGACATCGAACTCTTTCAACTACCCCTCTCCAGAGATTGTCATTTCACTAATCAGCGTTGAACCAACTTTGATATTACTTCTCAGGTCAATATCACTACCTATTGAAACAACATTTTTCATCATATCTTTTAAATTGCCAGCAATAGTAATACCAGAAACTGGGTATTGTATTTTGCCTTTTTCAACCCAAAAGCCGGTAGCTCCTCTTGAGTAGTTACCGGTCGTTATGTTTATACCATGACCCATTTGGTCAGTTACAATAAGACCTCTGTCCATATTCTTAGTTAACTCTGTGATGCCACCATCAAAGTTAGCACTAACACAACAATTACTCACGCCACCTGCATTTGCCGTGGATTCAAGCCCTAACTGATTGGCAGAATATTGTCCCATGATATAACTTGAAACCCTACCGTCTTCTATAAAAAACTGCTTTTTCTTTAACACACCATTTAGATCAAAAGCTCTTGCACCTAGAGTTTTTACTTGAAGTGGGTCTTCATATATATTGATTGCTCTAGGTAGTACTTCTTTACCTAGAGAGTTTAATAAAAATGAAGTCTTTTTGTATTGTCTAGAGCCACCAAGAGCGCCAAGTAATTGGGAAAATAAAACAGTAGATTGTCTTGGAGTAAAAATGATTGGGCATTTTTGGGGGTTTAAGTGACGAGAGCCTAACTTCTCCTGGGCTAACTTTGCAGCCTCAAGACCTATCTCAGATGGGAGAATTAAATCCTTAGAGTCAATTGCAACAGAATATTCGTAAGCTGTCTGCATTTCATCGCCTCTTTTTGCTATAAGTGAGCAGGCAAGCGAGTGATTGCTATTTTTTAGTTTTGCAATGAGCCCATTGGAATTTGCATAAACACTCTCACTTTCAATACTTGACAATTCAGCTCCATCTGAATTATCAATTTCACTCTGTTCAAGGGCAACTTGTTCACACTCCTTGGCAATCTCAATACTCTGCTTAGCATCTAGAGTCCAAGGGTAGTAAAGATCTAGGTCTGGCACTTGCCACGCCATCCTGTCTCTCGGTGCTAACCCATTAAAAGGGTCCTTTTGGGTATATTTTGCAATTAAACAGGCAGACTCAATGGTGTTTTTTAAACTCTTTTTACTGAAATCTAGACTTGTCGCTGTACCTGTATTTTTACCAAAATAAACTTTAACACCAAAACTAGCACCTAAGTGGGACTTTAATGTTTCTACCTCTGAAAGCCTAACTGTAGTAGAAACACCTGAAGTTTTATCTACAGAAAATTCGTAGTCGGTTGCTTGTTGCCCTTTAATTAACTCTATAGCAAGCTCTGTAGTTTGTTCAAGAGTATTCATAACGATAAATTATACTCAGCTGTCAACTATTAATGATTTTTCTATCAACGGCTACTCGACTCTATAGGCGTTTCAATAGCTTGAGTAACTCTCTGAACCTCTAAAAGATGAATGCGACGAGAATCCGTTTTTAGGACCTTAAATTGAAAACCATGCAGCGAAATTTCACTCATTTGATCAGGTAAGTATGTAAAACCTGAAATAACCAATCCTGCCACAGTGTCATAATCATCATGCTTTATAGATGTCTCAAAAAACTCATTAAATTCCATTAGAGGGGTGTTTGCTTGAAGTAAATAACGGCCATCGCCATAGTCAATAATATTATCTTCTTCTTGATCATGCTCATCTTCAATTTCGCCAACAATTTGCTCAATCACATCTTCAAGAGTAACCAAACCCGCAATTTCACCATATTCATCCACCACTACCGCCATATGAGATTTATTTTGTTGAAACTCCCTTAAAAGCACACCTAAAGGCTTGCTTTCAGGTACAGATAACACATCTCTAAGATATTCTCTGTAGTTGAATTCATCGGTACTATCTTGAGCAAAATGAGAAAGTAAGTCTTTTGCTAATACGATACCTAAAATCGAATCTTGTTCCTGATTATGAATTGGAAAGCGTGAGTGATACGAACTCACCATGACCTGCAACAGTTCATTAGTAGAGGCTTCAGAGTCAATCATAATCATTTTCGATCTTGGCACCATAACATCACGCACCTTTAGACTTTCAACTTGCATAGCACCCTCAATTACTGATCGACTATATGGATCAATAACCAGATTGTCTTCTGCTTCTTCCAAGGCCTGCATTAATTGAGCTCTTGGCTTTAAAGTTTGTTGAAAGAATTTATTGAATAACCTTTGAAAAAAAGGTCGACTCGGAGGTTTTTCTTCGCTCATTTATTTTTGAATTCTATTATGAGTAGTCCATTTTACCTTGGATTAGGTTTTTTTGACACTATGCATCCCTTTTCCCTTTGCTGCACGTTCTTTGCGCACCTTTTTAGGGTCAGCAATCAGATGGCGATAAATCTCAACGCGATCATTTTCGCGCAATACTGTGTCAAGTGTTGCAAACTTAGAAAAAATACCAACCTTGTCCTTTATAAGATTAATTTGGTCATAAGTGTCCAAAATACCAGAAGCCGCGATAGCTTCTTTTATAGTTGTGCCTTCTTCAACCTCCAGGCTTATTAGACTTTGCTTGTCAGGAAGTGCATAGGCAACTTCAACGATCATAAATATCACTCATTGTTTGTGCATCATTAAAATTAAGAGAACCTTCATAAATTGCTCTCCCAGTGATAGCACCTATTATATTGTGATGGGTGTTTTTGAGAAGCACTGCAATATCATCAAGATTAGCTATACCGCCAGAGGCAATAATTGGAATGGGGGTTTTCTTAGCAAGGTCCACAGTTGCCATAACATTAACACCCTGCAACATTCCATCTCTTGCGATATCTGTGTAGATAATCGAACTAACGCCATCCTGTTCAAATTTTTTTGATAAATCAATTACATTTATATCTGTCAGTTTCGCCCAACCATCAGTCGCCACAAAGCCATTTTTAGCGTCTAAACCAACAATAATTTTTCCTGGAAACTCTCTACATAGCTCTGAAACAAACTCAGGATGAGTAACAGCCATCGTGCCAATAATAAGATAACTAATTCCTACCTCAATATATTTATTGGCAATTTTTAAATCACGAATACCGCCACCTATTTGAACTGGTATTTCTGGAAAAGATTGGGTGATTTTGTTGACACAATCGGCATTAACTGGTTTACCTTCAAAAGCACCATTAAGATCAACCAAATGTAATCTTCTGGCGCCTTCATTAACCCATTTAGTAGCCATTTCAATGGGATCATCTGAAAAAACTGTTGTATCAGACATCAACCCTTGTCTAAGTCGAACACATTGGCCATCCTTTAAGTCTATTGCAGGAATAATAAGCATTAAATTTATTAGTTATATATTAAGAACTGGTTAGGCTGAGGACTCACTTCTGAAGATTATTATTATATGCGTTTATATTGTATTAACAAATATTTTCACCATCTCAACAATTTTATTAACTTTTTTTGGCTGTAATTTTTCTTATATTAACCATGCCGTAATTAAATATTAAAGTCAAATTGCTTCTAATTCTTCCAAATTCCAGCGTGGCTTGACCAGGACTTCATAGTAATCATTACTTTGACCGGAAAGCAAGCGATAATGGCCTGCAAGAGCTATCATAGCTCCATTATCAGTGCAAAATTCAGGCGCTGGATAATGAACATCTATGTTAATTTTTTTAGCCATATCATCCAGAGTTTGACGAAGTGCTAAATTAGCACTAACCCCGCCTGCAACGACAAGTGTTGAGAAGCCCGTCTGTTCAATTGCCCTTCGGCATTTAATCATCAAAGTATCAATAGAAGCGACTTCAAAAGCCTTTGCAATACTGGCTTTTTCTTTTGGAAAATTTATAAATGTGTTACGTGCAAATGTTTTTAAACCACTAAAACTAAAGTCTAATCCTGGTCTATCAATCATTGGTCGAGGGAAATCAAATTGGCCTTCAACTCCTTTGGTGGCCAAAAGAGCCAATGCCGGCCCTCCTGGATACCCCAAACCAAGAATTTTTGCGGTCTTATCAAAAGCTTCACCAACCGCATCATCTAATGATTGGCCTAATATTTTATATTCACCTATACCAAAAACCTCAACGAGAAGGGTGTGGCCTCCAGAAACTAGAAGTGCCACAAATGGAAATTTTGGCTGTGATGAATCTAAAAGTGGTGCCAGTAAATGACCTTCCATATGATGAACACCTATAGCAGGAATTCCCAAACCCCAGGCAAGGCTCTGCGCAATAGAACCACCAACAAGCAAAGCCCCTGACAAACCTGGCCCAGCAGTATATGCAATACCAGTTAATTTCTCTAATGCAATATTACTTGAATCAAGAGTTTCTCTAATCAATGGTAAAGCTCGTTGGATATGGTCTCGGGAAGCAAGCTCAGGAACCACACCACCGTATTCAGCATGTAAATTTACCTGTGAAAAAAGTTTATGAGCAAGCAAACCATCATCACTACTGTATAAACCAATACCTGTCTCATCGCAAGAAGATTCGATACCTAAGGTGATAAATGATTTCTTACTCACTAATGGCTTCGCCTAAATAAACCACTCTAACTTCATTATTTGTCAAGATAGATTCTTTGTCGCCCTCTGCGATTATTTTTCCAGAATGGAGAACATAAGAATAATTACAAGTATCAAGCATTTCCCGATAATTGTGATCTGTAATTAAGATGCCAATACCTTTATCCCTTAGCTGATAGATGATTTCTTGAATATCACCAACTGAGATGGGGTCAATACCAGCAAATGGCTCATCTAATAAAATAAATTTTGGGTCCATTGCAAGTGCCCTGGCAATTTCGACCCGTCTACGCTCACCTCCCGAAAGAGTTATGCCTTTTATATGACGGACATGTTCAACATTAAACTCTGACAAAAGTTCTTCAAGTCGATGCTTTCTATGTTTAGCAGACAAAGATTTATTAAGCTCCAATACAGCCATAATATTATCCTCAACACTCAATTTACGGAAAATTGAAGGCTCTTGTGGTAGATAGCCAAGCCCTAAATTTGCGCGCTTATGCATCGGCATATGCCCAATACTCTTATTATTAAGAAATACCTCACCCTTATTAGATCTAACCAAGCCACAGGCAATATAAAAACAGGTTGTCTTACCTGCTCCGTTTGGCCCAATTAGCCCTACAATTTTCCCCGCTTTGACGGTAAATGAAACGTCATTTACAACTTCACGTCGAGCATAGGTCTTGTAAATATTTTTAACTTCTAATGTATGATCTAACATTCTTTTTTACTGTTTGAATATGGGTGCAACCATCTTACCCTAAATATATTCTATATACTTAGAGCTATATATTTCTTTGACTCCATTTTTTGTTAATATTATTAGTGCACCTTGTGAGCTCACGCCGACCACTTCTCCTTCAAAAGAATCATCTAAATCTGCGTACTTAACTTGCTTACCTTTAAGCATATCATGCCTCTTCCAGTCCAATTGAAAGTCATCAAAGCTGAATACTCTGAAATGCTCTGACATCATTAAAATGTTGTTTATTATCTCAGCAGTCAAAAACTTAATATCAGGCAAGATTTTTGTTATTCTTGATAAATCAGTCCAAGGTATTTCAAAAACCATATCTTGGTCTAAATCATAATTTATACCTACCCCAATGACTACAGATTGATTTTTCGAATGCATCTGATTTTCTAACAAAACTCCAGCCAATTTTTTACCCTCAAAATAGATATCATTCGGCCACTTGATTTTAAAACCTTCAACTAAACACTCTTTCTCGAGAACCTTTGCGATTGCCAATCCAACTACTAAACTGAGTCCATTTAGGTTGCACTCTTGTGGAAAATTACGTCGAATAGAAAACAAAATGCTACCATCCCTTTGAGACTTCCAGAGTCTTCCGTATTGCCCTTTTCCTTGAGTTTGTTCACGAGTAATACATAGTTGCACCTTATCTGAAAAAGGTCTTTTGCTCAAAAAAAGGTTTGTACTTTCAATCGAGTCAAAAAAATGACACTCTAGGTCTTCTGGCAATAACTTGACTAGAGAAGAATAATGGTCCACGTAAAGAGAAAGGTAATTAAAGACAAAAACACAGCAGCTGACGCTACATCCTTAGAAAATCCTGAAAGCTCATGATGTTCCATACTAATCCGATTAACTACTGCTTCAATTGCTGAGTTCAGCATTTCTACTATTAAAACAATCAAAATAGGAATAATGAGCAACACTCTCTCAACTTTAGATTCCCCAAGCAAATAACCCATTGGTATCAAAACTATAGCTAACCAAACCTCCAGCCTAAAGGCAAACTCGGATTTGTAGCAAGCCTTTAAACCTTTGGCTGAATAGATAAAAGCAAAGAAGATCTTTTTGATACCTTTTGGTTTGGCGTTATTATCCATAAAATCTATATCTCCAGATGAAGAGTCTCATTTGGATGGGTGTAATACTTTGCTAAAATATGACTATCAATTTTACAATAATAAAAATTGTCGTTGCTTATGAAAATTGCAATTGGTGTTGAATATTTAGGAACCAATTTTCACGGTTGGCAGATTCAAAAAAAGGGTCTCAGAACAGTACAAGACGTTGTTGAATTAGCCTTATCTACGGTGGCAGATCAGTCTATCCGAGTGTTTTGCTCTGGAAGAACAGATTCAGGTGTGCATGCAAAAGAACAAGTTATTCATTTTGAAACCAATTCAATTAGAGACAGCAATGCTTGGCTATTTGGTGGTAACGTCAACCTCCCAAGTGATGTAAACTTCACCTGGGTAAAAGAAGTCAGTGATGACTTTCATGCAAGGTTTAGTGCTTACGCTAGATTATATTCATACAAAATACATAACCACCCTGTACGCTCTTCTTTAAAAGCAAACTATAATTTATGGGAACCAAGGTCACTTAATGTAAAGAAGATGACAATGGCTGCGGATTTACTGATTGGTGAACATGACTTTTCAGCCTTTAGGGGCAACTTATGTCAAGCAAAATCTCCTATAAAGACTATAGAATCCATAGAGATAAACAAGACTGATAATACTATAACAATAAAAATCAAAGCCAATGCATTCCTGCATCATATGGTTCGTAACATAGTCGGAACGCTTCTTAAAATAGGTAGAGATGAGAAGGAGATTAACTGGATGTTGTCAGTTTTACAAAGCAAAGATCGCAAGCAAGCTGGGGCAACAGCTGGGCCTCAGGGCTTGTATTTCGTCAAAGCTTATTATCACGATTTCTAAAAATATAATAATTCAAAAAAAATTAGGAGATATTTATCACCTTATCATTGTCTTCTTCCTCACTTTCAAGCTCCTTCCAAATGTGCTTAAGTGCCTGAGCTGTGCGACTAAAAAAACGATCTTCACCAAAACGCTTTTTAAATCCAGATCGAAACAATTCTGCCTCTAATCTTTCAGTTCTTGAAAAAAGTATCTGTATTCCAGTGTCAGAGCAGGACTGAACTAACTCAGATAACACTTCTTCGCCACTGGCATCAATTTGAAGGAGAGCGCCAACATCAACGACAATATATTTTAATTGATCTTTATTTTTAGCAATTACTTCAAGCATCTGTGTTTCAAAGAAAGCGGCATTGGCAAAATATAGTGATCCGCTAAATTTAACAACCTTTACGACATGACTACTTTCAAAATCCTCACCTCCAAAAGGAGAGAAGTTAATCGATCCTTCTTGCACCGCTAATTCAGTGAACTTTGGTTGCGTAGTTCGATAAAGAAACAGCGCAAGAGATAAAATAATACCAAATGCAATACCATTTTCAAGGTGTGGTGCAAAAATCAGTGTCATTATAAAAGTTAATAGACCAACAATGCCATCTTGCTTTTCTACTTTCCAGGCATGCTTGATTGGTGCAAAATTTATTAGGTTCACTACCGCCATTAAAATCACTGCCGCTAAGGTGGCCTGAGGAAGGTGATACAATAAAGGCGTCAACCAAAGAATAGTTAGGCCCACAATAAGGGCTGTCACTACAGAAGAAAAACCAGTTGCTGCACCTGCTGACATGTTTACTGCGGTACGTGAAAACGAACCAGAAACTGCGTAACCCTGAAAAAAACTTGAGCCAATATTGGACAGGCCCTGACCGATTAGCTCTTGGTTAATATCAAGGCGCTGCTTGGTTCTTGCTGCCATAGATTTGGCAACGGTGATTGCTTCCATAAAACCGATTAAAGAGATAGTGATAGCATAGATAAATAGAGTGCCCATAGCATTAAAATCTAAACTAGGGGTTTTGAAACTAAATAAGCCTTCTACATTTACAGAGGAAACAATTGCACCACCCATCGACTCATAGCCAATCAAAAATGAAACCGCAGTTGAAATAACGACTACTGACAATATCGCGGGAATTCTTGGATAGAATCGGTTTAATATTACTATACCAAGTATTCCCATTACAGCCATAGTTATAGTTGGTGTATGGGTATAAAACATTGCAGCTTCTAGCAAACGGCCAATAGTTTCATAATTTTGGTCTGCATTACAGATAGTATGTAAACTTTCTCTCCCAACCTGTTCTATTCTTTCAATCATTGTTAATGGTTGACAAGCAGAAACCCAATCAGTGTCACTGCTATTGATAACCCTAATACCAAAAACCTTTGGAAGTTGAGAAGTAGCTATAATAATTGCCGCAGCATTTGTAAAGCCACTCACAACTGGGTAGGACACAAAGTTAGTCACAAAACCCATTCTCAAAATACCAAGAGAAAACTGAAACAATCCAACAATTAGAGCCAACAAAGCTGCATACAGAGCATAACTTGAAGCATCAATAACTAACTCCCCGAGAGCAGCTGCTGTTAATAATGAAACCACTGCAACCGGACCTGTAGATAACTGTCTTGATGACCCCATAAGAGCAGCAATCATGACCGGAAAGAATGATGCATATAGGCCATACTGAGGACCCAAGCCCGCCAACTGAGCATACGCCATTGATTGGGGAATTATTACTAGAGCAACAGTAATACCTGCCAAAGTATCTGCCTTAAGTACTTTAGGATTTTTTAAATCCTTAATCCATAACAAAAATGGAAATAGTTTTGATATCCAGTTCATGAAATAATGTTTTACAGAAAATCTATATGCAGACTAATACCACCAATGAAATAG
>Ga0209034_10000988_pt1 | contig 14068 bp, 14 predicted proteins | sample MarorgKNORR_S2LV_2_FD_188219 | JGI IMG/M metagenome (GOLD analysis project Ga0209034, IMG submission 188219) | Marine microbial communities from the Southern Atlantic Ocean, analyzing organic carbon cycling - 250m_A/KNORR_S2/LV (SPAdes) (version 2) | ecosystem: Environmental > Aquatic > Marine...
GTCAGAGATGGCTGGCAACAGAACAGAAAAAAATCCCATCTGGAGTGTACAGTGATGGTACTGCCTGAGGTTTCCAGAGACGGAATGAAAATCTGTCCCACACGAAGCAAGGCCAAAACGAATCGTATGTTCCTGTACTAGATTCAGGTAGGCCGCAAAGCGAAATATCGTTAAAACAGAAGGAGGGTTACGGCCAGCACTCACTTATTTTTTTGGCTTGAAACCTTTTGGTAGCGCGCCACCTTTACTTGATGGTTTATCTTCAGATTTTTCTTCTACTTGTGGTTTTTCTTCATCGTAGTAACTTCTATGCTGATTATAATCTTCTAAACCTGTTACTTGTGCTTCTCCTCTAACAGTTTGATATCCACCTGAACTTGCGCTTGTTTGATAACCAGTAAGTTGTGATGGGGAAATACCTTTTTGTTCCATATGTCCTTCTTCTTTCTTTAGTTTTCTTTTGCTTATCAGCATCATAGCAGCACCGCCAGCTGCTGCTGCACCAGCCATGCCATAGAGAATAAAGGCTGGAAATTCTCCAGTCGATGTTGATGCATAGCCTTCAGGCGCAGTTGGTGTAACACCAAAAATTTCTGAAGTTCCTAACACATCCCTGTTTGCAAATCCAATTAAATCAATACTTGCATTACCAGATGATTCAAAGCTTGTCACCTTGTATGTCTTATCAATATTAACCGAGCCTTCATGTACTTGTTCTCTTATCAACCCCTCTCGAAAACTGCTTTCTCCCATTGTAAATGACGAAATTACAGAACCCGTTTGGAATCCATATTGTGCGGCATCTGCACCAATTCCAGTTGGGTCAAATAGAAAGTGCCAGTTTCCAATTGGCTGTTCTTTTATTTCGTCAGCATTCATCAGTCGAGTGGACATAATCTCACTGGCATCGCTAGCTTTGAGTGACAAAGCCAAAGATGGTGTAAATCTTTCGAAAGTTGATATTGGTAAATTGATTTCAACGTCACCATATGCCGGAGTATTAATTACAACAGGTCCAATAGCACCAAATCCCCTCCAGTCTACATCTACCAAAGTTGGTGAGTTTCCGGAACCTTGTTTAATTACTAAATTGTGAATTGTAGGATGTAGTGTGACACTGTAATCTACTGACATACTTGTGCTTCTTCCAGTCATCACTGATTTGTATTCCAAAGTAAGGTCAGTAATCTGAGCTTGGCTGCCTTGTGAAAGAGTGTAAGAGTTTATTTTTGAAATTAATGATTGTATACCAGGATTTGATGAATCTGCAGAAAATGAAACTTCTTTAATCATACCATTCAGCGTTTCAGCAAGTTTTCCGCCATCTGAATAGTCTATGTTAATTGATCTCTGGTATGTCATTTTAGCAATCGCAGTATCTGAGTTAGGGTCAATTGTAACTTCTAACTGAGATGATGCAAAAACAGGCGATATACTGCCTATAGCAATGAAAATAGACAAAAATGCTATAATTACCATAGTTTTCTTTAACACAAATTTTCACTTATTATATCGTTAATTAATTTTACCTAAAAAATTACCAAAAAAATGAAAAAGTAATATTGGTAGCATTATGCCCACTAAATGATTCTAGGAGAAAAAAAATTGATCACAATACTTGCTGGTGGCTCCGGCTCTGTCAAACTTGTAAGAGGATTAGCATCTCACGAATCAAACATTAACGTGATTACTAATGTGGGGGATAATTACTGGCTTTATGGAATGTATATTTGTCCTGACATTGATACCATTACTTATGGATTAGCTGATTTGCTGGATCATGATAAAGGCTGGGGTATAAAGAAAGATACATTTGGATTTTTACGACAGATGGAGATTTTTGGAGAAGAAACATGGTTTAGGATAGGTGATAGGGATACTGCAACTCATCTTACCAGAACTAACATGTTAAAAAATGGTAGGAGTTTGAGTGACATTACAAAATGGATGTGTGAAAAACTTGCAATTGAAACTAAAATAATACCAGTTACTGATAATCCGATTGAAACTAGAATTATAACAAATAAGGGTGAAATGCATATTCAAGAGTTTTGGGTTAAGCATAGAGGATTGGATACAGTTGAAGGAATTGAATATCAGGGTGCAGAAAAGGCTCGTCCAAACCCAGAAGCTGTAAATGCAATTCAAGATTCTAATCTTATAATTATCGCACCGGGTAATCCTCTTACCAGTATAGGTCCGATGTTGCAGATCAAAGGTATACGGAAGGAGTTAGCAAAAAAGAAGAACAAAGTAGTCGCTGTAAGTCCTATAATTAAAAATTCAGCTGTTAGTGGACCTGCAGGAAAATATATGGAGGCAGCTGGACTTGAAGTTTCAGTGGTAGGCGTTGCGAAGATGTACGCACATGTATGCTCTAACTTAGTTATAGATACTAAAGATCATGCTCACTCAAAAACAATTCAGTCATTGAACCTTAATGTACATGAATCAAAAATTAAAATGACGAATAAACAATCTGAAGATGCACTTGCAGCATCCATTATAAAACAATATTATTCCTAAGTTGAAAACTTCGGCGATAATACCAGTTAAGACTTTTTCTAAGGCAAAAAAAAGACTAAACTTACAACAAACGTGCAAAGAAAATATATGCAGATTAATGCTGCAAGAAGTTCTTAATACTATATCTAATTGTAAACTTATTAGTAAAATAATTTTGGTGTCAAAGGATGAGGCAGCATTAAAAATTGGTAGACAATTTAATGCAATAGAAATTTTTGACCACGAATCTGGGGTTAATGATGCTATCAATTTAGCAGATCAGTATCTTTCTGATAAGAAATTTGATTGTTCAGTTATCTTCCCACAGGATATACCGGTAATGGCGCCTTCTGATATAGATAACTTGTTAGGCTTTGTAAAGCATAAAAGATCTGTAATTATAGTTCCATCCAGGCAATTTAATGGGACAAACGCATTAGTTAGATGTCCTGCTGATATAATGGATACAAGATATGATATGGGGAGCTATACATTTCAGATCGATGCAGCAAAAACTAAAACTGAAAACATATCTGTTGCACTGATTAGTAGAATGATGCTTGATATTGATGATGAATTTGATCTTGCATTCATGTTAAAACAAAATAATAAGCAAGATTTTTGTAAAAAAATTGAATCATGTTTTTAGTGCGTACTTTTTTGAGTATACATAATTTAGCACTAAAACTGCAACTGAAATAATTCCAGTTACAATTAGTATTAATTCAAGTGTGATTAATAGAGAATGCGAAAATGAGTCAGCTATAGAAATTTGGTTGATATCTGCTATTATGTATGCATAAGAAAAAATGAAATAGTTTGTTGCCCAATGAATTAGAATAGCAGGAACAAGACCGTATCTAAAATATACCCATCCAATTATAATTCCACTAGTAACGGCTTGTGCCAATTTACCAGAATTCCACGCTTCATCTGAAAAAATATGTGCAACCCCAAAAAATACTCCAACTATAACAATCAGTGTCAATGCCTTTTTCATGTTTACATTGTGAAGATTTTGCCATGGCATCCAAAGTGATTTTACAAGAAACTTAAAGGATGATTTGTGTGAATACAACATAAAAAGTGGCAGTCCTATCAACATAACCCTAAAACCAAATTCTTCTATTAGCGGTGCAACTGATATATCAAAAAATTGTATCAGTTGGTTTGGTGCGTCAGGTGGCTCAACATAAATCCCTTGAAATTCTTGTATGCTAATTATAGCACCTGATATAATTACTAAAATAGAAAACCATTTGATTGTAGCAACAATATAGTTATCTTGAATTTTATAGTTGTCTCCAGAAATCATTGATTGTAATACAGCAATAATTTTTTCCTTTGGACCAAATATTGCGATTGTAAAAAGAATCAAAAAGGTACACCATATAACAATAAATCCATCTCCTAACTCAAATGTTATTGGAACCTCAAAACCTATCCCAGCAAGAAAAAGACTAAAGCTATCCATGGGATATTCATATGTTATATTATCTCCAATTTCTGAATTGAAAACTAGGTATGCCCCAATAGGAAATGATAAAATCATTAAACAAAAAATCACTGATATTAAGGCAGCATGGGGTAATGCTAATACATGCAGAATTTTATTTTGTGCTGACACTTTTTTTCAGTGCAGTTCTATTGTTTCTTCAGCAAAGCCAAGTTTTACCAATGTATCTTTAATGGTATCTCTATGATCACCTTGCAAAAATACATAACCATCTTTTGCTGTTCCACCACATGCATATTTCTTTTTTAATTCTCGCCCAACATTTGCTAGATTGTTAATCTTAGGATCAAGTCCTTCAATCATTGTTCCTTTTTTCTTAAAACGTCTAGTCTCAAGACGTATTATAATATGAGTACTGTCTTTGTCAAGATCACCACAGGCACATAAGTCATCAGGAAGTCCACATGTGTTACAAATAACCGCCATTATTTCGAAGTTTGGTGTTCTAACATATTATTAAGCCTTATTGATATAGAATATAGTGAATTCGTAAAAACCTAGTATTTTTTACAAACCAATTTAACATTATATTATTGCCAAACGATTTAACACAAAAAGCTGTTAAGATGTTACTTAACGGTGGTACTTTACTCAGTGAATCTTGCCCGTATTGTAAGGGTGTAAGAGTCATGAAAGATGGTCATGCATTGTGTGTAAATTGTGGAAAAGAACCTGAACAAAAATCAACAAAAATAGAGACCGGGGAAAAAAAATCTATTTCTATTCTAAAAACACTGGAAAACAAACTTGAAGAATTATCTACCCAACTTGAAAAGGAAAATGAGCCAGCAAAACAGCAGGAATTGATAAAATCTATCGATTCATTAATAGATATTATCGCAAAATTAAAGTCAAATTAAAAAAGTTTTTATCTTTACCTTTATGCCTTCAAATTAGGTATGGCTGATAAAAAGAAGAATGCACCATTACCGGCATCTAGCGCAGGTCTGTTAAGATTCTTTGAGGATGAAACCAAGGGAGTAAAGATTGATCCAAAAATTATCATTTCAATGCCAATAAGCATTATTGCGATCTCATGGGCACTAGAGCTACTTCTAATTCCATAAATATTATGTCAGATTCAAATGATGTTCAAAACATCCACAAAAGATATTCGTTTACTCTAATTAATCCAGCATCATTCTATGTTTCGCTAACTGCATCTATCGTTATTGCTGCCATAATTTCCTTTCTTCATTTTAATAACTATATTCAGAATTATGAAATATTTTATCATCTACCAGCTGTGATAGCTGCATTACTTGTTATACAGTACTTAGATTCACGTTTTACTAGACATAAAGAATATTCAAAATCATTACACATGTCATTTTTTGGTAGTGCATTGTGGCTGATCACCATAGTAGGGGGAATTGTTGGTTCTGCAATACTATCGAAGGAACCATCATTGTTTTATGTAGCTGTTGGAATGTTCATATTTTCTAGCTTTAGGATTGGGATTATGACTACTACACTTGGTATCAGCCTAAAAAAATCATGTATACTATGTTTTATCCAACCGTTAGCGATGTTTTTTGCTCTAGTTCCAATTGATATGTGGCCTATTCTTTATGATCCACAATCACTGGTATTTGGAATTGTATTTCTGAGTATTGCAGTTGCTTGGTCACATCTTACAAACAAATCCGGTTTACCTGTGATAAAAAGTACACATAAGCTATTGCAAGCATATTTGCAGTCAGTTACACAGAATGATCCACGCGATATGGAATCAATAATACTTGAAACGTCAAAATCATCAGACATTTCAACATCTCAAATTCGTTTCTCTACAACCGATGACAAAAATGATTTTAGAATGGTATTACCTGATCTTCATCCAGGTCCTTTCCATCCAGTAGGTGGTAGTAACATTCCATATCAAATCTATAAAACTATGAATTCATCTGCAATGGTAATGCACAGTATTTCTGATCACTCTCTTAACTTACCGTCTCAGCAAGATGTGCAGGATTATCTACGTGAATTATCAAAAAGTCGTGTATCAACAAAAGGTATGACATGTACTGAACCTGTAACTGCACAGATAAACAAAGCACACGTTATTGGAATACGCCTTGATGATACTGCTTTACTGTTTCTGTCATTATCCCCACATGGTATGGAAGATGTACCTGTTATTCTAAAAACAGATATTGAGCAAATGGCAAAAAACAGAAATTTTCAACGTACATTGATCGTTGATACACACAATGCTATGGGACAGGAAATATCGCAAGAAGACTCGCAGGATTTGATTACCGCTGCAAAAAATGTACTTGATATCCTTATCACAAAAACTAACTATCCATTACAATATGGTTATGCAAATTCACAGTCTATGAATATTCAAACTACTGATCTCGCAGATGGTGGTATTGGAATGCTTTGCCTTGCTTTTGATCAGAAGAAATACTTTTTGTGTTGGGCAGATGCTAATAACATGGAAAATGGTATACGTGAAAAAATTATAGCACATATGAAAAACAATGGTTATGAATTAGTTGAGATGTTTACTTCAGATACGCACTCCACAACAATGGGTGTAAGAAACAGAAATGGTTATTATGAACTTGGCAGTGTTACCGAATCAAAAAAATTAGAAAGTTGGTGTTTATCTATTGCAAAGCAAGCGGAAAAAAATGTTGCATTAGGTAAATTTGAAATTTTAGAAAATAGCGCAAAAGTTAGAATAATGGGCACAGGAATTTTTGAGCATCTTTCTAGGGCACTTGATAGTTCTTTGAAGATGACACAGGGATTTATGATCTTATGTACTGGAATTTTCTTACTGTCTATTTTTCTATGGTTTTAATCTCTTCCAAGTTTCCATAAAACTCATCAATAAATGAAGAAAACTGTATTATTGGTACGATAGGTACTTTATTGATAAATCTAGTTTCCTCTTGATATAATGTAACAATAACTGGAGCAGCTACAATTTCATCTGTGGTTGCCACATAATACTTTACACGTTCTATTTGTTTTAGAACAATTTCCTCAAGCATAGAATTAGTCATCCTCTTCCAATGTTTGCAATCAATAAGTATGGCTGTACCGAGATGTGTTCCAATTACATCTATCTCCATTGTTGGATTCTTCATCCTAAAATTACGTATAACTTCAAAGTTTTTTGATTCTAATATCTCAGCTACCAAACCCTCAAAGTCTTTCCAATCAACGGAACGTGAAGCCTCTTCAATTGGTACACCGGTCTTTATAGCCGAAAGTGCGGATTTTAGTTTGTTTTCCATCAAAAAATCATCGAATAGATTTTTTGTTAATGCTTAATGAACCTTAAATTATGATAATATGTCATGTTTGACATGAAATTTTGGCTAGTGACTGTACTAGTATTAATCGCATTACTACCATTAGTGATGACGCATGTATCATTTGCTGAAAAAGGTACGTTCGTAGATGAAGTTAAGTTCATCCAGTATTTGGATGAAAATACAGCGCTTGAAGAAGTTCGGAATGGTAATCTAGATATGTATTATTTTCGAGTTTCCTCAGATAGAATTGAAACAGAAAAAGCAAGAGAAGGCATTCAAGTTTTTGAATCCACCGGTGGTTCATACAGTATATTGTTAAACCCATCTATCTCTGAAACATTCAATCCATTTTCAATTACTGAGATTAGGTTTGCACTGAACTATCTCATGGACAGAAATCTAATTGTTAATGAACTCATTGGCGGTTATGGTAATGTTATGATTTCAAATTACGGTGTATTTTCTGCTGACTACCTTTCTATCATAGATGAACTTGAATCATTCCATTTCAAATACAATCCAGCATTAGCTAATCAAATAATATCAGAAGAGCTTGAAAAAGTGGGTGCTGAAAAAATTAATGGTTTGTGGTATTATAATGAGGAACAGATTGAGATTACATTTTTTATTAGAAGTGATGATCCTGTAAGAAAATCAATAGGCGAGATTCTATCTTCAGAACTTGAGATGGTTGGTTTCAAAGTGAACAAGGATTATGGTGATCTAAATAAGGCATTTGTAGTTGTTTATGGTTCAAATCCAAAAGATCAAAAATGGCATATTTACACTGAAGGATGGGGCAGTTCAGGATTTGCAAAATATGATTCTGTTGGGCTAGCGCAGATGTACTCCCCTTGGTTTTCTAACATGCCTGGAAATAATGATCCAACATATTGGAATTACAAAAATGACTATATTGATTCCATAACTAAAAAAATCTATGTTAGTGACTTTGTATCTGCCGAAGAACGTTCCATGTTAATCAAACAGGCAACAAAAGAGGGAGTTAATGAGTCTGTTAGGATTTTTCTTGCAAGTAAGACTGACCAGTATGTTGCAAATAATGACGTTGATGGAATAATTAATGCACTTGGTGCAGGTGTCCCAACTCGATTTACTACAATCAACGCAAAATCCGATAACGATTCACTGGTTATAGGCGTCAAACAAATCTATCAGGGTGCATGGAATCCAGTTAGCGGATTTAGTGATACATACAGTAACCAAATATGGCTTAACCTGTATGATCCTGCAGCTTTTAGTCATCCGTTTACTGGTAAAACCATCCCAATTCGCACAAACTGGCAGGTTGAAAATTTTGGCAGTGACGAAAAAATCACTGTTCCTGAAGATGCAATCTCGTGGAATATAGATACCCAAAGGTGGGAAAATGTTGGAGTTGCCAGTGAGGCAACAAGTAAGATTACATTTGATCTAATACTTGGTAACTGGCATCATGAGCAAAGGATGGACATGAATGATATATTGTATTCTATGTATTTCCTACAAGAATGGGGTTCTGAGCAGCAAGAGAGTGATGACACATACGACGCTGAGTATTCTCCACAGGCCATACAAAATGTCAAAACACTAGTGGGAATAAAACTGATAGACGATGACACCGTGGAGGTTTATGTTGATTATTGGCACTTTGATGAGGCTGAGATAGCTGCATGGGCAATACCATGGAGTAGTATGCCCTGGGAGATTGTAGCTGCTGCGGAAGATGCTGTTCTTGACGGCAAGGTTTCATTCTCACGCTCCGGAGGCATTAGCAAGAGCATAAACTGGCTTTCATTACTTATTCCTAACGATGCGAACATAATCAAGGAACAACTTACAGAATTCAAAGAAACAAAATATATTCCATCATCCTTGCAAGGCTCAGAATATGATTGGCAATATTTTGAGCAACGCTATGATGCTGCTATAAAATGGATTGATGAAAATGAACACGCGGTAATCAGCAACGGACCATTTTATCTTGATAATTATTCACCAGAATCAAGAACAATCACTATAAATTCATTTGATTCAACAGGATATCCTTTCGATGCTGGTAAATGGGAGAAGTTTGAGCAAATTCAGTTTCCAAAAATCACTGATGTGGAAATTCCTAACGTTGTAGATTTAAAAAAACCACTTTCAATTTTAGTACAGACTACAGATTCTTCCACAATTCATTATTTCATCTCAAGTCCTAAGGGCGAAACAGTTGCATCAGGCGTTAAGTCGGTTGATAATAATTCATCTGAAATTATGCTAACAGAGGAGGAAACTTCACATCTTGATGTTGGAGCAAATACATTGAAGATCTTTGCATCATCAGAAGAAGCGCTAAGACCAGACGTCTATGACACTAGTTTTCTCATAGTTGAAGGGCAAGATGAGCTTCCAATCGTTGCTATTTCGGAGGTACAAGTCAGCTCTGAGGATACATCATATACAGGAATTGCCTCCATAGTTGTTGGTGCAATTATAGTTGGAATAATTGTGTACATCAGAAGAAAAAGAAAGAGAAAAACCTAAACATCAATTAACGTACTAATTACTATAAACCTGTTTCTTATCCAAATCTAAGAAATTATTACTTTTCTGATTTCCTTTATTTTTCTCTTATACAATTCTATCATCTCTTTATCAGCATAACCAAGTACTATTTTTTCTTGGAATGCTAATTCTTCAAGTAATCGTGCAGCCTCTGCGACTTTTTCCTTATCGTCCATAATACTCCAAGACAATACTCCTGATTAAATCTTAGCAGGTGGTTCCCACCAGTAAGGATTCTTGTTTGATAAATCCCTTTTAATTATTCATATAAAAAATGAGACATCTATAATAAATGGTTAATGAAAAAATTACACATTAAATGAAATGGAAAATCCCCCTATACAGAATTACAACTGATGATGAAGATTTCAAAAACATCAAGAAAGTTTTACAAAGGAAAATGGATTGGGCGATAGGGCCAGAAATACCAGAATTTGAAAAAAGAATTGCAAAATATGTGGGAACAAAATTTTGTACTGCCTTTAATTCAGGCACATCTGCAGGACATGCTGCATTATTAGTAGCAGAAATTAATTCAGGAAATATCATTGTTCCTTCATTTACTTTTATTGCGACATCTAATTGGCCATTAATGGTTAATTCAAAACCAAAATTTTCAGATATTGAAGAAAAAAATTTTGGGTTGGATCCTCAAAAACTTAACAGTTCAATTACAAAAACCACTAAAGCTGTAATCCCAATTCATTATGGTGGGCTAGCATGTAAAATTGATGAAATTTCTGAAATTTGTAAGAAGAAAAAAATTCTTTTGGTAGAAGATTGTGCTGAAGCATTAGGTGCGAAATTTAAAGGAAAACATGTTGGTAATTTTGGGGAAATGTCAATTTTTAGCTTTGCGCCAAATAAGATCATCACAACTGGTGAAGGTGGTGCTGTTTGTACAAATTCTGAAAAATTTTATAAAAAATTACAATTAATTCGTTCATACGGTCGTCTTCGAAATCATAAGTATTTCAAAACAAATGAACAGCCCAATTATGTTTCTCTTGGATATAATTGGCGCATGTCAAGTATGACAGCTGCATTAGGATTATCGCAATTTGATAAAATAGAAAAAATAATTCAATCTAGACGTTCCCATGCAAAATATTTTTCTAATAAATTAAAAAAAATTCAAAAAATAAAATTGCCGTCAGAGCCAAAACAGCAAAAACATGTTTATCAATTATATACAATTAGATTAGAAAATTCTAAAATACGTTCTGATTTACAGAGATTTCTTTCAAAACATGGAATAATGACTAAAGTTTTTTTCGATCCAGTGCACAGGTATAATTTTTATAAAAAACATAAAATTAAACAAAATGATTCACTACCTGTCACAAAACTTATCTCAAATCAGGCTTTATCATTACCCTTGTTTCCAGGATTAAAAAGTGAAGAAATTAGATATATTTGTGATTCCATACAAGAATTCTTTGAAAATTGATTTATTCTTTAAATGGGAAATAGCATTGCATTATTTTTAATAGATGTGATAGTTTTTATCAGCAGAAGTTATCAAGTAGTTTTTTAATACAGAATTAATGTCCGATTGGAAAAAACCAACAATAGAACATCAAAAAATTACAAAGTATGGTTATTTTGTTGAATATCCTGAAAATCTTGTTTTAGGAAAAAATATAGACATTGGAGTTTTTACGTACATTAATTCACATTTTGGAGTTGAAATTCAAGATGGAGTAGAAATAGGGCCACATTGTTCAATTTTATCACATAGCAGTATAGGAAATAAAAAAGGCAAAGTAATCATCAAAAAACATGCTAAAATTGGTGGATATACATTGATAATGCCTGGAGTGACAATTGGTGAGAACTCTCTAGTTCATGCGTATTCATACATAGATAAGGACACTAAAGATAACGAAAATATCAAAAATACATCATAACAATCATTCTAAAATTATTTTAAAGAGGTAATAAATTAAAAATATGAATATTCTTGTTTTAGCCGCTCACCCAGATGATGAAACAATCGGTATGGGGGGAACAATTAAAAAACTTTCAAAAAACAACAAAATTCACTTATGCGTAGTATCTGAAGGAGCTTCAGCTCAGTACTCTGATGAAAAAATGATTGCTGTGAGAAGAAACGCATGTAAAAAAGCAGGTAAAATCTTGGGAATTTCAGATTACACATTTTTGGATTTTCCAGACATGCAGTTAGATACAATTCCTCATCTAGAAATTAATAGAGAATTAGAAAAAATCAGAGAAAAAATTAATCCGAAAATTGTTTACACTACACCTAATGATGATCTTAACAAAGACCATCAGAAAGTTTTCGAGTCAACCTTGGTAATGACACGCCCCCATTCTAGTAATGTTAAACATGTTCTTTCTTATGAATTTCCAGGCAAAAGAAAAGTTCCATTAAATCATAACGTCTATGAAGATATTACAAATGAATTTAAATATAAAATTCAGGCATTTAAAATGTATAAAACTGAACTCAAAAATTTTCTTCATCCACGTTCGTTGAAAGCAGTTGAAAGCATAGCAATCATGAGAGGAATTGAATCTGGCCTACAAAAAGCTGAGGCGTTTAATCTAATTCATCACATCAATGATTAAATAATTACAAACCAGAGTTTCGTTTACTAGAAAACCTTTGACTAGAGAAAACACCAATACCGAAAAATCCAATCATCATTGTAAGTAAAACATCTACCCAGAGTGCTTCATTATGCTCCATATGGTCAGACACTAAATCCTCTTCGAGAAGGAAGATTGAAAGGACTGTGAATGTTGCAAATGCAAGTCCTGTAAAAATCATGTTTGAATTTCTTGTTGATTTGTATGCAAGTAGGCTAAGTATGAAAAGGAATACACCAAAAGTGATGGCTGCAACATGAAGAGATACATGTGCTGCTAACTCAGGAGTAAACTTCTCAGCGAAAAATGGACCCAGTGCTGAAATGGTGGTTATCAGAGCAATAACTGTAAGTAAATATGACCTATTTTGCAGAATCTCTGGTACGTACATTTATGATATCAGTAACTATCTCCAATAAAAATACAAATGGTGTAATAACTAAAGTCAATAATTGTCTGAGCATGAATATGATCTAGTTGTGGTAGGGGCTGGACCGGCAGGTTCGTCGGCAGCATATGCCGCAGCAAAAAATGGGATAAAAGTAGCCCTTCTAGAAAAGGAGGAAAACGTTGCACAAACCGTAAGGACAAGCGGCGTAACGTGGATTGACTATGCAAAGGAATTTGGCATACCGGAAGACTGCTACAATCCAATTAGGACATACAACTTTTGTTCACCAAAAAACAAAGTTTCAATCAGTGATAAGCAGGCAAAGGCTGCAGTACTGGACGTACGAAAAACTTACAGGTTTTTGGCAGAGCAGGCAAAAAAGAATGGTGCGGAAATTTTCGTCAACACAAACGTAACCGAAGTGATTACAGAAGACGGAAAGGTCGTTGGAGTGAAAGCATCATCAGCAAACGACGAAATGACTTTTCGTGCAAAGATGGTGATTGATGCAAGTGGGTTTCAATCTGTTGTTTCAAAATCGCTTGGCCTTGTAAAACAATGGAAAAAGTTTGGCGTTGGTGCAGAATACGAAGCGGAAGTTGAGAATGTAAATTCTGATACATGGTGGCTTATGGTTGGACAGATATATTCCCCAGCTGGATATGCATGGATATTCCCACTTGGGAAAAACCTAGTGCGAATAGGAGTCGGAGTGGGAAAGCCCGAATCGGAAATGGATCCTACTCAAAGATTAGATGAATTGATTGAAAAGGGGGTGGGACCAATCAAGGACTTGGGAAAGATAACAAAGAAGGAGTTTCATTATGGCTTGATTCCAAACGAAGGATTGTCACGCAAAACAGTTTATGATAATTTAATTTTAGTTGGTGATACTGCAGGCATGGCAAATCCGCTTGTACTGGAAGGAATACGATATGCAATAAAATATGGACGTGTTGCTGGAGACGTATCTAGTAAAGCTATCAAATTAGGCGATACTTCAGAAGAAGCATTGCAATCCTATGAAGAAACATGGAAAAAGGAGATAGATCCAAAAATAAAATCTGCCCACAAAGTTCAAGCCAAATGGCTGAAACTGTCTGATGATGATTGGGACAAGGAGATTGGTATCATAAGCAACCTGACAGCAGACGAATTCTTAGATTTTGTAAGAGCAGACTTTACAGTATCAAAAATGATTAAGCTGGCAACACA
>Ga0209034_10000989_pt1 | contig 14061 bp, 13 predicted proteins | sample MarorgKNORR_S2LV_2_FD_188219 | JGI IMG/M metagenome (GOLD analysis project Ga0209034, IMG submission 188219) | Marine microbial communities from the Southern Atlantic Ocean, analyzing organic carbon cycling - 250m_A/KNORR_S2/LV (SPAdes) (version 2) | ecosystem: Environmental > Aquatic > Marine...
AAATGGGAAGGTTTGGGCTCTAATTTTTAAAAAAATATAATATTAAGGAACTAAGGTAATTATTTAATGTGTCGATCCCTTTCGTTATGAATACCCCAACTAATTAAGAGAAATATGAAAAAAATACTGAATGATCCCTTTAATTATGTGGATGAAATGCTTGAAGGACTCTGCTTAGCACATCCTGATTTATATCGTCAGACAGGTGAGGCCGGCCGGGTCATTGCTCGCTTTTCGGAAATAGCAGACGGCAAAGTCGGCATAGTTACCGGTGGTGGTTCCGGCCATTTACCGGTCTTCACAGGTTATGTCGGAAAAGGTCTCTTGGATGCCTGTGCAATTGGAGATGTTTTCGCCTCACCCTCAGTGGAACAGATGGCAGACGCCATGCGAGCAGCCAACGGTGGAGCAGGAGTTCTGCGACTTTACGGGAACTACGGCGGTGATGTCATGAATTTCGATATGGCCGGTGAGATGCTTGAAATGGAAGACACTCCATCCACAACCGTCCTGATGGCGGATGATGTGGCTTCTGCTCCAAAGGAAGAAGGTGAGAAACGCCGTGGGGTGGCCGGGATGGTCTATGCTTTCAAGATCGCCGGTGCAGCCGCAGAACAGATGAAAAATCTGGGAGAAGTAACACGGATTGCACAGAAAACAGCGGATGCCTGTCATTCCGTGGGGGCGGCATTGACATCCTGTACCGTTCCTCAAGCTGGTAAACCGACTTTTGACATTTCCGAAGAAGATATGGAAATGGGCATGGGTATTCATGGTGAACCGGGAGTATGGCGTGGAAAGCTCAAAACTGCTGATGAGATTGCCAACGAAATGGTGGATATGCTGCTGGCGGATATTAACCCCGTTTCGGGAGCTCGGATATCGGTTATGGTCAATAGTTTGGGAGCTACGCCGCCGGAAGAACTCTACATTTTGTACCGCATTGTGAAACAACGACTTGAGGATATTGGGATTAATATTGTGATGCCCCTAGTCGGACGCTACGCAACTTCCATGGAAATGACGGGAGTCTCCTTCACCTTCTGCGAACTGGATGCGGAACTGGAAGTTCTGCTGCTGGCGCCAGCTCACTGCGCCTTCTGGACCGTTGGATGATCTCCACTGAATCAATCAAATCCGGAATCAAACGGCTGGCTCAGGCAATGGAGCAATCAGCCGATGAACTAAATACCGCAGATGGTCTGTTAGGAGACGGCGACCTTGGAGTGACGATGATCCGGGGTTTTAGACAGATTATAGAAATTTTGGATTCCCTGCCGGAAGACATTGGCATGGCTTTTTTTCAGTGTGCCAAGGCTTTCACCAAAAGTTCCGGTTCCAGTTACGGAACCCTTCTGGCTACAGGAATGATGGCCATAGCAAAAGTAAAAAAAGGACAAACTGGAATTGAGTTGGAAGAGGTCTCCGGACTTTTTGATATAGCACTTGAAGCAATGCAAAAGCGGGGGAAGGCCAGTCTTGGAGACAAAACTGTCCTTGATGTGATCGCCGCAGTTCGCCATGCATCCACAAATCAAGCCGAGGAGCAGGACTTGCTTGACAGTATCAACCAAGCCATCAATGATACCATGGATCAATTCCGGAATCGCCAGAGTAAAATTGGCCGGGCCCGGATTTTTGGAGAAAAATCAATCGGCCTGGATGACCCAGGAATGTTGGCTTTCAAGCGCATGTTCGAATCTCTACAAGCAGGTCTATGAACTGCAAATTTTGACCTCGGCATGTGAAATCACTTTAGCACCATGGTGTCCACTGGTGTCAGAAATATTTCTGGCATGTGTGACGTGAATAATGCAGTTTTGCTCACCCAAAAAAAGTGTAGATTTTCCTTTCAAAATCTTTCTCTTTACGGCTGTTGATAAAATTTGAACCAATTTAAAGTTACAATCGTTTGGCCATTTAGTATTTTTAAGAAATGAGACAATTGTAAAATTGTCTCATTTTAGAGATCGATCGCCAAATATATCCTTATAAATTTTTTCAAATTAAGACCTGAGTGTTTAATAAAAACAGCCCAATTCAAGTGCCGATATAAGGCTATTCCTGTATATGGCTACTGCTCATTTCGGAAGGTTTCCTGTGCAGATTTTTGTTGGATCTTAATAAATTCCTTTGCGTGACGTGCAAGATCGTAGCTGTCTTCCCAAAGGTTCCGCCATATACCTAGAATATTAGATAGATCAGGAGCGACAATTTCTGAGGAAAAAGATTCGAACGTGATTGGTCCACTATATCCAATATTGGCCAGGGCTATAAAAATTTCTCTGAAATCGATATTCCCTGTTCCCAAATATCCTCGATGAGATTCTCCGATATGAAAGTATCCGAGACGCTCGGCACATCCCCTGATGGCATTGCCTAATCCGCTTTCTTCGATGTTCATATGATATGAATCAAGGTGAACAAAAACATTGTCAGAACCGATAAGTTTTAGCATTTCCATTGCCTCAGCTCCTGTGTTAATCAGATTTGTTTCATAGCGGTTAACAACCTCGATCCCGATAGCAATCTCCGCTGTTTTGGCTTTTTCAGCGATGCGATATAGTACTTCAGCAGAATTATTAATTCCTCGATCTGTTCTCGGAGACATATATTTAGTTAAAGTAGAATATAGAATTCCGCACATATGGGTTCCGCCAATGTCTCGAGTAACATTGAGAGCATCAATAAGCATGCTTTCCCCTCGTGCTACAACTTCTGGGTCTTCGCTGGAAATGTCAGCATGAGGAGGAAGCCCAAGCGAAACTGTTGCACCAAGGTCATTTTCTTTCAATTGAGTATGCGTGAACTTAACATCTATGCTCGAAGGATCTAAAGCTGGAATTTCTATGTAATCATATCCCAGTTCTGCAGTCTTAGTGATGGCAGTTCTGCATTCTTCGTGACTCCAACCTCCAACCCAAACAAGTGCGTGTACTCCTAATTTGCTCATATTTTTTCCATAACTTATTTCTCCTTTCTGGGAGGTATTTGTGTAGTTATAACAAGTATAAAAATTTTTGTATATTTCTCTAAGTTAAAAAATTCTACTTTTAAATTGTTTTTTTGTAATCCAGAGAAAGAGTATCTTCTTCTTGAAAATATTTACTCAGAGTTCCCGGTGAAAAGCGATTCGCAGACACAAATCCTGTCAGACCTTGAGAATCGTCCATTCTGAAGCAGCAGCCTATCCCGGAATTGTAAAGTATTTGAAAATAATGGCCTTTGCTAAACAATGAGTCAGTTTTGAAGTAAGGCCTCCAAAAGCAAAGGATTGTTGTCATTCTCATATGCAGAATAATCATCACTTCGCCGTAGATTTTGATTTGAATATTTTTCAGCTGAAAAAGTTCAACAATCGTCTATTGACATCGTTGGCTTTTTCCATCTGTACCATGTGCCCAGCGGAGTTAAAAATCTCTATTTCAACGGAAGATCCGCCGGAAGCAGAAAAATTTCTGGCATGTGCAACGGGAATGATGCTGTCTTGCTCGCCCCAAAGAACCAGTGTTGGTTTTCCAGAAGCAATTACCTTATTACTAAGGATGGTTTGTGTGGTAGAGAGCAACATTGCCGAGAGAGTCCGCAGTACGTCATCCACTCCATCGAGACGTTTATACTTTAGGACATCATCCACAAGTTGTCGACTGACCAACGACTCATCTGCAAATAATTGCTGAAGCACAGGTTTGAGCTCCCGGCGTGATTGTGCATCGACAAATCCCTGCAGGTAATCGCTATTGATATCAGGTCCCAGCCCTGAACTACAAATGAGTCCAAGCGATTTCACACTTTCCGGACATTCAGTTACCATTTGCATGGTGATGGCCCCACCCATCGAGTGTCCGATTATATGTGCCGACGACACACCGACAACCTCCAAAAATTTACCTACAAACTTTGCCAATCCGGAAATTGAAGGTTCCGGAATAGTTTTTCCGGATTCTCCATGTCCTGGAAGATCCAAAGCCAGTACCCGATGTTTGTCCGCAAGTGCGTCAAGATTGAAAAGCCAATTGTCCAAATCTCCGCCAAAACCGTGCAGTAGCAGCACCACTGAATCACCGGAGCCACGATCGGCATAACGCACACGAAGTCCGTCCACTTCCGTAAACAGATATTGCGGAATACTTTCTTCAGTATCGTCTTCTTCGGAATCAGGAATTTCGTAAGCTTCAATAAAAGTCTCGATTTCGGAATCCAAGACCGAGGAATCGGCCAAGACACCAAGCAAAGATTTGACCGGGTAAAAAGTGTCAGTTTCCGCAATACAACGCCTCAATAGACCAGCATCAGTTGCCTCGACGACACCAGAAATTTTATCTGTTTCGACTTCGATGATCTCATCACCCACCGATATTTCCGCGCCTTCTGTAACAAGCCACTCATTGACTTGCCCTTCTTCCATGGTCAACCCCCATTTTGGCATGAGAATGGGAATGATGTTTTGTTTCATAACTTCTCCTAATTAAATGTTTTGCGAACAGAATCTGCTACCTGTTCGGCACTTGGGATGTAAAGGTCTTCTAGGGATGTTGTGAATGGAACCGGAGTATGAGGAGCAGTTACCATTTCAATTTGTGCTTTGAGCGACTTGAAAGCCTGCTGAGCGACTTGTGCCGAAACATCTGAAGCAATGCTGCAACGCGGATTTGATTCGTCAACGACGACTAAACGTCCAGTATTTTCAACACTTTCGAGGACAGTTTCCATGTCGATTGGTGATAATGTTCTCAGATCAATCACATCACATTCTACACCTTCTTTGGCCAAATTTTTAGCCGCATCCATTGCTTTTCCGACCATCATGCCGTAAGCCACAATGGTTGCATCTCCGCCATCACGCATCACGTTTGCTTCGGCAAATGGAATTACATAAGACTCCTCCGAAACCTCATCTTCAACACCATAAAGAGATTTATGTTCACAAAAGATAACCGGATCATTATCCCTGATTGACTGGATGAGCAGACCCTTCGCATCATGCGGATTGGACGGACATACTATCTTGAGTCCGGGAATATGGGTAAATATTGCTGTCAACATCTGTGAATGCTGAGCCGCTGCATTAATCCCAGCACCAACCATAGTTCGGATTACGACCGGAGTTTCTGCTTTGCCGCCGAACATATACCTGAATTTTGCTGCTTGATTATATATTTGATCGAAACAGACTCCCAAGAAGTCAATAAACATCAACTCCGCCACCGGTCTCATTCCGCAGGCAGCTGCCCCGATTGCGGCTCCGACATACGCTGATTCAGACAGTGGCGTATCCATGATCCGGTTCCCATGTTTTCCGTAGAGCCCTTTAGTGACACCCATAGGCCCCCCCCAAGCATCGTCTTCACCGGGACTTCCGGTACCACCGATGCTATCCTCGCCCATTACTATCACTGACGGATCGCGTGTCATTTCCTGATCAAGGGCTTCGTTAATTGCTTCTTTGAATGAAATAGTTCTTGCCATTGTTCCTCTTCGTTTTATGGTGGTCCGTGTTAAATCGGAGCCTTAATAGTTGACATAAACATCAGTAAGTAAATCAGCTTCGGTCGGCAATTCTGCTGCTTTTGCTGAAGAAACAGCCTCTTCGATGAGACTCAAAACTTCCGTATCACATGCCTCTAAATCCGCTTGAGACAGGACTCCGGAAGCAGTAACCGTTTTGCTGAAAGACTTGAGGCAATCTTGATTAGCACGAATATCATCCACTTCACCTGATGCACGGTAGGTTTGTGCATCGCCCTCAAAGTGTCCGAAAAAGCGGATCATTTTGCATTCCAATAATGACGGACCACCGCCTTCTCTGGCGCGTCTAATGATTTCTCCTGCGGCTTCATAAACGGCAAAAAAATCAGTGCCGTCCACTGTGACCCCTGGCATTCCAAATCCGGAAGCACGGTCCACATAACTATCGCAGGCCACAGCCCAATCTACCGAAGTGGATTCGGCATAACCGTTGTTTTCAACGACAAAAACTACTGGTAAATTCCAGATGGAGGCCAGGTTCAGACTTTCCAAAAAAGTGCCTTGATTAGAAGCTCCATCACCGACGAAACTGATAGCAATATCGCCGTTGTCCCGAAATTTTGCGGCAAGTGCGGCTCCACAGGCCAACGGTGCTCCTGCACCTAGAATTCCGTTTGCGCCCATCATGCCTTTGTCCAAATCGGCAATGTGCATCGAGCCGCCTTTTCCTCCGCAAACTCCTGATTTTTTGCCAAAGATTTCAGCCATCATTCCCTTTACGTCCACGCCTTTTGCGATGCAGTGACCGTGTCCACGGTGTGTACTGGCGATGTGGTCATGCTGACGCAAGTGAGTCATAATGCCAGCAGCAGAGGCTTCTTCTCCGGCGTATAGGTGGACGAATCCTGGGATATCTCCACGAGAAAATTCAACGTGTACACGCTCCTCAAATTCGCGTATAGTGCGCATGGTCTGATAAACTTGCAGGAGTTCATCCCTACTCAATGGGAACATATTTTCATTCATGGTGTCTCCATGTTTAACTTATTGGTATATCAAGGGTTGCTCCGACCAAAAGACGATGCTCCCCGGTATAACGCATACATGCGCCTACATTCACAGTCCGGAAGGCCTTTTCATGCAGTGTGACCTGCACAGTATCTTCCGGACCAAATTCAAGCTCACGCTCTCCATCCAAAGCAATCATGCCCGAGGATTGCTTTAAAATTACAGGTATTCCTGCTTCAAGTTGTTGCCAGGATTGCACTCCAACAGTGCGGATAAGTCCTGGAGCTATGGGGACTTGCAATACTGTTTTTGCTTGTTCCGGAACAGCCAGCGAAACATACAACCCTCCGGAATCATTGCGGCCAATCGGTTTTAACAATCCAGCAATTGCTGACATACCGATTACTTCAGGGTCGGAGAACGTCACAAATAGTTCACGTAAATTTTCTGTACGCCAAAGTGCACGCGCTCCAATGTAGCGTTCTGTAGAAACCACAATGTCCACCAAAGCAATGTCACTACGTTCTCCGCCGTTAATATCCACACGTAACAACTTGTTCGGAGCAAAAGCAACACCCTCCGGAATGCGCCCGGTAGCTACCATTCCGACTGCTAGTCCAGTAATTGTCGGTTCACGATGTTCAGGAAAAGCGTTGTTGGTTCCGGTAGAAATTCCGGTAATTGGTACTTGTTCGCAGATTTTTACGACAGCCCGATGAGTGCCGTCACCTCCGAGTACAACAATCGCTTTGACTCCGGAATCAAGCATGGCTTTGGTCGCAGCAAAAGTATCGGCAACCGTTCCGGAAATCTGGGTGTTAGTCATTTCAAGTTCCGGAAAACTATTTTCGCCGAGCCCCTGTTCACGTTGCAGTGCACGCTTGAGCAAACTGCGGATACCTCCGTTTTCCGGCATCATCAGCACTCGCTGCACTCCACAAGCCCGCATGGCGGCCAGAACACGCATCACAATATTTGCACGATCCGAAACCTGTAAACTCGTAGCATTAGCAATCACGCGCCGGATGTCTCGCGCTGAAACCGGATTAGCCACGATACCAACACTTATTGCTGAAGGATTTATACTCAAATATACCTGTTTTCTGCCGTAGTATTCAGGTGAAGGTTGATGGTTAATTACCAGAGTGTACAGCGTCCAAACTGCAAATCGTCAACCGTCAATCTATTCGCGCCAGCACGGTTTCAGGCTTAAATAGTTCACCTTTGGCGACACAAATTTCCAATTTCAGCATAAAAATCTTATTTCATGGCAGGCTTCCTGTAACGAGTTTTCTTTGCCCTCTTAGTTTTGTGGATAGTACAATACTCTGGTATTATTAGTCAAGTCTTAATGTCCGATATTTGGAATACAGATGCACAATAGTCCTGAATTTGCATGACTTACAAGAATCATTTTTCTCAAAAATCATGTTATTGTTAATCAAAGATAATTTATGTGATAAACGTTTTCTTGTACTGTTTTGCTGCTAAAGCAGAAGAACTTAGACGTTTACGAAAAGTATTCCCGTTTCAGAAAGCGTCTCAATTATCAAGATTACCGGTTATCTGTCAAAGAATTAAAGACTTTCAGATCCAGTGGCTTGAATGAGATCGGGTGATTTTACTTTCATTGCTGTGACCTTTTTGAAATGCGAAATTGCAGGGTTATATGGCTTTAGAAAGAAGAATACTGTATTATAACATGCTTGAAAATAGATATATACTATTGATATTATTAATTTATAATTATTTATCAGGGTCAACTACGTATTCTTTCCCCGCTTAAGGAATCGAAGAAAAATATTTTGGCTTTGTCAAGTTTGATCTTGACCGGGAGATCGAGGTCACTTTCAAAATCTTTGTCCTCAACGATGGTGACAAAATTGGAACCCATTTTTGAAGTAACAATGGTCTGATCACCAGTCAGTTCAATGGAATAGAGTGTGGCTTCTAGGTGGGAAGTCCCTTTTTGTACGATTTCCATGTCTTCAGGACGAATTCCAAGGATTACATCCTTTTTAGAATCTTTGTCAACATTATTAATAAGACATCCTTCGGCGAAAAAATTCCCGCTCTCGATTTCGCCATGGATCAAATTCATTGGAGGAGATCCGATGAATCCTGCCACAAAAAGATTATCAGGATCATTGTAGATGTTTTTGGGACTGTCAATTTGCTGAAGCACTCCCTCATTCATGATTGCCACCCGTGAGGCCAAAGTCATGGCTTCAATCTGGTCATGAGTGACATAGATGGTGGTGATGCCAAGTTGATGCTGCATATGTTTCAACTCTGCACGCATCTGTCCACGTAGTTTGGCATCCAGATTAGACAGCGGTTCATCCATCAAAAAAACTTTTGGCCTCCGTACTAAGGCACGAGCCAAAGCCACACGCTGTCTTTGACCTCCGGAAAGCTGCTTAGGATACCGATTCAGCAAATCTTCCAGCTGTACCTGTTTTGCTGCTCTTAAAATAGCATCTCTTTTCTCCTGACCTTTCACTCCTTTCATTTTCAGGGGATATCCGATGTTTTCCTCCACAATCATATGGGGATATAGAGCATAACTTTGAAAAACCATCGCAACATCCCTGTATTTGGGTAGTATTTCATTCATTAACTTGTCCCCAATATAAAGTTCTCCTTTTTCGATAGTTTCCAAACCCGCAATCATTCTTAAAGCAGTGGTTTTTCCACAACCCGATGGTCCAAGCAGAACAAGAAATTCTCCTTGTTCAATCTCCAGGCTCATGTTATTAACTGCTGTTACTTTGCCAAAATTCTTCGTAAGACCCTTCAGTTCAACATCCATTATTTTCCTTTGTTTTTTCAGCGATCAGATAAATTATGCCTTCATTATTCAGTTTTTAATAAATATGATTTAGAACAATTTATGGATAATTAAGATAATTTACGGAAGATTTAAACTTCACGTCCAAGTTAAACTGATCTATAAAGCATTACAGTCTAATGCAGTGCACAATTATTATTCTACATTAATTACAATGAGGTATAGAATAATTTTCCGGTGATCTCTTTGAATTATCATTACATTCATCCTTTGATAGCCCCTACCAGCAAGCCTCTGACGATGAATCGATACAAAAACAGGGCAATCAAGATTACAGGAATTATCATTAGAATGATAATCACAGACATGTACCACCATTGAGGACCACGTGTTGTATTCATAGATGCAATCATTAAAGGAAGTGTCTGAGTGTCTGTCATTGAAATAAAGAGTGAAAGAAGATATTCATTCCAGCAGAGTATCAACACCAGCATGAAGGTTGCTGAAAGCCCAGGTTTAGCTAGAGGCAGAACAATAGTGGTGAAAATTCTATATCGTGAAGCTCCGTCTAGTGCGGCATTTTCTTCAAGATCTACAGGAATGCTGAAAAAGAAATCCCGCATCAGCCAGACCACAATGGGAATGTTGATTGCCACGTAGGTAATAACCATCGCCAGATATGTGTCCAAGATGCCAAGCTGCTGGTAAAATATATAGACTGGAATGACCACTACAACAGGAGGCAGAATCCTTTGGGAAATCATCCAGAAGCCGATATCGTTATTACCCAGAGAGGCTTTAAATCTTCGTGACAATGTAAAAATGAAGAGAAGAAAAATAGCTGTACCAGAAGTCAATACCAACCTCCAATCCATTCCCATCTTAGTGATCAATAAAATTGCCAAGATCAAAATAAGGATGAAACATGCAATCGAGACAATCTTCGGACGGTAATGAATCCGGACCAGCGCATAACCTGCCATACTACCTATCAAAAGAGTTATAAATGCGCTGATCAATGATATTATAACCGTATTGAAAAACGGACGGAGAGTATTCATTGATTCCTGCATGAAAACAAATTCCCATGCATGCAAAGAAGGTTGAAAATCTACAAACGGGATGTAGAAAGGCCCCTGGTTAACCACATGTGGTTCCTTGATCGAAGTCACCAGCACCCAATAAATGGGAAAAATACAAATAAAGGCCCATATCCCAAGTATGAGATAAGAAAGGATGCTCTCCAAAACTGAAGAGTCTTCAAGACTTCTTTTTTTCGTTATCTTCTGCCAAATATTCATTGTTGTGCAATTTCGACTCGTTTTTTAACCAGACTGACAAAGGAAAGACAGATAAAAACCGCAACCACCATCAAAAGGTACCCTACAGCTGCGGAGCCGCTGAGATCCATCGTCCGCCAATTAAAGTAGGAATGTAGAGAGAGTGATTCTGTGGCAATCCCGGGTCCTCCGTTGGTCATCACATTCGGTAGGTCAATGATCTTGAATGCTTCAATCAGTCGGATCAGGATGATGGTCACGGTGACAGGTAAAAGGGTGGGCCAGGTGATATCGCGAAAAATCTGCCATGATCCTGCACCATCCATTAGTGCGGCTTCCTTTTGTTCTGTCGGAAGGCTTTCCAGACCAGCAAGCAGGACAATGAACATAAACGGGATCCACTGCCATGCATCACCAATCATTACCGCAATTCGGGCCCCCCAGGGAATCACGGCCCATGATGTCTCCTCAAAACCAAGCCACATCACCACGGGAGCAAAGGGACCCTTTGTCATGTCCGTCAGCATGCGGAACAAGTAGGCAATGCCAACTGGAGTGATCATCATGGGGATAAAAAAGACCATCTTGAAAAAAGACTGCCCTCTTATTTTCTTTACGCAGAGCAGGGCAAGTCCTAGTCCGATCAGGAATTGAAAGATGACTCCAAGAATGACATAGGTTAAAGTAACCACAAGGGTTCCTGGAAGTCCTTTCGGAGTGGTCAGGTTAATTAAAGTCAGCATCAAAAGAAAGAATAATCCTGTGGCAACAACAAATCGTCCAATAGTTCCTACAATACTAAGGTTGGTGGACCTGAAATATCGATAAAACCAGACAAGTATAAGAATCACGAAAACACTCATGATTACATATCCCGTTGTTGTCAATTGATCAAATTTGCCCAAGAAATGATACTGTTGACTGCCAAAAATCAGTTTCTTGAAATTCAAAAATCCGATGTATTTTGCTTCTATGCCGCCTTTTACGAATTTGAGACGTGAAAGAGCAACGAATAGTGAAACAATAAGAGGGAAAATGGAAAAACACAGTACGACCAACACAGCAGGCATGATGAATACTGCCGGTGCTTGACGATCAAGGTGTTCTTCAATGGAATTTGGATGAGTCATAAAAGATACCCAATCCGGTTTCCCGAATTGGGTAAAAAATGAGGTCAGTAACCGAGTGTGTTTCGATAAGCATTTAACTGCCCATCGCGACCCATCTCTTCAGTCACTTCTTCCCAACCGTCTTCGATACGCTGCATGGCCTCTTGCTTACTGATTTCACCGGAAAGGAAACGGTGAACCTCTGTGTCAAGAACGACCTGCTGGTAGCGCTGATTCTTGGGAACCCGCAAATCGAGAATCATGTTGGGGCTATTAAGACTTGCCTTGATGGCGCCCAGATAATTCTCTGCACTAGCTTTGCTGAATCCGGCATTGGTCCAGTTGCTCAGGTTCTCGAACTGGGAAACCCTGTATGGGTTCATTCCGGTAATCCCGATGGTGACATCCACGTTGGATTGCTTTGCCTGTGCCATGTAGGAAAAGAAATCATATGCAGCATCTTTGACTCTTGCACTCGAAGCGGTATTGATCGCACCAGACCAGCCGCCATAGGCTGCAAAAGGAGCGTGGTTGACACCGTTGATCGCATAGGGACATCGGGCACGGTCACACGAAACCAGTTTCCCGCTTGAACGGTCCAGCACCTTCCTGGACCCTGGGAGAATGGCCGCCCCAGTTTTGCCTTTGACCTTGGAACCTTTTTCAATAGCTAGGGTTCCGATGTCTCCCCAATCAAGGGTCAGGGCGCAGCGTCCGGCCGTCCAGAGTCCCCGGGTGTCACCCACGTCCAGATTAATCTCATCCGGTGGAGCGAACTTAGTGGTTTCCTTGTAGATATCCAGTGCACGGGAAAAGGCTTCGTTGTTAACCATCGGCTTCATGGTCTTAGTGTCGAAAAACATGCCCTCTCCTGTTCCCTTGGCCTGAATGAAACCACCTGCAACCGAGAGAATCATCCAGTAGGCCTGGGCATTCCGTTTTTTGGAGATGCAGGAGCCGTAGTCAGGAGTCCCATCGCCGTTCATATCTTGGCCGTGGAATCGGCTTGCGATATAGGTGTATTCTTCCCATGTGGTGGGTGGTGAGATTCCAGCTGCATCGAGGAGGTCTGTTCGGTAATAGATCATGTGAAAATCACCGTCCAGGGGGATGGTGTAGATCTTACCGCCATAAGTGGAACTGAAGGAGCGGAAGAAGTATCCGATGTCGTCCCATTCAATGGCCGAGTCAGCTTTCACTTTCGAGGTCAAATCCTCGAGATAGCCCGGTTCGATGAAATCTACCATCCACTGTGGTGCAAACACAGCTCCGTCGATACTGTTAGTTCCAGTTGCAAAATCAGCTTCCATTTTCGGATAAATATCCGCAAAAGGAACACCGATGATGTTAACTGTTGCTCCGGTCAATTTCTTGAAATCCGGAGCACGCTTAACCATGGGGCCTTTGATCTGCGGGGCCTCCATGGTGAGAATGTTGACAGTCACACCATCATATTTCTTGGCATGAACTGCAGGCATGGTGAAAAGCAAAGTTCCCATGGCGAGAACGATGCCCGAAATCATTTTGTTTTTAAGTTTAAACATAATAACCTTTTTTTCTAGGAGTTAATAATTAATTTTAATTATATAGCTAATACTGAAATTCATTCCATAGGCACTCTTTCATTAGGGTTTAAATCGAAATAGTTTCATTCCAAGTTTGCATGATACAAAAAAAGGCTTTCAGAGTCCATTTCTTTATTATGCATTAGTAACCCCGCAAGACAGTCGAGAGTAAGAAGCAAGCTTTGTTCAAAAAGAGACCCCATAGGCTGAATTGATGTCATCTCATGTTTACGAGTTAATTTTGGAGAAGGAGCTGGTATCTTCAGGCATTCCTGAGCCAATTTGCCGATACTTGAATCAGGATCAATACTGAAAAGTAGGATATGAACACCTATATTGTTAGCCTTTTTAGCTAAACTCAAAAGGCTGTCGGTCTCACCGGAGCCTGATCCTATCAGTAAAAGGTCATTCCTACTTACCGCGGTAGTAGTGATATCTCCAAGAATCTGTACTTCAATGCCAAGGTGCATTAAGCGCATTGCAAAGCATCTCATAACCAATCCTGTTCTGCCGACTCCCGCGATAAAAATCCTTGGTGCATCCAGTATCTGCAAAGCAAAATTGGAAATAATTGTTTCGTCAATTTCCCCAAGTGTTTCTTCGATTTCTTTTAAAACAGCTGGATAATAATCATTAAATTTCATAATCAAACCATCGCTTGGTGTAATTCAGTTAAAGCCTCACGATGATTTCTTGCATTTGCAATGTAACTGCCCACAACAACAATTTCAGGACGAAAACTTTTAATTTTCCGTATCATATCTGGTTTGATTCCTCCCGCTACGGCTATATTGTTTCCTCCGTGAAGATTATAAAAATTTTCCAGGTCATTTAGGGGA
>Ga0209034_10000992_pt1 | contig 14058 bp, 12 predicted proteins | sample MarorgKNORR_S2LV_2_FD_188219 | JGI IMG/M metagenome (GOLD analysis project Ga0209034, IMG submission 188219) | Marine microbial communities from the Southern Atlantic Ocean, analyzing organic carbon cycling - 250m_A/KNORR_S2/LV (SPAdes) (version 2) | ecosystem: Environmental > Aquatic > Marine...
TCTTTCCAAGCTTATTCGCGATGACCATTCGTTGGCTATTGATGAAATCTCTGAATCGGATAAGCCTGTCACGGATAAAGAAAGAGAGGGATATTCTTTTGTGCCGACATCGGTTCGAGCGCTTAGGCAAATGGCAGGAGTTTTGCCGGAAACCTGTCTTTCAGTACCAGAAGATATAGCCTCTATTTTGATAGCGCAACTAAGGACTTCCTTTGCAAATGCTCGTCCAGGTCACCGCATATCAGGGAGCGTTATTCTCGGTACAGCTGGGGCACGGTTGACCTTTCCGGGAGCTAAAGATGCGATCAATCTGGCTAAGCAGATTGATATTATTCTTCAAGATAAAAACCCGTTCAAATTGAAACTAAATATTGATATCGTGAGCGATTCACCCCCTGTTTGCGACCTTATTTTACAGTCAGCTTTTAAAGACCCTCATTCAGGGGTTAATGGTGGGCCAGTTCCAATTCCTGAAATCCAATTGGCTCGAATGATTGACTATTTGATTTCAGATGATGGAGTTCTGCATCCGGGTCTGCAAAAATTTAGTCCAGATGATCGGGTCGAGGTGCAGTCTCTTTTCGTCGATCAAGGATTGAATCCCCGCCTTTTTGCAGATACAACTGCTAAGTCATTGGTGGAGCTTCGTTTGGCCCCTGGAAACAAAGACAAATCTGCTGTGGAAAAGCTAAAGAAATATTTATTAGAAAATAAAGTTTCAGGCTTTGAACTCAAAATTACTGAGGATAAAGGGGCTTCACCCTGGATGACGACAATATCTCATCCTGTTTTCCCATTGATGTTAGAATCACTTGAAAAAGGCTTTGGCAGAAAACCTTGCCTTTATGGGTGTGGAGGAACCATACCTTTCGTTGAAAAATTAATGCAGGCCTTGGGTGATGTCCAGCCTCTTTGTTTGGGAGCTTATGACCCAGATGCAAAAATGCATGAACCGGGGGAAAGTTTGTCGATGCCAGATTTATTGGGTTGCACACGATCCATAATTCATCTCATTTCTAGAATTCAAGAAGTATATGGACCTGCTGAACAAAATCAAAAAAAATAACCAGATTGATACCACACCCTCAGTCAATAAAGTTTTCTCTGGTAGAACACATGTTTTTAAACTATAGGGAAAGTTTATGATTTTAGTTTTCTATCTTTATTGGGACGTTTCAATTCTTTTGAACCACCGTCGACTTGACAAGAAGCAGGGAATAAAGTATAAATTCCAATTCTTTATTTAAATTTTTCATTTTCTTAGGGAGGCTTGTTTTCGAGTCTATTTTAAAGGAGTAGTTTCTTGGCTAATCATAAGTCGGCATTAAAGCGTATTCGGCAAAACACAAAACGTAACGAAAGAAACAAAAGTTTTAGAACTTTGGTCAAAACGGTCACTAAAAAAGTAACGGCAGAAGCTGAAGCAGGCAATAAAGAACAGGCTTTATTGGAATTAAAGAGAGCCGAAAAAGTGATTGCAAAAGTTGGTGGCAAGGGTATTCTTCATCCTAGAGCCGCTTCCCGCAAAATTTCCAGTCTCACACGTCTCGTAAACCGAGCGTCATAATCGCAACCACAAAATACTAGGTTGACCCGTCAATTAGTAAAGTTATATTTGTATTCTTGAGATATCTCATGCTTAGTTGTTTGCTGAAGTTAACCCAAGGATAAGGGTTTGCATGATGGCAAAAGGGTTCTGTGAGGAAGATTTTAATCTCCGATCTGCTTGGGCGAGTTGCAAATAACTAAGCCGTAATTGTTGAGTACTGAACTTTTTTGTATGTTGTAGAGCTTTTTCTACCACAAAAGGATTGGCCCCCATAGCTGTTGCAATCTGTCCTGAAGGAATATTTCTTTGCTGGTAATGTTTCACTTCCCAGATGACTCGGAATTGCCAAGCAATGGTTCCCATTATTTTTATGGGTTCTTCTCCATTATCTAACTGATTCTGTAAAATTTGTAATGCTTTATGAGGGTTTTTATTTTTCAAAGCATCGGTAAGCAAAAAAATGTTTTCCAGTCGAGTTTCACCGACAACCTCCTGCACATCTTTTTCTGAAACTGCTTTCTTTTTTCCTGAGTAAATCAAGGTTTTATCCAGTTCCTGAGCTAGGACTCCGGGTCGGCCTCCTACTCGGTTTATAAGAGCGCGTGCTGCGTTTATGGTCATGGTGTAACCTCTCTCCTCTGCTCTAAGACGGATCCATGTAGCCAGTACATTTTCTTTAGGGGCCTCGCAAACTACGGCACCTTTAGTCTTAGTAAGTACTTTAAATAATTTGCGTTTTCGGTCTACCTTGTCAGCAGTTATAACCATGCAGGCATCGACAACAGGATTCTTGCAATAGTTAATTAAGGATAGGGCATCTTCGTCCTTGGGAATTGCTTCGTGGAGGTTGCGAACGATTACCAATTTAGTACCACCCAGAAAGGACAAGGTTTTAGCAGAGCCGATCCAATCGTTAACACTACTTGTCCGAGCATCAAATGTTTCTAGGTTAAAATCTCGATTATCCTCGTTTATCCATTTTTTAGTGAGCGAGCGAATGGCTTCAACATGATAGAAAGTTTCCAGACCATAAAAAAAATAAAAAGGTTCTGTTTTTCCTTGTGAGATTTTTTGATGAAATTCTTCAGGAGTCATGATCTAATAAAGTTTTTAGAATTGATCTATTATTAAGCTAACGAGACGGTTCCCCAAATCGATATAGGCTTGATCCAAGGCTTTCAACCTCTCTGTTTCAGTATCTCCTATGTCGGAGTTGGATTTATAGTCCCATTGATTTTTTAGCTCTTCTTTTAAAAAAATTTTATTCTTGACCTGGTCAAACACTTCTAGCTTTACTTCAATTTCTATAATAAAATCGGCTACTAAATCCTGCGAATTGAACGATACGGCTCTTTTATTGTAATAACTTAGAGTCCCATTCATTACCAGATCAGCATCCTCTTTTTTTACTACTTTTAGACGCCCATCGGAAATGAAAGATTGTAAAATAGCACTTGTAAGTTCTCGATGTATTTCGGGTTGGGAGGAAGTGTTTTTAAAAACGGGAATGGAAATAGTTTGTAAGTGTTTCGGGAGGTTCTTCCCGGTGCCCACCAGATGGTATCCGCAGCCATAAAATAGAGAGCAAGAAATGGCGAATAGTAGAAGCCAGTTTCTTCTTTTATTTTTTCTCATTTCACTACAATGTTAACCAGTTTTTTAGGGACTATGATGATTTTTTTGATTTCTTTATCCTGGGTCCATTCCTGAATCCTAGGTTCATTGAGGGAGAGAGATTTTAATTCTTCATCACTGATTCCAGTGTATACCTGTATCTTTTGTCTCACTTTACCATTGACCTGTATCACTATCAATATTTCATCTGTTTGCGTTAATTCTTCCTTATAAGTAGGCCATTTTTTTTCATCTAGCGTTTTTGAAAAATTCATCAGCATCGCCATTTCTGCAGTAATATGGGGGGCGAATGGAGAAAGAGTTAAGATGACGGCCTCCATGGATTCTCTCATCACGGCATAAAGATTTTCATCGATTTCACTTTGTTTTTCTTTCCATTCTTTGAAAAGATACAGATGATTGACCAATTCCATGATCGCAGCAATGGCCGTATTAAATTGCATTCGTTTTTCAATATCTTCGGTGACACGTCTGATGGTTATATGAGTCATTCTGCGCAATTCTTTTAATTCTTTAACAGAGGTGGATAAGTTTTCATCAGCTGCTGATATGGATTTTATTTCATCTACGAACTCGCAAAAAATTCGCCAAACGCGTTTGAGAAAACGCGAACAGCCTTCCACACCTTGATCGCTCCATTCCAAATCTTTTATCGGAGGTGCCGCAAATAGAATAAAAATACGTGCCGTGTCCGCACCATAATTTTTAATAATTTCGTCTGGATCGACCACATTCCCTTTGGATTTAGACATCTTTGCTCCATCCTTAATGACCATTCCTTGCGTTAACAGGTGATCAAAGGGCTCCTTGGTTTGCGTCAATCCGATATCATTGAATACGAGGTTGAAAAATCTCGAATAAAGTAAATGTAAAATAGCATGTTCAATACCACCAACATATTGATCTACAGGCATCCAGTAGTGGTTGTCTTCCGGGTCAAAAGGTTTATCTTGCAGTCGGGGTGAGGTATATCGATCGAAGTACCATGAAGAACAGAAAAAGGTATCGAGAGTATCAGTGTCGCGCTTAGCTGGTGACTGACATTTTGGGCATTCAGTTTTATAAAATGACTCTAAGGTATGAAGTGGAGACTGCCCTTTTTCCCCTAATTGTGCATCCAAAGGTAACTCAACTGGTAACTGATCAAAATTCACAGGTACAATTCCGCACCTATCGCAATGGATAATCGGAATGGGGGTGCCCCAATAACGTTGTCTGGAAACTCCCCAATCGCGAATGCGGAAATTAACAGTGGCTTTGCCTATTTTATTTTTTTTTAAATATTTGCAGACCTCACTACGAGCTTCCTGACCGATCAGCCCATCGAAGTTGCCTGAGTGGATCATGGCCCCGTCTGCACTGTAAGCATGAGTCATAGTCTTTTCATCCAGCGCTTCTTCTTTTTTAGGCTGAATGACAACGCGAACCGGTAAATTGTATTTGCGGGCAAAATCGAGATCCCTTTGATCATGTGCAGGAACTGACATAATTGCACCGGTGCCATAGTCCATTAATACAAAATTAGCAGTCCAAATTGGAATAGAGTCTCCAGTTAGGGGATTGGTTGCATACATTCCAGTAAAGACTCCTTCTTTCTCACCGGCATCACTGGTTCGCGCAATAGTATCCTGCTGGTTTACTTTTTTGATAAAAGCATCTATTGCCGGTTCTTGTTTAGTTCCTCGCGAAAGACTCAGGGTAAGTGGATGTTCGGGAGCCAGCACCATGAACATTGCACCGAAAAGAGTATCGGGTCGAGTAGTGAAGATTTTAATAACTTGATCGCTGTCATTAACTTTAAAATCAACTTCGGCACCAGTACTTTTACCTATCCAATTGGTTTGCATGGTAAGTACCTGTTCGGGCCATTTTCCTGAAAGAGTTTTACATCCTTCCAATAGACGATCTGCATAATTGGTGATTTTAAAAAACCAGCCTTCTTGCTGTTTTTGTAAAACCTCATTATCGCAACGCCAACAGCAGCCATCGACTACTTGTTCGTTTGCCAGAACTGTTTGGCAGGCTTCGCACCAATTAATGGTTGAATTTTTTCTGTAGGCAATTCCTTTCTCCAAAAACTTTATAAAAAGCCACTGGTTCCATTTGTAGTATTCAGGGTGGCATGTGGCTATTTCTCGATCCCAGTCATAACTCAAACCGAGGGCTTTTATTTGTTTGCGCATCGTACGAATATTTTCGAAGGTCCATTCAGCAGGATGCGTATTGTTTTTAATGGCAGCGTTTTCAGCAGGCATTCCAAAGGCATCCCAGCCAAGAGGGTGTATGACATTGAATTCCTTCATTCGTTTGAATCGCGCTAGCGTGTCACCAATGGTATAGTTTCGAACATGACCCATATGAATACGCCCTGAAGGATAGGGGAACATTTCCAGCAAATAGAATTTCTTTTTAGAAGAATCGCGTTTTACTTTGAAGGTTTTATTTTTTTCCCAATGGGCCTGCCACTTGGCTTCTATAAGATTGGGTTCGTAAGGAGTCATAAATATTATGGTTGTCTGATATTCACTAAAAGTTTAAAAGCAGGAATTCTAACATATTCCAGCTTCTTGCGAGTTAGGCAACTATATAAATTAATAAGTATGCATAAAAACTAGGAATCTTTAGCGCTTTGTTAAAAACTTTGTCGCTATTAGCTATGATTAAAACAAATGATAGTTTGTTAAATTGGTGAGACCTATGAGAGATTTAATAATCCAGATTAAGTTGTCCCTACAGTACGTAAATACATGACGGAATTTTCAGGAACTATAACAGTAGTTTTTTTCATCTATGTGCTCGTAATGTTGGGAATTGGCTGGAAGACATCACGTAAAACACGGTCTTCTTCGGACTTTTTTCTTGCAGACCGCTCTTTAAAAGCCTGGGTTACGGCCATATCCTCTACAGCCAGTTCAGAAAGTGCTTGGGCAGTGTTGGGTACGGTAGGGCTTGCTTATAAGGAGGGTCTATCTGCAATCTGGTTTTTACCGGGATGTCTGATGGGTTATCTTATCAATTGGTTTTTTATCGCAGAAAAGATTAGAAAACGGTCTGAAGAAATTCAGGCAGTTACCCTGCCCGATTATATCGAAAATTACTTTAATGATAAAAACCATCTCCTGCGTTTGATATCTGTCATTATCATATTTTCCTGCATGATTGCTTATGTCGCAGCGCAATTCACAGCCATTGGAAAAACGTTTGATGCGGTTTTTGGTGTACCACATATTTTAAGCATTACCATTGGGGGCGCGATTGTGTTGGGCTACACAATGATGGGAGGCGTACGTGCTGTTGCTTGGACTGATTTTATTCAGGGCCTCATCATGGTTTTTGGTTTGATTGTTTTATCTATAGCAGCGATGAGTAGTTTAGGGGGTTTTCCCGAGATGTTAATAGAAATAGAAAAAAATTCTCCAGAAACACTTGAATGGATGGGTGGAAAATCCACTACTGTATTTATCGGTTCAATGGTTGGTCTGTTGGGTATTGGATTGGGATATCCAGGGCAGCCGCATGTAGTTACACGTTATATGGCTGCAAAAGACACTCAGGCCATTCAAAATGGAACCTGGATTGCTTTAGGGTGGGGTTTGCTCATGTATTCCTCGTCCATTTTATTAGGGATTTGCGGGCAGGCACTATTCCCTGGATTGGAAGACCCTGAACATTTATTTCCAAAAGCTGCAGAGCAGCTCTTACCAAATGTTTTAACTGCTATTGTGTTGACAGGAGTTTTATCTGCAATCATGTCTACGGTTTCGGCACAAATTTTGGTTGCAGCCTCGACGGTCGCACACGATATCTATTCTAAAATATTAAACCAGTCTTTATCGAATGAAAAAATAATCTTTGTAAGCAGACTTACGGTTCTGTTACTAGGATTGGGTGCCATGTTTATTGCCTTAGGAGAGAACCGTGTCATTTTCTGGTTCGTTTTGTTTGCATGGTCGGGATTGGGTGCGAGTTTTGGTCCGTTGATACTTTTCACCTTATATTGTAAAAAGATTACACGTCAGGGTGCAATTGCAGGAATGTTGACTGGATTTGGAATCACACTGGTTTGGAAAATCTCAGGTTTGTCCGATTCCGTTATCTATGAGCTGGTGCCGGCTTTTTTGCTTTCCTGTATTTCTATTTATTTTGTGAGTCAAGCGACTAATAAAAAAATTTAAGATTTTAAAATATCCAAAGTAATGGCTGCCATTTTTTCTGCGGCTCCTTTGTGACCATTTATGAAGGATTTTGCTTTAGCAACTAATTCGATGCGATAATTGCTATTTTCTAACAGTGCATGTACCTTTTCTTGAATGTCTTCTGCATTATAAACGGTAAATACGAGTCCAATTTTGTTTGCTTCATTGGCAATAGGACCTATATTTTCTATATGAGGTCCATGCAACACAACTACACCGTGCGACAAAGGTTCAATGAGACTGTGTCCTCCACCAGGCTCGATTAGACTACAACCTACGAAAGCCACTTGCCCCAAGGAATAAAGCTCTGCCAATTCACCCATGGTATCTAGAAGGATTACATCGGCGGGCCCATTGTTTTTCAATAAAGACCGACGACAAAAAGAAATATTTTTTTTCTGCAACAATTTGGCTATCTCTCCTGTCCTTTCTGTTCTCCTTGGGGCAAGAATTAATATTAGGTCGGGGTATTTTTCTTTCAGTTGCTGATGAGCGTCCAAAATGATCGTTTCCTCCCCCGCATGAGTACTTCCAGCTATCCATAAAGGAGAATCCGTTTTTAATTTAAAAGCCCGCTGTAATTGTTTCTTTTCCTGCTCTGTTAATGTTTGCAATGCATCTAATTTTGGGTCACCCAATACTTCTAATTTTTTGGGATTTACTCCCAGAGATAAGGCAGCTTGGTGGCTATTTTTATTTTGCATACAGAGTCGATCGAATTGTTGAAACAAATTTTTAAAAAGCGATCCTGCTTTTAGATAAGTCTTTACCGACCGATGAGAAATTCGCCCATTAAGCAAAATTACAGGAATTTTTTTTTTATGTAACTGATCAATCAAACCAGGCCAGAAGCCTGTATCGTTTATCACATAAAGATCAGGCTGAATTTTTCTTATTCCCAGCCAAGTAAAGGGCATGCAATCTAAGGGTTGAAAGAAAATATTTTCTGCCATTTTAAGATGTTCCAAAGCGCCTTCGTAACCAGAGTCGGTGGTAACAGAAACTACAATTCTTAGACTTGGATCCTTATGCTTGATTTTTATTAAAACTTGCTTGGCAGCCTTCACTTCTCCCAATGAAAGAGCGTAGAACCAAAGGGTTTTTCTTTCATTTTTTGTTGTGGGCGGGACGAAACCAAAATGATTTAAAATAAATTTAAATTTATGTTTGGTGAACAAAGACATTACGGTGAACAGAGGGACTATTATAATGACAATTAGTATAGAGAAAATGTGATAGATTAAGGTCATAAATCAAAACCCAAAGTTTAAACAGGATGTGTTTCTTGGATAATTTTTAAAGTTCGTAGGACTGCACCACGGTGTTGACGAACTGTTTCGGCTGCAGCTTCACCCGCTTTTTGCCTTAAATCGGGGCTCAGCATAAATTTTTTGAGAACAGAGTAGAGTTCTTCTTCTTTTTGCAGTTGAATACCGCCACCTGATTTAATTAGCAATCTAGCTTCTTCTTCAAAATTGCTCATATGTTTGCCGAACATTACAGGGATACCGAATGCCGTTGGTTCGAGAATATTTTGACCACCAAAACGTGGATTGAAGCCACCGCCGACGTAAGCCAGTTTGGCATTGGCATAAAAACTGTTAAGCGCACCTATTTTATCTAACAGAATTATTGAGCAAGGCTTATTGACCCAATCCTCTTCCTTTGTTTCTGAATATAGGATGTAGTTGTCATTGAATTCTCGGATCAGGTCTTCGACTTCGCGACACCTTTGCATATGTCTAGGGGCTATTACTGCTAAAACATTTGGGAAGTCTTTTTTTAACTTTATAAAAGCTTCCATGGCTGGTCCTTCGTCTCCTGGTCGAGTGGAGCCAAAAACGATTAAAAAAGAATCTGGATTAAATACAAGGGAACTGCGAGTATCAGATCCATTAGGTAGAGTATCGAATTTAATATTACCTGTTACTCGTATTTTTTCTTCAGATACTCCCAGTTCAAATAACCGTTCAGCATCCTTTTGAGATCGCATGGAAAATTGAGTCACAGCCTCTGTCATCCATAAAAAGAAACTATTAAATTTCCTATACCGTTCAAGAGATTTTTCAGATACCCTTCCATTCACTTGTAATACTGGGACATTATTTTTTTTGCATAGTCGTAATAAAGACGGCCACAATTCAGCTTCAATAAGAATCAATTGTGAAGGTTTTATTCGATCAAAAACTGGGTTCAGCCATAAAGGAAAGTCAAAGGGCAACCTGAAAACATGAGGTAGATTTTCTTCCACGGCTAAATCAAATCCAGTAGGGGTGAAAGTAGATAAAACAATAGAGCGTGTTTCACCATTTTCTTGTAAGGAAGTAATGAGGGTTTTTGCCAAACGTACTTCACCAACCGATGAAGCATGTATCCACAAACTCTTCTTTAAATGGGGAAGAGCATTTGCGCCCTTTAACTTTTCCTTTATGTTATTGCGAAATTTGGAGGAGAGCAAACTTCGCAACAGCAAGAAGGGTGTTGAGACAAGTATGAGAGTGCCTGCTAGAATATAGTACAAAACATCCATAGGCTGAGAGTATACTCCTACAAAGAATTTAAAAATATCGATAAATATGTCTGAACTATTTTACAAAATCATATCCCCAAATCGGAAATGGTATTGGCTACCTTTTTTCTTATTTTTGAGGCTTGTCTCATTTTTTTATCTTTTGGGCCATCATTTTCGTTTGTGGGCCTATCGATGGGGGATTTTCCCCCGTCGCAGTTTGGATTGTAGAGTCATTAGTGTTGGAAATCTAACACTTGGAGGGACAGGGAAAACACCCTTCGTCATGATGATTGCCGAAACTTTGAGGGGCAATGGTTTTAAACCTGGCATTCTTACTCGGGGGTACGGTGGTAAATCTAAAAAGCAGGTTAATGTAGTTTGTGATGGGAAATCTATTCTTTCATCTCATGAATGGGTAGGGGATGAGGCCGTTATGATGGCCGAAAAGTTAAAGAATGTTCCTATAATAACTGGTTCAGATAGATTTCAAACCGGTCGCTATGCGTTAGAAAATTTCGAAATTGACACTTTGATTTTAGATGATGGATTCCAGCATTTGGCTTTACGTAGAGATCTGGACATTCTTCTATGTGATCATGAGCGACCTTTGGGAAACAATCACCTTTTCCCAGCCGGAGAATTGCGTGAACCAGCAAGCGAAACAAGAAGGGCAGACATGATTTGTTTCACCAGATATTTGGGAGGTCCTGTTAAATTTCCCTCGAAGTACTTGGGGGCTATTCCGCAAATTAAGGCCCATCTTCGTTTAGACTCCATAATAAATATGGACAATGGTGATGTTTGCGAGGTTGAAGTTTTAAAAAATCAGTCGGTAGCAGCGTTTTGTGGGATCGCTTATCCGGAAGGGTTTCGTCAGATTTTGCAGGATACACATATACAATTAAAAATGTTTAAGGCTTTTCCTGACCACCATGAATATAGTTTAAATGATATCAAAGAACTTGAGGCTAAAGCCTTAAAGGAAGGAGGAGAATTGATTCTTGTTTCTGAAAAAGATGCGGTCAAATTAAAAGACTTTAAATTTTCATTACCATTTTACAAGGTGGTGATTGATTTGGAAATTTTAGAAGGTAGAGAAATTTTCAACAATAATATTACTACAAACCGCCATTAGCCGTGTGTGCAAAAAGTATTAAAGATTGGCCGAGGTTTTTGTGTTTAATGGCTCTGGCTATTTTTTCATCCATAAAGTGATCGAAATAAAAAACCTTAGTTCTAATCAACGTTTTTTGCTGAACGTTTTAGTACCCTCACTGTACATGTTGCCATTGATTCTTGCTTATCTGGGGCCTAAAAATTTTGGTTTCGGCCATGATAATTTGGTTTATTTGGGGTTGGCGATAGGTGCTTTGGGGTTAATTCTTTGGATTTTAGCTATGCTGACTTTGGGTTCTTCTTTAAAGGTTTTGCCTGGAACAGATCGGTTGGTCACTAGAGGGGTTTACCGATATTTTCGCCATCCCATTTATATTGGAATCGTTTTAACTCTTAGTGGGCTATTTTTGGCCTGTGGATCTCAAATTTGTCTAGTTTATGTGATTACTATAGTAGTTCCTTTGAATATCTTTCGTGCTCGTTCTGAAGAAAAATTTTTACGAATACAACTTGGCGATACTTACCAGAAATATCGCTCAAGCACTTATTTTTAAATTTCCTAATGGTATTGAAAATAAAATTTCGCGCTCTTCTCACCATGTGCAGTGAACCAATTGAAAACGGTCTATTGATAATAGAAAACGGAAACATTTTAGAAATATCCTCAGAAGCTTTGAACCCAAATACAAATAATGTACTGGATCTTTCCGATCATCTTTTGATGCCGGGTTTTGTCAATGCACACTGCCATCTCGGTTTGACAGCTTTAGCAAATAAACTTTCTTCTGAAAATAATTTTTCAAAATGGATTCATGATTTGATTTTACTTAATTCCGTTTTAAGTCACGAGGAAAGAATAAAGGGCATTCTTGCGGGCGCAAGTGAAATGAAATCCTCTGGGGTAACTGGTTTGGCAGACTATGTGGCAGACCCGGCCTTGTTAGAGTCGATTTATGAATTAGGTTTTCGATGTGTTTTATTTTTGGAAACTATTGGTTTCCAAGAAAGCAGGGCCGAAATCCTTGCGCATGAAGTGGAGGCGATTTTAAAATCTCACAAATCAAATTTGCCCTTAGGCATTGCCCCTCACTCACCCTATTCAGTCTCTGCAAAGTTATTACGCAGATTATATGAATTGTCTCAAAAGTATGGATGCCTTTTGTCTACTCACCTTGCCGAAACTGAGGAAGAGACTCAGTTTATTGAAAAAGGTGAAGGACCTTTGTTGGAGCTTTTAAAAAATCGGCAAGCGTTTGATGAAAATTGGAAACCACCCGCTAAAAGTCCCGCGCGTTATCTTGAATCTTTAAGTATCAATAATGACATGGTCGCAGTTCATTGTAATTTTATTGATAACGACATAGATTTTATAAATGCTGCTGTTTTTTGTCCCAAAAGTACCAGCTGGTTTGGTCGTAGTCCTACAATTCCCGTTAAAAAAATGTTAGATGCAAATATACCTGTTGCATTGGGAACTGATTCGATGGCTAGCAACGATTCAATGAACTTTCTCGAAGAAATACGTATGGCAGATAAACTATTGCCAGATGTAAGCCGCAAAGAAATTTTAACGATGGCGACAAGCTATGGAGCTCAAATTTTGAGATTTCCATGTGGAACAATTGAGCGAGGACAAAAAGCAGATTTGATTGGATTTCGAATCAAAACTGAAATGAAAAATTGGCACGACTTGCCTTTTGAATCAGAAACAAAAAAAGTTGATTTTTATATGGTAAATGGGAAGTTTTAAATTTCATTATTTAGTCTCACCAAATATATTGGCTTGAATAAGACTTTCATTATTCTAAAAAGTATAAATCTGCTAACAAGCATTGACCATCCCCATAGAATTTCCTATAATTGTTTGAAAAAAAAAGACTTATTTTTATTGATGCCATATGCCAAGATTTTTTAGATTAATAGGAATCGTGGGCATCCTGATTTTTCTTTCCGGTTGTTGGTTAAAGGGGGGTCGGGGATCGCCCATGGGATTCAAGCGCATTACCCCGTCCATGGAAAGGGAAATGGAGCAACTTATTCATGCGGGTTGCGACAAAGAATACCAATACTATGATAGGGAAGTAGCTTTTTTATATTCAATTATTCCAGGCGGTGGACAATGGTATACAGGCGAACAGGAAAAAGCGTGGTTGTATCTATTGTCTTCCCCTTTGATAGTTCCTTATATTGTTTCTTTTGAAGACGCGCAGAATTCGGTCGATTACTACAATTTTAGATACACTGCAAGATTTTGCAAATCCAAATACAAGGTCGCAAAAAAGGTGAGCGACTTAAAAGCTTATAAATAGGAATAATACCAGAAAGTACCCAAAATATAAAAGAAAGCGTTGAGGGTTTAAGGCTGCATCTATGAAAAATATTGTGGTTTATTGGTTTTTATTAGGTAGTGCTAATATTTTAGGAGAAAAGGCCTGCCTTAGATGCGGTTAAATTTAAATTCATCATTGGGAAAAGGTAAAAGATTTTGCTAAATTTATTTTTTATTCAATAAATTTTATGCTAGTATAGCCAGCTTGTTACGGGCTTTTTTCTGGGTAAAAAACAGTGGATCGGGTTCAGTGCTCCTGTAATCACCCTTTCAAAGCAAAAAATATCCTTTTAATTCTAAATTTAAAAGCCAAAAACCTCCAAATAAAGTTGCAGCTTTAGAAATCAAGGTGTAAAGTGGGGGTTTTTTATTTGCTGAGCTGGCATAGCTCAGTTGGTAGAGCAGCTGATTTGTAATCAGCAGGTCGGGGGTTCGAGTCCCTTTGCCAGCTCCAGTTCTAATTGGTTGGTTTTCAAGGAAATCTGGCGCTCTGCGTTGGAGGTTTAGGTTGGTTGTCTGACCGGCTTTGTGAGATTTGTGTTTTTCCCAAAACTTAGGGGAGGTTCCCGAGTGGCCAAAGGGAACAGACTGTAAATCTGTCGGCTCAGCCTTCGGAGGTTCGAATCCTCCCCTCCCCATGTTGAATTTGAGGTTGGTTGAACTTGCGGGAATAGCTCAGTTGGCTAGAGCGTCAGCCTTCCAAGCTGAGGGTCGCGGGTTC
>Ga0209034_10000994_pt1 | contig 14043 bp, 12 predicted proteins | sample MarorgKNORR_S2LV_2_FD_188219 | JGI IMG/M metagenome (GOLD analysis project Ga0209034, IMG submission 188219) | Marine microbial communities from the Southern Atlantic Ocean, analyzing organic carbon cycling - 250m_A/KNORR_S2/LV (SPAdes) (version 2) | ecosystem: Environmental > Aquatic > Marine...
TGAAGTAGTAACCCGCTGGCTCGACCATGTAATCTCTTTGCTCGCCCTTGGCCGATTTCTTCACCAATAATTTTTCCATTTGACCCGCAAACACTAACAAATTACAAAATCCGTCTTGATCGTGGCGCATAGCGATGAAGCCCCCCAAAGCCTGTCGAGCTGCCTCGATAGGTTCAATAGTCAAAGGCAGTCCCTCCATCAGTGGCCAATCGAAGCCCTTACTGGAAAAATCACAGCCATCAGTATCTATTTCTAGCGCCATCAAAATGTTGCGTAGCAGTGTCAGGGTTTCTTCGCTCAAATTTCCTATCATCAAATGGGGCCACTCATCAATTACTGCCAAACTATCATTAATACGGTAGTAACGAAGACTGAACTTTAAGGTATCGGTATCAGTGGTAATTTGTTCTGGCTGAATATTAGCGTTTAAACCTTTGTCCAAAACCGAAACAGATACTTGTTCGATAGCTACATCGCTCTCCTGAGCTGCATGTTGGTCAGGCTGGTTTTGCTGTTCAGGCCTACTTGGCTTCGAGGAATCCTCTATTCGTTTTTCTAAAACCGGTTGGTCTTCAATTGCTTCGTAACGGGGCGAAGGTTTGGCTCCGGGCAAGGTAAACTTAGGGTAATATCCCTGAATCCCCATTGCTTTTAAATAGGCCTGTCTTTGAGCTTCATTCACAGAAATATCTGGCTAGTCGTTAAGCAAACTACAAATATACTTCTTTGCCCTAAATACAACAACAAAGCTAATCTCTCCCTTAGCCCAGCTGCAATTGCAGTCCGCCTTTATTCATGATTGAATCCGCGTTCGTCGAAAAGAGGCTCTCTTAGGCTAACCCATGAAAGCAATTCTATGCGAAACCCTCGGACCTCCTGAAAACTTGGTCCTGAAAGATGTGAAAGATCCCGTGGCCGCTGAAAACGAAGCAGTAGTGCAAGTCTATGCTGCGTCACTCAATTTTCCAGACGGGCTCCAAATACAAGGTAAGTACCAGTTCCAACCTCCTCTTCCCTTTATACCCGGTTCCGAGATCGGCGGCATCATTAAATCGGTTGGTCCCGGGCTCAAGGGATTTGCTATCGGGGACCGAGTTATGGCTATTCCTGGACTCGGAGGCTTAGCTGAACAAGTTATAGTTAAAGTCGAAGGATTGCGCAAAATTCCTAATAATATGGATTTTAAAACTGCCGCCGGTTTCGCCATGGTGTATACCACGTCCTATTACGCGCTTAAACAACGTGCCCAGCTACAGCCGGGTGAAACCCTTCTGGTGCTGGGAGCCAGTGGAGGTGTTGGTCTTGCGGCCGTTGAATTAGGCAAAATCATGGGTGCGCGGGTAATCGCCGCTGCAAGCTCTAATGAGAAACTGGATTTCATAAAACGTCTGAATCCGGACGAAACCATTAATTATAGCGATGGTGAACTCAAAGAGAAGGTAAAGAGCCTCACCAATGGCCGAGGCGCAGATGTAATTTACGACCCCGTGGGAGGTGATTTATTTGATCAATGTTGTCGTTGTATTAATTGGAACGGCCGGCTTCTAGTAATAGGGTTTACGAGCGGTCGAATCCCAGAGTACAAAGCAAACCTTGCTTTGCTGAAAGGCTCTTCCATGGTCGGGGTTTTTCTCGGCCGGTTCCGCAAGGAAGAACCAGTCGAATACGAAATGAATTTCAAAGAACTCTTACAAATGTATGATGAGGGCAAGCTTAGCCCGGTAGTAACTGAGTCTTTCCCATTGGAAAATTATGTTGCTGCATTCAATATCTTCACTGAACGAAAAGTATTGGGCAAAGTGATACTGGAGATAAAGGCCGAGTAAAACTGAACCATGCTAAGCGATGAAGAAATTCAAAGGGATCTGGAAAAGCTCCGAGATATTGTAGTTAAGCATAAGGCGCCAGGTGCACCGCTAGCTATTCACTCCGAAGTCATTGATGGCCAAGAATTCGAAGTATTCAGTAATGCTCCAACTAATCTAAGTGGGCTCTATGATCTAGCGCAGCAAGAAGCAGACAAGACGTTTTTTGTCTATCTTGAAGAACGCCACACTTTTCAAGAAGTTTACAGCATGGCACGACGTCTCGCTCGAGTTCTAATCGAACGGTATAAGATGAAAAGGAGCGACCGAATAGCGATTTGTGCTCGCAATTCCCCTGAGTGGTGCCTTGCCTACATGGCCGTAACTTTATTGGGAGCAGTGGTTGTCCCCATGAACTCATGGTGGAGGGGTGCGGAGCTCGAATATGGCCTCCAAGATAGTGGTAGTAAACTAATCTTTGTCGATCAGGCTCGTTTCCAACATGTTGCTCCTTATTTAGCTGAACAAGATATAGAAATAGTCATGATCAGACCGGAATCAGAAACCGGTTTTTCAGAATTCTATAGCCTGCTCGACAGAGTAGACCCATTATCTGATGAGGAAATAGAGCAACTTGGAGTCGGCCCTGAAGATAACGCCTCTATAATGTACACGTCCGGTTCCACCGGGAAGCCCAAAGGGGTACTTTCCACGCATCGCAATATTATCAATGCGCTGTACACGTGGAAATTTGTTAGAGAAATAAACGAAATTCTCAGACCTGAATTGGTAGAAGAAAATCCAAAATATCAACCTGCCATACTGGCCAATGTTCCTTTGTTCCATGTTACTGGAAGCCATGCGCAGTTCCTGGCCAGTTTCATTTCTCCTAGAAAGTTTGTAATGATGTACAAGTGGGACCCAGAAAAAGCCTTGGAGTTAATTGAAAAGGAGCGTATCTCCGTTTTTCATGGGGTGCCGACTATGACTTGGGAAATTATGCAGTCTCCAAAGTTTTCGAGCACCGACATCAGTAGCTTACGGGGTGTGCAGAGTGGTGGTGCGCCAAGACCGCCGGAACACCTAACGATGATCCTCCAGAAATTTCCCGAAGTAGCGATCCCAGGCTTAGGTTATGGCCTCACAGAAACAAATGCCATTGGCGCCATCATTTCCGGCGGATTTTACCAGGCGAAACCTCATAGCACCGGCCGACCTTCTCCACCTGTCACTTCGATGCGAATCATTGATGAGAACAATAATGAATTGCCTAACGGTAAAAGGGGAGAAATTTGTATCAAAGGGCCTACTATTATGAAGGGCTACTGGAATCAGCCTGAAGCGACCGCCGAAGTGATCAAGGACGGGTGGTTTCACACCGGAGACATTGGCCTGCTAGATGCTCTGGGTTTTCTGATAATTCTCGATCGCGCCAAGGACATTGTCATTCGTGGCGGTGAAAATATCGGTTGCGCTGAGGTGGAATACGCCATAACCGAACACCCAGCGGTCAGCGAAGTTTCTGTTTATGGCATTCCTGACGACCGGCTCGGCGAAATTCTTTGTGCCTCAGTCATGGTAAAAGGAAGTCAAATCCTGAATGATGAAGAATTAAAAAAGTTTCTAAGTTCCAAGATAGCAGATTTTAAAATACCAGAGCGCTTCTACTTTCAATACGAACAATTACCACGCATTGCTTCAGGTAAAATTGCTAAGAAAGAGATACGCCAGCAAGTGATCGACCAACTCTTCACTTCATAAATTCTCCTTATAACCCCCCAAAATAAGATTCGACTTCAATAATTTCTTTTTGACTTTTATTGAAGATTCATCCCATGGCTAACGATAAATAGGTTGAACCTTAGCAAAATGATGAACCCAATCAGCTGACTATGAAAGGGGCATAAGCAGAGAGAACAACATTATGAAAAAAGAAACATGGGATGGGTCAGTAGAGGAAAGTAAAGAATTCATAGAAGCAACTGCGGCGTTTCCAGAGGAAGAGCCTGCAGTTAAGGTTAATGCTCTTAGCGTTAAATCAGGTATTACCGAGCTTCGCAGGCGCATTGAGGAACGCCTCGACAGTAAACGAATCGACCTGGAATTCAACTACGAAGAGCTGGATGATATCTCTGATGAAATAAACTGAAGTGTAGTTCGTAATCTAGTAACGGATGGTCAGCGTAATTACTGCGATAAGGAAGCTAAAATTACCAGAACCTACAATCAGCTGTTTAATTGGACACTAACTCGAAAGAAATTTCTCCCACTCCCTCGATTTCAGCGCTTATCTGATCTCCTGCGACGACAGCTGATACGCCCGCAGGAGTGCCGGTAAATATTAGATCTCCGGCTTTTAATTCAAAATAAAGCGAAAGCTCACTTATAATCTCAGGCACCGACCAAATCATATCTGAGAGCTTCGCATCCTGCCGCGTTTCTCCATTTACACTTAATGAAATTCTTCCCTCCAATGGATGATTACCCCCATTCACCCGTCTGATAGCAGAAGTCGGGGCCGATTGGTCAAATCCCTTAGCCGCATCCCACGGCCTACCTTGCTTTTTAGCTTCGGCCTGCAAATCGCGGCGCGTAAAATCAATACCTACTGCATAACCAAGGACATGGGCTAGTGCATTTCCGACCGATATATTGCTACCTCCACTGGCAAGCGCAACCACTAACTCTACTTCATAATGCAAATTGGATGTAGCTGGTGGATAAGTTACCGGCTTATTATCGATTACCACCGCATCAGAGGGTTTACTGAAAAAAACGGGAGGATTCTCTCTGGGATCGCCACCCATTTCTTTAACATGATCACTATAGTTTTGGCCCACACAATAAATACGATGTACTGGAAAAACATAATCGCTGCCCTGCAGTGGGATCACCGAGGTTGAATGAGGGGTAAATAGGAAAGTCATTTATGATTTCAGCTCCTTTTAATTTTCTGGACACCGTAATGCAGGCGCCAAATCTCGGTTATTCGCTAGCAGCAAACCAGGAAAGAGTTTAAGACCGCTTAACTGTTCAATTCTTTGCAAAGTATTCTGTTGAGCACAATAACGTGCATTTAAGCCAAGCTCCGAGCTGAAGATAAAAGCCGCGTGTCGCTCCAATGTTGCAACTACTTTGAAGTAAGCCGAAGGCTGTCCACCGAAGCCGGTGGTGCGCAGACTAAACGGCTCAGAAATTTCGTATAGCGGGCCGCTGATAACGTACAACTCCCCCTCCGTTTCTGCAAACTCGTTAACGGCTTGTTCCAGCCTGGCCCAGCTTCCTGTTCGCAATTCGCTAGGAATCGGTGCCATATTGGTCATATTATTTAGCTCTTCCCAATATGGGGTGGATGCAAAGCTGGTCATCGGGGCCAAACGACCGCGATCATCCGGATCGAATATATATTCGTTGATTCTATAAGACCTATCGGATTGACTAATCACAGCCTCTTGCGTCAAGCGACGTCCCTGTGCGTCCCCTGGCTCTATGCCCGCGTTATCTGGTAGCAGTTGATCCAGCTTCCACTGGCGGGGCAGCAGTGAAGCTACACCTACTGATTCACCCAAAATTCGATAGGCCACCCAGTCGGCAAGCCCGGAATCCGAATTAACCGAAGCAGCATACAACTGGTGCACTACTATCTCGTTATTAGGCGGCGCACCGGACGGGCAATCAGCCATACAATGAGCTATATGCACGATTTGTCCATGCACCGTGAGTGCAAACTGGGGTAATGCGACGAAACTAACCCATAGGGTAAGGAATCTGATCATGTACTTCATTACACTCACTCAGAATATCTTCACTTAAGCTGACTTCCTGAGCCAACAATACTTCATCAAGTTGATCAGCGGAGCGGGCTCCGACAATCGTGGAAGCCACAAAATCGAAATGCATGCTCCAAGCAGTAGCCAAAGTAACTGGTGACAAGTCCGCTTTTTTAGCTATTTCTAGGTATTTCTCAGTAGAAGCCAATGTGTCTTTATTGACGAATCGTTTCGACATAGCTTTCTGCCTCGGATTTTCGTGTTTGTGATACTCATCAAACCGGCTATTCAAAGGCATCTTACCGCCATTGTATTTACCGCTGAGAACACCTCCTCCAATCGGAGAATAGGGCAACAACGAAATCTGCTCTCTTCTGCAAGCATTGGCAAGTTCGTCGAGAAAGCGTCTATTAAGCAGAGAGAAATTATTTTGGATAGATTCAAATCGTGCCCAACCCTCATAATCAGCTATAGTGTTAGCTTTGGTGAGGCCGTAAGCGTTTTCATTGGATGTTCCGAGATACCGCACCTTCCCAGCCTGAACCAACCGATCCAACGCTTCCATGGATTCATCGATAGGGATAACAGTATCAGGCCAGTGCACCTGGTACAGATCAATGTAATCTATACCCATCCGACGCAAACTACCTTCGACAGCTGCCTCTACGTTATGTCGATCGACTGCTGTTAGCCCATGGCGAATGGGAGGAATAAACCAACCTGATGCAGCACCCGCTACCTTAGTGGCAATAATTAAAGAATCTCGAGCCTTTGTTTTGATCCACTCTCCAAATATTTCTTCTGTCAGGCCAGCCAATTCGACCGTCGGTGGGACTGGATATATCTCGGCGGTGTCGAAAAAATTAATGCCACTGTCGTAGGCTTTTTCCAGGATTTTGAAAGATTCTTTACGATCGCTCCAAGTACCAAAACTCATGGTCCCCATGCAGATTGGTGAAACACGTAATCCACTTCTTCCTACATAGCGATGCTCCATACTACTTCCTTTTATTACTATCCGATTTATGCTGGAGGAAGACAACTGTCGCCGAGATATCCACCCCCTCCACAGTAGCTCGGATCCTGTAACTGGATTCGAATACCGTCAGGATCGGAAAAATACAATTCCGGTGTCCCTCCTTCCGCTCCCCCACGATTTGGCATGCGCATGCTGATCCAATGCATAAAAGGTTGAGTATCAGACGCATTCTCTCGTGCCGTTAAACCATAATCAGTCAAACTAGCCAGCACTGCATCAACATCAAAATTATCCATGCTAAAACAGGCGTGGTCTATTCTTCCTGCCTGAGTTGGCTGACCCTGTTGATCACCCCCCACATACATCAGGAACTGAACACCGTCTCCGACACCGATGACCGGTGATCCTGGGCCTTGATATGCCTGGTATTCTTTCCCAAACGCTGAAGTATAGAAATCATTAGCTCGATCTCGGTTGGCTAGAAACGTAGTAAAATGGCTAATATCCACGAGTGGAAACAAGCCGTTACCGGGCGCTAATTCAAGGTTAGCGCAAGTTTCCCCGAGATCTCCTCCGCCACCGCAATGATTCTCAGAAGACAGTTGATAGCGTATGCCTTCGACATCTGCAAAATATAGGTCCCGGCTTCCAGAAATACTTCCACCGGCGGTCTGCCTCCTTTCGTCAACCCAGTAGCGCATGGCCTCGTTAAGGTCATTCTGGCCCGAAGTCGGCTTATTACTCCGGTTCAGCCCAAATTCCCGTAGTTGCGCAGCTACCGAGTTCACATCAAAATCAGCCACACTTAGCCCGATATGGCTGATACCAGGTAGTTCTCCTCCAAGGACGGGCGCTATAGAAAAAAACTGAGGACCTTCTCCAATGCGCAAACAAACTACCTCACCTTGTCTAGATTGTATGGGAGCACCAAATAGATCCTGATAAAACTTCAAGGAATCGGCAACATCTGATACACGGATCTGGAATGAATGGAGCTTCTGAACTGCGATCGGCGACGGGCTTACCTGACCAAAACCAAAAGGCACTATAGCTATTGCGGGCAAAGCCTTTAAAAGGTTACGTCTGGTATGGTTAATAGCATCAACAGACAGACTCATCAGAGGATCTCTTGTTTTCATTGTTTTCTCGCTTGGGCAAAGTTAAAACATCATGACAGCCAGAAACCATAGCGTCTAGCCAGAAAGTAACAAAGGGTGGTATGAATCAGGAATCCTTGTGCACCAATGGTGGCTCTATTCTCCCTATGTCTAGTTGCCACTGCTCCATGCCCCCTTGCATATGACTAACTTTTTCTATCCCCATGGATTTTAGCGACAACGCTGCTAAGGCTGAACGCCAGCCTTTATTGCAGTAGAGAACTATTTCCTCGGCCCCTTCAAACTCTTTCCTATAATAGGGGCTATCGGGATCAATCCAAAATTCCAGCATTCCTCGGGGAACATGAAGCGAATTCGGGATCCTGCCTTCCCGCTTCAATTCTCGAATATCACGAAGATCGACTAGCCTAACAGTGGTTTGATGTAGTTTTTGGTCTACCTGCTCTGGTGTCAGCGACTCCACCTGCGCTTCGGCTTCCGCAACTAGAGCACGAAATCCCTTCTCTATTTTCATTAACTTGATCTCATGAAGGGACTAATTCTGTGTCTCCGCCTCCCTAGCAAAACGCTCTTGAGCGCGATGACCAGAGAGTATATAAGTCATACCATAATTGCCTTCATGACAAGCGTATTCAAAGATGGGATCTTCAGCATAATCAAGAATAACCTCGGCGGTATAGGGCTGGGTGTATGTGCCAGGATCTGAATTGGTGATTTGATAACGGATCACTTTTTCGCTAACTCTCGTAATACGTTCAGTGTATTTCCTTTCGGAAGCCTTGGGGCCTGGCCTCCTCGCTAACAACCCATCGGTAGTCACTGCATGAAGCAGATCGCTTTTCTCAGAAATGTTTGTTGTCTCTATTACTAGAGTGTCCCCGTCCCACCAGCCTCTTGAGTCTCCATGCCAGAGATTAATTTTGCGGTCCAGCTGAGGCTTATCTACGATCGGAATTACTCGAACATCGTGTATTTTTTCTTGGATTATCGCGACACTATCTTTGGACTGGACAATTTGCCAATAACTATTGTAGCCAGCAAACCAAATATCTGGGCCTCCAAAAGTGATACATCTCTCGGTAAGTGGGCGATCGAGCCAAGAATCTGCTGGATGTTCTATCTGACGGGTTTCATACTCCTGGGCCAAAGCAAGGGCTTCTCTAGTCATTTCCGGAAGCCGTCCATTGCTAGGATCAAGGATTTGAGATGTACGACGATGAACCGTTCGATCCACCATCCACTGGGAATCATAGTTGCCCGTGCTGGGGTCATACGAGACGACTTCTCCAGAAAACGCAGCTTCTAGGACGCCGTCAACAAAAAGAGCATCGGAGCCTTCCGACTGTATCTCGTTTATTCGTCGATTTAGGAATGCTATATCATCATCCGTTAGAAATTCTTTATCTCCAAAAACTTCTGGGCGTTCCAGAGGAGTTATGGTGTTGTTAGCCCAAACGCCTTGCAGATCGGGATGACCATCAATGGTTCTAGGGGCAACCCATTGTGTATCATCTGAAAAAGCATAAGGGCCTAACACAAAAAATAACAACGTATACAACAAGGCCATAAATTTGAATTTGTAAAGAGTCATTGATGTTCTCCCACCATTTCCTAAAAACAATGAATAAGCTGAGCAAACTACAGTAGTTCGGAAAACTAATTACACGATCACCTTCTAGAAGATCTGATCATGGCTCCCCCGCCTGAAACAACTGCCCCGAAAACATTACCTGCTGAATCAACAGCCACGCCCTCAGGGTTCGATCCATCGGGATACGCGGTTACGGTACCGTCAATAAAGTAATCGATTATACCATCAAGCAAGGAACCAACCCTGATCCCAGCTTCCCAACCCGGATTGCGCGTGTCATCGAATTCCGATTCTGAATCGGCCACGTAAATAGTGTCATCGGCAGTTATATAGATTCCGCTTGGTCGACTGAAAGATTTAAACTCACCAATGTAATTGCCGTCCAGATCAAATATCTGCAGACGGTTATTCCCCCTGTCACCTACTATGAGCCGATTACGGGAATCGATGTCGACCGCGTGTGGAGTTTTCAACTCCCCGGCACCTGATCCCCATCCTCCCCAATACTTAACTAAATTTCCGGTACGATCAAACTTGACGATACGAGCCACGGTATCCGGAGTGGCACCTGCATTCTGACCACTGTGCCCATCTCCCACATAAATATTACCATCTGCATCAGTCACCACGTCACAAGGCGTTTCCAGCAACGCCCCCAGGCCATTACCGGCAGTGCCGGGTTCGCCCAACGTTAACAACACTTGTCCCTCAGGACTGAGTTTGTAAACAACGTGGCCTTTACCTGCCGTAGCTGGATTGGACGGATCAGGTCCCTGAGCATCTGTGACCCAAATGTTACCGTCGCGATCTACATGCAAACCATGGGGAAAAAGCATTAATCCCCCTCCGATAGCTGCAACCACATTTCCGTCTGGGTCTATCTTAAGTATGGGGTCGAGATTGGAACCAGCGCAGCTATTAGCACCACATCGATCAATTGCCCAAAGATGCCGACCATCAGGATCTATATCGACGCCCGCGGTTGATCCCCATTGCCTTTCGTCAGGTAAGTTGGCCCAACCATCCACAGCCACATATGGATTAGGTCGATTGTTAATAGGTTCTAACTGGGCGGGCAAGCTAGTACTGACAGACAGAATAACCAGCATAAACGCAACGGAGCCAGCGAATTCTCTGAAACGGAACATCAGAAACCTCCTCCACCTTCACCAGAGCAGGAGATAGCCTGGATTGTCTTTTTTCGAAGGATTAGGAACAGAGAGTAAATCAGTCCAATAACTGATGCAATGTGAACTATCGAGTTGTAGCCACTCATTAAGTAACGATAACCCATGTCGAGTATTTCTAAGACTTAACCTCAGCCTCCACATGGCCGTTACGAGGGACTTCAGCAAAGATTAGTTCAGCGAAGAGTGGCCTGTCTTTTCAGCTACTAGCAGACGTCGTAACCCAATTGCTGTGAGAAAAAATATTAGTGTTAGACCAATCAAGAACAACTGACTTAATCCGAACAATCCTCCGGCGGGCAGTGCAAGGACCAATCCTGAAATCCCGATAAAAATCCGAACAAAAATACCCCTACTTCCTTGCCCCAAGTCGCCCAGCCCTATCAAGTACCCCTGGAGCGCTGCTGAAACCAAGGCCACCCCAATCAGGGCAGTCGAAAAAGCCTGTAGATTTTCCATTGGACTACCTTGTAATAACAGAGCTGGATTGAAAACAAAGAAAAACGGGACGAAATAAATTATTGCGCCTAGCCTCATGGCTTCTAATCCAGCCCGCATGGGCGAAACATGGGCGACCGAGGCTGCTGCGAAGGCTGCTAAAGCAACGGGCGGTGTGATAAAACTCAGCATTCCCCAATACATTACAAACATGTGACTAGCTAAGGGATCCAAACCGGAATTAGTCAGAGCAGGCACTAGTACGATTGCTAGAAAAATATAAGCGGCCGTCACAGTCATACCGATACCTAGAATGAAACTTGTTAGCGCCCCCATTATCAGTAGGACGACCACATCCTCCCCTGCGAGATAAACCAAATCATTGGCGATAGTACCTGCAATCCCCGTCACGGCAAGCCCGCCGATGATAAGACCGACAGCGGCTAGTATCCCAGCAAGTTCCGCTAGCAACTTGCCCATTTGTGCCACTAACAGCATTAACTTATCAAAAGAAAGGCGATGGGGTGTGGCTTGGTTGATCACCAACAACAAGCCGGTAGCATAAAAGGGAGCAACTGCCTCCCTTTGCAGATAAACCAGCATCCAGATAAGGGCGGCAAATACGGCAATAAAATACCAGCCATCCTTGAATACTTTTCCCAGCTTAGGTAGCTCCTCTCGTGGCAACCCCTGCAGTTGGTTGCGCGCGGCGTATGCGTCTATTTGCATAAACAGACCGAAGAAATACAAAACCGAAGGTATGATCGCAGCAATGGCGACAGTGACATAGCTAATGTTAAGAAAACTGGCCATAACAAAAGCTGTGGCTCCCATTATAGGAGGCATGAATACGCCACCAGTCGAAGCACAGGCTTCCACACCTGCGGCGTATTCCTTGCTAAAACCGATACGACGCATGGCAGGGATGGAAAGCGGTCCTGTTGTCAAAACGTTACTGATGGGTCCTCCGCTCATGGACCCCATCAAGCCACTGGAAAAAATCGCCACTTTCGCTGGGCCACCGCGCAGGTTTCCAAGTAAGGCAAAAGCAAGATTAATAAAAAAGGGACCTCCCCCGGTAAACTGCAGTGATATACCAAAAACGAGAAAGCCGAATACTAGAGTGGCAAAAACTCGCATAGGTAAACCAAATAGGCTTTCCTCGCCTAACACATGGAAAATGGCTGCATCGCTAATGGGTATCCTTAACGCTGCTATAACGTCAGGTAATTGGTCGGCAAACGTAGGATAGAGGGAGAATATTGCCACGATGATAAATACGGGCCAGCCTCCAGCCCTACGCCCAGCTTCCATAACGACAGCCCAGGTCACCAAGGCAAGCCACACTCCAACAGGTGGTGCTGTATATTCCCAGGCCTCAAGCACTATGCGTTCTGCGTACACAGCATAGTAGAAAAAAATCAAGGCAATCAGCACTATGATCCCGATGTCATACCAGGGTACATGAGCAGGACTGTGTTTACTGGCAGGAAAGGTAATAAATACCATACATAACATGACGCCAGTGATGAGATACATATAGCGGCTGTCCAACATGACGTAACCAACGAAGAAACCGAGATTAAAAATCTGGTTAATAGCCAGCGCAATAGAACAGGCTGTCATTATCGCCATAGCCAAGCGCCAACGCTCAGGCAACTCCCTGTATCGAAGCTTCTCGATTCTTTTATCCGAATTTAGTGATTGGGTACTTTTTTGCTCAGATGATTCAGGCATAGGAACTAAATTTACAGGCCCTCTCCCAGGGTAATCATTTCCGCGTCAGCAAGAGCCTGCTCACGGGCAATTAACCAGGACAATTCAAACTCAGTGTAATCTTCCGGAGCTGAAGGTAAGAACTTTTCCCATGCCTGTTGAAGTACAAACTGGCGCTGAAGGTTTTTCCGATTCTGCATTTCAGCTTCTTCGCTCCAAACACCGATTTCTCGGTAGTATCTGATGGCACCCGGATGATAAGGAACAAAAGCTTGTCCGAATTTTTGCCTGTCCATTCGCCAGCCCGTCGCGCCAGGAGCATTATTTTTATATGCATCGAAGTTTTGGTGCATTACTTTCACTGTGCTGTACACCAAAGTTTCGTCCGAATTATCCAGGCCGACAAGTAAAGGATAAGCGGAGGAAAAAACCTCTATCCCTTCTGCAGGTATAGTTGGTCCTTCCAAAGCAATATGAGGCACATACCAAGGCAATCTTGCACGGACCCGGGCAACTGCGTCCGCATCGCCATGGGGCAACTCCGGAAAGGTGAGACCCCTAGGTGAAGCTTCGATGCGCAAAAAAGGCGGCGAATTACAAGCGCCCCCTACAACGTCTGCCCGATTGTTCACAACAGCATCGGCTGATGCATTGTAACCCCCTACTTCCACCCGAGTTACATCATCCCACGTCAAATTTGCATATGAGAGTAGCGCTGCCATGGCATTGTTCAGTGAAGGCGCCCCCTGGACGAAGGTCACTCGCTTCCCTTTGATGTCAGCAACACTCCTAATGTTTGCATCAGTAGCTGTGACCAAGGTGTAAGAGCAACTATCAGAATAGTTCGACATCAATACCCGGATGGGTTGTGGCCCCCAGATCCTAGAGGCAAAGTTTAGAACCCCTTCCTGAGCATAGATAGCTTCAGATCCACCTGCTGAAAAATGCACTCTTCCCGCACGCAAAGTGGCAAGCCTTGAAACATCGTTACGACCCGGAATTACCCGAAGGTTAGTCTGGTACTGACGCTGCAGAATATTACCGATAGCCACAGCCTGGCTATAGCCTCCAGTACCAGTTTGATACGCCGACCAAGCAATGGTTTTGGGAAAAACAATACCTTCGGCTCCATTAGCAACGTTTATAAATAACGGAACTAACAGGACGAGAGCAAGCCGAATATTTGGTAGTTTAGTAAGAGAACAAAGAGATCCAGTTAACCAACTCTGCATAGATACCACCTGGATTATTATTTTTGACTGAGTAAAGCAGAGCTCAGCTCCAAACACTTTGGCAAGGAAGTAAGAGCCTAAAAAAACACCTTAGCAAATACGTTACAGTCCCTCTATTGAGTTTCAAATTAAGAGACTAAGTTAAGTTACTCAAAAAAGAAGCTTCTAGCGTGTAACCGTTACGTTTACATTCTGATAAGAGAACAT
>Ga0209034_10000998_pt1 | contig 14006 bp, 13 predicted proteins | sample MarorgKNORR_S2LV_2_FD_188219 | JGI IMG/M metagenome (GOLD analysis project Ga0209034, IMG submission 188219) | Marine microbial communities from the Southern Atlantic Ocean, analyzing organic carbon cycling - 250m_A/KNORR_S2/LV (SPAdes) (version 2) | ecosystem: Environmental > Aquatic > Marine...
AACTGCAGGCGATGCTTACGTAAATGATGGAAAAGGAAATAAAGTTGTTGTAATGGGGAAATCTGGAAATGCACCACTTCGTACTCAGGCTGGTGTATTTTGTAATGTCAGGCCATATGGGCCAATTACTGTTGTTAGAAGCATGCCATGTCTTCCTTATTCTCAAGATAAAGCAAAATTTAATGTTAATGAAAATGGATTAGTACACTCAGAAATGAACACCCCAGGTGTTCAAATGGCTTATGCAAATAGACTTTTTCTTAAAATGGTAAACGATACAGGTTATATCGGCAGAGTTGCAACAAAGCCCACTCAAGCGATGGAAGATGGGATAAATGCCGGACTCCATTCATGGTTATTACAAGATACAAAATTTGAAGTTGGACGTAAATATGCTGTAGATCCTTATGGAGAGCACAAAGATAAAATAGATAAAATCATTAAACTACTTCCTTCAAACTTTAAAGAAGGCATGGAAAATTGGGAAGGAAGAATAGAACAGCACATTTCTGATACTAATTATGGTTTATTAATTTGGGATTTAATTGAAAAGCAAAATACTATTGTCTTAGCTACAGATTTAGATGGAGATCGATTAACTGATTTATTAGCTGATATATCAGATCCTTTAAGATCATTCGGTGAAAAAGTCGCAAATTACTTAGGACAGGATATAAATACAAGTAAAATGTGGAATGATATGGGTTATACGACTGGTAACGGTAGAGATATGACTTCAGTAATGCACCGTATGGACGGCCCTCCTATTCATGAGCAAACTCTTGGTTCTGCCGACGCTATGCTTTTGAGATTACTAAATGGTGATGAATGGGTAGGCGGGACCAAACAACCTTATGATCCTAGAATTCATTTTGTATTAATACGTGATGCATACATAGATGCTAATCCTGACAATATTGAATTACATAAATGGCTTGATAATTCTCTTAATATTTTTGATAAGATTTATAGTGGTAAACGACCAGGATTTTTAGAAGGTTATAAATCATTAAAAGAATCTATTAGTCCTTGGGGATCGTAAAATTAAATAACTTATATTGCTGATATATAAGATCAGAAGTATAATTTAACTACCCACTTAAAACTATATTATATAAAGGGACTCTCAATGAATAAAAAGATAACAGTGATAGGAGCAGGAAATGTTGGTGCTACTACCGCTCAAAGATTATTTGAAAAAAACTACAATGAAATTGCTTTGATAGATATTGCCGAAGGAATGGCTGAAGGAAAAGCTTTAGACATATTGCAATCCGGCCCTATATTAGGATTAGACAATAATATAACTGGATCTACAAATTACAATATAACCAAAGATTCTGATATTGTAGTGATTACTTCTGGTGTAGCAAGAAAACCAGGTATGTCCAGGGATGATCTTCTAAAAATCAACATGAACATAGTCGCAGAAGTTACAAAAATGTCATTGGATCAATCTCCAAACGCATTAATTATAGTTGTAACAAATCCACTAGATGCAATGGCAATGAAAGCTTATCAAGTCAGTGGAAAAAAACCTAATGAAGTATTTGGTATGGCTGGAGTATTAGACACCGCCAGATTTACAACTTTCATATCTAAAAGTGAAAACACTTCAGTAAATTCTATTTCTGCAAATGTATTGGGAGGTCATGGAGACACAATGGTTCCTCTTTTAAATAATAGCTCGATAGGCGGAAAAAGTTTAAATGATTCAATTGAACCAGGCAAACTTAAATCTCTTGTACAAAGAACCAAAGATGGCGGGGCTGAGATTGTAAATTTACTTAAAACAGGCAGTGCCTTTTATGCGCCTTCTGCATCAATAGTTAAAATGGTTGATGCAATATGTTCTGATTCTAAAACAATTCTCCCTACCACAGCTTATCTTAACGGTGAATATGGGATTAATGATCTATATTTCGGAGTACCAGCAAAATTAGGTAAAGATGGAATTGAAGAAATAATCGAATACAATTTAACTGAAAATGAAAAAAATGATTTAATTCAATCCGCTGAAGCAGTAAAAGAAACTGTTGATGCAATGGAAAAACTATCTTAGGAGTTTATTATGAATAAAAATCTTATGAAAGAAAAGCTTGCGAACGGTGAAGATGTTATAGGGCTATTTCAAAATATAATTAACCCAAACGTTACAGAAATAATGGGGTTATTAGGATTTGATTTTGTAATAATTGATGGTGAACATACAACATTTAACCCTAACCTAGCGGAAGAACATTTTAGAGCAGCAGAATTAAGAAATATTTCTACTGTTACCAGGATTGGGCAAAATGACCAACAAGTTATCCAAAAATTCTTAGATGCAGGATCTCAGGGTGTTCTTATGCCATTAATAAACAATAAAAATGATGCATTGTCAGTAGTTGATTCAGTAAAATACCCTCCTATCGGTAAAAGAGGACTTGCGAGTGGAAGAGGATCAGCATATGGAATACCTCAATCTGTAGGAGAGCATGTTGATTCATCAAATAAAGAAACATTAGTAACAATACAAATAGAAACAACTGAAGCTATGGAAAAAGTAGAAGAAATTTCTTCAATAGAAGAAGTAGATGTTTTATTTTTTGGTCCTTCAGATATATCTTCAGCATTTGGGATTCACGGCCAAATTGACAATCCAAAAGTTAAAGAAACAATTACTAATTTAAGTAAAATTGCAATAGCAAATGGAAAATCATGTGGAACAATTGCAAGAGACATGGAAGCTTACAAATTTTATAAAAATGCTGGCTTTCAATGGTTCTGCTCAGGCGTTACCAACATGCTACAGGATGGAATGAAAAATTATTTGTCCAATATGAAAAATTCCTAATCTAAGCTGGGACTTCTTTTAACGTTTTTGCATACCTAAATGAAATAAAGCTAATAATAATTAATATAATTCCAGTTATATTAATAGTCATCTGAGGACCAACTGAATTGTAAATCGAATTAAAATCGCCAAAATTACTGGAAATAAAATTACTTAAGAACCCAATAATCAAATATCCTAAAGGTCCTGATCCTATAGTAAATAACCATGCACCCATAGCTTTACCTCTGTCTTTATTATCTACAGATCTTTGTGTAATAATCTGATATAAAGAATCGCAACTTGATGCGAAAACATTTACAAATAAACTAATTAATACAAAATATATATAATTATTCTGAAATCCTAGTATAAATAAACTTATTCCAAAACCAAATATAACAAATAAAAGCCATAATCCTTTTTTTATATATGCTCCAAATAACACAATAGACAGTAACCCAATTATTCCTCCAATTTGCCTAAATGACATCATAAATCCTAAATCTTTTCCGTCTCCTCCTAATACATCTTTAACAAATACTGGAATCAAACTATTGTGAGAAAAGCCAAAAACCTCAGTTGCGCAAGATAAAATCACTACAGTTAATAGTATTTTATTGCTCTTTAAAATAAAAATTATTTCAGTTAATTTTGGTTTAGTTTTATTTTTAGGAGAGTATAAACTTGTTTTTGAATTCGAAATAAGGATTAAAGCTGAAATACATTGTAAAAAACCACTTACTATAAATGGGAATCTGTAATTTTTCATAACCAGTAGTCCAGAAAGCAATCCCCCAAACATTCCTCCTATTCTATCTGCTCCTTTGGTTATGGCTATTCCTTTAACAGAATATTTATAGCCTGTTAAATCATAGGAATATGATTGCTGAGTTAACATTGTAGATGACCAAACAGATCCACTAATAAAAATATAGAATAAAATTATGTAGTAGTTAATAAAATCTGATGTAATTAAAAAAGACATTATAAATAATGCTATTGATCCAATTAACATTAAAATAATTAACAAAGTTCTCCTACTCATCAGGTCCGATATATAACCAATATAATTTGATACAATTAAAAAAGGTATAAATCTAACTGCAAAAGCTAATGCAAGTAAAAATTCAGAATTTGTAAGTTCGTATACAATATAACCAATACTTACATGTTCCTGCCATGTACCAGCTGCAAACAGAGATATAGCTAAGCAAAGTCTTAAAAAATCAGATGTCAAAAATCCTAATAAAGGTTGATCAGGTTTGTTAATACTAGTCAATGGTTAACCGTCTGTGTTAATCCTTGTCCAAATTTAGAAGATTGATCTAAAACATTAAAATATTTATATGTTTGTAAACTAATTTTAGAAATCAAATCTGATCCATTATCCTCACCTATATTTTGTTTACTTGAAGAGGATCCATTTCCTGCATGTGAAGTCATAACTGTAAGAATATATTTCCTATTGGCAAGATATATTATCGCAGTCTCGCATCTAACTCCAGGCATTCCTCCTGTTTTACCGGCAACTATAATATTTTCTGGCAATGGTTGTGAAATAGGAGTGGATTTATTTAAAGATAGTATATTTAAAACTTTTTTAGCAACTTCAGGTTTAATAGCATTTGATGAATCCAGCATTTCCAAAATTAAATTCATTTCTTTTACTGAAGACAGGTTTTCTCTTCCTTCTTTTATTGCAGTATAATCTTGCATTTTTCTATTTAATCTCATTGATTTAAATTCATAATCTTCTAACATTTTATTTACATCATCTTGTCCCGCAATATCAATACAAAGATTAGTAGCAGTATTATCAGATAAATTAATCATCAAAATTGCTAAATTTTCAATAGTAAGATTAATGGTGCCATTCATTTTATGAATCACTCCACTTCCTCTAGATTTCATTTCTTCTGTTATTTCAATATTTTTTAATAAATCTAATTTAGAATCTTCAGATGATTCAATCAGTTTAAGTAAAATAGGAATTTTTATACTAGATGCGGTAGGAAATATCAAATCATCGTTGATTCCAAAATACCAACCTGTACTTAAATCTTTTATTGATACTCCAGCTACGCCATTAAAATTTTCTACATAATTATTTATAGATTTAACAAGTTTGTTTAAATAAAAGTTTTCATTATTATCTGATTTCATAAAATTTCCGATGGTTTATAATATTATTGCTTATAATATGAGAGAGTATAGAGTATATATGGCAAAAATTGATGCTAAATTATTAAAAAACGGATTAGATTGGAAAGAATATCTTTCATCAATGACTGAAAATCAAGGAAATTTTTCTAAACAAATTGAAATTGTGAAATCAAAAAAAGATTTACACAATCCAATGAAAAAATTAGAATCTAAATTACAAAATAAAAATTTTATTATATTAACTGAAGATTTTTGTCCTGATTCATTATTTAATATACCAATATTTATTATCATTTCTGAATTAATTTCAGATTTGTCACTAAAGATATATAGAAGATCTGAAAATCAATATTTGAATACAATTTGCAATAATTTAGACTTAATGAAAATCCCTGCCCTTCTTATTACTGACAAAACCCTAAAAGTTTTATACAAATGGGAAGAGAAACCTCAAAAAGCTTATAAAATTCAAACAGATTTATTAGAAAAAAACAAATCACTTCATAAAAGTAGTAATGATTCAACTTTAACGCTAAAAGAACTGATGATTAATTCATTAGAAAATGAATATAGTAAATCTTTATGGAATGAAACAATTTCAGAAATAAATAATATTACAAAAATTAATTAGAAGTTTCTCTAACTTCAGGCTCAACTACTAATCCTCTTCCAAGGTCATACAAATCCCAAGGCTGAAAACTTTCTACAAATTCTCGGGCATGATCTAATGAATCAAGTCCTTTAATTGCTCTGCCAGGATCATATCCAAAAGTTTTTGCCCAAGCATCAAAACCATTCTTAGTTTCACGGACACCTCCAATCTCCTCTCTGTTTTCGCCATCACTTAAAATAAGTTTTATTCCTTTTGCCCATTTTTCCCAAAACAATTGCAAACAAATGCCTCACATTGAAAATATTTAGTAATTACTTATAATAATAATATAATCCTATCATGTAAATTTAAAGGTTATTTTATGTCGATTAAAGAAATTATCACTTATCCAATAAAAGATTTGCTAGATGCATTAAGAAAAAGAATTATTTCTGTTGAAGAGTTAACTAATATTCATATCAATCAAATCAATTCTGTAAATTCATCTTTGAACGCTGTAGTACAAAATTCATTTGACTCAGCACTTAAAACAGCGAAGTTTATGGATAATAATTTTAATGATCATAATACAAAACCTTTATTTGGATTACCTTTCACACTTAAAGATTCAATCGATACTAAAGGTATTATCAGTACTTGGGGCACGGAGGGAAGAACTAATTTTATACCTAAGCATAATGCTACCGTTGCTGAGAGACTTATAAATGCTGGTGGAATTTTAATGGGTAAAACAAATACACCTGAATTTACAATGGGTGGAGAAACTGACAATGTTCCATATGGAAGAACAAATAATCCTTATAATATTGAATTCACAACAGGAGGAAGCAGTGGGGGAGCAGCAGCAATTATCAGTGCTTGCGGTTCTGTGTTTGATCTAGGAACTGATACAGGAGGTAGTATCAGAATGCCAGCACATCATTGTGGTATTACAGGGCTTAAACCAACTTTTGGGAGAGTCCCTAGAACAGGACATGCAATTTCATTTGATGCTGGACCAGGAGATTTATTAACATCTATTGGTCCATTAGCTAGATTTGTAGATGATTTAATCCCACTAACAAATATTATTTCTGGACCTGACAATGTTGATCCAACAATAGTTATATCGCCATTAAGAGATCCAGATACAATTTCAACAAAAGATTTAAGAATAGGCTACTATCATTCTACTGAATCAATTTCTTCCGATAATGATACACAAAATGTTATTAATGATGTATGTAAAAAATTAGATCCGATTGTTAGATCTATAAATGAAATAGATACAACTATAATAGCAAAAGGAGATTCTGTTGCCGGGAATATCGCTAATTATGACAAAAGAAATTATCTAAAACAACTTCTTGAAAGATCAAATACAAAAATTCCACATAGATGGACTAAAGCAAGGTTTGATATTGCTCAAGAATATAATAATAAAAGTGCAATTGATTTATCAGAATTAGTGCAAGAAATTGCTATGTATCAAAGTGAAACATTATCATACTTTGATAATTATGATGTATTAATAGCCCCTGTTCTTCATAAAGCAGGGTTTAAACATGGGGAAATCATGGATACATCTAATAAAGAATGGAATTATGTAACTAAAGGTACATTTTTACGAGCATATAATGTTACTGGATGGCCTATATTAACATTAAGATGCGGAACGAATTCAGAAGGTTATCCAATCGGATTACAAATAATAGCAGCTCCATGGAAAGATGAAATAGCATTAAAGATTGGTCAAGTTTTAGAAAAAGAACTTGGTGGATGGATTCCACCAAAAAATATGTTTAATTAATATCAAATTATAAACGAATCCCCAAACCTTGAATAAATTCAACATTTGGAATTTTAGATAATGAATTTATATCTATTTTAATTTTTTGAGATCTGCTACCACCACCTAAAATAATGTAATCTAATCTTTCTATATTTTTGTCTATATAAATTTTTATATCTGGTGGCAATCCTATTGGAGTTACACCTCCAATTATCATTCCAGTTAATTCTTCTGTTTGTTCTGCTGAAGCAAAAGAAAGCCTTCTAACTCCCATTAATTTTCTAACAGTTTTATTTACATCTAATTTATATTCTGCAGTAACAAGGCAGGCACTATAAATTATAGGATCTTTTTTAGAAGCAATTATTATTGTATTTCCTGAATTTGATTTAGGAATATTATAATAATTACAAAAATCCTCCGTATCTGCCAGTTGAGGGTCACAAGGCATTATTTCATATTTAATTCCAATATCATTTAAGAATTTTTCAATTTTAGCTTCAATCACAATATAAATATCAGAATTATAATAATTAATTTTCAACAGGTTTAGAATCTATCGATTCCATATCCTGAGAAGTAATAGCTTTTTTATTAAAAGAATCAGGAGCAATAATTCCTCCAGATAAGACCATTGACATAGCATCCTGAACACTTAAATCAGTATCATTTACCTCACTATAAGGTACCATCACCACAAAACCCGAATTTGGAGTCGGTGCAGTGGGAATATAAATAGTTGCCATTTTTTGAGATTTAGAAACTTGGATAATGGAAGTTAAAAAACCAAGGCACCACATACCTTTTCTTGGGTGTTCTATCATTACAACACGCTTAAATCCAGTAGATTCATTATCTTTGTTACCTGCTAAAGATTCAATAAGTCTACGTGCAGAAGAATATAGTGAACCTACTACGGGCATTCTCATCACAAAATTTTGAATTGCATCACCAAGTCTTTGCCCAAAATATCGTGTACTAAGTAATCCAACAACATAAACAACAAATAATAAAACTAAAGCTCCTAGTCCATATATTCTTTTACCTCCAAAAAACAATGAGATGTAGGGAGCTAAAACACCGTCGATAATATCAACTAGAAATTTGGCAAACATATAAGTTAAAACAAAAGGAATCATAATTAAAAATCCAGCCAATATCATTTTTGATATATGTTGGTAAGTTAGATTACCTGCAAAAACCCAATTAGATTTGCGACCAATTGGTAATACAGTATTTAAAGTGGATGCAATAAAAAGTGTATATATATTTATGGTTATACGTTTTATGCTAGAAAACCATCGTTTAATCATAATTAAATTCCATTGTTGATGTATTAGTTAATCCTATAGATATATTCCAAATTTTATCTTGTAAGTCTATATCATATGAATAATCTGAAGATTTCACAATATCACCTTCTGAAAAAAATATTCCTGACAATTTATCTCGATGACATTTTTCTATAACCTCAAAAAGTTCTTTTGCACTTTGATTTGCATTTCTTCCTACTAACTTCAAACCCCAATTTAAAAATGATAACCAACCATTATTAGACAATAAATTAGTAGCCACTACTCCAGGATGAGCTGCATTAACTAAAATCCCATCGTCTATATATGTTTTTGATAATTTATATGTTAAACATAAACTTGCTAATTTAGTTTCACTATATCTTTGCATTTTTGAAAGTTTATATATTTCTAAAGGATCATAGTTCTCAAGATTTCCTTTCCCTCTATAATGTGCAGAAGAATTAATATTTAATATCAAAGCATGTTCTTCGAAAGAGTTATTTTTATGCAATTGAGTAGAAATTAAAAATGGTGCAATATGGTTAATAGCAAAAGACAATTCAATACCCTGTTTAGAAATTTTATTATTAACTGGAAAAATACCTGCATTATTGACTAAATTTTCAATCTTAATTGATTTACTATTTATATAATTTGTTAATTTCATTATTTCTATTTGATCAGACAATTCACACATGGCATAAGAAATTCTTAGTGAAGGATAATTAGAAATCATATCTTTAATAATTCTCTTTGCTTTGGTTTCATTTCTTGCAGTAAAAAGAATATTCTGATTATCTTTAGCCAAATATTCTAACATTTCAAAACCAATGCCAGAAGTTGCCCCGGTAATTAAAGTAATTTTTTGCCCTGACAAAACATTTATATTATCTGAAAATATCATATGTAGCTTATTCCTTGTTTATTCATAAAGTTTTAGACTATAATTTATTAACAATTTTATAATTAAATTATAAGAGATAAATAAAATATGGCATACACAAATAATTCAATGTTAATAGAAGCTTCAGAACTTTTTGAAAAATTGGAATTAGAAAATACAGTTATTATAGATTGCGATGTCAGTGATGTCTTTCAAAGAGCACATGTTAAAAATGCAAAAACTCTCCCTACCCACCATTATATTAAGCAAAAAGGATTTGATAAAGATCCTAAAAACAATCCCCATATTATGGAGAAAAATGATTTTCAAAAATTAATAACAGATTTAAATATAAGCCAAAATTCAGAAATAATTGCATATGACAATTCAGCAAGCCTTTATGCAACAAGATTCTGGTGGTGCCTCAATTATTATGGCATTAAAAATATAAAAGTATTAAATGGGGGTTGGAAAAAATGGATATCAGAAAATTACCCTATAGATTCTGGATTTAATTATCCGTTTTCATCAAAGAATTATGATTCAAATTCAAAAAAAACAGATATAAAAATTAACGAAAATAATTCATTTATTTGTAAAATCACTGATATGAAAAATTCACCAAACACAATATTATTCGACACAAGAAGTGAAGGGGAATTTAACGGTACTAATTCAAGGGGTAATTTGAGATCTGGCCATATGCCTGGAGCTGTACATATAGAATGGTTAGAATTTATGAATGATGATCACAGCTTTAAATCTGAAACAGAAATAAAGAACATATTAGATGCAAAAAATATAACTTATGAAAAAGAAATAAAAACTTACTGACAAGGTGGTATTCGTGCGGCGCACGTATTTTTCGTTCTGAAATTATTAGATTATCCAAATGTTAGTGTGTATGATGCATCAATGGCTGAATATGCTAATCAACAAGATACTTTACTTGAATAATAAATCGAATATTATTTAAATTTCAACTTTTTCTTAATATCAATCACTATAAGCAATAAAGATGGAACTACTGATATAGATGCAATTAAAGCAAAACTAATCATTGCAGCAGAAAGTATCCCATAAGTTGAAAATAATGGCATTGGAGCAAACCCCAAGATAATAAAACCAGCGATACTTGATACACCAGCGCCAATTAACGCTAACCCTGTTCCTCGTAAAGCTATTGATATAGCAATATTTGGATCATTATTAATATTGATTTCTTGCCTAAATCTCTCAGTCATATGTATAGAAAAATCTAGTCCTACTCCTATTGAAACTGCTCCAATAGTTGCAGTAACGAAATTCAAACCAAAACCTAATGTATACATAAGTGCATAAAGCCAAGATACAATCAGCAAAAGAGGAAAAACAGTTACAAAAGAATAATAAAAACTTCGAGTTGCTAATAGCAAAAGAATTAACGCTCCCGCTGCTGCTACCGGGATGGATTGTCTTAAAGAATCAGTTGCTGCAGAAGTTTGTGATTCTCTTATAAAAGGAGAACCGGTAATCCCATAATCAATTAAATTATCATCATAATTATCAAATATTTGGATATCTCTGGTTAAAATATCAAAAGCATTTAATATACTTTCAAAATCATTAGTTTGAAGTAAACCAAATTGTAATCTCATAGAATAGTTATCATTATCTTCATCATATCTTAAAAAATTCTTAATTGTCTGGGGTGGTATCAAAGATTCAGTATTGCTTTTAGGAATTCCAATTTTAGGTGCAAGTTTAAAAAGTGAACTGATTTGATCATCATCATCAAAAATTAAATTATTATCATTATCAGTAATATGTTTTTTAGTTCCTTCAGGGTGAGTTGAATAAATATTTTTTGCAAAATCATTAGATAAAATAGATTCCATTAAATGTAATACTGTAATTTCATAATATTGAGTAGAGCCCTCTAAATCTTGGCCCACATATTTATTTTCATCTAATGTTAAAGTAAAAGAATTTAAAGTATTTACAAATTCCAGCGAATCAAGTTTTCCTTCAAAATATATTTCTGCGGGTTCTCCAGCAGAATCACTGAAGTATTCATCCATTTTATCTAAACCTATTACAAATTCTGAATTAGGATCAAAGAAATCTTTCACATCAAATGTCGGCTTCAATTTCAAAGCATAAAAACCCGAATAAACAGTAATAACAATAGTAATTAAAATAACTAAGTATCTATAATTCGTTAAATTAGTAAACAATCTTACAACATCAAAATCAAAGGCAAATATTCTTTTTCTAGATAGAGAATTTATTTTTTTGCTTACCCTTTTCCCTACTGGTCCAAATATTTTTATATATAAAATTGGTAAAATCAAAAAAACCAGGATATATATAGCTAAAACTAATCCGCCATATCCTGGATTTACTGCAACAGTCAAAATAACTGATGTTCCGGCCATGCCTGCTGCTATTCCACCTGCAAATATTCTTAAAAATGGATTTATATATCTGATGTTTTGTTTATATTGTATTAACCATTTATCGGTCTGCATATATATAATAGGAGCAATAACTCCAAGTAAAAAGAAAGATGAAAATGTTGCAATCGCAGCGGAAAAACCAAAATGCATTAAAGCTTCAATACCTGTTACAGCGTTTGAAAGAAAAGCTAAACTATCGCTTAATACTGCCAAAATCAAGGCACCCGAGACTGCTGCAAGGCCGAAAGATAAAGCTTTATTCATGTTATTAGGATGAGAAATTTTGGATTCTTGATATCTCCTTATAGCATGAATAGCGAAATCTACACCTAATGAAACCATTGCTATAGGAACTATAAAATCTACAATTAGTCCTCCTTTAATTCCTAAAATAGAGCTAATTCCTTTTAACCATAGAATAACCGCAGATATACCAAATCCTATAATTGAAACAGTATAATATGATCTAAGACTCAAACCTGCAATTAAAATAGCTACAATGACTGTTAATGTAAGATAAACACCTGAAGTTTCACCTTGTTCCTGAGAATAAAGGTTTACATCTACAGCTATAGGCCATAATTTGTAATTATTCTCATTACCAGCAAGTACTCGAACTATTTCTCTACCCAAATATTCTTTATTTAATGTAGCTTGATCACCACCCAATCCCACATTGAACGTTCCACCTCCAAGTTTGGCATTATCTAATATCACATTCACTAACAATGATTTAGATGACCATTCGTTATATTCACCTAATTCATTAGAAACATTTTTTGTTTTAGTATAAGCATCATCTCGTGGAATTGTTTCCAATAATCCTTTACCTTCTTTTGATGATAGAATTTTATCTAATGCAAATTTAAGTTGTTTTTCATTTACTCCATTAACTCCATCAGGTATATTCATTTGAGTTTTTATGAATTCATCAGTTATATCAACAATACTTGTAACTCCGGTAGATTTTCTGCCAGTTTCAAAATCTGTCAAATTGAACAAATAATTGTCTTCATTTATTCCAGCTGTTTTAGATAAATAGAAATTATTGTCTAAATCTATAAGTTTATTTTGATTGTTTAAAATTTCTGAAAAAGCATCAGGTGTAAATATATCATCAGATTTAGATTCTAAAATCACGCTGGTGAAATGATATGGGGATTGAAAATTTTCACCTATTTTTTTATTTAATTCAAAAATTTTGCCACCTGTATCAAAACTAACTTCATCAATTGTATTGTCAGATGAGGAAACATAAGAAAAAAATGCAGTTAAAAGGATAGTCAAAGAAATAAAATATAAGGGGTGGCGTGATAAAAATCTAGTAACTATATTATCCATTTATTATGCAAATATTTTTGAATTGGCGCCTTTAAATATTATATATGATTGAATGAATATTAGCAGTGGAAATAATTAAAGATTAATTTGAGTCTTTTACTATACCTTTATGTTGAGATTCGTTATCAAAATATTTTATATAAAAATATTTTGATAATTTTGGATTAAAAATATTTTTCCTTACAAATTCCAATTCGTAACCACAATTTTCGTAAAATTCAGGAGCCTGGAATGCACTTGTAACCAAATTTATATTATTATATCCAGAATCTTTATATTTATTTTCTAAATATAATAATATCTTCCGTCCATATCCTTTTTTTCTATGATTTTTTTCTATCCAAAAGTTATCAATATATATTTCTGCAAACACTGTATAACCAGAAAGGACGCCAACAACTTCTTTATCTAATTTGGCAATTATATTGAATTTTTCATATTCATCATAAATTCCATGGGATTTTTCATGCTCAAAAAAGCCTTCATTGACTTTATCCTCAATTGATTTATGTAAATCTTTATTTGTGAATTCCAAATTAATCATTTTATTTACCTTATCATTTTTTTATATACATCAGGGATAGCCGTATCCAATCTGTCAAAACCTCTCCAATGCCCATATTCAGATTCTAATAAATTTGTCACTTTTATTGTCGTATCATTTTCATTTTGCTTGTCATTAAT
>Ga0209034_10000999_pt1 | contig 14005 bp, 13 predicted proteins | sample MarorgKNORR_S2LV_2_FD_188219 | JGI IMG/M metagenome (GOLD analysis project Ga0209034, IMG submission 188219) | Marine microbial communities from the Southern Atlantic Ocean, analyzing organic carbon cycling - 250m_A/KNORR_S2/LV (SPAdes) (version 2) | ecosystem: Environmental > Aquatic > Marine...
AGATTATGGCACGCCCGGAGAGATTCGAACTCCCGACCAACTGGTTCGAAGCCAGTTACTCTATCCAGCTGAGCTACGGGCGCGTGGACCGCGGATTATATACCTTTAGTGAAAAAGGTTCATTGCTACTTAATCTAACGTCTAACCGCGATAGATTGCATTTCAAAACGCGCGTTAAACAACAAAGTTCCTACTCCGATATATGCCCTAGCTGGATATTCCTGAGTAAAATAAGTGCGGTAAACGCTATTAAAAGCATCATAGTCAGCTACATCAGAAGAAAAAAGTTGCACAAAAACCAGGTCATCCATGGTCATGCCAGCTTCTTCTAAGGTTGCCTGGATAGAATCGAGCAGTACCCTGGCTTCTTCAGCTGCGCTGTCAGGGACTTGACCATTTACGAGTCCAATCATGCCGGAGATATAAAGTGTATCTCCTGTCTGCACAGCTCCGCTGAATGGTGGTACATCCGTATCCCCAGAATTACGGGGATTGATATAGGATCGATCTTGGGCAAAGGATGAGCCCGCGACCATTAGCATCAGGACGGCAAAAAGTGACATAAAGGATTTTATTTTTTTCATTACAGTGTTTCTCCACTTCTAGAAAGAATTTTACGATACAGTACAAAACGACTCTATCATATACGGCATTCCAGACTACAATCCTGTAATCACAAGAACTGTAACAATTAAAGGACAGCTGAATCATCGCAGGAGACAAGCACTATGACCTCACGTTGCTGGTGGCCGGGAGAAGATCCTCTCTACATTGCCTACCATGACCAAGAATGGGGAGTACCGGTTAGAAATGACCGTTTGTTATTTGAATTCCTTTGTCTAGAAGGACAACAAGCAGGTCTCAGTTGGATCACTGTGCTCAAGAAACGGGACCACTATCGCAGATGTTTCAAAAATTTTGACGTGGAAAAAGTGGCCAAGTTAAACGATAGTTACATAGAAAAGCTGCTGCTAGATCCTGGTTTGATCAGAAACCGACTAAAACTCTATTCTATTCGCATCAATGCCCACGCTTTCCTAGGAGTAAAAAAGGAATTTGGTAGTTTCGAAAAATACGTTTGGTCTTTCGTGAATGACTCGCCGATCGATGGCAAACGCATGAACCCCAGAGAGGTTCCAGCAACCACGGCGAAGAGCGATGCACTGTCAAAAGACCTAAAGAAAAGAGGATTCAAATTCGTCGGGAGCACAATCTGCTACGCCTTTATGCAAGCCGCAGGTTTGGTAAACGATCATACAAAAAATTGTTTTCGCTACCGTGAATTGAAAATTTGAAACAGATAAGAAAAAACCCAGCCATCACAAAATGACTGGGTTCTGGTTGAATCTTTTTTACTTATTTACCCTGCACGACTTCGTTGCTTAACACGCCGACACCGGATAATTCAACTTCGTAAACATCTCCTGGCACCATTGCTCTGGTGCTTCCCATTGTGCCAGACCAGATCATATCGCCTGGTTCTAACGTGAAGTACTGCGAGATATAACTGACCATTTCTTCCATATCAAAAATCAGGTCATTACTGTTCTGCCCCTGAACTACTTCACCATTGTGACGCCCAGTAATCTGAACATTCTTATAATCCAAACCTTTAACAAGTACGGGTCCAACTGCATTGAACCCACGAGAGCCCTTAGCCCGCACCCACTGGATGTCACCACCCTGCCAAGCACGTTCACTCACATCATTGCCACCGGTTACACCGAAGATATATTCATGAGCATCTTCAACAGCCACATTCTGGGCTTGCTTACCGATTACGATAGCCATTTCAGCCTCGTAGTGCAGGTTGCGAGATTCTGCGGGTCTGACTATTGGGTCTTCGGGCCCAACAATTGAGCTCGCCGGAACGATGAACAAACCAGGGTACTCTGCTGGGTCACCGGTAATATGACTACGGAAATTAAAGGCAGTCATAAACACGAGAGTAGGATCAGCTGGAGCCTCCAGTTTTACGTCAGACCGATCGTACTTGACGCCTGTGTGCTCCATCGTGTTGTAAGGTGCTCCCGCTAGTTGGTACACCTCATCGCCGTGCACCATACCCCAATGAACTTCTCCTCCATTCTGTGAATACCGAACGAAGGTGTCTAGCTCTTGAGCAGCAACAAAAGTGCCGCATAAGGCAAACAGGGCTGCTCCAGACAATATAATTAATCGCTTCATTCATAGCCTCCCTATGAAGTTTTAGTTTTCTTTCAAAAAATTGGCAGAGCCCAGATCCTACGCTGCTTCCTGGGCATGGTCAAACATTTGGTCTTCGATAAATTGCCCTTGCCAAGTTATAAATCAGACAGAGTAACTCTCAGTTTAAGACCCATCATTCTGCTTTAAGATTGGTATCACGATTTAAATACCACATTGGAAGAAGTGGCATCTCGAGTAGTTCTAGTTTCGTTGGCCGGCAACGCAGGGTTTTCATAACCAAAGCTTATCCCGAATAATATCTTGGTGCCGTCCTGAATATCGAAAGCTTGTCTGACCACATCCGGATAATTACGCATAGTGCCCATTGGACAACTGTGTAATCCGAAAGCCACCATTGTCAGCATGAGAGTTTGGGCCCACATACCAACATCTACGGCCACTGTTGTACCAAAAGAGGGATCCATGCCTATAAAAGCAATATAGGGTGCGTCAAAGAATTCAAAGTTTCTCAATACAGCACGCATTCTGCCCTCTTTATCGCCCCGTCCAATGCCCATCTTGGAATAAAGGGCGACGGCGCATTCTACCTGGCGTACACGGTATTCATTCTCGAAATTACTGGTATAACTATAATCTGGGTTAGGAGCTACCCCGTTGGCAGTATTCTCGTGCATCTGTTTTTTCAAGCTCTCCTTCAGCTCACCTGATGCCACGTATGCCTTCCAGGGTTGAACGTTACAGTTAGAAGGTGCTTGTTGTGCGATCTCGAAAATCCGATCTAATACTTCCTGTGGTACTTCTTTATCGAGAAACCCCCGTACTGATCGACGCGTGGTCACAGCTTCAACCAAACTCATGCTCGAGTCCGTCATTGTCAACTTAGTAGCTTCAGACTCTGTATTAAAATTTTCCATGCTTCTTTCTTCCTATTTATAACTTCTATCAATTCTTGAATTTAACAGTCCTACCTTTAAGTATGGGTATTAGCCGATTAGCTAAGGATCCTGCCTCCATCCAAGTCAACTGTTGTGCCAGTAGCAAAGGCATTATTCATAACAAAGATAATACCTTCAGCTATTTCTTCAGGTTTGCCCGCTCGCGTAATCAAGTGTGCGGAAGTCAAACCTTTAAGCTTTTCTTCTCTTTCGCCACCAAAATGATCGAACATCGCCGTGTCTACCGTGCCAGGTGACACTACATTAACCCGTATAGGAGCCATTTCTACTGCCAAGCATCTAACCAGGTTTTCTACAGAAGCTCCGACACAACTCAGCGCCGATTGCGCTGGTTTTATTTTGCGTGCAGGGGATCCACTAACTAGCGTAATGGCTCCATCCTTGGCGAGATAAGGGGCTCCAGTGCGAACCACCTTGGCATAGCCCCACAACTTGTCATAGGCAGCCCTAAACTGCACCTCGGTCTGCTCGAGGAATGGCTTTAAGGTGCGTTCCCCGCCGACGGCAGCTGACACAAGGTGATCTATATCGCCTACTTCATTGAAAATTGCCTCAAGTGATTCCACATCATGGGTATCAGCTTGCCGTATTTCGAACGACCCATTGCTTAGCTTTTTTGCATTTTCAATATGCGCTTCCGAGCGTCCAGCAGCCCAGACTTTAGCACCCAGCGCTGCAGCGGCCTGTGCTGTGGCCAAACCGATCCCCGCAGTACCCCCTATTATGACAACGTTTTTGCTAGATAAAGTATTAGTTGTCATTTAAAACTCCCTAAAAAATTCTTCCTGGACTTAGGATACCGTCAGGATCCATGGTTTGTTTTAAAGCCTTCATCAGAGCTATTTCCGAACTGCTCTTGCTGTAAGGCAAAAACTGTTTTTTCATAAGTCCGATACCGTGTTCAGCCGACACAGCTCCGTTCAGTTCTTGTATCAGGCTATAAATAATTTCGTCTATCCTCAAATGCTGGTCTCGTGTGTCGGGCCCAACATTGATGATGATATGCACATTACCGTCCCCGATGTGACCAAATAATCCCATGACAGCTTCGGGCCATACCATCTTTAGACGTTTCTCGACTTCTTCCCCAAAGTATCCCATGTCATTCACATTCATACTGATATCATACGTGTGCATGTAACCTGCCCCGGTGACTTCCGCGGCCGCGTCACGTACAGCCCACAAGCTTTTTATCTTGGCATCTGAATCAGCGATAACTACATCTGCAAGCAGCTCCTGTTCCGATACGGCATTCAAGGTTTCCAGAAAAAGTTCTGTGTCTCTGCCCTCATTCGAACCCATACTTTCCACCAGCACATAGAACCCAAACTTATCCGGCAAGGGCACGTTAACATGCGCTACGTGTTCATCAATTAACTTGTAGGTATTATTCCAGATCACTTCAAAAGCACTTAGGTTGGAACCGAGTTTCGCCTGCACCTGAACGAGCAAATTAGCTACCCGATCGAAATCCTCTACCGCGCATAGCGCAAGAGCCTGACTGCTGGGTTTGGGACAAAGTTTCAACACTGCCTTAGTGATGATGCCGAGCGTGCCTTCACTCCCGATAAACAACTGCTTCAGATCGTACCCTGTATTGTTCTTACGCAGCTTATGCAGACCATCAATTATGGTTCCGTCCGCCAGGACAGCTTCCACACCAATTACTAGGTCCCGGGTCATTCCATAGCGGATTACCCGGTTACCGCCCGCGTTAGTGGAAAGGTTACCACCAATAGTGCAGCTCCCCCGGGCTCCAAGATCCAATGGGAACAGCAGGTCATTAGCATCCGCTTCTTCCTGGATAGTTTGCAATTCAACGCCTGCTTCTACAGTCATGGTAGCGGTATAACGGTCAATCTCTACGACTTTTTTCATGCGCTCAAAACTAAGGGATATCTCGCCTTCCAATGGAGCCGCAGCAGATACCAATCCGGTCATGCCTCCCTGGGGCGTAATGGCCTGCTTTGCAGCATGGCAGAGCTTAAGAATTTCAGAAATTTGCTGAGTAGTCTGAGGCCGCAGCAGTACCTTAGGGGGCGTAGCGCGAGCACCCATGAGATCCTCAAAATTCTTAGAATCGATCTCGGACCCTACCTTATAACCCGAGGCGCCAACGATTTCTTTGAGTTGTTGGATGAGAGCTGCGTGGTCAGTATCGGTCATCTTATGGTCTCGGGTGGACTCCAAAAAAACAACGGATGGTATCATATACGGGTTAGAAAAAAGTCGGAACCTTACGGTCCCTGAGGCTTCTAAATAATGGAGCAATGCTAACTATAACTGCTAGACTCCGTTTCTTAAGGAATGAATTTTACATTTAAGTTAACAAACTTCGTTGAGGTTTACCGTGAAAAATTTTCTTCTTTTGGCCACATTCCTAATTATACTTTCTAGTTGCAACAGTTGGGTGGGAGTCACCTCTGAAGGGCAAGGCGTACGCCAGGCCACTGCCAGTGAAATCGATAATTGCCAGCGAATTGGACGGACCCAGGCTTCAACGATGAGTCGAGTCGCATTCGTGGAACGTGGTGGTGAACGCATGCAGGACGAATTGCTGCGGCTAGCTCGCAATGAAGCAGGTAGCATGGGCGGCAACGTAATCGTTCCCGAATCCGTAATAGAGGAAGGGCGTCAGACTTTTGGTGTCTACAGGTGTCCCGCATAAACCGTCAATCAACCCATCGAACGCCTTAAAATCCACAAGAATCAGTGCTTTGACCATATGACCAGGTATGTTATTCTGGTCATATGGCTAGCGCAATAGCAGAGCTTTTTGACAAAATTACTGCCGAACCGGGCTTAGGGAAACCATTAGAACCGACGGATACCGCAAACTATGCGGTTCAAAATAAGCTCATAAAAGTAGCAACGGACTATTTTGTTCGGTTTGGTTACCGCCGGGCCAACATTGCAGAAATTGCCCTAGGTGCGGGCATCGGAAAAGGTACTGTTTACCTCTACTTCGAAAACAAAAGAGAACTATTCCTCAGCTGTCTACTAGCCGAAGAACGAGAGCTTTTGCCGGAGCTAGAAATCATTGAGAATATTCCGGAAGAAGAAAGGCTCAGAGCGTTTCTTGAAGTCACATTTAATTTCGCTCTAACGGCACCACTGACCAGAGCCCTTCTCTTAAGACGTCAAGATTTCGCAGCCCTGATCGAAGAGATCGACGCAACCATTTTGAAGAATCAAGATGAAAAAGTTACTGAATACGTAATTAGCAAATTGATCAGCCCGGTAACGCATAATCTAGACACCCATGATAAGAAAACCATCGCCAACGTTATTAGCCTAGCCACTCTTGCCATTGGTTATCTGCCTGAAATGGCATTTGATTTGCCTGGACAAGAAATACCAACTGACGACTTTGTTAAAACCCTGGCCAGGATCGTCGATCAGGGCGTAAAGAATATCTAGAGAGATTTATCAAAAGGACATATTAATGGACAGAATACTTTTAAGCCTTGCCGACATATTTGCTAAAGGGCCGGACTATGTCCTGAATTTCAAAAAGCCGGTTCTGTTAGGGCTCGCAGTTATTTCCTCATTTTTTCTTTTCAGTATTATTTCCCTGACTTCGTTTGACCTATCCTCAGATAGCTTTTTGGAAGAGGAAAATCCTGCCATTGTTGCTCTTGATGAATTCAGGCGGCAGTTCGGGGGCGATGATTCGGTCTTTATTATTTACACGCCCAGAGACGGCAACGTGTTTTCGAGCACATCCCTGTCAACTGTGCAGCAAATTACTGATGACTTGACCAACTGGGAAGACCTTGATCGCGCCAATTACCCGGATATCGATTGGGAACAGCTCAACCACATCCGGCGAGTACAGTCACTTGCCAATATCCGGGTACAGGAAAATGTTGGTGATACCCTCAGATCCGACCGCTTGGTCCCGCGAGTACTCCCGAACGACCAAGGCAGTCTTGAGACCCTCAAAGCACGAGCCCTGGATCAACAGGATTATGTTTCAGCATTCTATTCAGAAGACGGTAGATATGCTGCCATATTGGTTCAAACCGATTTCGGAACAATCCCGGTCGAAGGTTATCAACCGGTGGTCGATATTGAAGGTATTGAGCTGGACGATGGCTTCAGCAATTTTGACTTGTCTTTTGACGAGAACGCGGTCGTGCAGGAAGTAGAGTTCCAGGATACCGATCAGTTAGCTTATTTCTCTTTCGACACAGCACTGAGAGCTGTTTACGAAAACTACTCAGATGAATTTGAGTTTTATCCGGTAGGCACGCCATCCATGATGGGACAAATGCAGGATGTCCTTAACCAAATGGCGGTGTTGGGAACTTTGATGGTTTTAATTTTTTCAATGCTCCTGTGGATCTTATTTCGTTCCGCTAGCGCACTTTGGTGGCCAATGGTCACCATAGCTTTAAGTGTCGTCTGGATGTGGGGCGTCACGGTATTGCTGGTAGATGCCATTTCCACCATGATCGCCTTGACCGTATTGCTGGTTTTTGCTGTAGGGATCGCCGATTGCGTTCACGTTATGAGTGCTTACTTCAGTTTCAGACGCGACGGAGAGGAGCATTATTCGGCTCTTTCGCACTCCTACAAAAAAGTGGGTATTGCCATATTATTGACTACTATAACCACTGCCGCGGGTGTTTCCGTGCTCGCGACCTCCAACCTCGAGCCAATCAGAGTCTTTGCGTGGATGTCTGCTTTTGGGGTCTTTCTTGCCTTCTTTTTCACTATAGTCCTGCTTCCTATACTACTGGATCTATGGCATCCAAAAGCAATTCACGAGAAGAACAGCCTGGCTGACACATTAGGTGCCAGGTGGACTTCAATAAAGAATAAAAGAAAACTGATCATAGCAATCGTTGTAGGAGTTTTACTCTTTGTTTCTTTAGGACTTTTAGTTGGCGCCTTCATGAACTTCGTGATTGCGCTCACTTACTGGATAGTCAATTCACGGCGGGAAATTCTTGCCAGGGTTCCCAGCCTGGTTGAAGGGTCCCCCTATTTAATTCTTGTCCTATTTGCATCCATGTTTGCGCTGTGTATTTATGGCGCAACGAAAATTAATATCGACACAAACATTGCTGAAATGTTCAAGGCAGACCATCCTTTGACGGTCGCTGTTACGGTAGTCGATGAAAATATGTCGGGCGCGCAAAACATGGAGATTATGATCGATACGAAAACCAGTGATGGCATGCTTGATTCTGATCTGCTTGTCGCCGTCGATCAGCTTCAAACGCGGCTGGAAGAGGGCTATCCCGAAATTGTGGGTCGAACCAATTCACTGGCAAACATCGTCAAAGATACTAATCAAATCATGAACGAAGACGATCCTCGTTACTATCGTATTCCTGATTCTGGTCAAGAAATATCTCAATTACTTTACCTATTCAATAGTGCTAACCCTGAAGATCGGAGGAATCTGGTTTCTGATGACTACAGCCGTTCCCACATTAGTGTTACAGCTCGCAACTTAGGCTCTTATGAATACAAAGAGTTTTTTGATGCAGTGGCTTTAGATGTAGAACAAACTTTCGGCGAACTTGAATCGAACTTTCCAGGACTGGATATCAATTTAACAGGGACTATGGCAACGCTAATGGTTATGGCAGATGAAGTCGCCACTTCCCAATTTAACAGCTTTGCTCTGGCTCTTCTGATAGTTAGTTTGATCATGATCGTCACACTAGGTTCGTTCAAAGCAGGTATAATGGGCATGATCCCAAATGCCATCCCTGCATTCCTGGCTTTTGGCCTGATGGGCTTGTTTGCCGTACCTCTAGACACAGATACGCTGCTTATAGCGCCGATCATTTTGGGTATCGCCGTGGATGACACCATACACTTCATGACCCACTACAGGGTGGAGCTGTCCCGTACTAAAAGCATCGCCACTGCTCTGGAAAGCGCTATAAAAGAGGTTGGTCAAGCCGTAATGTTTACCACCATGGTGATAGGACTTGGGTTTGCTGTCTTGAGCTTTTCTGACTATTTGGGAATGGCAAAAGTCGGGTTTTTCGGTTCAATGGCCATATTTGTCGCCCTGCTTTGTGACCTGTTTCTAATACCTGCAATGATAATAATTTTCAAACCTACGTTTGGTGTAAAAAATGTAACCACCTCAATTAATTTTAGGGAGGCAATAGCGTGAAACTTAAAAACACCTTAGGAATAATTGGCACTGCTTTACTGGTCACTTTTTTCCCTTATTTATCAAGCCAGGAACTTACTGGTTTTGAGATTATGAAAAGATCCGACGATGCCCTTCGTTCGACAAACGATTCATCATTTAATCGAATGCAGCTATCAAGCTGCAAGTTTGGTGTAACACAGGGCCGTATTACCTGTGCAGAGCGAGCAAGAGTGAAATCACTCGAGTCAGTGGCTAAAAATTATGGTCCCGAGCTTAAAGATACCAAGAGCGTCACAATTACACTGGAACCAGCTGCTGAAAGAGGCATCGGTATGCTCAGCTTCGCTTATGACGACTCGGAAAGAGATAATGAAACATGGCTATATCTATCTGCCCTGGGCAGGGTAAAAAGGATCGCCGCTGGTAATTCAGAAGAAGAAACTGAACCTGCCTCCCTATTCGGCTCCGAGTTCACTACCGAAGATACCGACACCGGTAAACTAGAAGAATATACAATCAACCTGCTCGGAGAGACGACTCAAGCGGGGCGGGATGTCTGGCAAATAGAAATGATCCCTAGCGCTGAACGGGCAAGAAAAACGCGTTATTCCCGAACGGTCCACTATATAGACAAGGAACGCTTCGTTGCCCTGCGGTCAGAAATGTATGATCAGTATGAAAGGGAAGTCAAAAGACTTATGGCGAGCCGAGTTGAGCTGGTTAACGATATATGGATGGCCCGGTCCCTCACTATGATGAATTTAGTTACGAACCGATTGTCCAATATGGCCTTCGTTGAAATTTATACAGACCTCAGCATTGAAGATGAATTTCTAACTCAGCGCACGCTAACTGATGCTGCCTACAGAGAAACTGAGTTAGAGAAATTAAGATCGCAACTAAATTAAAAACCTCGAGTTCCACATGTTGCGCTTTTGTCAACTCGTTATTCTTGCTCAGCTTCTGCTAGCGAAAACCTACGCGCAGCAGGAAGAGCCCTTGATTCTGGATGATTCGGTATCTTTTGATGCCGAGCTGGCTATAGATGACGATATATTTGGCAACGTGTTTGATGAAGATACTTCCTCGACTACCTCTTCCTGGTTTGAAGATTTTACGGTGCGTGTTAGTCAACAGTTTTTCGGTCAGGTTAACAATCACTCCGTAGAACCCTTACCTGGTTTTGTCTTCCCTCGCGAAGCAGACATGGAAAACAACCGACTGGGCATCAATGTTCGTTACCAAAACGCGTTTGCTCCAGGCTGGCTGCTGCAAGCCAGCGGTCAGATTCGTAGCTACTGGAAAGACGACTATGAGTATGAAGCTAACGGCGATCAGATCGACATGGATTACCGGGTCAATGAACTCTTCCTACAAAGAAGCTTCGATCAGCACAGCATTAAATTTGGTCGACAAACAGTGGTATGGGGTGAAACGGTTGGTAATTCCGTACTGGATGTAATTAACCATTTCGAGTTTCGTGATCTATCCATCATCGACATTGAGGACGCCCGGTTAAATCAATGGATGGTTGTGTGGGATTACTTCGGTGATAGCGGACAATTTTCCACCTTTGTAAACCTGTATCCTGAATTCAACCCAGCTCCGGTACGAGGCAGTCCTTTTTTTTTCGAACCCGCGTTTAACATCACCGACTACGACCGGGACGACAATCCGTTTTTTGAAATTGGTACCCAATACCGCCTATCCTTCGAAGGCAGTGACATTTCCTTCATGGCCGCCTACCTCATTGAAAATCAACTGCGTTACGAAGATCCTGTTACAGGAATCGGAGACGCTATCGCCAGAAAGAATGATTTTGTTTTACTAGGGTTCAGTGCTAACCGAGCAATTGGCAAACTATTACTAAACTTTGATCTTGCTTATAGCCACAATGTACTCGCAGACAGTTTTAGCTTTCCCGGTACCTCGAGTCTCGCAAGTCCTCTTGATCTGAAAAAAAATCAGGTTGGTACTTCTTTCGGATTTGAATACGCCGTGTCCAATGAGCAGAACGTTAGCCTTGGCATTCAGGCCCAAAAACTTCTTGATGAAGACGAAGGATTGTTACCTGGCCAACAGTTAATCAACGATGGAACGTTCGGTAGCTGGCTGGTTCGCTACAGTAATAATCTGATGAATGGAGACTTGGTATTGTCATCCACGCTGCAAGGTGATCTTGATGCCAACTCGTTCTTCGCCATGTTTGACGCTGTCTACACGATAAGTGACAACTGGGCTATTAATGCACAAATCGTCAGCATCTCCGCCAACAATTCAACACCTCTAGTATTTTTCGATGAAGACGTTCGATTGGGAGCCACTATCACCTATTCATTCTGATCGCAGAATTTATACAAATCGGGCTAGGAAAAAAGAAATAGTAACGCTGATTGTACAGCGACACAATATACAAATCGTAGTTCGATAATTCCTAATTTTAGAGGTAATGGGTTCTAGATTTGAACCTAGTTTTCCAGAGGCATATCAAATTTGTTTGCATCGAATTCTCCCTCCCAATTCGCAACTGCCGTGGAAACTGACAAGTCTCCGCCAACATTGACAACAGTGCGAAGCATATCCAGAGGCCGATCGAAAGGCAGAATAAAACCAATTACTACCGCGATCTGTTCCGGAGTAATACCTATGGTTTCCATAACTGCTGCCATAAGAAATATGGAGGCTCCCGGTACCGCGGCGGTGCCGATGGATACCAGGGTAGTCGAACCAGCGATCAACACATAATCCGCCAGGCTTAGATCAATTCCAAACGCTTGAGCCGCAAATACAGATACGATACCTACATACAGTCCTGTACCGTCCATGTTAATCGTTGCTCCGAGTGGGAGCACAGTTGAAGCGACGATCGGTTTAATGCCTAGATTCTTCTCCGCCACTGACATGGATACTGGCAGGGTAGCCGAACTCGAAGAAGTAGAGAACGCGACTAACATGGCGTCACGTGCCCCACGAAAGAACATTACAGGTGAAAGCTTCAGCATGAATCTCATGATTATGAAGCCATGCATAAAAATCATGTGAGCAAAACAACCAATAACCACTGCTAGGGCAAGTGTGACAACATCCAGCAAAGCAGCTACCCCTTGAGTGCCCGATACCCAAGCAATCAACGCGAACACACCAAAAGGAGCAACTTCCATTACCCAGTGGGTAATTTTCAACATCACTTCGGTAGAGGCCACCATAAGATCAGCGAGAGGTTTTCCTTTATCGCCAATAGTTAGCAGGCTAATCCCGACTAATAGAGCAAAAAAGATTATTGCTAGGATATTGCCCTCAGCAAGGGCCGCAATAGGATTGGCCGGAACAATACTCATGAGCCGGTCGCTCAGAGCAATGGGTTCCTGCACTTGGCCAGGAACTGCTGCTGACAGGTCAACTCCGACTCCGGGCTGTAAGGTGGCCGCCAGAAGTAGGCCGATACAAATAGCTACTAGCGTGGTTACCATGTAAATCGCAAGAGTTTTAACTCCCAGCGAACCAAGCTTACTAGGGTCACCCATCGAAACTACTCCAGCAACCAATGTGACGAAAACTAATGGAACAACGACCATTCGAATGAGTTTAATGAACAAATCACCAATCCATACGATACTCTCCGAGCCTGGGCCCCATATCATGCCAACGATAACACCTAGTATTAAAGCGGCCAGTATGCGTTTCCACAAAGCTATCTCGAACCACTTGCGCATTGACTTCTCCACCGTCGCAGAAATGCGACTCATGTTTTTCTAGTTTTAATTGCTTACAATTGTAATTTGTAGTTTGCGAACTGCTCGCAGCTATATTTATAGCTTGCTAGGAGACTATAGAAATTCATACCATAGCGCCAGTACTTGACTAGGCTATAACAGGATCGGGTAATGGCGAAATGGATCCAAGGCACAGTGGTCGACAATATCCATTGGACCGAGAATCTTTTTTCACTAAAAATCGATGCCGATGTTGATAATTTCACCGCCGGGCAATTTACCAGCCTGGCATTGGATATTGGCGGCAAACGAATAGCCCGCCCCTATTCCTATCTAAGTTCACCCGGCCAGCGCCCTCTTGAATTTTTTTTCTATACCGCCACTGACGGTATTCTTTCCAATGCCCTGGTAAATCTCGAATTAGGCGACCCTGTTTGGGTAAAGCAAAAATCCAACGGTTTCTTCGTACTTAACGAAGTTCCAGAATCGGAAGAACTTTGGATGTTGGGCACAGGTACTGGCGTAGCACCATTCTTTTCTATCCTGAACACCGACGAACCATGGATCCGATTTAAGCACATCATTTTAGTGCATGCAGTGCGTACCAAGTCTGACTTACGCTACCAGGAACTAGTAGATTCTCTTAGTCATAAGTACAGTGGCAGATTTTCCTTCCAGGCGTTTGTGTCACGGGAAACAGTAGCCGGTACCATCAGAGGGAGAATTCCTATAGCCATTGAAGACGGCCAGCTGGAAGAACATGTAGGTCGCAGACTGCATATCAACAAATCCCATATTATGTTGTGTGGCAATCCAGATATGGTTAAGGATTCGGTAGAAGTACTAAAGAGCAGAGATTTCATTAAGAACCGGCGCCGTACGCCAGGGCATATCACTATTGAAAACTACTGGTAGCAACCGTCACAACCTAAACACATCGGAGATTAACTGAATTATTGATAGGACGCCGGGGCTTTGCGCACTTGGGTTAATTCTTCAACCTTTACACCGATATCTATGAGAGCCTGTTCCTGGAAAGACGG
>Ga0209034_10001003_pt1 | contig 13970 bp, 12 predicted proteins | sample MarorgKNORR_S2LV_2_FD_188219 | JGI IMG/M metagenome (GOLD analysis project Ga0209034, IMG submission 188219) | Marine microbial communities from the Southern Atlantic Ocean, analyzing organic carbon cycling - 250m_A/KNORR_S2/LV (SPAdes) (version 2) | ecosystem: Environmental > Aquatic > Marine...
CCATGCAATATTTCTGGACAGTCAAGGTCATAAGAATTATTCCAATAGTGTTTACAATTGGGATTCTAATTTCTATGTATTTCTATCCAGGAGGAAACATCCATGACCCTTTACAAACTGGTTATTCTTTCACTCACAATTTTCTAAGTGATTTGGGAGGTATGAAAGCACGCTCTGGTGAATCAAATCTAGTTTCATCCTATATTTTCAATGCTTGCATGATCAGCTTTCTTTTGGGTGGGATAGCGTTCTTATATGTTCCAGGCTTATTCAAGAACGATAGAACTAATTATTATTTAGCGATTATTGGATCAATGTTCTTTTTTATGGGTGCATCTTTCTTTGCAGGAGTCGGCTTCACACCTCATGATTTATACTTGGATCAACATATATTCTTTGCCATCAATGGTTTTAGATTAATGGTCCCTGCAGGGATCTTTTATTTGATAGTGTTACTCAGAAGTCCTATAAAAAACAGTTACTCATTTGTCACTTTATTTTTTCTGTTAAGTACCTTCTCATATGTTTTATATCAATTGTTAGCAGACAGTCCTTTAATGAGTATTGAGGCAATGATCATGCAAGCAACAATGCAAAAATTAATAACCTTTGTTCATTTATTAAGTATATTCTCGTTAAGCTTTGCTTTTTCCTCACAGAAGAATCTTACTGAGACAATAAATTAAAGAGAATAGAAGTGAAAAAAATAAGTATATCTCTTCTAATATTGGTGTTTGTAAATTATTCATCAATCGCTGATGTAATCACTCCAGAGATCAAAAAATTAAAGCGCACACCACCAAAGAGTGTCTTATTTATTGGCAATAGCTATCTTTACTACAACGATAGTTTGCATAATCATTTTAAACGAATGGCAGATGAAAAATATCCAGGCTATGAGGGAAGTATCAATGTCAAGTCATCAACAATTGGAGGGTCTAGATTAAAGCATCATAATCTTGATCATCTGTTAAAACCTAAAGCTATTAGCTCAATTAGTAAATTTGAATTAGTGGTTCTTCAAGGTGGTAGCGGTGAAGGATTATCAAAAAAAGACAGGAAATCTTTTGCCAAAACAGCAAATAAACACATTGAAAAAATAAAAGCTAATGGCTCTGAAGCAGCCCTGTACATGATCCATGCCTACGTTGAGCCGCACCAAAGTTTTAACCCAAATCTTATTAGAGTGATTGAGGAGATGTATGTGACTGCTGGAAACAAAAATCAAACCCTTGTTATTCCAGTGGGTTTAGCCTTCGAAAACGCTTATGATCAGAGACCAGATATAACGCTTCATCAACTTGATGGAACCCATCCATCACTACTGGGTACCTATTTAGCAGCGTGCACTGTTTTTGCCAGTGTCTTTAATGAATCACCGGTTGGTTTAGATTACGATTACAACGGTCTTATCAATGATGATGATAAGTTATTTCTACAAAAGATTGCCGAATCAACAGTTAAAGCTTTTTATCAATCCCCTGCTAATTAAGAAGAATAGTCACGTAACATCTTTCTTAGCTCAAGAGAATGCTGCTCCTCTTGACCAATCTTATTTCTAGCATATTCTTCCAAAAAAATAGATTTACCATCAACAGTTTCTAAAAGATGATTATATAGTTCTAAAGCATGCAATTCATGCTGAAGACTTTCTTGGAGAATATCATTAACAGAATGTTGATGGGTTTCCTCGATTGGGGCAATTTGTTGAGTGGGATGACCCTCAAGTCCGGTCAATAATTCACCTGCCTCTTGTGCATGAAGCAACGATTCGTTTGCTTGAGCTTGAAGAAATTGAACAATAGGAATTCGATGTGGGCCACTAACCATTATTGAAGAATGCGTATAGCGAACAACACCTGATAGTTCATACTCCATAATGGAATTTAAAATTTCACAAGTGAGCTTTTTATCTAAGTCTTTCATAACAACCTCTTTAAACTGAAGTTACATATTGTACTAAAAAATAAAAGAAAATTTTATCTCCACAAAAAGTACTTTTGTATTATATGATTCCAGTTATGAAAACAGTTCTAATAACTGGTACCAATAGAGGGCTAGGTTTTGAATTCTCAAAACAATATCTTGAAGGTGGTTATAAGGTTTTAGCTACTTGCAGAAACCCTAACGATGCAATTGATTTACAAGCCTTAAAAGCCAATTTCAAGGATAGACTTGAAATACATACTCTTGATGTTAAAGATCATAAATCAATTGAGAATCTTAGTGTTCTACTAAGAAATTATCCCATAGATATTCTAATTAATAATGCTGGAATTATTGGGCCCTTCCCTATCCTTGAGCATATTAATAAACAACGTTTTGGTACTTTTAATTATGATGTTTGGGAAGAAGTCATAAGGACTAATCTTTTTGGTCCAATGAAAATGACAGAGGCCTTCATTAACCAAATAGAAGCTGGGGAAGAGAAAAAGATTATCTTTCTTTCAAGCACAGTTGGATCAATACAAGAAGGGGATCAGCCCGCTTATGCCTATGCAAGCAGTAAAACAGCACTGAATAAATCTATTTCTCTAACTGCAAACATTCTAAAAGGTAAAAATATCTTTCTATTGGCCTTATGCCCTGGTTATGTAAAAACCAGAATGAATGCTGGTGGAGCTACTTTAGATCCAGAGGAAAGTATCAGAGGAATGATGCAACAAATTGAATCCTTAGATGCAAGCAGAAGTGGAGAATTTATTCGCTACAATGGGGAAAAAATTCAATGGTAAAATAAAAACTAGTGATGATGCTCATCCTTTAAATCTTTCTCAATATCTTCGTGATCGCCAATCATAATATGGCTTTTACTTTTTGTGACATATTTTTCTAAAAAGGGAATCAACAACAAAGGTAACAATCCTCCTAAAACTATTCCTGCAGTTCTTGCTCTCATGGTTGGATCAATCATAGCAGCCACAAGATCTGCAATTACATGCGCCAAAGAGGCACCTATAATCCCAGCAATATAACCTTTGGTTACATTCTTTAAAAATCGATTAATACTCCATCCGGTATAAAAACCCAGGATCACAAGACCAACATGAACAACCCCAAAAATAAAACCGGGTAAAATCACGTCATTTTGTATTAATCCCAAGCTTTCTAAAAGATGTTCCATAGATTTTTTTCTTGTATTTCTACCAAAATACTTATAATTGATGAATGTTAATCACTGACAACAAATATTACCCATTATTCTTCTATATTTCTTTGATAATTTTTTCAATCAATAGTTTTGCTAAAACTATTGATTATCCTTCATCTGCAAAAGGTACAACGCAAGATAATTATCATGGAATTATTATTGATGATCCTTATAGAGAATTAGAAGATTTAAATTCAGAACAAACCCAAGCTTGGATCAGAGAGCAAAATCGATTCACTGATTCTTATTTAGATAATCTCATTGAGCAAAAGGAGTTTAAATTATTACTTGAGAAGATCTATAACAAAGAAAATCAATCCGTTCCTTTTCGAAAGAAATCGAAAATTTTCACCTACTACAATGATGGGACATGGCAACAAAGTAAACTCTACTATAAAGAAGTTACAAAAGATAAAAAGAAGCTGGTTATTGATCCTAATCTTTTATCAAAAGATGGCACTGTTTCAGTTGGTTCAATTAGTGTAAGCCCCAATGCAGAAATGATTGCTTACTCCATATCGGATGGTGGATCAGATTGGAAAACATGGAAAATCAAAAATATTAACAGTGGCGACATTCTAGAAGACACCATTAAATGGTCAAAATTCAGCAATGCAGAATGGGCTAAAGATAATTCAGGATTTTATTACTCAAGGTATTCCGAACCTCAAAAAGGCGATGAATATGAAGAATTAAACAGAAACCAGAGATTATTTTTTCATACTATTGGTCAACCTCAATCTAGTGATCAACTCATTTATGAACGACCTGAACACCCAGAATGGGGCTGGGGAACCACAATAACTGAAGACGGTAATTTTCTCATTCTATCTGTTAGTGAGGGTACTGATGAAAGAAATCGATTATTTTATAAAGATTTAAGAATAGATGAGGCTTTCGTAGAATTGATCCCAGATTTGAGAGCGCAATTTACTTTTCTAGGCAATGAAGGATCTATTTTTTTGTTCTCTACTGATTTAAATGCCCCCAAAGGAAAAGTAATTTCAATTGATATCAATCACCCCGATGAAAACAACTGGAAGGTAGTGATAGACGAGCAAGATGATGCTCTAACAAATGTTGAAGTTTTAGAAAACTATATTTTATGTCAATACTTGAAAAATGTTGCAAGTGAAGTTTTCCTTTATGAAAAAGACTCCTTAAAAAAGAAAAAAATTGATTTCAATAAACAAGGAATTATTTCTAATATTTCAACAAATCAAGATTCTGATATTTTTTATTTCTCGTACACCAATTACATCCAACCGAATCAAATATATGAATATAATGCCAAAAATAATGACATTTCACTTTTATGGGCAAAAGAAATCCCTCAATACAATAGCGATGATTATATAAGTCAACAGGCGTTCTATCCTAGTAAGGATGGAACCATGGTCCCCATGTTTATCTCACATCATAAAGACACTAAATTGGATGCAGATACCCCATTGTTACTTTATGGTTATGGTGGCTTTGATATCTCAATATTGCCAAATTTCAGGGAACGATACTTGGCTTGGATGTTAATGGATGGAGTCGTTGCGGTGCCCAATATTAGGGGCGGTGGTGAATATGGGGAGGAATGGCATCAACAAGGCATGTTACAAAATAAACAAAATGTTTTTGATGACTTTGTTAGTGCTGCTGAATATTTACACACAATGAATATTTCTAGTCCTAAAAAAACTGTTATTGAGGGCCGCTCAAACGGTGGGTTATTGGTGGGAGCGACCATGCTTCAAAGACCTAATCTATTTGGTGCTACCCTACCAGGTGTAGGTGTAATGGATATGCTTCGCTTTAATAAATTCACAATTGGTTGGGCTTGGGAAAGTGATTATGGTTCCCCTCAGAAACTTGAAGATTTTCAAGTGCTTGTTAAGTATTCTCCTTATCATAATATAGAAAGAGGAGAATGTTACCCGCCTACATTAATCACCACTTCAGAACTCGATGATCGAGTAGTGCCATCGCATTCATATAAATTTGCAGCCAGAATGCAAGAAGCTCAAAATTGTTCAAACCCTATTCTTATCAGAATAGAAACAAGAGCAGGACACGGTGCTGGAACACCTAGGAATAAAACTATTGAATATATTTCTGATGTCTATGGCTTTGCATTACATTATCTGTTACAAAATTAATCTATAGTTGATTATTATTAATACAAGCAAATGAAAAAGTTATGAAAAAGAATTTATACAGACTAATTTTACTAATCATCCTTTTTGGAGTGGGCTATAACTTTTTAATAAAAGATGACGCAGAAACGACTTATGGATTCACAATTGATGGCGTGGATATAGATATCATCGATATGCATCTTCACACTGGTACTTGGGAAGCTTTGACTGAACCTTACAAAGAAAGGTACTCTGAAAGAGTTCCAAAACCTTTTAAATTTCTCATGGAGAATCTCCTTGGGAATGGCTTAACATCAGAAGGAATTCTAAAACAAATGGATAATGCTGGCATTCGTCGTGGGGGAGTATTTGCAGTCTATAGCCCGGACACCACTGGGATTGCAAATAATGAGTTCTTGTATCAACAAATAAAAGATCAGCCAGAGAGAATGTTCGGTTTCTATAGCATAAGAACTGACCATTGGAATATTGATGCTGCTAAAGAACTTGAGAAATTAGAAAGTGACCTGATTAAATATAAAGCTACTGGTATTAAGCTAGCTCATGCACATCAGCAAATGAGATTAGATGATAAACGCTTTGATGGAATTTATGAAATAGCTGGTCGCTTAAATAAACCAATTTATATTCATACAGGAACCAGTCCAAATCCTTACACAAGAAGAGAGCCACCTTATGTTGATCCAGTGTATTTAGAAGAATCAATTATCAAGTACCCGCAGACTAAATTTATTTTGGGACACTCAGGTTATGATAGCTTTTTAATCCAATTAACTTATCTGGAATCTTGTATTCAATTGGCTAAAAAATACGGTAATGTTTACTTCGAACCCGGTGCTTTAGGTGCCAGAAAAGCATCTGAAGTTTTACCTGAATACCTTAAAATTATTAAAAAAGAAGGCTTAATTGATCGAGTTATTTATGGCTCAGATGGTCCTCAATTTCCTGGTTATACAGCGAGTCATTTAGAGAACTTCGTTGAGGCTATGAAAGTCAATGAATACTCAGCTATGGAAATGAAGTTAATTCTTCAAAGCAATTTTGAGACGTTATTTAACCTCTAAAAGATATTCATCCATTCGCTCTTCAAGAATAGCCAAGGGGAGTGCTCCTTGACTCAAGACAGTATGATGGAATTCTTTAATATCAAACTCATCTTCAAGCTGATTTTTTGCCCTCTGCTTTAATTCGAGAAGTTTCAATTGTCCGATTTTGTAGGCAAGTGCTTGGCCTGGCATAATCAGATAACGGTCGATCTCATTGACTATATCTTGCTCAGTTTTAGCGGCATTATCTTTAAAAAAATCTATAGCTTGCTGCCTACTCCATCCTTTATAGTGCATACCGGTATCGACAACTAATCGAACAGCTCGCCACATGTCATAAGTTAACGCACCAAATTTTGAATATGGATCTTGATAGAGACCAATATCATATCCTAAACTCTCACTGTAAAGCCCCCAACCTTCAACAAAGGCGGTATATCCTGAATATTTCCTAAAATTAGGTAATCCTTCAAGCTCCATAGCCAATGCTATTTGAAGATGATGCCCTGGTACTGCTTCATGGACTGATAGAACCTCCATTTCAAATTTTGGTCTGACTTCTGGTCGATAAAGATTGACATAATAATAACCAGCTCTTGACCCATCAGCTGCCGGCCTCATGTAATAGGCAGTTGTTGTATCAGGTGCGGACTCTTTTGGTATTGGTTTTATTCCATAAGGGGTTCTTGGTAAGACCTTAAATAAACGAACCATTTCTGGATCTATTTTCTTAGAGGTAGCTAAGTATGCCTCAAATAATTCATCTGCTGTTTCATAATAAAACTGAGGGTCTGTTCTAAGAAATATCAAAAAATCATTAAAAGTTCCTTCAAAACCCAGTGAGTCAATGACTTCTTGCATTTCAGATCGAATTCTTTTGACCTCAGATAGGCCAATATTATGAATTTCATCGGGACTTAAATCAGTGGTTGTATGATATTTTGCTAAATTTTCATACCACTCATAGCCATTTGGCAAATCAGAAACACCATAAGTATCACGTGACTCTGGTAAATATTCAGTCCTAAAAAAGAAATCAAGGGTTTGGTAAGCAGGAACAATTTTTTCCTTAATAACTTCCTTTGCTTTCATTTGAAGTGCTTCCCGATCATTAATTGTTTTAGGTATAGCAGAAAAAACATTATAAAAAGGGCTATCTTCTGGATCGTCAACTAATTGTAATTGAATTTGCTTAGCAACGCGTTGCATTAAAATATTTGGTGCAGTAATGTTTCTCTCAATACCTAATCTTCCAAGATCTATATGTGCATTAATTAATTGGGGTAATTTTTCTAATCTTACTAACCAATCTTTATAATCCTGTGAACTAGTAAAATTTAGTCCTTCTGCTGTCTCATGTCCTAGTTGAATACCTCCTCTTTGGCCAAAGGTGAGTAAATGGCTATCAAATTTTTGAGAGTTCACTGATCGTTCATAGTTGTACAGAAACAATCTATAATTGAGTTGATTCTCTTTTGAGAGTTTTTGAGGATCAATAGATTTAATCTTATCTAGAACCTCTCGAGCCTTTTTCTGTCTTTTTCTCACCGATTGTTCTGAAATATCAGGCCAATCTTGATTAGCTGACTTGTCTCCCATATAAGACGCATAAACTGGATTCTCATCAATGCCTCTCTTCCATTCATCATCTAGGATTTGATTAAAATATGAATCTTCATTGCCAGTTCCACAAGCGCTGATTGTTAACAGAAAAATTATTGTTAAGAGAGATTTATATTTCATAAATAATCACCTTTTGAAATGATTGGCCATGCTTTAATTAGGTAAACTAACATGGTCCAAAGTGTTAGAACTGCAGATCCTAAAAGACAAATACTTCCAATTAAGTATATATCAATATCAATAATAGGTTTTTTAAACAACATACAAGAGAGTCCAACCATCTGTAAAACAGTTTTAAGTTTTGCATAGCCAATTACAGAAACCTTATGTCTCTCTCCAAGTTCAGACATCCATTCTCTAAGTGCAGAAATTGTAAGTTCACGACCAATAATAACTGATGCAATGATAGCGTTTAGAAGACTTGGGTCACTCTGAACAATCAAAATTAAAGCAACTGAAACAATGAGTTTATCTGCTACAGGATCTAAAAATGCTCCAAATCTTGAGGATAAATCATATTCTCTGGCTACCCAGCCATCAAACCAATCAGTTAAAGCAGCTAAAATAAAGACCATAGCAGCTAGTGGTCTAGCATTATCAATTGAAGAAAAGAATAAAGCAGCAATTAAAGGAATGCTAGCAATTCTAAAAAGTGTTAATGCATTTGCAAAATTGAATGTTGTCTTCATGTAATGATTATAATAAAAGATTAATTAGCATTAAAATGTTTATAAATTTTATTAGCTAAATTGTTATTAATACCTCTAACGGTCATTAAATCCTCTACAGAAGCTCGTTTAATTTCCTGGATACCTCCGAATTGCTTAAGCAAATGTTTTTTCTTGTTTGGACCTATGCCTTCGATTGATTGGATATCTGAAGTTAATAGCTTTTTTCTTTTTTTATTCCGATGACCAGTGATGGCAAACCGATGAGCCTCATCACGAATTAATTGTATTAAAAACTTAGCTGGTGAATTATTGACCATGGAAAGAGGAATTTTATTTTTATTAATAAAAATACGATCTTCCTTTAATTGACGATTTGGACCTTTAGCAATACCGAGTATAGGTATTCCCTTTATTCCCAGATCTTTAAGCACACCAATGGCGATATTAATCTGACCCTTACCTCCATCGACAAGAATGACATCAGGTAATAATCTGGACTCTTTTAAGCTTCGTGAATAATGGCGAGAGAGAGCTTGTGACATAGCAGCATAATCATCACCTTTATTTATTCCACTAATATTAAAACGACGATAACCGTGTTTATTAAATCCCTCTTGGTTGAATGAAACACATGAAGCAACACATTTATCACCCATGAAATGACTAACATCAAAGCATTCAATATTTTTGACAAGTGTATCACCATCTATAATTTCAGACAGTTCATACAACTGAGCCTCTATGGAAGCTTTTGAAGCTAATTTAGATTTTAATGATTCAATAGCATTTGATTCAGAGATTTCAACCCATTTTCTCCTATAAGACTTCACATTTTGTTTTATGATTACTTTGGTTTTTAATTCATCGGAAAGAGCTTCCTGAAGAAGCCTAAGGTTTTTGAGTTTGATATTAATTAATATCTCTTTAGGTGGTTGATGCTCAGTGTAGTACTGCATTAAGAACGACTCTATCACCTCTTGGGCATCAGCCATATTTGTCTTTTGTGGATAAAATGAACGATTACCTAAAATTTGTCCTTTTCGTAAAAATAAAACAGAAATACAAAACATGCCTGATGACTCAGACAATGCTATAGCATCAGCATCAATTCTGTTTGCTCCATCAACAAATTGATGTGATTGAATAACTTTTAAAGAACTAATTTGATCTCTATAGAAACTAGCTTTTTCATAATCTTGCTGATCAGAAGCTTGATCCATTTTTCCAATAAATTTTTCAATAATGGATTGATCATTTCCTTTCAAATAATTGAGAGCCTGATCGACATTAAATTGATATTCTTCTTCTGTTACTAAACCCACACAAGGTCCTGAGCATCTCTTTATTTGGAACTGTAAACAAGGTCTAGATCGATTATTAAAAAAGGATTCATCACAATTTCGTAATAGAAAAACTTTTTGTAATTGACTCAAAGTATTTCTCACAGCGTTTACATTAGGATAAGGGCCATAATACTCCGCTTTATTTAAATTTTTTTTCCCTCTATGAAAAGAAAATCTTGGGAATTGATGGGTATGATTTACTTCTATATATGGATAACTCTTGCCGTCTTTGAGTAAAACATTGAACTTTGGTCTATGTTTTTTAATTAGTGTATTTTCTAGAATCAAAGCTTCCCGTTCTGTACGGGTTATAGTGATTGAAATTGAATTAATCTCTTTTAAAATCGCCTCTTTTTTTCCCTCAGAATGAACTGAAGCGAAATAGCTGCTAACTCTTTTTTTTATATTTTTTGCTTTGCCAATATAAATCACATCGTCTTTCTCATTTAGTATGGAATAAACACCAGGCTTGCTAGTCAATCGTCTTGCATAATTCTTAAGTGTTTTAAATTTATCAGTCATTCAACTATTCTTTTTCTTTTACGTTTTCCCATAATTCATCAAGCTCTCTTTCAGTCATATGGGAGAACTCCCTATTAGATTCTTTTAAAACACTCTCCATGGATCTGAAACGTTGATCAAATTTTCTATTGGCTTTCCTTAATGCTGATTCAGGGTCTACAGAAGTATGCCGTGAAAGGCTAACCACGCTAAATAATAAATCCCCAGCCTCTTCTTCAATATTGCTTTGATTTCCAGAATTTATCGCAACTTTAAGTTCTTCTATTTCTTCTTCAATTTTATCAATAACACCGCCTATATCGCTCCAATCAAATCCAACTGATCGTGCCCTTTTTCCAATCTTATATGCTATGTTCAATGCCGGCTGATTTATGCCAATATCATCGAGTATACTGCTTAAGCCATGTTTCTGTTTTCTCTCTTCAATTTTAATTTTTTCCCAATGATCGGTTTGTGCCTTAGAATCTTCTATTGATAAATCTGAAAACACATGAGGATGTCTGTTAATTAATTTAGTGGTAATAGAATCTACCACATCATCAAAAGTGAATAAGTTCATTTCCTCAGCAATATTTGTATGAAATGCTACTTGGAATAAAAGATCTCCTAATTCATTTTTGAAAGCTTCATAATCCTTATTTTCAATAGCCTCAACAACCTCATAAGCTTCTTCTATAGCACAGTGAGCAATTGACTCGAATGTTTGCTCCTTATCCCAAGGACATCCTTTCTCAGGATCTCTAAGTTGCGATGTAATTTGTTGTAGTTTTTCCAAAATACTCTCCTATTTTCTATATTAGACTGCAAAATTTTCTAATGATTTGTGCTGTTAGACCCCAGATATAATATTGATCATAACTGTAGCTATAGACAGACCATTTTATTGAATCAAAAATTCGATGTTCATGCTGAAGATTCTTTTCATTCATAAAAAAATCTAAAGGTACTTTAAAAATCTCTTCAACTTCATCCTCGTTTGGAACAGGTAAAAAATCGGCTTCAACTGATGCAACCACAGGTGTAACAATGAATCCAGTTCCCAAACTAATTTGTGGTGGAACAAAACCTATAATCTCAGAAGATTGAAATAACCCAATCTCCTCATGTGCTTCTCTTAAGGCAGTTTCAATTATGTCCTTATCTTGAGAATCATCATAAGATCCACCTGGGAAACTGATTTCACCAGCGTGATTTTTTAACTTAGCCGTCCTTTTAGTAAATATTATATTTATTCCACTCTCAGTTGGCTGCAGACCTAGCAAGACGCCGGCGTGTTTTAAATTAATTTTTTGTAGATAGCCTTCAACGATATTGGACGGCAACCTATTCATCACTTCCAACACTGGGTCATCAGAGGGTCGAGTGTTCTGATAACTCTCTCTTATCTTATTCAGCATAAAAAAGAGGGAGGCTTATTGTTTATTTTGAGTTAGTTTTAAAGGATCGAGAATATCTCTTAATGTTTCTTCATCAAGGTCAGTTAATTCCGATGCAACGTCAATAATGGTTCGCTTTTCTTCATAAGCTTTTTTTACAATCTTAGCTCCTGTTTCATATCCAACGGTTGAGTTCAGTGCAGTAGCTAGTATTGGATTGTTGTTCAATACTGCATTCAGATTATCAAGATTTACTTCAAAACCTTGAATGGCTTTATCGGCTAGAGCTAGGCAAGCGTTTGTCAACAAGGTCATGGATTCTATTAAATTATATGCAATCAGAGGGAGCATTACATTTAATTGAAAATTACCAGACTGAGCAGCATGGTTAATCGTGGTATCAAAGCCAAACACTTGTGAGGCTGCCATAGACACAGACTCAGGAATTACAGGGTTTACCTTTCCAGGCATAATACTGCTTCCCGGTTGTAATGCAGGTAGAGTAATCTCACCCAACCCACCTATCGGACCACTATTCATCCATCTCAAATCATTAGAAATTTTTGTTAAAGCCACAGCCAGGCTTCTATTAGAAGCTGATAATAATAACGAGCTATCCTGAGCACTTATTGCTTGAAAGAAATTTTCAGCACTTCTGAAATTAAGGCCTGTTTGGCTATTGAGTAAGTCACAAACTTTAGTTGATAAGTCAGGATGGGCATTGATACCTGTCCCCACAGCTGTGCCGCCAATAGCTAATTGCTGAATTTTCTCAGATGTAAACTCATACTGAGCAATAACATCTTTTATTTGGCTTGACCATGCTCCCATCTCTTGTGCCATTGTTATCGGCATTGCATCCATTAGGTGTGTGCGACCAGTCTTAGCCACAGATCTTAATTCATCAGCTTTAATGTTTATTGTTTTTTCTAAATGAGCTGCTGCTTTTAGTAAATATTTATCAAGATAGATTGCTGCGGAGATATTTATGGAAGATGGAATAACATCATTACTGCTTTGCCCAAAATTAACATCATCATTAGGATGAATATCAATCTCTGCATTAGAACTAAGGTTAGCAATTACCTCATTCATATTCATGTTTGTACTTGTACCGGAACCTGTTTGAAAAACATCCACGGGAAATTCATCGCCAAAATCACCATTAGAAATCTTCAGAGCATTATTTTTTATAGCCTCAGCTTTTTCAGGGGATAATAAACCCAGTTCAGCATTAGCAGACGCTAGAGACCATTTTAAAAGTGCGAGTGATTGAATAAACTCTGCGGGCATTTTGTGTCGACTTATTTGAAAGTTCTCGACCGCTCTTTGAGTTTGTGAACCCCATTTATTTTCAGAAGGAACTTTAAGTTCTCCCATACTGTCCTTTTCAATTCTAAAGTCTTTGTCCGCCAAAATAATCTCCTCTTGATATATGATAATACACAGAGAATAGCAGTCACAGAAGAAACTTTCGTGTATCATTCAGTTTTGATGATAGAGGTGGTTGAAATGAACGATGATCAGCTACAAGCCATTTCTCCTATTGACGGTAGATATCTGGAGAAAAGCACTCACTTAAGACAATACTTTAGTGAGTCTGCACTCATGCGCTATCGTGTCTTAACAGAAATCAAATGGCTAATATTTTTAACTGAATATAAGGATCTAAATCAGATTCCAGTCTTATCTAAAGATATAAAAGAAAGTTTAGAAAACATTATTGAACAATTTTCTATAGATGACGCGAAAGCAATTAAGATTATAGAGAACCAAACAAATCATGACGTCAAATCTATAGAGTATTTTTTACAAGAAAAAATTAATCGTCTGCCAGACGGTAAAAATCTCATTCCCTTTATTCATTTTGGTTGTACATCAGAGGATATAAATAATATTTCCTATGCACTGATGCTCAAGGATGCAACTGAAATCCAGGTTAAGGAATTAAATCTTCTTATTAATACTTTAAGAAATCAGTCACATCATTGGGCAGACGATACTATGTTATCTCGAACGCATGGACAAGCTGCTACACCTACAACGATGGGTAAAGAATTTGCAAATTTTGTGTATCGTCTCAATCAACAA
>Ga0209034_10001004_pt1 | contig 13962 bp, 13 predicted proteins | sample MarorgKNORR_S2LV_2_FD_188219 | JGI IMG/M metagenome (GOLD analysis project Ga0209034, IMG submission 188219) | Marine microbial communities from the Southern Atlantic Ocean, analyzing organic carbon cycling - 250m_A/KNORR_S2/LV (SPAdes) (version 2) | ecosystem: Environmental > Aquatic > Marine...
GTCCCGCGGTTTGCTCTGCGGAGGGTCGCGATGGCCGCCGATCGGCCGTATCGATGAGCTGAAGCCACGGAGACGGTTCGCGACTTTCGATTCGTTGACCGTTGTTTCTGGCCTGTGCCCATGTCAAATGGAGTCGTTGTTGAGCGCGAGACACCGCCACGTAGAACAGACGACGTTCCTCGGGATCATCTGACTGAATTGGGATTAACCCGTTTTCAACCCCCGCGATCACGACGGAAGGCCACTCAAGGCCCTTCGCTGCGTGAAAAGTAACGAGGTCGACGCCGTCATGTTCACCGTCAAGGTCGCCGGGCCGTAGGGTGCGAAGCCAATCGCGGAAGCCCGACCCATCAACATGGGCATGCTCATTGGCATATTGAACTGCAAGTTCTGCGATTCGGCTTTGTGGGCCGTGATCGAACTCTTCAAATAGATCAGCGGCCAATGTGGCGAGGTCGTTTCCAGCGCCGCACAACTGATCAATTACATCCCGAACTTCGGGTAATTTGAGCAGACCTCCTTGGCCGCGAAGTCTGTGCGGAATCTGGAATTCGCTAAGAGCTCGAGCAATAAGACGCAGCTGGTCATTCGTACGAGCCAGCACTGCGTGTCGTGACCAACGTGTTTCGGGAAGCCGCTCGTCGCGTAGATATCGCGAGATGCCGACTGCCTCCTCCCATTCGTCGCTGAAGCTAGACGTAGTGGGGAAATGCTCATCTGCAACTTCGAGAAGCGATTCAGGTGAGGTGCGGCCGAGAACTGCATCAGCCGCTCGAATGATGTGCGGCTGACTTCGATGATTAGTTGTCAGAACCTCGGTTCCAGCTGAGGGAAAGTCAGTGCAGAAATTTAGTAGATAGCCCGCGTCAGCGCCGTTCCAACCGTAAATGGCTTGGTCCGGATCACCGACAACACACAAATCCGTCCGATCGCCGACCCACGCTTGGAGCAAATTGAACTGCGTTTGGTTGAGGTCCTGATATTCGTCGACAAAAAGGTGCCGAAAAACCCAGTGTTGGGCATCACGAAAAGCGTGATCGTTTGCGAGTAGTTCAGCGCATTCGACCAAAATGTCGTCGAAGTCTAGGAGCCCGCGCCGACGTTTATACCCAATATAGGACTGGTGCAGTTCCGCGATACGAGCTGCTTGACCATGTCCCACCCGTCGCCCTCCCGGACCATTTCTGTATTCGTCAGGAGTCAAAGCCTGAGAACAAGCCCAGTCGATTTCCGCAGCTGCGAGGTTCAGATGCAGACCGGGAAGATCCTCAACGAGTTCATTCAACAAGGGGCGTCTTCCGGGAAGAACAACGGGGGCTCGCTTTCCGTTATCGGATCGATACTGTCGGATCTGTGCCAATGCGACAGCATGGAAGGTTCCGACTGCCCCTAAGTCGCGGATACCAATGCGGTTGAGCCGTGACCTGAGTTGATTCGCGGCTCGTCGAGTGAAGGTGAGAGCAAGCACCCGCCGAGCGTCAGCAGTGCCATCGGCGACACGACGGGCTATTCGGTTGGTGAGTACCCGAGTTTTTCCTGATCCAGGGCCGGCCAGAATGCGTAGGGGTGCGTCAACGGAGTCCACTGCACGCTGCTGAGCGCGATCCAATCGATCAAAACGAGGATCTTGGTCGCGCGAAGTGAACTCAAAAAAGCCAGGTTCGTCAGAATCCTCCGGCGTACTCATCTGGCCGACGCTATCGCTTAGCTGGGACGGTGGGTTCCCTGCCTCTACTCTCAAGGTATGACGTCATGCCCGCGAGTTGTGAGTCTGGTACCTAGTGTCACCGAGACGTTGCTGTCCTGGGGGGTTGAACCAGTGGCATGCACTCGATTTTGTGAACAACCGAGCATCAACAACGTCGGCGGCACCAAGGACCCTGATCTGGATGTGATCGAGAACCTAAAGCCAGACCTTGTTGTCATGGATCGTGAAGAAAATCGTAGAGAGGACTACCAATCGCTGATGACGCGAAGCATCAGTGTGGAGTCCCTACACGTGTCGTCCCTGGCCGACGTTGAGCCGGAGATCCGTCGCTTGGCGGCCAGGCTTGACCTTGATTGGACGCATGTCCTCAGCCCGCCTCGTGCTAGTCGGGGACTAAGAGCGTTTGTTCCGATATGGCGCCGTCCGTGGATGACCATTGGTACACGTACCTATGGGGCCTCGGTCTTGAATCATCTCGGCTTTGACCTGGTTTTTGCTGATTTGGAAGGCCCATATCCAACAATCGACGAACGACAATTAACCGATGCCAAAATTGATGTTGTTTTGGCACCTAGTGAGCCGTATCCGTTCGGCGAACGGCACGTTGAGACGCTGAACTCCATTGCCCCGGCACTACTTGTCGATGGACAAGATCTTTTTTGGTGGGGAGCAAGGACGTCCATGGCGATTGACCGACTTGACCTGTACCTGGAAGCGGCGATTGGTGGAGCCCAATGACAGTGCCGCAGAAATCTGGGACAGCCCGCAACGGTCACGACGACCTGTATTTCGACGCTCACGGTGATAGCTCGGACCCGCCGGTGCTGTTCGTCAACGGTCTAGGGAGTCAATCGATCAATTTTCTTCCGGCCTGGGTCCAGCGGTTCTGCAAAGGCGGCTTTTATGTCGTGCGGATGGACAATCGCGATGTCGGATTATCGTCAAAGACGCTAGGTGAGCCTCCAAAGATGGAACGGGTGGTCGAACAATGGGCGAAAAGTGGCTCGCTCGGCGAGTTTGACGCGCCCTACACCCTGTCCGACATGGCCATGGACTGCCTCGCAGTATTAGATGCTTTGGAGATAAAACAAGCTCACATATGGGGTATGTCCATGGGGGGAATGATTGCTCAAACTCTCGCCATAGAGCACCCAACTCGGCTGCAATCAATGACGACCGTAATGTCAACCACAGGCGAAATCGGTGTAGGCCGGTCGACTCCCGAAGCTGCATCCCGTTTGGCGCCGACCGGCGATGACAAGGCCAGCGTTGTCGCTAACGCGGTCGCGGCTCGACGACTTCACGGTGGCGCCTTGTTCGACGAGCAGTGGGCGTTTTCACTGGAGGAAGCGGCCTATGACAGATGTCACCACCCCCAAGGCCGGACATGGCAAGTGTTAGCTGTAATGGCTTCTGGTTCGCGAACCGCATTTCTTCCATCCGTTGAGGTACCCACAACCGTTATCCATGGCAGGATGGACCCTCTCATCCAATTGGATGGCGGAAAAGCGACTGCGGAACTGATACCTAACGCGGAACTCGTCATATACGACCAAATGGGCCATGACACTCCCGAACCATTGTGGGATGACTATGTGGCTGACTTACAACGATTGGCGGACAGAGCAACGTGAGCAAAGACCACAACATCACAGACATCGAGCAGCTCGAAGCTCTATACGGCGAAGCGGCGCCGAAGTCGATCACCAAAGAAATCCGGTATCTCAATACTGAATATCGCAACTTCGTCGAAGCGGCACCCTTCATGGCGGTAGCCACGGTCGGAAGTGAGGGTCTCGACTGTTCCCCGCGCGGCGACGACCGCAACGTCGTGCGAGTGGTGGATGAAAAAACCATCCGATTTGGGGACAGAAGAGGTAACAACCGCCTCGACACGTTGCGAAACATCGTTCAGGATGACCGAATTGCACTTTTGTTTCTAGTGCCGGGTGTGGCAGAAACCATGCGAATAAACGGTCGCGCAAAGATTTCAATCGACCCGCGGTTACTTGCGTCGTTTGCCGCTCATGGCAAAACACCCAAAACGGTCATAGAGGTAACTGTCGAACAAGCATATTTCCAGTGCTCGAAGGCTCTTGTGCGTTCCGGCCTTTGGGATCCAGAAAATCAAACAAGTCGTGCCGACGTCCCGACCGCCGGAGAGATGTTAGAAGCTGCGGTCAATGGCAACTTCGACGGGCGAGCATACGACGAAGCATTGTCGCAGCGAAACCTCGACGAACTTTGGTAAGTGCGTAAGCGACCCGATGCGACGCCTTAGCGAAGTACTAGGTTGATCTTGATCTATAGAAGGAGAGTCGCATGGGGCCACTTCAAGGAATCCGAGTCATAGAACTTCAAGGCATTGGTCCAGGGCCATTCTGCGGAATGATGCTCAGCGACATGGGAGCCGAGGTCATCCGCATTGACCGCGCTGGGAACGTGTCGGGAGGAGACTCACAGGCACCCCCCATCGACGTGTTGGCAAGAGGTAGATCGTCGATCGCAATCGATCTCAAGAACTCCGACGGAGTTGAAGTTGTTCTCCGACTCGTGGAAACGGCAGATGCCCTAATTGAAGGTTTTCGTCCAGGGGTGATGGAACGTCTGGGCATCGGACCTGAAGATTGTCTCGCCAGGAACCCCAAACTTGTATTCGGACGTATGACGGGATGGGGTCAAGAGGGCCCCTATGCCATGGCGGCCGGACACGACATCAATTACATAGCGTTAGCCGGTGCTCTTGAACCCATCGGACGCAACGGAGAAGCTCCACTGCCTCCGTTAAACCTGGTCGGGGACTTCGGAGGAGGCGGAATGTTGCTCGCGTTCGGAGTGGCGTGCGGAATAGTGGAAGCACAGCGTTCGGGGCGGGGCCAAGTCGTCGATGCTGCGATGGTCGACGGGGCCGCCAGTTTGATGGCGATGTTCCATTCCATGCGGGCACTGGGTGTTTGGAATGACGAACGAGGCACCAATCTTCTCGACACGGGCAGTCACTTCTACGACGTCTACGAATGCGCCGACGAACGATATATATCAATCGGGTCTATCGAGCCACAGTTCTACGCAGAACTGATGCGACTTACCGAGCTTGATGGGGATGACGACTTTGCCGCGCAAATGACTCGAAGCTCCTGGCCGGAACTCAAAGAGCGAATTTCTGCTGTTTTCAAAACTCGGACCAGAGACGAGTGGTGCGAGATTATGGACGCCACCGACGTTTGCTTCGCTCCTGTGTTAACGCTGGCTGAAGCTCCACAGCACCCGCACAACCAACATCGCGAAGTCTTCACCAAGCTGGCAGGTGTGGTGCAACCAAATCCCTCCCCGCGGTTCAGTCGAACCGAGGCCACAATCCAAAGCCCTCCTGCCCACCCGGGACAACACACCGACGAAGTGCTTCGATCAGTCGGCTTTGACCCGGATGACATTGTCAAGCTCCGCGACACTGGAGCAGTGGCCTGACGTCGACCGGCCCCGAAGCAGCGCGGGCACCTGTGGGCTTGCCCACGAACCTGGTTCCCTTATACGCGGAAGCCCAAAGCATCGTTGAACAATCGCCGGCTTCGGCCTGTGCTCTGTTGAGAATTCTTGTTCGAGCTGTCATTCGAGATCGAGGCGTTCGAGGCCGACACATCATTCGTGACGTGAACACCTTGGTCGATCGCGGCGCTCCAGTTGGAATACTCAGAGCCCTTGACGTCGTCGCGATGAGTGATGAAGCGGCCAAAACGCCGGCAGAACTCAGACTTAGCGATGGACACAGCGACGCTCAGAACTTAACGATGTTTCTCCATTTGCTCGCCGATCAGACAGCCTGAGCATCAAATGCTGAGCACGCTTCACCTCATTGCGTGCTGGGTGCTGGTCATAGGAAATGGTGTATCCGGCGTTTGGGCTTTGTCCTCGGCACGATGGCCGAAGCTAAGCAGCCCTCAGCTTTGGAGATTCACAGCTTTCGTACAAACGCTGGTTTTTGCGCAAGTCACTCTTGCTGCGGTACATCTCAATGCCAATGATGGGCCGCAGACTTTTCACGTGTTCTACGGGGTGTTGACAGCAACGACGGTCGGCATTCTTTACAGCTACAGAAGCCAATTTCGGGGCCAACTGCATCGGCTCTACGGGTGGGGCGGCTTATTTATTATGGGTCTTGGAATTCGTGCGTTGGTTCTGCTCTGAGGTCGCTCGAGCCTGAAAGCTAACGGCAGACCCTAAGTAGTTAGTCTGTCGGCTAGACGATCCAACTGAAGTCTCATTTCGGCCGGAAGGCGGTCACCGATCGCTTCGTAGTGCTCCTCGATCAATGCGAGTTCGTTTCGCCATTCGGTAGCGTCCACTGACAACAAAGCTTCTAGAGCCTCGGACGTGAGGTCTAATCCGCTTACGTCGAGTTCGCCGATCTTTGGCACCATTCCGATGGGAGTTTCAACGGCCTCGGCTGTGCCGGCAATGCGGTTCAGAACCCACTTCAGAACCCGCGAGTTTTCACCAAAGCCCGGCCAGATGAAACGACCTTCTTCATCCTTTCGGAACCAATTGACGTAAAACAGTTTCGGAAGTTTCGCGCCTTCGCGTTTGCCAATATCGAGCCAGTGTTGGAAGTAATCGCCGAAGTTGTATCCGCAAAACGGAAGCATCGCGAAAGGGTCCCGCCGAACGTGACCGACCGCTCCGTCAGCAGCAGCAGTCTTTTCTGAGGACATCACTGATCCCAAAAAAACGCCGTGCTCCCAATCAAGGGCTTCCGATACCAGCGGTACGGTCGTCGCCCGCCGCCCTCCGAAAAGAATTGCTGAGATCGGAACGCCCGCGGGATCTTCCCAGGAACTTGCTATTGAAGGGCATTGTGCCGCCGGGACGGTAAATCGGGCATTCGGGTGCGCAGCTGGTGCATCGGTTTCTGGAGTCCAGGTCTGTCCCTTCCAATCGATCAAGCGGGCCGGTGCCTCATCGGTAAGTCCTTCCCACCAGACGTCTCCATCGTCGGTATGAGCGACGTTGGTAAACACGCAGTTGCCCGAAAGAGTCGCCAGAGCATTGGGGTTAGTTTTCTGACTGGTACCGGGTGCCACCCCAAAGAAACCGGCTTCGGGGTTTATCGCGTAGAGCTGGCCGTCGGCGCCAAATTTCATCCAGGCGATGTCATCCCCGACCGTCTCAACTTTCCAGCCCGGTAAAGACGGCACCATCATCGCCATGTTGGTTTTGCCGCATGCTGAAGGGAAGGCTGCCGCGACATATTTTGTTTCACCATCAGGCGGCGTGACGCCCACGATCAGCATGTGCTCGGCCAGCCAGCCCTCATCTCTAGCCATGGTTGAAGCGATCCTGAGAGCGAAACATTTTTTACCCAGTAACGCGTTGCCGCCATAGCCCGAGCCATATGACCAAATTTCTCGAGTGGCGGGGAAGTGGACGATGTACTTATTGTCGGAATCGCACGGCCAAGGAACATCGCTCTCGCCTGGTGCCAAAGGAGCTCCGAGTGAGTGAATGCAAGGAACCCATTCCCCGTCACCGAGAGCGTCCAACGCCCCCTGACCCATGCGGGTCATGATTCGCATCGAGGCGGCTACATAGGGTGAATCGGTGAGTTGAACGCCTATATGTGCGATCGGCGACCCGAGCGGGCCCATAGAGAAGGGAACAACGAACATGGTGCGCCCTGTCATCGAACCTCGGAAGAGATTCAACATTTCAGATCGCATTGAAGCAGGTTCGCGCCAATTGTTGTTGTTTCCGGCGTCAGCGGGATCGTCGGTGCAGATAAAGGTCCTGTCTTCGACGCGAGCGACATCACCGGGATCCGACCGAGCTAAGAAGCTATTGGGCCTTTTCGCATCTTCGAGAGGAATTAGCGTGCCCTGCTCCACCATTGACTTGGCGAATTCGTCATACTCCTCTTGGCTTCCGTCACACCAGTGGACGGAGTCGGGAGAAAGAATTTCGGCCCAGTTGTTCACCCAATCGGAAAGGCTGTCGTTGGTGGTCGTTCCAGGCATATTGACCTCCGGCGGCGGTTAGACGTCAACTGGGGAGCATCCCCAGTTCTCGGTCACGCGTCGTCCCCCGCGGCGGTGATCCAATCGGGTGTACCAAGGTCAACTTCACTGCCCAGTCTCAGCTGAGTGGCTAGTCCTTGTTCGTTGAGGTCGAAGACGACCCGTTGTCCCTGTCGTACCATTCGAAATATCGAACCCTCGAGAGCATCTAAGGCGAGATCGTGCTCGTCGCGGTCGACATCGTCGACTACAACTCCCGTTTTGGACTGGGGGTCATATGATTTTATGACGCCTTGCACGGTTGGCCTCCGGTAGCTCTCCTGAACGCGGTATTCGATTTATGGCACAAGCTTCAATGGCGACCCTACGACGGCCGGTGAAGCGGGCACAACTTAGCAAGTAAGCGAAGCTCTCGGGGGGAGTGTCAGCTTTAGTCTCAGTCACCTATCGGTAGCGTGACTCGGGGGTAGCATCGGCTTCTGTGGAAACAGCCTTCGTTCTCTCCACCCCTCAACTTGTGGAAGCTCTGTCAGTGTTCCATGGGGCTCTCGAAACTCACCGAGAGTGGATCAATCGACTTAACGTATATCCAGTCCCTGATGGCGATACTGGGACCAACATGACGTTAACGATCGGGTCGGTTCTAGAAGAGCTCGAAGGAATCGACCCGAACGATCGGAACGCAGTTTGTTCCGCCATTTCCCATGGTTCCCTCATGGGGGCTCGGGGAAATTCGGGAGTGATTCTGTCACAAGTGCTCCGCGGCATGAGCGCGTGTCTTTCCAATTCAGGAGATATTGACGGCGGTGTCCTCGCCACCGCACTGACAGAGGCCAGCGTTGCGGCGGACGGCGCCGTGATGAAGCCAGTGGAAGGGACCATTCTCACAGTGGTTCGCGAGTCCGCGAAGGGCGCGAGTGAATCAGAAGAAGGCGCGCTTCTGATTCGGGTAGTCGAAAATGCTCTCGCAGACGGACAAGTGGCTCTTGAACACACCCCAGAGCAGTTGCAGGTTCTTCGCGAAGCAGGCGTAGTAGACGCCGGGGGAGCGGGATTTCTTTTGCTGCTGCACGCGTTACTTACCGTGTTAGACGGCCGTGCGCTTCCAGCCGCTCCTGAGCAGTCGGAACTGCCCACCGGGACTTCGCCGCTGCCCCCCGGGGACGAAACTTCCGAGCTTCGGTACGAAGTTATGTACCTGCTGCATGCGGACGACGACACTATTGAGGGTTTCAAGAAAGTTTGGGCTGGACTAGGTGACTCGATCGTCGTAGTCGGCGGTGATGGGCTCTGGAATTGTCACATCCATACCGATGACATCGGGTCGACCATTGAAGCCGGCATAGAAGTAGGCCGACCCCAACGCATCAGGGTGACGGACCTGGCCGAAGAGGTCATGGAACAACGATGGGTGCGCGAAGCGACTGCACAGGAAAAGCCTGAGGGCTTCCCGATCCCAGAACCGGTTCCGTGCGCGGTCGTTGCGGTGTCTCCGGCTCCTGGAATCAGCCGCATCTTCCACAGCCTCGGGGTGCAGGAACTTGTCGTAGGAGGTCAGACGATGAATCCCTCGACAGCGGAACTGTTGGAAGCAGTGGAAAAGGCGCCCGCAGATCAGGTAGTTGTCCTGCCCAATAATGCGAACATCATTGCGGTAGCGCGCACTGTCGATTCCCAAAGCGCGAAGACCGTCGAGGTGGTCCCTACCACTTCCGTGTGCGAAGGCTTTGCGTCACTCTTGGGGTATGACCCGCAAAGCAACGCCAGGGTTAACTCTAAATCCATGGCTGAGATTGCCGAAGGCGTTGGTGTAGGGGAGGTCACCCGCGCGGTTCGATCAAGTACCAGTTCAGCGGGTGAGGTCTCAGCAGGTGATTGGGTCGGTCTGAATCGGAGCGGCATCTGTTCAATCGCTGATACGGCCGTTGCCGCGACTACAGCTTTGCTAGATGAGATCATCGGTCAAGAGCACGAGATACTCACAGTAGTTGTGGGCGACGGTGTCACTGATCGGGATGCTCGCGCCGTCGAAGAGTGGATTGCCGAAAACCGTCCCAGCGTCGAGACAGAAATTCTTCACGGCGGGCAGAGTCACTACCCGTTTTTGTTTGGGGTCGAGTGACAGAACCGCTTTCCCTCCCTGAACTCGACGCCATAAGCGTTGATCGATTACAAGGCATTGGCCCGGAGCGGCGAGCCTCATTGCACGAGGTTCAGATTGAGTCAGTTCTTGACTTGTTGACGCACTACCCACGCCGCTACGTCGATCGAAGCCGCGCGGCGAAGGTTAGTGAAGTAACGCCCGGGCAAGAGGTCATGGTCGTGGGGGATATCGAAAGCGTCAAGTCACGCAGAACCCGCAACCGAAGATCCATCGTCGAAGTCTCATTGACTGATGACACCGGAAGTTTAAGACTCGTGTTCTTCAACCAGGCGTGGCGCTCCAAGCAACTGAAGCAAGATCTGACCGTTGCCCTGTTCGGAAAGGTCGAACTGTATAAAGGCCAACCTCAGATGACGAACCCGATAGTCGATTTGGTTGGCGACCGCACCGGAAGAATTATTGCTATTTACCCTCAATCGGAAAAAGCTGGTCTTACTACTTGGGATTTGGGTCGTTGGTCGAACGAAGCGCTGCGCCGCTGCGAACACCGTGGGATAGGAGACCCTCTTCCCGGCGAAATGCTCGAAGATTTTCAGATGGTCGACCGTATGGCCGCGTTCCGGGCAATCCACCAACCGGACTCAATGTCGGAGGTATCGGAAGCGAGAAATCGTCTCGTCCTCGACGAACTTCTTCGGGTTCAACTGGTCCTCCGAATGCGCAAGATACGACGATTAGAAAGCGCCTCGGGGATTCCACACAGGGCCGACGGCACTTTGATAACAAGTTTGCTTGAGCGCCTACCTTTTGAACTCACGACTGCCCAGCGTCGGACGATGACGGAAATCGATGTCGATCTCAAGACCGAACAACCGATGCACCGGTTGTTGCAAGGAGACGTCGGAGCGGGCAAAACGCTTGTCGCCTTGCACGCACTGCTAACCGCGGTAGCAGATGGGCACCAAGGAGCCCTCATGGCGCCGACCGAAGTCCTAGCAGAGCAGCATTACCTAAGTTTGATTGAATTGGTTGAACAACTGGAAGTGCCAGACGATTCGACGCTTACAGGTCGAAGGCCACTCTCAGTCAAGGTGCTTACGAATCGGATCACAGGAACTGAACGGCAGCGGGTAATCGCAGGAATGGAAGACGGTTCTGTTGATCTAGTCATCGGAACGCACGCTCTCATACAGGAAGGGGTCGCCTTTTCGTCGCTCAGCGTGGTGGTGGTTGACGAGCAACATCGATTTGGTGTTGAACAACGGTCGGTCCTCCGAGAGCGCGGACGCTCTGATGGCAAATGGCCGCACTTGCTAGTCATGACTGCTACACCAATACCCCGAACCGCGGCAATGACGGTGTATGGCGACTTGGATGTATCGACCTTGGACGAATTACCGCCAGGTCGAACCCCTATCAATACGCTTTGGGTAAGAGATGACACTGAAGTCGTCTGGCAGCATGTGCGATCTGAGATAGCGCAGGGTCGCCAGGCTTACGTTGTTTGCCCCCTTATCGAAGAGAGCGACAAACTTGATGCCAACTCGGCGGAGACGACCAAGAACCGTCTCGCCCGGGACGAGCTCGCAGGTATCGAAGTCGGAATTTTGCATGGGCGGCTGTCCGCCGCAGACAAAAAGGAGACAATGACCTCTTTTCGAAACGGACAATTGGACGTTCTAGTGGCCACGACAGTGATTGAGGTGGGAGTGGATGTTCCGAATGCCACGACGATGGTTGTCTTGTCAGCGGATCGTTTCGGAATGGCTCAACTTCATCAGCTTCGGGGACGAGTGGGTAGAGGCGCTCACGAGTCCACGTGTTTCTTGGTTGCCATGGAGGAGATTTCCGAAGATGCCGAAGCCCGTCTCCGAGCGTTAGAGGAATCGACCGACGGATTCGCTCTAGCTGAACGCGATTTAGAGCTTCGAGGAGAAGGCACGATTTTTGATCAGAGACAGTCGGGGCGTAACGACCTCAAGTTAGCTTCATTAGCTAGGGATCGAGTTTGGGTTGAACGCGCACGCGACCTCGCCGCACTGCTGGTAAATGAAAGCGGATCCTTAGAGCAATACCAAGCCCTCGAAGACGAAGTTCGATGGTTCGTAGAGCGCCGCGACGATGATGCAGAAAATCTTTCGAGGGGCTGAAAGCATGAAAGTTAGGGTCATTCGTTCTCGACGATGATGTCCCACCGATCCAGACAATCTCTGCACCTGTAAGCGACAACATCGCCGGGTTGAAAACCTTCGTCGGGTTCTTCATAGCTGATGCGACGACACAGACCCCCGCAATCAACGCAGATGATTGATTCGGGAACTTCCATATCCATAGTGTGCCGTTAGTGTCGTCGTATGCGCATCGTTGGAGGCACACTGCGGGGCCGTCGGATCAGTTCCCCGCAGGACGAAACGACTCGACCAACGTCTGACCGTGCACGAGAAGCGATCTTTAACATGCTTTTTAGTCTTGGGTTGCCTGAATTCGCACAAGTAGTTGATTTATTTTCCGGTTCAGGGGCGCTTGGCCTAGAGGCTCTGTCTCGCGGAGCAAACGACGTGACCTTTGTCGACAACAACCCGGGTGCTTGCAAAACCATCAGAGCCAACTTGAATTCACTGGATCTTGGCGCTCAGGTGATATTGGGCGACGCTGTCGCAACGCTTGGGTCGTTGGACGTGGATTTAGTGTTGGCCGACCCGCCATATGGGTTCGAAGACTGGCAAAGCTTGCTGGCGGCTGCAGGTGATGCGGTTGTAGTTGCCGAAAGCAACCGTATGGTCGGCCCTTTCGAAGGATGGGAGCTAATCCGTACTCGAAGCTACGGGCGGGCGGTAATAACAATATTGCGCCCCGGAAACACAAATATGAGCTGATTTCGACTGATTTACGCCCTGGACAGTGGAGGATTCTGTCGATGATCGGTACCGTTTCTTGTAGCCGATTGCGCCAAGCGAGGAGACGCTCGTGGTCAAGGTTCTGTACCCGGGGTCGTTTGACCCGGTCCACAATGGCCACGTTGAGATCTGTACGACCGCGAGTCGCCTATTCGACCACGTCGTCGTTGCCGCTATGCGGAATCCGCAAAAGTCGAATCTCTTCTTCACCGACGAGGAGCGATTTGAAATGCTGACAGAAACATGTGCCCATTTGGAAAATGTTGAAGTCGTGCAATTTGGGGAATTGGTAGTGGACTTAGCCACCCAACTTGACGTTGATTTCATAGTCAAAGGTCTGCGAGGAGCAGCCGATTTTGAGTCAGAACTGCAGATGGCTCAAATGAATAAGTCCGTCAGTGGTGTCGAGACGCTCTTCTTGCCGTCGACCAGCGAAAGTGCTTTTATCGCCTCGAAGTACATCCGTGACATCACCCGATTTGGCACTGACTGTTCACACCTGGTACCAGAAGCCGTCGCGCGGCGGCTTCGAGAAAAGATGTCCGAGTGACTGAGGCTGCACCATTAAGCGGCCCCGGCGTCGAAGCGTTGGTGCGTCGAGTAATGGACGTGATCAACGCGGCTCGGCCAATGCCCCTATCTACGTCTGTCATGGTCAGCCGAGATGAAATCATTGAACTATTAGAAGCGGCCCTGCTGGAACTCCCTGACGAGGTACGCGAGGCGCGTTGGCTTCTAAAAGAACGCGAAGATCTTCTCTCCAAAGCAAGAATCGACGCCGGTCTAGTCATTGAAGAGGCGCGGACCCGAGTCGCTCAAATGGTGCAACGAACAGAAGTGGTGCGTTCAGCGGAACGCAAGGCGCGTCAAATGGTCGAACAAGCCGATTCGCAGGCTCGCAGACGACGGCATGAAGTAGATGACTACTGTGAGCAACGCCTGGAGCAGTTTGCCTCGGCGTTAGGAAAAGTCCAGGCCGCGGTAGCGGACGCGAGGGGGCGACTCGAACCGACTATGCCGGTGCGTGAATCAGAGGCGACTGAGGAAACCGAAAATCCAGAAATCCCAGAGGTTTTCGATCAGGACGAAATTTGATTTCTAGAAACCCAGTGCCTGAGCTTCATGTCCCGCTGGAAAGACTTCACCGGATTGAACCCCTTCGAACTTGGGAAGTCGCCATTGAGGTATCTCAGTTGCAGGCGGATGACAACCCCCTCCAAGTTGGTGACGTTTCGATCGTAGAGT